>ENA-ORDP01002072-ORDP01002072.1-marine-sediment-metagenome-genome-assembly--contig:-NODE-2072-length-10128-cov-35.050333_pt1 | contig 10128 bp, 10 predicted proteins | sample MGYA00248627_ERZ508539 | MGnify/ENA primary metagenome ERZ508539 (study PRJEB26208, sample SAMN05571518) | marine sediment metagenome | biome: deep sea; feature: Hydrothermal vent; material... | reverse complement strand
ATCAGCCAGGAGATCCGTGAAAAACGTGGTCTTTCCTACAGCGCTTACAGCTATTTTACACCGATGAAACGCAAAGGTCCGTATACGCTCGGTTTCCAGACACGTAATGACCAGCGCCAGGAGACCCTGTCCGTGCTGCGTGAAACCTTGCAGACTTTTATCGACAAGGGACCGACAGAAAAAGAACTGCAATCATCGAAGAACAATATTGTCGGTGGTTTTCCGCTGCGCGTGTCGAGTAACGGAAAAATTTCGCAGTACCTGGCAGTCATCGGGTTTTATGACCTGCCGCTCGACTACCTGTCGCAGTTCACGGCGAAGGTCAAGGCGGTTAGCACCGCACAGATCCGGGATGCCTACCAGCGTCGCGTGCACCCCGATCGTATGGTGACGATAATCGTTGGCGGACCCGATTCAGGGTCCTGACGCAGCGTCCTGCCGGGCGGATAGTTGACCTTGTCTTCCAGGCTGCGCACCATGCGTGGTCATGAGTTCAAGGTCCAATCAGGTGCGGATCATCGCCGGTCAGTGGCGCGGTAGAACGTTATCATTTCCGGATGTGCCCGGATTGCGCCCCACGTCCGACCGGACAAGGGAAACACTGTTTAACTGGTTGCAGCCGGTGTTGCCGGGGGCCAGATGCCTGGATCTTTTTGCCGGCAGCGGTGTGCTGGGATTTGAGGCGGCTTCGCGTGGTGCGGCGGAAGTGGTCCTGGTGGACAATGCGTACCCTGTGGTTCGTGTGTTGCGGGAGAATGCGAACCTGTTGTCGGCATCTTCGGTGCAGATATGCCAGCAGGATGTAGAGAACTACCTCGCAGCCGCTTCCGGGTTATTTGATGTGGTGTTTCTGGACCCCCCTTTTGGTAGTCCGGAACTGTTGATGTTTTCGATTAATGGCCTGTCTGCGCCCGGTTTTCTGGCTGAGGGTGCGAGGGTTTACATCGAAACCCCGTCTACGGCTTGTGAGCCTGTGGTGCCGGAAAACTGGGTGCTGGAGAAACAGAAAGAGGCAGGGCAGGTGGCCTATCGGTTGTATCGTTATACGGTGGCCGTCTGAACCTGCTTGAGAAATTGCCCGAATATGCTTAGATTGGCCGGATGCAAATAGCCGTTTATCCAGGTACTTTTGATCCCATCACCAACGGGCACACCGATCTTATCGAACGTGCCGCGAAACGGTTCGGGCGCGTTATTGTCGCTATCCACCGCAGTACCCCCAAGAAACCCGCTTTCAGCTGGGAGGAAAGAGTGGAACTTGCGCAGATCGTTCTCGCCAATCACAAAAATGTGACGGTTGAAGCGTTTGACGGTCTTCTGGTGGATTTTGCCCGTTCGCACCAGTCCGGTGTGATCCTGCGCGGCTTGCGTGCCGTGTCGGATTTTGAGTATGAATTTCAACTGGCTAGCATGAATCGCCATCTGGCGCCTGAGATCGAAACGCTGTTTATGACGCCCGACGAGCACTACGCCTACGTTTCTTCCAGCCTGGTCCGGGAAATTGCTGCACTGGGTGGCGATGTGACCGGTTTTGTCCATGATAATGTAGTGGCTGCATTGAAGCAGCGATTGGGATAATATTAATCTACTCTTATATGGTGGTTTTATGTCCTGGAGTTCGTAATGGCGCTGATTATCACCGACGAATGCATCAACTGCGATGTGTGCGAACCGGAATGCCCGAATGGTGCTATCAGCCAGGGCGAAGAAATTTATGTGATCGACCCGAATCTGTGTACTGAATGTGTCGGCCATTACGAGACTTCGCAGTGCGTCGATGTGTGTCCTGTGGACTGTATTCCGCTGGACCCGGACCACAAGGAAACAAAGGACGAGTTGATGGACAAGTACCGACGTCTTTCCGGAGAGACCGCTTGATAACACATTGCAGGACGCACAAGGCGAGGCCCCTGACCGGGGCCTTTTTGGTTTTCGGTCTGTTGTTGTTTGCCTCCCTGGCGGTTGCCGTCCCGCCTTCAAATCCACCGGCCCAGGCAGTTGCCAGTGCGCATCCGCTGGCAACACGGGCCGGTCTTGATGTTCTCGATGCAGGCGGTAACGCGTTTGATGCTGCAGTGGCGGTCAGTGCCGCGCTTGCCGTTGTCGAACCTTACAGCTCCGGTATCGGTGGTGGTGGTTTCTGGTTGTTGCATCGCGCCAGAGATGGCAAGCAGGTGATGGTGGACGGACGCGAGCGCGCGCCGCTGGCGGCATACCGGGACATGTACCTGGATAAACAGGGCAGTGTGGTACACGGTTTGTCCATGGACGGTGCGCTGGCGGCGGGCATTCCGGGAGAGCCGGCGGCACTGGCACATCTTGCTGAGCACTATGGTCGTTTACCGCTGGCGAAAACGCTGGCAGCCGCTATTCGGTTGGCCGAAGGGGGGTTTGAAGTTGATGAGCACTACCGGAGTATGGCGCGTTTCCGGCTTAAGCTGATGCAGCGATACCCGTCGACTGCGCAGATTTTCCTGCACAAAGGAGAGGTGCCGCCGGTCGGATCGGTCATTAGACAGCCAGAGCTTGCAACGACGCTACGTGCCATGGCCGGCGCGGGCAGGCAGGGGTTTTATGCAGGTGAAGTAGCCGCGAAGCTGGTGGCAGGCGTACGCAAAGCCGGGGGTATCTGGACGCTGGAGGACCTGCAACAGTACAAGGTTGTTGAACGTGATCCGGTCAGGTTCCGGTACCGAGACTTTCAGGTCGTAGCGGCTTCACCACCTTCGTCCGGTGGTGTAGCGCTGGCCACTATGCTGCATATTCTGGAAGCCTGGGATCTGGCGCAACTCGATGCTGCAGACCGGGTGCATCTGGTTGTCGAGGCCATGCGCCGTGCTTACCGCGACCGGGCGCAGTACATGGGTGATCCCGATTTTGTCGGCATGCCCCTGCAACAGCTGGTTGATCCTGAGTATGCTGCGGGGTTGCGTGCCTCGATTCGGACTGACCGCGCGACCCCCAGTGCTGCGTTGCCAGGGAGTGTCAGTACCATCGAAGGTACAGATACTACGCACTTTTCCATTCTCGACCGCGAAGGTAACCGGGTTGCGGCGACCCTGAGTATCAATTATCCATTTGGTTCCGGGCTGGTGATCCCGGGCACAGGTGTTTTACTCAATGACGAAATGGATGATTTTTCAGCCAAGCCGGGTGTGCCAAACGCCTACGGCCTGGTGGGTGCCGAGGCTAATGCCATTGCACCGGGTAAGCGGCCGTTGTCCAGTATGACGCCGACCTTTGTAGAGAGCGATACCGGTGTGGCGATCCTGGGTACGCCGGGTGGCAGCCGCATCATCACCATGGTGCTGCTGGGTATCCTGGATATTGAGGCCGGTAATCCGCCCCGGTCCTGGGTGTCGGTGCCGCGCTTCCACCACCAGTACCTGCCCGATGTGATTCAGTATGAGCCGGATGCGTTTTCACCGTCTGTTATCAAGTCACTTAAGGCGAAGGGTCACCAACTGAAACCCTTGAAAAGCCGCTACGGAAACATGCAGGCAATTTACTGGGACTACAAGGATAACCGTGTGGAGGCCGCTTCGGATCCGCGCGGTATCGGCCGCGCCAGCGTGCGCCCGTAGGAGCGCCGGCCTTCGGCGCGATTGGCGGTAACGTAACCTGTCGCGCCGAAGGGCGGCGCTCCTACAGGTAAATCATCGCTGGCAGTGTGGGCAATAGAAGGTTGAGCGCTGGCCGGTGCGGGTTTCGCGTATGGGTGTTTTGCAGACCGGGCAGGGTTCGCCCGTCTTGCCGTAAACATTCAGTGACCGCTGAAAATAACCGGGTTTGCCCTCCCCGTTGCTGAAATCGCGCAGTGTGGTGCCGCCCTGGCGGATGGCTTCGGACAGAACCTGTTTTACTGCGTCTGCCAGCTTCGTATAGCGCTGCCGGCTGATACGTCCGGCGGCACGCGAAGGATGAATCCCGGCACGGAACAGCGCTTCGCTGGCGTAGATATTACCGATCCCTGCCACAACATGGCTGTCCATCAGGAAGGACTTGATGGCAAGCTTGCGGCCGCGCGAGCGATTGAAAAAATAGCTACCGCTGAAGTTATCACTTAGTGGTTCCGGACCCAGCTTGCAAAGCAGCGGGTGTGACTCGAGCTTGTCTTCTGTCCACAACCAGGCTCCGAATCGTCTGGGATCTCTGTAGCGCAGCGTTGTATTGTCACCTACCAGCATATCGATATGGTCGTGAGGCCCTGGCGGCGCATTATCTCTAACGATGCGCAGGCTGCCTGACATGCCCAGATGGATAACAAGCGTTCCGCTGTTCGTGCAAATCAGCAGGTACTTGGCGCGGCGCGAGACCTGTTCGATGTGAGCGTGTTTGATGCGTCGGACAAGTGTTGCAGAGACCGGCCAGCGCAGACTGGCCTGTCGTACGATGAGTTTTTGTATGGTCCGGCCACGCAGATGCGGCTCGATGCCGCGGCGGGTGGTTTCTACTTCGGGAAGCTCCGGCATAAAGAAATTTCCTGGCTGCTATCGACGCCCTGCCTCCAGCAATACTTGCACGTCCCTGTGCGGCGTAGGAGCGGGCAAGCCCGCTCCTACTGTTTGGTTTTGGTTGCAGGCGGGGCGAGTGTCAGAAGCTTGCTGCCGGCGTTACCCATACGGTACTGAATGCCCAGATCGGGGCGTACCAGCACCAGTTCGGGTTCACGCGACGCGATCAAAAATTTGATACGGTTTTTGCTATCTTTAAATTTGATCTCAACGGTTTCGCTGCCTTTCGCTGCGGCGGCTGTTTGTATATTAAAACTGGTTGCGTTCTGCCAGCGGTCGATAAACGCTTGTAGCTCATCGGCGGAGACCTCCTGCGCAGGCTCGACGTTCCATTTCTGGTCAGTTTTACGTAGCGAGATTCCGGGCAACGTGATCGCTTCGATGCGTGCGCCTTTTTCAAAAAGGGCCCGGCGTACAAACTGCGTATAGTTCAGCTCGATGAGTTGCATGTAGTTATCAGGGATCAGGTGTACACGGTCCCCAACGCGTACATAGCGTAACCCCTCGATCGGTTCAAGATTTCCGAACTCTACGGCGGTATCGTTCAGAAAGACAGTGGCATACGGTGGAGCGAGTTGCAGTTGGGAAAGTTGCAGCTCAGCGGCAGGATAGCTGCGCACAGCCGGCTGCTCCGCCAGGTTAAGCAGCGCGTTCATCTGCAGTCTGTCAGCGGGCAGGACGGGAGAGCGATCTATATCCCAACTCCCCGCAGCATTTTTCAGCAGTACCAGGTCTTCCCTTATCGGCCGGTTGATATGAATGCGCCGCAACTGGTCTTTGCCCAGACTGGTAATGGGGACGGCTTCCGGTTGCTCGTTGGTGCCGGGCATGAAGTGTGCGATCAGGCTAAGTGCTCCAATCGCTACCAGTAGCAGAATATTTATAATCCAGCGTGATTTCATAGCGAGCACCTCACCCCGCTGCACGGTGACAAATCGGGGAAGAACGACCCCGTCATTCCGGCGAAGGCCGGAATCCATAAGGTCTGGTTAAGCCGCCTGGATTCCGGCCTTCGCCGGAATGACGGAGTAAGTTCTTCAAGAGAGTAAATACATCATTAACGATTACGCCGCCGCCACCAGATACCCAGTCCTGTGCCGAGCAACAGCAGGGGCAGCCCGAACAGGAAACCGAAGCCGATGATGAACTGCGCTGTTTTCCCCAGTTCCAGGTTAGTGTCGCCGGTGGTACGCGCGGTTATGGTAATGAACTGGTCATCATGATTCAGCCAGTTGAACAGGTTGAGGCCGAGTTCGACGTTGCCGCCATTGCCAAGGTAGGCGTTGGACAGAAAGTCACTGTCGCCAATGACCACGATTCGTTGTTCGCTATCGGCTTCGTCATCGGCGCCTTCTTTTTTCTTTGTGCGTGAGAAGACGTAAGCAATATCCAGTGGACCCATACGCTCGTCGCTGTCTTGGTCAAATCGAATGGTACCACTGATGGGCCCTATCTCTGTCCAGGCTCGATCCAGGGTGGTCAGCAAAGGTTCGGCCTGCCAGTCATCCGGTGCGGAAACTTCCAGTGCCACAGCTTGTGGAAACAGTGTAAGACTGGTCAGCTCCCGGGTAATCGGGTGCATCGGGTAGTTCGGGATCAGCGCGAATGCCGGGTTATCGATACCAAACAGTTGTGTGGTTGCATCCACGACGGTGCCCGGTAGAAACTCTATTCCAAGGGTCTCGGCTAATGGATCAAGCGCGGTATTACTGTCAGGTTCTGCCAGCCATAACAGGTTGCCGCCGTCCTGTACGTAACGGTGGATCAACTGGACCTCACCGGTGAGCAACGGGGTGCGTGGGTCGGCGATAACCAGCAGGTTGGTGTCTGCGGGAATTTCCGGGGTTTCGGCCAGCTTCAGGTTTTCCAGCTCGATGCCTTTTTGTTTCAGTAATTTTCCAAAATTGCCCAGGTCATGGTTTGCCTGGCCGAGCGGGTCGCGTTCGCCGTGGCCACTTAGAAATACCACCTTGCGCTGCTGCTGGTGTGCGATTCGCAACAGGGCATTGGTCACACTCTGCTCTGAGAGTGATTGCAGTTTTTCGCTACGGCCCTGATAGGCGAGTAGCAGTTCGCCGTCCAGGGTGATACCGAGTTCGCGAACCCGTTCGGGTTCGGCGTCGGGATTCACAAATTTCAGTTCGACATTCGGCTTGTAACGCTGGTAGCGCGCAACCAGGTCGCGGATATGCGAGCGCACCAGCGGGTTTTCTGTTGCAAACGCCGTGACATGAATGCTATCGGGCATTTCATCGAGCACTTGACGGCTGTCAACTGACAGGGTGTTACGGCCACTGCTGGTCCAGTCGGCTTCATAGTTGTAACGCAGGCTTAGCGAGGCCAGCAGTCCCATAAAAACCAGCAGGCCGCCCAGGAAAATCAGGTTCTGGATCTGTAGCTGGCGTCTTGATGAACGGGTTATCTGCATGGCTTAACCGGTCAGCCTTTGCTGGTCGAGGCGTCTGATGCCAAGAATCAGGAAGGTGCTTGTCAATAACAGGAAATAACCCGCGTCGGCTGTGCTGAACAGCCCTTTCAGGAATGACTCAAAATGTGTTTTTATGGACAGGTACTGGAACAGGGTGGATATTTGCGCCTGGCTGGTGCCGCTCCAGTCGATGATCCATAACAGAATGAGCAGGCCCAGGGTGCTGATGAAAGCGACTACCGGCTGTTCGGTCAGTGAGGACATGAATACGCCGATAGCAGCAAAGGTCGACAGAACCAGTGCCAGCCCCAGTACCCCCGATGCCAGCTTGCCGGCATCCAGGGTGGTTCCCGCATACAGGGACAGGGGCATGGCCAACAGCATGGCCAGCAGCAACAGGAAGAACAACGTGACACCCAGAAATTTGCCGAGCACGATTTCGGTCATTGATATGGGTGCAGATAGCAGCAGGGTCAGAGTACGGTTACGCTTTTCGTCGCTGAATACGCGCATGGTGATGGCGGGAGCGATCAGCAATAGTAGAAAACCGGTGGTTTGCAGTAGTGGTGCAACAATAATATCGGTGACACCCGGCGCGCCTTCGATACCGGCCAGGCGCGGTTGCAGCAGGGTGAATTCGTCCAGCTGGATCAGAAAAAGGTAAGCCACGATAAGTTGCATGACTGCCAGAATGGCCCAGGCCAGTGGTGACAGGAACAGGTTTTTTATTTCACGCAGAGCAATGGTCAGAATCATACGGCGGCGACTCCATCGGGTGCCGGTGCGTCACTGCAGGTCAGGTCGACAAACACCTGCTCCAGCGTCTGCCGGTCGAGAGACAGTTCGACCAGCCCCCAGCCCTGACTGGCGACACAGGCTGCGACAGCATCGGCCGGATTGTCTTCTTCGAACTGCAGCCGTGCGCGGGTTTCGCCCAGTGGTTCCACGCGCTGGATTCCGGGGACGGCTTCCAGGTGCTGCGCCGAACACGGTTTGCGTGTTTCCAGCACCAGCGCATGGCTGGTCAGGCGTTGTTCCAGTTCCTGCATGGTTTCGCTGAACACCAGTTTGCCGCGATGGATTATCTGCACACGAGAGCAGGTTGCCTGAACTTCCGGCAGGATATGCGTCGAAAGGATAATACCGTGATTTTCCCCCAGTTCGCGGATCAGGGTGCGAATATCGCGTATCTGGTTGGGGTCCAGGCCCACGGTGGGTTCATCCAGGATGACCACCGGAGGGCTGTGCAAAATAGCCTGTGCAATACCCACCCGCTGCTGGAAGCCTTTGGACAGGTTGCCAATCAGGCGCCGACCGGTACCTCCCAGACCACAACGATCCCGGGCCCGTTTCACCGCCTGACTGCGCCGGCCTTTGCTGACACGGTGCAGTCTGGCACAGTAGTAAAGATACTCGTCTACCGTGAGGTCTTGATAAAGTGGCGGTTGTTCGGGCAAATAACCGATTTCTGCCTTGGCACGTTTGGGTTCATCGAGTAGATCGATGCCATTGATCCGCACCCGGCCGGAACTGGGTGCCAGGTTACCGGTGATCATCTGCATGGTGGTGGATTTGCCGGCACCGTTAGGTCCCAGGAAACCCAGTACCTCGCCCTGTGCCAGTTCGAAACTGATCGCTTCGACAGCCAGGATGTGCCCATAGTGCCGGTGCAGCTGTTCGACGCTGATGAGAATTTTGGTATCCATGTATTCTGTGATTAAATGCCTGAAGGTTATACAAGCATAACTGAAAGCATCGAGGATTTGGATAGCCCCCTATGGCAGACCGAAAACCCGCGACGCCCTTGTGCGATCAATTTGGATTCGATGCCGAATGGCGGGAGGCTCAGCTGACCCTGATCGGTCTGGACAGCCATTCGCGCGACGATGTGCGTATGCTGCACGAGAAATTGCTTACCCGTGAGGCCGCTGAGCGGATTATCGATCAATTCTGTTCCCAGTTACTTAAAAACCGGCAGGTAGCTGATCTTTTGTCCAGTTTTGATCTCCGGCATCTGAAGGCAAGGCAGGTCGATTATTTCAGTGAGTTCGGGGTCCGGTTCAGGGACGCCCGGTATTTCGAGAGTCGCGCACAGGTCGGTGTGGCGCACGCGCGGGTCGGTGTGCCGCTGAGTCTCTATCTGGAGTCCTTCGGTATGTTGCAATGCCTGATTCTGGAGTCTCTGCCAGGTCACATCGAGGACCGGTCGCAGCGGCAGACTATGATGCGCCTGGTTCTGAAATTGACCACCCTGGATATAGCGTTGGCCACCGAGGTCTATCACCGCTCCCGGATCCAGGATCTGGACCGTTCCGTCAAAAGCCGGAGGCTGGAGCAGAATCTGCTGCGTACCCGGCTTGAGCAGGACGCGTTAACCGGTGCGTCCAGCCGTACCAGCCTGTTGCGCGAGTTACAGAACGCTATTGCCCGCTGTGAAAAGACGGGTCAGCCACTGGCTGTGATCATGGCGGATCTGGACCATTTCAAGGTGGTGAATGATACCGAGGGGCATCTGGTCGGTGACCGGGTGCTCGCCGAGGTGGCCGCCCGCATCAAGGCAGCACTGCGGGAGTTCGATCTTGTGGGTCGTTATGGCGGTGAAGAATTTGTCGTTTTGCTGGAAAATACCTCGCCCCATACCGCACACCAGATTGCCGAGCGTATTCGCCAGCGTATCGGTTCACAGCCTGTGCACGCTGCCGGTCAGCAGGTCGAGATCACCGTCAGCCAGGGTATCGGGATGTGGGTGGAAGGTGATGACAGGCAGTCGTTGCTCAAGCGTGCCGACGAGGCTATGTATGCCGCCAAGAATGCGGGCCGCGACTGCATTGTCGAAGTGTAGGGTTGTCGTTTCACATGCTGCTCGGGGTTGATACCGGCGGCCCGACATGAAAGTGGCTGTGTTTTGCTGGAACGGCAATGATATTCGAAACTAACTATCACTATTTCCGCTTTGCGTCCGCTAAACTACCCACCTATGGACAGTATTAACCTCTCACAGCCGGAACTTTATATTAACCGTGAGCTGAGCTCGCTGCAGTTCAACCGGCGCGTACTGGAACAGGCCCGGGAACCCAGCGTGCCTTTGCTCGAGCGGCTCAAATTCCTGTGTATTTCCAGCACTAATCTCGACGAGTTTTTCGAGATTCGCGTGGCGGGCCTGAAACAGAAGATTGCTTCCGGTTC
>ENA-ORDP01002071-ORDP01002071.1-marine-sediment-metagenome-genome-assembly--contig:-NODE-2071-length-10133-cov-2.730304_pt1 | contig 10133 bp, 7 predicted proteins | sample MGYA00248627_ERZ508539 | MGnify/ENA primary metagenome ERZ508539 (study PRJEB26208, sample SAMN05571518) | marine sediment metagenome | biome: deep sea; feature: Hydrothermal vent; material... | reverse complement strand
GGGTATGTGTGAGTGTCTGTCCAATGGATGTTTTAAGCTTTGGCCGTCACTCATTTACTGATCTAAAACAGCTTCCTGCTATCCAGCATTAGGGATGAACCTGTGGGTCTGTCTTTCCACAGGAGCAGACATGATTATCTGATGGAGTGTTTAGAATAAAAACAGGTGGTTCAAGTTATGGAAAAGTTTACAGCTATCTATGAACAGGACGGAGACTGGTGGATTGGATATGTGGAAGAATTGTCAGGTGCTAACACTCAGGGACGAACATTAGAAGAAGCCAGAGAAAACCTGAAAGAAGCCATACAACTTGTTATAGAAGCTAACAGAGAACTTATAGGTCGTGAGACAGAAGGTAAAACCATTATTCGTGAAGAGATTCTTGTGCCTGAATCGAGATGAAACGTCATACTTTGATAAAACACCTCACTCAACACGATTGTAAATTATTGCGGGAAGGTAAAAAACACTCTATTTACTGGAATCTTTCTAGCCGCAAAACTTCTTCTGTCCCACGACACACAGAAATAAAGAATCTATTGGCAAAGAAGATTTGCACTGATTTAGGCATTCCTGCACCCTGAAAAATAACTCAAAACAAATATGATCCGACTTATAGGAAACTGTCGAATTATCAGCATGTTGTAGGGGCGACCCGCCGGGTTGCCCCTACAACATGCTGATATACAGGAAATTAGTATTCTCGCAATTAGGTGAAAAAGGCTAATGCGACAGACTCTCAAACCCGCCCCTACAAATTAGGCCTAATGCGACCGCTTCACGGGTCTATCCCTGGATCAATAAGGAATTGACCACTCCCAAGTATTTATAACGGGCTTTTTTTTAAGCCCTCGTGAAATGAGAATTGCCGATCCAAAATATCTATCAATTGGTCTGGAAGTAAAGGCCGACTGAAATAATATCCCTGGGCTCTGTCACAGGAGTATTGACTTAGAAAATCCATTTGTTCCCTTGTCTCAAGGCCTACAGCGACAACCTGGAGATTCATATCATGTCCCAAAGATATGATGGCCTTTGTGATAGCCGCCTCATCCTGATCAGAAGCAACGTGTTCTATAAAAGAACGATCAATTTTCAGCTTGTCAATGGGTAAACGCTTCAGATAGTTAAAGGACGAATAACCCATTCCAAAGTCGTTGATAGCAATTTGAACCCCTCGTTTCTTAAGCTCCTCCAGTAAAAAGATGGTTTTCTCCATTTTTTGAATTAAAACGCTTTCGGTAATTTCCAGTTCCAGAAAGTGAGGATCTAAACCTGTTTTCTCTAAAGTTGTATCAATCACTTCCAGGAGGTTCTCTTGCTGAAACTGGATGACGGAGAGGTTAATAGCAATCGAGACATGCCTTAAACCCTTATCCTGCCAGGCTTTGTTCTGTATACAGGCTTTTTCCAGGATCCACTCACTAATGGGTAATATCAAACTGGTTTCTTCTGTGAGAGGGATAAAATCACCTGGAGGAATTTGCCCATCCTGATGGTTCCAGTATGTGAGAACTTCCATAGCCATCACTTGCCCTGTGGATAGATCGATTTGAGGCTGATAATACAATACAAACTCATCTTTTTTAAGAGCCTGCCGGAGAGAAGTTCCTAATTTAAGCTTATGGATGGAAGTCTTAGTCATTGTGTCATTATAGGATTGGTAGTTATTTCTACCCTGATCTTTAGCGTGATACATGGCCAGGTCAGCGTTCTTAATAAGAGTTTCTTGATCCGCTGAGTCTTGAGGATAGATGGAAATCCCGATACTGGCACTGACAAACAGTTCGTGTCCCTCCAGAGTGAAAACTTTGGCCATCCTCTCAAGAGTCTCTTTAGCCACTTTACTCACATTTTTTTCATGTCTCACATTCGGCAGGATAATGGTAAACTCATCTCCACCAAGGCGAGCGATTGTATCACTCTCCCTTATACAACATTTTAAACGCTCCGTGACCTCTTGAAGTACTAAATCACCTATGTCATGACCCAGGGTGTCATTGATCAACTTAAAGCGGTCTAAATCAAGGAAAATCAGTCCCACTAATTGATTGTGTCGATCAGCATAAGAAATGGCCTGATGGAGACGATCCTGGAATAGTAAACGGTTAGGAAGACCCGTTAGAGAGTCGTGATAAGCTAAAAAGTTCAGTTGCTCTTCGGATTGCTTAATTTTAGTTATATCTGAAAATACAGACACAAAACGGGTGACTTTCCCTTCATCATTTTTTATGGCACTAATATTTAACCAGCTAGGATAGATCTCTTGATTCTTCCGTCGATTCCATATTTCACCCTGCCAGTGGTGATCGTGGATAATGGACTTCCAAAAGGATTTATAGAACTTTAGATCGTGTCGCCCCGATTTAAGAATTCGCGGAGTCCTGCCGTAAGCCTCTTCAGGCTGAAAGCCCGTGATAGCCGTAAAAGCAGGGTTGACCGATTGGATAATCCCTGACACGTCAGTAATCATGATCGCCTCTAATGTGCTATCAAAGACGCTTGAGGCTAGTCGGAGCTTTTCCTCCGCTTGCTTGCGCAGGGTAATATCCAGTACAGCAGCAACAAACACTTTCTCTATCCCTTGATCCATGTATTGTAAGTAGATCTCTACAGGATAAACACTGCCATCAGCTCGGATGTGACCGGATTGAAAGACTACTTTATCCTGTTTCATCTCTACGAGAGGCTTAATAAGTCTACGGAACTTACGTTCTTTCAGTTCAGACTGGATCTCAAGGAAGGTCATGCTTTCTATCCTTGATTTGGAATAGCCTGTATTAGACATGACGCCGAAGTTGACGTACTGAATGCTGAAGGTATCAACATGAAAGATATAAATCTCATTGAGACTGGCCTCAAGGATTCTAAGAAACTGGCTTTTTTCTTTGACAGCCTTGTTCCGCTCACAAGTTTCCATGGACAGGGCAACTAAATCGGCCATTGAACTGGCAAAGTTTTGCTCTTCCAATGCCCAGTGACGTTTTTCACCCACATGTTCACAGCATAAGACTCCTTTAATCTGATTGCCTGAACGGATGACAGCATCAAGCATAGAGGATATATTATAAGTGCTAAGGTAATTGGAAGCAAACTCTTTTGTTCTTGGGTCATTAGGAGCGTCATGAGCGGCAATGGTTCGATAATGGTTTAATGCGTCAAAATAGATGGGGTAAGTGTCAGTCTTCAACTCCAGTTCTTCAGATCTGTCTTTCTTGTCCTGATGATACATTTGCGATAAATGAAGGCTAGTCTTTTCTTCATTAAACAGCCATATAGACGCTTGCTGGATCCCTAAGGCTCTGGCTGACGCTTCCGTCGTTTTCATGATCATTTTCTGGACGCTCTCACAGTCCCGCATATCCAGATTAGCCATTTCCAGGAGGACATTATTTAACTTTCTGAGTCGCTTTTCGCTATCCCTGATGGCCTGATCGGCTTTCACCTGATCTGTAATGTCCCGAACGGCTCCTATGGTTTTAGTCTGACCCTTTGAATCAAAGCAACTGGCATAAAAATCGGCTGGAAAGATTGTCCCATCCTTCTTTTTTAGATAAAGTAAGGGCAAATGATATTTGTCAGACTTGACTTTAAAAAGTTTCTTGAACTCTAACCTTGTTTTCACCTTTTCTGAAGCAATATCCCAGAATCCAAGCTTTAAGTATTCCTCTTTGGAATAGCCCAAGAGCTTGAGAGCCGATGGATTGACCTCTTCAAACTGAAAGGTCTTGCTGTCAAATATCATTTTGGAATAAGCACCACTTTCAAAGAGTGAGCGATACTTCCCCTCGGAGTTTCTTAAATTCTCAAAGAGCAAAAGGTTGCTCAAGGCGTCGGCGATGAGACAGGATATCTCCTTGAAAAGCTCCATGTCCCTTTGAGTCCAAACTTTGCCCAGGTTACATTGATGGAGTCCCAGAATCCACGGTTGACTTAGCTTGGGAGTGATGGTAATAAGCATCTGAGACAGTATTTTCGATTCTTTCTGCCTTTTTAAGTCCCCCGGGAAAGGATTATGGGAGTCAAAAACTATTGGGTTCCCGCTTTCCAAAAGACTTTTGAGAAATACTTCCGACGAGTAATCCATAACTAACATGAGGTTCTCGCTTATGGACTTGGAAATACCGGGCTTTGTTTTTTCAACCGGTTGATAGGAAAGAGATTTAGACTGCCAGGGATAAATAAGCCAGACTCTATCACAGTTAAAGACAGAGAGAAGCTCTTCAATACCTTTCTGTACTGAATCTCTAAAGTCCAGGGTTTGATTCAGTACTTTTGAAAGACGATTGATATGATTTAGATGGTTGTAACTCTCTGTAGGCCGACTTTCTTTTTTGGTCAGGTCTATCCTGTCTTCTTCAAAAGCCTGGTAACTCTTGCTCACAGCTTCCAAAAGACGGTTGTACTTTTTGGGAACAGGATTTGTCCCAAAGAGTTGCTTTAGTTGGCGTTTTAGAAGTCGATGGATGTTTTTCAAGGTTTTATCCGTAAAAACTGTCTGAGAACACGATACTATTTATGATTACGTTCGTATTATTTTGTTCTCGCCTTAATAAATTTACCCATAAAACGGTTATTTTTCAATCACTTTGGTATTCTAAATCTTTGATGATGAGAGAGTGAAATGCAGGGTAAACAAGTCTAACCTTCGATTAGAAGCCTGTTCCCGGGACTTTTGTCTATCTTGTATTCATGTGTTGGAAGGACGTGACAAAATATAAAATGGTTTGTCTTTCAATGAAAAGTTATTATCTTTGATGCTTGAAATGACAGCACTCCAAACAAATAATGAAATCCATGATAGATAGGGAGAAACTGAATGATAGTCGGTGTGCCTAAAGAGACGCTGGATGGTGAAAAGCGAGTCGCTTTAATCCCAGCCAGTGCTGCTGAACTAACCAAGCTTGGTATTGAAGTATATATAGAGTCCGGGGCAGGTTTATCAGCCAGCTTCACAGATGAGGCTTATAAAGAAAAAGGGGTAAAAGTCGTTGGCAGTCGTTCTGAGGTATTTAGCTCAGCGGATGTGATCGCCCAGGTCATGGGTCCCGGGGCGAATCCGCAAAATGGGGCCGCCGATATTTCCCTTATGAAAGACGGGCAGATCCTTATAGGCTTTCAGGAGCCTTTAACGGCTAAGGAATCCGTCAGTGACCTTGCCAAAAAGAAGGTAACGTCCTTCTCGATGGAACTCATCCCTCGTATCACACGGGCACAGAGTATGGATGCCCTATCCTCTATGGCTAACATTGCCGGTTACAAGGCCGTTCTCATGGCCACTGAATACTTCCCGCGTGTTATTCCCATGATGACAACAGCTGCTGGGACTATGAAAGCCGCTAAAATCTTTATAGTAGGTGTTGGGGTGGCTGGTTTGCAGGCGATTGCTACGGCTAAACGTCTGGGTGCCGTGGTTCACGCTTATGATGTTCGTCCAGCCGTGAAAGAGCAGGTAGAGAGTCTTGGGGGAAAGTTTGTTGAGATGGAACTGGATGCCGGGAGTTCTGAGGATAAAGGTGGCTATGCCAAAGAGATGGACGAAGAGTTCTACAAAAAGCAAAGAGAACTGATGACTAAAGTGGTGGCTGAGAGTGATATTGTCATCACAACCGCTGCGATTCCCGGTAGGAAAGCGCCTATCCTGGTTACAGGAGATATGGTTAAGGGCATGAACCCGGGATCGGTTGTATTCGATCTGGCGGCTGAGCGTGGAGGCAACTGCGAGCTAACTAAAGCAGGAGAAACCGTTGATGTGAACGGTGTTTCCGTTGTTGGCCCTGTGAATGTCCCTTCTAGCGTCCCCTACCACGCCAGTCAAATGTATGCCAAAAACATCACTACTTTCCTGAAGTCCATAGTCAAAGAGGGAAAGATCGAATTAGATATGGAAGACGAGGTGGTGAAGGGGTCTATGGTGACCCATAATGGCGAGGTGTGCAACTCCCGTGTGAAAGAAGCTTTAGGACTTTAATTTTAAGAACGTTGTGCCATTCGTGGCTGTGTGTATCATCAGAAAGTAATTTGATTGTCTAATAGATAACAGGAGGCATTTGTGCTAGAAATCATCAGTAATCCTGCTCTTGCAAAGGGATTTATTTTTATACTTGTGATAACGGTTTTTGTGATCGCTATTTTTGTGGGCTTTGAAGTGATCAGTAAAGTCCCACCCCTTCTTCACACCCCATTGATGTCCGGGTCCAACGCTATTTCAGGGATCACCATAGTGGGGGCTATTTTAGCGGCAGGCTTAAGCCTTACTGAGCCAGCGGCGGCTACCAAAATCATTGGGAAATATTCTTTAGCCCATCTTTTGGGTTTTTTAGCCGTCATTTTTGCGACCATCAATGTGGTGGGAGGGTTTTTAGTGACCCACCGGATGTTAGCAAAGTTTAAGAAGAAGGACTGAGCCAATGGAACAAACTTTAGAATTATACATCATCAATGCTTCCTACCTTTTAGCGGCTATTTTATTTATATTAGGACTCAAGGGCCTCTCTCATCCACGGAAAGCGGTTCGTGGAAATATGTTAGGTGCTATAGCCATCCTCATAGCCATCGTGGCGACCCTCGTTGATCATAACGTTATTTTAAAGGACACCTGGGAAATATTGTTGGTTGGTTTCGCGGTGGGCGGACTGATTGGAGTGATTTTAGCCATTAAAGTGGAGATGACCTCCATGCCTGAATTGGTGGCTCTCTTTAACGGATTTGGTGGGCTGGCCTCTGTATTAGTGGCTGGTGGAGCTCTCCTCAAAGCTGTCGGAGACGGGCAAGGAGGCGATCTTCAGATCACCATTTCAACCACGGCTTCAGGATTGATTGGGGCTATCACATTGTTAGGCAGTTTAATGGCCTTTGGAAAGCTCTATGGATTTAAGTTTATACCCGACAAGGCCGTTCGTTACCCTGGGGAACAGATTGTCAAGCTATTATTACTTATTGGCTCTATTGTATTGGGAGTCCTGATTGTTCAGCACCCTGAAAACATGACCTATTACTGGATGTTAGTAGGAGCCGGCTCTTTACTGGGCATCTTATTGGTGATTGCCATTGGAGGAGCGGATATGCCGGTGGTGATTACCCTATTAAACTCTTACTCAGGGATTGCGGCGGCGGCTACTGGCTTTGTTCTTTCCAATAACGTTTTAATCGTTGCCGGGTCTCTTGTAGGTGCCTCAGGAATCATATTAACCAAGCTCATGTGTGTGGCCATGAACCGATCCTTAAGCAACGTGTTGTTTGGGGGATTTGGGGCCGTGGCAGACACATCCAGTGCCGACGAGGTCTATGGGGACAAGATAAAACCCGTGACAGCTGACGATGTGGCCATTTTCCTGGATACGGCCCAAAAGGTAGTAATCGTCCCGGGTTATGGAATGGCTGTCGGACAGGCTCAGCATGCTGTTAAAGACTTGACTCACCTTCTTGAAGAGAATAATATAGAAGTGAACTTTGCTATCCACCCGGTAGCAGGACGAATGCCGGGACATATGAACGTGTTGCTCGCTGAAGTGGATATTCCCTACGAACAACTCCTTGAGATGGACGATGTGAACGCGACCCTTGCACAGGTGGATGTGGCCATCGTTTTGGGAGCCAATGATGTGGTCAACCCGGATGCCAGAAGAGAGGATAGTGCGATTGCGGGCATGCCGATCATTGACGTGGACAAGGCCAACACGGTTATTGTGATCAAGCGTAGTCTGAGTCCTGGGTTTGCGGGGATCCCCAACCCCTTGTTTGCTATGGATAACGCCTACATGTTCTTCTCAGACGGGAAAAAGGCCATTTTAGCTATTGTCGCCGCCATTAAAGAATTAGGCTAAATGCGGGAAGTACTTATCACTACCCAATTCTGAAGTTACGAGAATGGGATTTCATATAGGTCCCCACAAATCATACCTGTCCTACAACGTAATAAGTTCCCTCAAACCCTTTTCACCACAATTGTAACGTCAATATCCATTCATTCCATCAATCCCTCAAAAAAGTAAGTATTTATCATTGAAATGGGTGTTATACATTCTGATTGGATAAGCTTGAAACTTGATGTGGGAGGATTCATTGGAAGAAATAAAGATCCATTGGCCCGATAATGAGGAAGTAGACCAGTTCCTACTCAAGAAAAAGGTTCTCCCGTTTTTGGAAGAGTCTATTTTGGAGCATATTAAGCAGTATGATGAACTTGAAAGGCTTAATGATAACGGTAAACTCGATTTTGGGAATCACGTAAGCTCCAGTGAAGAGGCCTTTCAGATCTTTGATCGAGTGAAAGAACGAATGGCTGAACGCTACGGTCTCAGGATGCCCACGGACCCTGAGATCGTTGTGGTGTCTGTCAAGGAGCAGGGGCTGGGTCGATCGGAAGAGGCTTATGAGAATCGCTGCATCACAATGGTGATGGATCGTGTGGTGCGTTTTGAGACCACTCTCATACATGGCTACGTCCATTTCATTGTGGAAGTCCTTTATGGGTACTTGGGATTTGAATACGCATGCGTGGAAGAGGGTTTAGCCCTGATGGTATCAGAAGAAATGGCTGAGTATTTGAGTGAAGTTCATGGAGACAAAACTTATGGCTATGATCTGGTGGAAGACGCTCTCTCAGACCTCTGGGAGTGTTATTGCTGGCTGACTAAAGAACTGAAGCATAAAAAGAACTCTAAACTTGTGAAGAACTATCCCTTTGAAGAAAGCCATGAGGACCGTGTGGGACGAAAACCCGATCAATACGCCCGGGGGAGCAGCTATTTTAAGGTCCATGGCAAAATGAAGGGAAATCGCAGGCTGGTAGACGATTTTCTTCAATTATAATATCTAAAAGTCAACAATGGGAGGGGAGTCATCGAACTCATCGTCTGAGACAGGTAAACTTCCAATTATCGGTTTATAGGCTTTCAACCTGTTCAAAATGATCTCTTGTTCACGACGCTTTCCGGAGTAGCCTGTCACCAGTTTATGCATCACCAATTTCACCCGATCTTCAGGGATTTCATACTCCCCCTCTTTAAGGGCATTTATCTCCTTCTCAAGGAAGTCAATATCCTTTAGCTGCTGATTATCAGGAAGCTGCATCTCATACTTCAGGTGATAGTATTTATAATCTCTCACGCTCTTTTTGGTGGCCTCAAGGAATACGGTGGCCTCAGCGTTCCACTGATGGATCTCACGAACTTTATCCAGATATCCCTTTGAGACATGGGATTCCAGAGAGTAAGTCTTCAAAAGCGCCTCAAAGTTGTCTGTCTCAAAGGCGTTAATCGATAAATAGGCCGTATTATTGATGTATAACTCAAATCTCTCAACAAATGGCTCCAGTTCGATATATCCTTTGGTTTCAGCGTCTTTAATCAGAATGATGATGTGGGATTTCCTGTCCCCCAGTGTTTCCTTAAGCTCTTCCCACAAGGATAAGACCTTCAGCCAAGTCTTGACGTGTTTAGAGAGCTTTTTAAGGTCCCGTGACTCGGGCTTTTCGGATAGCAGTCCTTTCACTTTTACTTCCAGGCCTATAAAATCAGCCTTCCCCTCAAGAAGAACCCTTTGAAAGTCAAGCATCGTTTGGACGAGACCGGGAATATCCTTTTGTTCCATGGATTGCACCTTTTAGCAAAATGATAATGGGTGATTAAAAGATATACAAAACGGAGTGAATGTATTCAATTTTAGTGACCTTTCCGGCAAAAGTCAATGCTATTCATCATGTTATTTAGTTATGAAACATAATAATCGGATTGTTCCTTATATGCCACAAAAATTACGGATATTTTTGCATTTTTTTATTGCTTTTGATATATTTTCAGTATAAGCATGATGAAAGCCTATTAAAAAAATGATCAATTAAAAGATAAACATTTAGGAGGTATGTTATGGGGAAAGAAGAAAGACACTATTTTAGTATAGAAGCCATTTCTCAGGAAGGGTTATTGAAATTCCCTAACTTTCATATCCTTGCTTGCAGAAAAGAAGACGGGACTATGGGTGGGCATTGTTTAGACTTTGGATTATGGGCTTTTTCCGAGCAAGAAGATGATAAAAAAGCATTGGATCACATTTTCACAAGACTCTGTGAAATGCTTTCAATTCATATATTAGGGCATCTTAAAAAAAGAACAACCGATCATTTATATGAT
>ENA-ORDP01002070-ORDP01002070.1-marine-sediment-metagenome-genome-assembly--contig:-NODE-2070-length-10136-cov-2.469795_pt1 | contig 10136 bp, 8 predicted proteins | sample MGYA00248627_ERZ508539 | MGnify/ENA primary metagenome ERZ508539 (study PRJEB26208, sample SAMN05571518) | marine sediment metagenome | biome: deep sea; feature: Hydrothermal vent; material... | reverse complement strand
TTTTTCATGGGTTTAACAGGAATTAATTCTATACGGTTGCGGTAGGTCAGCATCTGGATTTTCTGGCCAGAAACAATTCCCATCGATTCTCTTATTTCTTTTGGAATAACTACCTGGAATTTGGGTGATACTGTTACAGCTGTCATGCCATTCATCTCATCGATATAATAATGGTATTACGTTACCATTATCGATCGAAGTAGTCAATTGTCCATTGGTTGTGGGTAAAAAGTAAAGGAGTCGAACCTATTTTACAATGTAATGGTAATATTCGTGACCTTGACTGTATTTTCAATGCCCTGATTTCTCTCTTGTTCATGCTTTCGGGTTTCGGCATTTTATCGCGCCGGGACGGCGCTCCTACGAAAAGCGATGTGGGGTTAGGCATTGGTCTGGAGGATTCTTTGGGTGTCGTTTTCCAGTACCAGGCAGCTGAGTTTACCGGTAATGTAGGCGCCGGTGTCTATGCCTATTCTGTTCGGTCTTGCATCGGGTTCATCGGTGATAGTGTGGCCGTGGATGATTATTTTTTCGTGGGGTTTGGTGTAGCTGACGAAATTATCGCATATCCAGAGCTGGTCTTCGGGTTGCTGGTATTTTAGTGGGGTGCCGGGTTTTATGCCGGCGTGGACGAAGTAGTAGTTTCCGGCTTCATAGGACACTTCTGTTTTCTCCATAAAGCTGATGTGGCCGTAGGGTACACGTTCTATTAGCTGGTTCTGGATGTCTTCGAAGTCGGCTTTTTTTGTTGGGATTTTGCTTACTCTTACTTTGTAACTGACGAGGGTTGCCAGGCCACCGTATTGGAACCAGGCCTGTCCTACTTCTGCATTTTTGAGGAAATCCAGCATGGATTGTTCGTGGTTTCCTCTTAGATAGATTTTATCGAAGCCTTGTAATGGTTGTTCTAATAACAGGTCGATGACTTGTTTGGAGTCTTCGCCTCTGTCTATGTAGTCGCCTAAGTAGATGAGTTGTTTTTTCCCTTTGTAGTTGGCGGCATCTTTTTGGATTTTTTTGTGGAGTTGTTGCAGGAGGTCGGCTCTGCCGTGGATGTCGCCTATGCTGTAGATTCTTGTGCCTTCGGGGAGGTAGGGTTGGATCTTGGGGTGAGTTTTGTTGCCTGTCAGGATGTTGAGGAGTTTTTTCATGCTGGGGGTATCGCGCCGAGCGGCGCTCCTACATGGGGGTTCCTTTGTATTTTTTGTTTTAGTTCCGGGTTGTTGATTAGTAGCTCGTTGATGGTGTTTATGTTGTAGGTGCCGTCCTTGATGAATTTCAGCATGTCGCGTTTGTAGAAGCGCCAGGCTAATTGGATTTGGTCACTAAGTAGACTTTTGTCCTCTTTTTCAAAGTAATCAGCATACTCTAATGCGAGTTCCAGTCGGTTTTTTATCAGGTAGCGTTCTGCCCTGCCGGTGTAGATGGACATTTTTAGTGTGTTCACGACTTCGGCATTGTCGTGTTTTAGCAATGAATGAATCCATGCCAGACGCAGCCAGACTTCGGGGCTTGCCGGGGACTTGCTGACGGCTTTCTCAAATGATTTTTGGGAACTATGCAGTAGTTGCTGCCCTTCCTGTTTTGAGAATCCCAACTGCCTGGCATTGAGATACTGTAACCAGCCCAGACCTATCCAGTAGCGCACGTCACCTTGATACTCAATGGCCTTTTCGGTTATCTCGATCAAAAACGGAAATTGTTGTATTTTTATTGAGTCCCCTTTCCAGTGTTTCGTGAGGGCTATTTGTACCGGGATGTAGGTATAGCTGGACATCAGGCGGGGGTAGGACAGGGTTAGTAGTACTACTCCTAAAATAATGGCGATTGTTAAATGGGTTAGACGGGGCATTTTTTAAGAAGTTTGAACACGCTACCGCCATACCGTTGTTCACAGTACTTGAAAGGACGTCTTAAGTCTTAAGTCGAAAGTCATAAGTCGAATGTCATAAGTTTTTGGCTTATGGCTTTTGTTTTACGCTTTCCGTGTTGTTATTTTTCTTATTTTTTTGAAAAAAGTGCGAATGAATTCGCACCTACAATTATTGTTTTGTTTATAAGCTTTATTTCATATGTTTAGTGACTGCCGCGCAACGCTCCCAATGACGTTTTGACTTACGACTTATGACTTATGACTTTTTAATTCGAATAATATTGACCGTACTTTCCGTAGTGGTAATAGTAGCCGAAGTTGCCGTAGCCGTAGCTGCCGTATCTTTTCAGGTTGACTTGTTGCAGTACGCAGCCAGCGATGTCGACTTCGCTGGCATCTAGTTGTTTGAGTGCCGCTTTAATTACTTTCTTGGGAGTTTTATCCCAGTGCACGACAAAGACTGTTTTATCTACCAGGCGACCCAGAATTCTTGCATCGGATACTGCCATGACGGGGGGGGTGTCGAAAATGACGTAATCAAATTGTTTTTTAAGAGAAGCGATGATGGCTTCCATGCGGTGAGAGGAAAAGATGTCGGTGGCATTGACATATTCCGCTCCACCTTTTGGCATGATGATTACGTCTGTTTTTTCATCCTTGACAATAAAATCTGCCAGGCGAGTATTTTCGGACATCACCAGGTCTGTAAGGCCTTTTCTGGTCGCAGGAATACCCAGTTTTTTCTCCAGACTTGCACGACGCAGATCTGAATCAACCAGGATGACTTTTTTGCCGGACAGGGCCAATAGTCGAGCAAATGACAGTGCCAGTGTTGATTTGCCTTCTTCAGGTACAGAGGAGGTTATCTGTATGGCTTTTACCTCATCATCCGGACCAGAAAGCATAAGAGATGTTTTCAGCGAGTTCAGTGATTCAGCATAACTTGAATGGGGTTTATTCAGTAAATAGTCTTGCGGCTCGCTATCATGTACATGGGGGATCAGCCCTATTGTGGGGATGCCCAGTTCGTGTTCAACCTGCTCCGGGCTAAGTAATCCTGGTGTTATCGCCTGCACAGCGAAGACAAGGATCACGGCGATAAAGAATGCACCGAGGACGATCAGGATCAGCATGAGTTTTATCTTTGGGAACGATGCCGTCGTCGGAATTTCGGCTTTTGATATGACCCGCGCATCCGCCTCTTCCATCCCACTGGTGCTGCTTGTTTCCTTAAAACGACTGAGGAAGGTTTCAAACAAAGTGCGATTGGCAGCCGCTTCACGTTCTAGTGCGCGCAACTGTACGGATTCCTGCTTCTGCAAACCCGATGCCTGCTTCAGCTCTTCCAGGCTTTGTTCAAGGCTTCGCTCACGTGAGCGGGCAACATCGACTTCGTTCTTCAGTCCTGCTGCAATCTTGCGGGTTTCCTGTTTTATCTGATTTTCTATATCGCGTATTTCTGCTTTTACCTGCAGGATTTTCGGATGCTTTGCACCGAATTCGGTGGACAATTCTGACGCCTTTCGCGTGACCCTTGCCTGCTGCTCACGCAGGCGTTGTATCAGCAGGGAGGACAGAACCTCTGATGCGGACTCAATGCCTGCGCCTTTTCCTTCCATCAGCTTTGTTATTTGCTGTAAACGCGCATCAGCCTGGGCGCGTTCTGCCCGGGCAATGATCACCTGGCTGTTAATGGCCGAAAGCTGCTCCATGATGACGCCGGTACCTTTGACATCTGTCAGGTCATACTCTTTACGGTACATTTCCACAGCTCTTTCAGATGCTTCGACCTTGTCTTTAAGTTCACTAAGTTGATCATTCAGCCAGGTTGTCGCCTTTTCTGTCGCTTCGAACTTGGCTTCCATCTGGCCGATGATGTAGGCCTCCGGCAGTTCATTGGCGATGCGCGCCGCGAGTTTCGGACTAAGCGATTCAAAGCTAATCTTTATCACGTTCGAACGCTTTATTGGTCTAACCGTGAGTTTGTCCAGGAAGATGTCAGTCGCCCCTGCTACCAGCAGCAGCCGGCGATCCTCTTCAGACAGTTCTTCAGCGGGTGCTTTTCCTAAGGCCAGTCTCCAGCCTTCAGGAATATATTGAACAGGATTAAGGTAACTTAACAAACCTTTTGGGCGCAGTTCAGGGTTGAATTCTTCCAGTGTCAGCAGATTCAGTTTATCGATGAGTTTTTTGGCCAGCTCTCTGGATTTCAATACCTCGACTTCGCCGATTATGGCTGAATCACCACTTGCTACACCGGCAAGGACTGCTTCGATATCGACCACCTGTGTTTTCGGTATCCCGACCATGATACTGGATGACGCGGTATAGCGGGGCTGCTGCTGCATCAGGATGATCAGTCCAATGGCAATGATGAACAGGGCTGTAGAGAACAGTAAACGTCGGCGGAACCAGAGCGTGTGAAACAATTCCAGCAGCGAGATTTCTTCTTCCTGCATGCTGCTGGCTGTTTTTGCCTGCACTGAAGATTCGCTCATTAAAACATCCTTTCGACGATACGGATGATGTCACCTGGCATGACCTGATTGTTCATGTCCACCTTTTCTTCTTTTCCATTCGGGTTTTCAGTGCGCCGCACCATGACATAGCCTTTTCTGGCACGGTAGGTATACCCCCCGGCAATGGCAACTGCATTCAGGTAGGTCATTCCATCGACATAGGGGTAGGAGTTTGGTTCTTTGACTTCGCCGATAATGTAGAAAGGGCGATAGTTAAGTACTTCGATACTGACACGGGGATTTATAAGATAATCAGGCTTCAGTTTATTAATAATAAGTTCGGTTAACTCAGGGACAGACAGTCCTTTTGCTTTGACACTGCCAATAAATGACATCGAGAAACGCCCCGAACCATCAACTGTGTATTCAGCGGTAAGTTCTTCCTGGTTAAATACGGATATCGCCAGTTTATCCCCCGCACCAAGCCGATAATTTTCCGTGTTTTGTACTTCCTCTGCGAGTAGCGTGTGTGCAGTGAATGAAAATAGCAGAAAAAACGTAACAAAAAATGAAATCTTTTTCATATGTTAAAATGATTCGCTATCCCGGTGAAGCCCGGGATCCAAAGAAGTAATATGGCTGATAGTTTACTGGATTCCGGCCTTCGCCGGAATGACGTTTATTGAAGGAGCATCGCCCTCGGCATGGTTCTTATTTTATAAGACTTCGTTCTACCAATTCGCACCCAGGGATAAGAATCCACGGTTTAACTTATATTCCTGTCTTTCCAGGTCAGAATTTCTACGTTCGTATTTGTATTCTGCTGTTGCATAAAAACGCCTGTTAAATAAATACTTCATTCCAAGATCTGCACCAAAAATATCTTCATTTTCTTTGCCACCCGGTACCCCCGGTACCAGCTGTTGATACTTGTTGTCTTTGTATTTCAAAGCACCGGTAAGAAACAGGTTCCTTAGCAACTCATGATCTGCCTGTACGGAAAAAACCGTACTCAGGTAACCCGCTGCATTCGGGTCTGTTGTTTCTGAGGGGAACCTGTCGAGGTCGAGGTAGATCGTTGTCAAACCGGTCGGATACCAGGAAAGGCCAAAACCGAATAGCGGGTCTTTTATATCGGTAAAGCTAGATTCATCGTAATTCTGCCCTAAATAGCCGACAAATACATCGCCGATAAGCAACGAGGTTAAATCAAAATTCAACCCTGCTTTTACTTTATAGCCGGTCGATGATCGTTCAAGGCCGTTATTATCAAGTTTTTTATCATAATCCACGGCATAGAATTCCCCTTGTATAAACAGGCTTTTACCCGGGAGGTTTTCATAACCCAGACGAATCGTTGCTTCAGGCCGTGTTCTATCGCGATCATCGTTATCAATTGCTCCACCTAGTACGCTTGTCCCATTTTTATAATCAAGGCTCTCGTAATCGAGTTTTACTAATGTTCGCAGACGATTTGGCTTATGGTCATACCCTACGCCAACATAAGCACGATCAAATTTGGTAGGCTTCGTGCTTCCCCTGTCGTCCAGTGAGCGCCGATCTTCATGCAGCTTCTTATAACCTACTCTTCCGGTCGCAAAACTGTTTTTTACCACATCTAAACGACCCTCTGCCGTCGCGACATAATCCTGATAATCTTCATCGGTATACTTATCGTAATAACCGAGATTTGCGGAAACTCTGGCATTGAGTTCGTGACGGTTCCAGTCACTTTCCATCGCAGCAGAGAGTTTAGACGTTCCGATCGTATCGGATCGCTCAAGCTCTTTGGGTAAACGGTAAACATTTGAGTCCTGCTTGACACCTATTTCAATCGCTGGATAAAAATAAAAGCTCCCTGCATGCAAACCAAGTGGCTTGAATTCTTTCGAGTTTGATATCAATACGCCCTGCCCACGCACTGGTTCCTCTGCCGCCTGGGCGATAGCAGGGACACCCAGGGCAATCGCACAGGACAGGAAAGAAAAATAACGTGTTGTCGAGTTCTTTTTCAGATTTATGTTCATCTTATTCTTACTCATTTGTCTAAATGCCTTTTGAAAGTTCCTTTAAATGCATTAAATATCAGGTTGATTCCCTGAAGCCACTGGGCCGCCTCCACCGCCGCCTCCACCTGTGTTGCCATCTTTGTCTTTGCCTTCTTCCTTTTCTCCTCTTTTACCTCCTCTGTCACGGTGGTTCTCGGCATTTCCTGCGGCTCTTTTCGTGTCATTGAGGGCTTTTTCTACTTTCGATTTATCATCACCTGATACTTTAGAGGCAATCCCAGCAAAAATTTTAGATAAATCATGTTTTCTATCCCGCCTCACTTTAACTCCAGCTTTACCCTCTGCAATCAATATAGCCGCTTTCTCTTTATCTGCATCGGAAGAACCAGCATCGATATTCAAGGTTTTAACGACACCACCTTCAGTATAAGTAAGCACTACCACATCGGCGGCAGCCATTGACGTAAATCCCAACAGACCTGAAAGCAGAATGACGCGAAGTAAACTTCCTACCTGCCCTGATTTTTTGAGTCCACTAAACATTTTATTCTCCAGATATTGATTTTTCGTTTTTTTCGTCTACGCATCGAATATTAACACTGTTTACATCAACTTAATTATATCTTAATTATATCCCATTAATTCAAGAACTGATACATAGCATCGGTTTAAAAATACCATTGATCATCTGTGGTGCTTATGTTGTGAGTTATGAGTTATGAGTTGTGAGTTGTGAGTCAAATCAAAGTCTTAAGTCTTTTAACTAATAACTAATAACTCCTGTTCAATAAGCATTTTCTCCACTAATCAACGCCATTGGCGTCTTGAAAATAATCGCCAAATCCAGCCACACCGACCAGTTATTGATGTAATCGACATCGTATCTGATGCGATGTGCCATTTTTTCCTCGGTATCGGTCTCGCCGCGGCAGCCGTTTACCTGGGCCAGGCCGGTAATACCCGGTTTTACTTTGTGGCGGAGCATGTAGCCATTGATTTTGCCGCGGAATTGTTCGTTATGTGAGACGGCATGCGGCCTTGGGCCAACAATGGACATGCTGCTGCCGAGCACATTAAAAAACTGTGGTAGCTCGTCTAATGATGTCCTTCTGAGGAATGCGCCGAATTTTGTCACCCGGCTATCCCCTGCTTTCGCCTGCACGAATTCGCTGTCTTCTTCCATTACTGACATGCTGCGGAATTTCCACACGCTTATTGGATTCCCCCGCATACCATAACGCTTTTGCCTGTACAGAGCCGGACCTGTCGATGTCAGTTTTATCCCCAGTGCAATAATTGCCATGGGAATGGCAAGCACTATCAATGCAATCGAGGATATAACGATGTCTTCCAGTCGTTTGATCCAGGAATCCATTCCCTGAATGGGGTTGTCAATGATACTGATGGTAGGCATATCACCAACGGTCACCCAGCTGCCCTGCATGATCTCTGCGGTGCAGAAATCCGGCACCATGAATATTGAAACAGTTGAATCGCCAAGTTCTTTTAAAATTGCTGTAATGGTAGCTCGTTCATGCATGGGGATGGCGATATAGACGATATCGACCTCGTTTTGCCGGGTCATACTGAACAGGTCATCCATCCCACCCAGCACTGACCAGCTCCTGCCATCCTCTGTCAGTACTTCACCGGTATAGTCCTGCGATATAAATCCCTTTAGTACCAGTCCCGCCCAGGGCATGGCTATGATGTTTTTCGCCAGCCTTTTTGCATTCTCATCGACTCCGAGGATGACGACTGAGCGGGTGTTATAGCCTTTGGCCCGCATGGCCTTCAAACCTTGGCGCAGCAGCCTGCGCCAGGCCAACAACATTACGGGTGTACTTAATGCCCATATCCCGAGAGTCACGCGTGACAGATCCTGTGTTGCTTTAAATGAATAACCCAGCACCAGCAGCCCGGCCAGGGTAGCCGCCCAGGACATCATCAGGGGTTTGAATTCATCCAGCAGTCTGCTCACACGATAAGAGCAATACAGTTTGTTGAGTCTGGCAGAGAAATAAAACAGGATGGTGGCACTGATCGCTGTAATAGTGTATTGATCTGACCATGTCCGGGCATAGACGGCGACTGAAAACACCAGCATAGCGAAAATAATCACCCCATCGGCAAAACGATAAAGGGTATCAAGCTGACTTTCGTATGAACGAACCAGACCCTGACTCATGACTAATAAGTCCCGACGAAAGTCATTAGTCGTGCGTCGCGAATCAAAGTGATGTCCCTGTGTATTTCCAAATTGCGGCACTTTGCCTGCAATGACAGCTTGTTTTTATAACTTTGAGAACCCCAGAGCCTAATGATAGCTAGAATCTTCACAATAATCATCACCCAGATGGGGTACGTGAAGAGCTATCAGGCAAGTCGACAGGTAAATTGACAGATAATGCCAAACGTATCAGAGCGGCCCTGTTTTGCACGCCTGTTTTATACATCACTCGCTTTACCTGGGTTCTGACGGTTTCGATGCTCACTTCTCGCTGTTCTGCGATAGCGCGGGTTTCATGCCCTGATACCAGCAAACGGCACACTCCTTCTTCTGCCGGTGTCAACCCGTAGAGATCAGCCAGGCCGCTGGTAGAGATGATTGCCACATTAGTGGGATCAATGGCGTAGACGATGGCGCCTTTATACTGATCTTCAATTTCATTTCCGGGGTCTCTCATCGGTGCCACGGTCATGATATAGCTGTCTTTATCGGAACGTCGCTCTACTATCAGTAATTTCTCACTATCAATGCCCTCACCTCGTGCCGTAGCCGCACAGACCCGTATAAGCTGGCCCAGATCCGCACTGGATGTGGTGGTGACGCATAAACGCCCACGAGCGTTTCTGCTCAGGCCATCATTTTGCTCAAGAATACCCTCTGCAGCCTGATTTAATAAAAGCACCTCGCCATACTGGGTGACAAACAAGATACCCACGCGATAATGGTCAAGGGCACCGAAGACTGCATTAAAACGCTTCCGCAGCAGAGTAAAATCACGCCCCATCTCAACGGCTCGGGACAGGTGCGGAATAAACTGATTGGCATAGGCTATTTCTTCAGGCGTAGCTTCGCCGCGGGAGGAATCGTAACAAATGCCCACCATGTTCCGCCAACCCCTGTTCTTGTTCAGGCGGCTTGCCAGACGGTTAAATATGTCGAAGTTATCTCGAAACCAGAGTGATGGCGGGTATTGTTCAAGATAACTGGCATCGGAGTAGCCCATGCACTGGTATTCCTGCATAAAACCGGGCGCATCTGTTAAAAACAGCGCCTTATAACCCTCCTTTCCCTCAAGCCAAACCCGCTCAAAGTATTCTTTCATAAGCGCCTCAAAATCAGGATGATCCCGGAAGCGATTAGATAAACTGGTGTAATGATCGACCACCTGAAGGGATGTCCCCGCCACACCCACAACTTCGGCAAATTCATCCATCACGGCATTCCAACGCTGCGGTTGCAATGCGGCATCGTAGATTTTTTCTATAAAGTGGAGTGCAGAGGCATCATTCATCCTTGATTACCCTTTATTAGATCTTTATTAGCCATTTTGCTTCTTTAAGCCGCTGATTTTCTTGAACAAGATTAGCACTTTTCGTTCAAGATGACGGCTTACTCTGTAATAGAGCTTCCATAATAGAACTGTATCATACAGTATTCGAGTATTCGTGCGTCTATTTAGCATATTGTGGGATTTTGGGTATAAACCCTGAAGGAAGGGGAAAGGCAAGGAAAAGGAGGAAAGAACTTTCTTGACAGGTATTTTCCCACAGCGTAATTTGACGACT
>ENA-ORDP01002069-ORDP01002069.1-marine-sediment-metagenome-genome-assembly--contig:-NODE-2069-length-10136-cov-2.522170_pt1 | contig 10136 bp, 8 predicted proteins | sample MGYA00248627_ERZ508539 | MGnify/ENA primary metagenome ERZ508539 (study PRJEB26208, sample SAMN05571518) | marine sediment metagenome | biome: deep sea; feature: Hydrothermal vent; material... | reverse complement strand
TGGTAGAAGATGTGGATTTCGTTGTAATTCGCGAACTTACCGGCGGTATCTATTTTGGAAAACCACAGGGGCGTTCCGAAGATGGCAACACAGCTTATGATACTTCGGTTTATCACCGTTATGAAATAGAGCGCATTGTGAGGCTGGCTTGCGACTACGCCATGCAGCGCGACAAACGGCTGAGCGTGGTGGATAAAGCCAACGTGCTGGCTACATCGCGACTTTGGCGTGAGGTGGCAGCCGAAGTCGGCCTGGAATATCCGGAGGTTACCATGGATTTCATGTTTGTTGATAACGCTGCCATGCAGCTGGTTAAGTGGCCGAAACAGTTTGATGTCATTGTCAGCAACCCACCGTATATCGAAAACAATGATCCGCATCTGCAACAGGGCGATGTCCAATACGAACCTCAATCGGCATTGTGTTCCGGGCAAGATGGCCTGGACGATATTCGCCAACTCATTGCTGAGGCTAAACGTTTTTTACATGCGCGGGGCTGGTTATGGCTTGAACATGGCTTTGATCAGGCACACAGCGTTAAAGACATCTTTACCGAACATAACTACACTAATATAAAACAACACCTCGACTTATCTGGACATACCCGGATATCAGGCGGACAACGGGATTAACCGCATGGAACTGGAAGACGAACAGCTACTACGTTATAGCCGACAGATTATGCTGCCGCAGGTCGATGTTGCCGGCCAGAAAAAATTACTGGATTCAACCGTATTGATTGTTGGCATGGGCGGACTCGGTTCTCCGATCGCAATGTATCTGGCTGCCGCAGGGGTCGGACATCTTATCCTGGCGGATTTTGATCAGGTCGAGTTATCAAATTTACAACGCCAGATCATTCACAGCACTGACGATATTGGTAAAGACAAAGTTGATTCGGCCTATGAAACATTAGTTAAAATTAATCCTGATATTTCAGTGACTCGTTTCAAGCAACCACTCAACGATCAAAACCTGGACGATTTACTCCCTCAGGTTGATGTGGTGATTGATGGTTGTGATAATTTCGCAACTCGCTTTGCCGTTAACCGCGCCTGTGTAAATCACCGCAAGCCTTTAGTCTCCGGTGCGGCGATTCGATTTGAAGGACAAGTTAGTGTATTTATGAATGATGGGGAGTGCCCATGTTACCAATGTTTATATAAAGATGAAGGTGAGAATGAACAAATGCAAACCTGTAGCGAAAATGGTGTGCTCGCACCTCTGGTTGGTTTGATTGGATCGGTTCAGGCCATTGAAACGATTAAAGTGCTAACGGGTATTGGTGAAACTCTGGCAGGTAAATTAATGTTGTTCGATGTCTTCACGATGGAAACGCGTGTTTTAAAATTGCCGCGTGATTCTGATTGTTCGGTCTGTAAATCTGCAGGCAGCTAATTTTTTTAACTAATAAATCACCTGGACTTTTCTTTTCTTAATCTTAGTTTTGAATCTTTATCAAAATCCAGGTCTCGTTTTCTTTACAGAACTTGAAATTATTTTGCGCAATTCTTTTTTTTGACTTATTAACAATTCGCACTTCACGGCACTCTTTTTTGTCCGTTATATATGATGATAAGGGATTTACTAATCCTGAATGGCTGGTTTTTTCATTTTTCCAGGCCAGTTTTTCGCCGTCCTTTATCTCATTCAATGCCTTTTGAATCGTGTTTTCCATTATTTCTACATCATCTTTATTAAAATCGGCAATGGGAGCCGCATCATTTAAAAAACTAAGATTCGAAGCCGACGCCGATGTTACGATAAGAAATGAGATCAGCGTTATTGCTACTCTGTTCATATCTATTATTGCTCCATGGATATAATATTTCAAAATCGACTATTTAGAATCGGTTGGTATCAATGGTACTTTGCGGGCTAAATCATAATTTATAATGGCGTCGATCTTGGTTTCAAGCTGGATAAAACGAGCGACCTGTTTAGGTTTCAGGAATTTCTTGAATTCGGCAATGTAATCTCGTCTAAGTGCGAGTTTTGCACCCTGTAACATAATCGATGTATTGGTAAACTCGATAGCCAGTTCATCGGTCAGGTTTTTCTTTTCAAGCGCATCTGAGTACTCCGTTAATAAGGTTACCGTTTGATCGATGATTGGTTTCATTTCATCGCGGTAGCGATTATACACCCCCCAGAATTTCTTCTCATCAAATGCACTCAACCCCATATTTTTCTTGATTAAATCCTGGCGTTGTTTTGACAGTACTTCGCGAGAGAATTTAATTTCTTTATTAAAAAGTTCCTGTTGTGTTTCCGCAATCGTAACACCCATCAACGAAGTCAAAATTACCGCCAACGTTAATCTGGAAAATATCACTAAACCGATTTTCATCATTTACTCCAGTAGTATGCTTCTAGATACTATTCAGAACATTATCAAGAATAGGTATTTTGCTTTTAAAAAGAAAAATTTAACCCCGCCATTAATTCATATTGAATAAGGGTACTCGAAGCAATCAGGACCCGGCAACCGTTATTGCCGCAAAACGCCGCGCCACTACTATCCAGGAAGGTACCAAAACCCCGAGCTTCAAATTTAAAGCCAAAGCTTTTGCCCAGTTTTAGCCGCATACCATACCCAATACTGAGATGTGCGCGATTTTTAGATCCATAGCCACCCGATTCTGGCCGAAAGCTAGTGACACCCAATGTACCGGACAGGTATGGCTCAACTCTTTGACCCGGCCAGACATACGTACCACCAAAGCCTAAATAATCAATATCCATATCAAAAAGGACATCGTCTGCCGCGGTATCACTCGTAAACCGTGACTCCTGGTGACTGTAAAATAATTGCATTGTGGTATTTGCGGAATAATCCCAGTCAATCGTAAATCCGTAAGACTCACCTTCGGCAAGTTTTAATTTACCACCTGTCTCTGAGTCCTCAAACTCACCTCCACCGCGGTATCCGGCAAAAACCGATATATTGGTTTCAGCAAACAATAAAGGCGCATTCACAACAAACAAGCCTGCTAAAACTAGCTTGATGAGTATTTTCATATTCGCCATCCCACTATCTAATTTTGTTATTTTAATAATATTTAGTATACCCTAGATTTTCCGCCGTTCGCATCAAAAAATATAGCACGTCGGTTGATGCATTAATTCTACTAACTCTACATAGCGCCCTTTTGCCAGAATAACGAATATTACCCTTCGCTGGAGTCAGCATACGTTTAATACATTGCCACGCGTTAGAAGCAAATATGAAATCTGCTCGTGGCCGCCGAATATACCCTTTTCTTTGTCCCGGTTCCATCAACAACACAAGCAACGGCATGTGACGATAAAACGGAGCGTGACATCAAACCTTCTCTCTTAATTAATCGTCTCTCATAAGATCGACAAATCCGCTGTATCAAATTTGCTACCTTATATACGCATGAGATTTAATAGCGTCAATATCGTCAATGTCTCGGTCGGGCATAGATGGTTAAAAATTGTACTTTTAAAACGTGTTCAGCGTAATCACCAGCCGCGGTCACTTTACTAAAATCCGCCGCACTATTAGGACTCCAAAAATGACCCCTAATTTAATGCCTGTATTATTCGAACATAAAACCTAAATACCTGTTCCAAAATGGTATCCACACCACATGGCAGATTTTGATTAACACTGTGCCCGCGGGTAAGGTGCCCCGCGGATAGTGGGATCGATCTTGTAGGAGCGAGCTCAGATCGCGATTAAATTAGACGAATTCACCTTCAAACCGTGATTAAATCACGGTCTAAGCCTGCTCCTACCAAAACCTGTCCAGCAACGAATATTACATAAAGTGGACAGGAATTCGGAACCGTTATTTAAAATAGCTAAATTTAGAATTCATTGGCTTAATTCAGGGTAAGAGCCTGCTTGTGAACTGTAATTAGACATACTTGTCGCCACAGTGCCGACTGGATACAGCCGCACGAAATTCGCAGCATTTCAGCATTGATTCCCGGATTACATTTCATTCCATCCGGGCTACTCATCAAAGACAGGTGGATCGAAATTGCTGCATTAATAACTCGATAATTAATCACCCTCATCACTGGCGGGGATAATCACAGACAAAAATACGGAAGCATGCTCTTGCTCTGGGAGATTATTAATTCGAAGGGTTCAATATTCTACGGTCACGGGTATGCTAACCTTTAGCGAACCCGTTGCATTATAAATAAGTATAATTTGGAGATTACCCAACCAATGCAGACCCTTACTCGCTTTAGCATGACGTCAAAACTCCTGATGGTGGTCGTTGGGGCTTCCGCTTTGTTTGCCTGCAATAAAAAAGAAGAGCAAAAAACACCAACCGTCCGGCCGGCCAAAATTTTTACCGTGGGACAAAGTGATGCGAATCAGATCCGCACCTTTCCCGGTGAAGTTCAATCAACCGATAAGGCCATCCAGTCGTTCAGGGTTGGCGGCAAATTAATAGAACGTCCCGCCGTTCCGGGCAACAGAGTAAAAAAAGGGGATGTACTGGCGCAGCTGGATCCGAAAGATTTTAAACTCAAACAGGACGACAGCAAGGCAAAATTTGATCTGGCCAAGGTTCAATACCTACGGACAAAAGATATTCTGGCAAAAGGTTTGATAGCGCGTGCTGACTACGATAAAGCAAAGTCCAGGTTTCTTGCGGCCACCGCCGATCTAAAACTCGCCACCGCCAATCTGAGTTATACCGTGCTCGTCGCGCCATTTGATGGCATTGTCTCGAAAGTCCATGTTGAGAATTTTACTAATGTAAAAGCCAATGAGCCTGTCGTCAATGTGCAATCACTGGACAGTATTGATGTCGTATTTCAAATTCCTGAGAATATCATTGCGCGAATTAAAAGAGGCGAAGGCAAAAAGGCCGACATTAAAATTCGAATTAATGCCCATGGCGACAAAACCTATCCGGCCTGGACCAAAGAGTTTGATACCGAGGCCGACCCGCAGACTCAGACCTTCCGCGCGGTGGTGACGATGGACCGACCCACTGACGTCTCGTTACTTGAAGGAATGTCGACTACCGTCATTATAGATTTCAGTAAGATATTTGTTAAATCCAGTCGTAAAATTTTGCTTCCAGCTGGCGCTGTTTTCGCAGCGGAAGATGAGCCAGTCGATAGCAAAAAACGTTATGTCTGGATAGTGGATCCGGACAGTATGACGGTAGCACGACAAGCTATTACCGTTGGACAATTAACAAATGACGGAATTGAGATTCTATCGGGAATCCAGATCGGCCAAAAAATTATTTCGGCAGGCGTTAATTTTATTCAGGAAGGACAAAAAGTGAAACCATTAGTCCGTGAACGCGGCCTGTAATTTAATCCCCTCCAGAAAATAAAAAAATAAAACAATTATGAATATTGCAGAGTTCTCAATTCGAAATAAAACTATCAGCTGGCTAATCACCGCGATAATTCTAGTGGGTGGTATCATATCGTTTAACGGCTTAGCCAAACTGGAAGACCCTGAATTTACGGTTAAAGATGCTGTTATCATTACCCAGTATCCCGGTGCATCGCCGCAACAAGTCGAAGAAGAAGTGACTTACCCGCTGGAAAATGCAATTCAGCAATTACCCTATGTGGATTATATTCGCTCCATCAGTACTCCCGGTCTCTCGCAAATTACCGTCACCATGAATAAAATTTATGGCCCGGATGAATTACCGCAAATCTGGGATGAACTCAGACGAAAAATATTTGATATGGCGCCTTCATTGCCGCCCGGGGTAAGTCCTCCATTGGTCAACGATGATTTCGGTGATATATATGGATTAATGTATGGTGTTGTTGGCGACGGCTTTAGTTACAAAGAACTGGTTGATTATGTCGATTACTTACGCCGCGAGCTTGTGCTGGTTAAAGGTGTAGGCAAGGTGAAGGTCGTCGGCAAACAGCAGGAACAGGTGTTTGTTGAAATCTCGCGCAATAAAATGACTCGACTTGGCATCCCGTATCAACGCATTTATCAAATCCTTGCCACCCAGAATATTGTTTCCAATGCCGGTGCCATCAAACTCGGTCCGGAGAATATTCGTTTTCATCCCACGGGTGAGTTCCAGCATGTAAAAGAGATGGAACGATTGATCATTAGTGAAACCGGCGCTCGAGAACTTATCTATTTAGGGGACGTTGCTACCGTTAAACGCGGATTTAAGGAAGTTCCAAATTACCTGGCGTCGGTAAATGGCCGTGAAGCAATCACCCTCGGCATATCCTTTTCGGCTGGCTTTAATGTCGTCGAGGTGGGTGAGCGTATAGATGCACGCCTGCTAGAGCTTGAGGCGCAACGGCCTATCGGTATTGAACTTGAACCCTTATATAACCAGCCCGCTCTGGTATCAGCCTCCATTAAAAGTTTTATCGTCAGCCTGGCCCAGGCGGTCGCCATCGTCATTGGTGTATTGCTGCTGTTCATGGGCATACGCAGCGGGCTGTTAATCGGTTTAATTCTTTTCTTAACCGTTGTCGGTAGTTTTTTCTTTATGAAACTGTATGACATCGACCTGCAACGCATTTCACTGGGTGCATTGATCATTGCACTGGGCATGCTGGTCGATAATGCCATCGTGATCACAGAAGGCATATTGATTGGTATGCGGCGTGGGTTAAGTAAAATGCAGGCCGCCGTTGCCATTACCAAACAGACCATCTGGCCGTTATTAGGCGCGACGGTTATTGCCGTAACCGCATTTGCCCCGATTGGGCTATCCGACGACTCAACCGGAGAGATGCTTTCCTCCTTATTTTATGTCTTACTCATATCGCTGATGCTCAGCTGGTTTACCGCAGTCAGCCTGACTCCCTTTTTTGCCGACCTGTTTTTCAAAGAGGTTGAAAAAAATAACGCCACGAGCCAGGACGATGACCCGTATAAAGGGCTGGTTTTCACCGTTTATAAAAAACTACTCGATACCTGTATGCGCAATGGGAAAAAAACCGCGCTCTCGGCCGTGGTCATAATGATCATCGCCGGTTACGGCTTTGGTTATGTTAAACAGGTTTTTTTCCCTTACATGACCACGCCTATATTCCTGGTTGATTACTGGCTAGTAAAGTATATAACCATATTCTAAATACCTCTCAATGTGCAGGAAATCGAAAAATATCTAACAAAACTGGATGGTATCAAGCGCGTTAGTTCAAATACCGGACAGGGCGGCATACGTTTTATGCTGACTTATGCACCTGAGAAAGTTTTTCCAAGTTTTGGGCAATGGATGATTGAAGTCGATGACTATCAGGAAATTAATTCATTGATAAAACAAATTGAAGCGTATTTAACTGAAAACTATCCGCAGGCATTACATAAATTTAAGAAATTTGAATTAGGTCCTGCTGCACAAGGTAAAATAGAAGCACGCTTTAGCGGCGCTGATCCAACCGTGTTACGAAGCATCGCGAAACAGGCCAGGGAAATCCTGCTGGCCGATGCCGGTGCCGTTGCGGTAAGAGATGACTGGAAACTTCGAACTAAAGTAATACGCCCGCTATTTGCCGAGGCCCAGGCACGCAAGATGGGGATTAGTAAGAAAGACCTGGACGATGCCATGGCCATGTCCTTCAGCGGAAAAGAAATTGGCCTGTATCGTGACGGCACTACTTTAATGCCCATTGTTGCCCGGCCGCCGGCAATTGAACGCTTAAGTTTAAACAGCCTGCCCGAGATTCAAATATGGAGCCCGGTCTATAATCGCTACATCCCTATCGAACAGGTCGTCAGTAGTTTCGAAACAATCTGGGAAGATTCGATTATTAATCGACGAGATCGTAAACGCACCATTATGGTAATCGCTGATCCCAATATTCTGGGAGACGATACAGCTAATGATGTTTTCAAGCGTGTACAAAAAAAGATTGAGGCTATCAATTTACCCAGTGGCTACTCATTTGAATGGGGTGGTGAATATGAAAATTCACAAAAAGCGCAAGGACCGTTATTTGCTGCCTTACCGACGGGTCTAATCATGATGTTTATTATCACGGTATTATTATTTAGAAATTTCAAACAACCGATTATCATCTGGTCAACCGTGCCACTGGCCATCATCGGCGTATCATTCGGCCTGCTGCTAACCGGCGCACCGTTTACCTTTATGGCACTATTAGGCTTCATTAGTTTAATCGGAATGATCATCAAAAATGGAATCGTGTTAGTCGACCAGATAAACTTTGAATTAAATGAAGGCATATCACCTTATCAGGCCGTATTTGAATCGGCAGTTAGTCGCGTTCGTCCCGTGTCGATGGCCGCGATCACCACCATCCTGGGGTTGATACCGCTGTTATTCGACGCCTTCTTCTCATCCATGGCAATCGCCGTTATGTTTGGACTGGGATTTGCAACGTTCCTGACCCTGGTTGTGTTGCCGGTGATTTATATTCTTATCTATAAAATCAAATACCAGCCTGTTGGTAAATAAATACTGGGTATAGCCATTTAGAATTTTTTAAATTCCTGCTGCTAATCCTCATGTGCCGGCTCACAAAAAAATCTCAACCATACAAATCCACAAATACCGGCTACTAAAGATGCGAACAGGATTCCCATCTTGGCAACAACGACAATATCGCCATCCCATTTAAAGGCCAGATCCGATATAAAGATCGACATGGTAAAACCAATACCGGCCACAAATGCCGCGCCAATAATATGCCTGAAATTGACGTCGTTCGGTAATACGCCGATACCCAGCTTTAGTACCAACCAGACACTGCCGGCCACCCCAACAAGTTTCCCGACAACCAGACCAAATACAATTCCCTGTGCAACAGGGTCAACAAAAGCATTGGATATTGATTTCATATCCAATGGGATAGCCGCATTCGCCAGCGCAAAGAGAGGAATAACCAGATAGGTCGATGGAATATGTAATCCACTTTCCAGCCTTTGTAATGGCGAAATACCCAGATCATGGGCCTGCCCCATTTTCCAGACCAGTCCTGCCTGTTTTGGATTATTAATCAGCGCCTTACCATCTTCACCGTGTTTGTCAAAACGATCCAGCAGTGATCGCATCTCAGCGCTAAAAGCCGCCGGCGTAAAACGCGAATAAGCGGGTATGGTCCAGGCAGCGAAAATCCCGGCTATCGTCGCATGCACACCGGAACCTTGCATGGCTACCCATAATGCAATCGCAAACAGAAAATAAGGTAATGTACTTCGTATACCCATTAGATTGAGCATATACATGAGCAGAGTAATTAGCGCTGCGGCACCAAGATAATAGACATTAATAGTTTCAGTATAAAATATGGCAATGACGGTCACCGCACCTAAATCGTCAACAATGGCGAGTGCCACCAGAAACGTTAACAAACTTTTAGGTACACGACTTCCCAGCAAGGCCATAACGCCCACGGCAAAGGCAATATCGGTTGCCATTGGAATGCCCCAGCCTCGCGCACCGGGCCCATCACTATTAATTAAATAGTAAAAAAATGCCGGGACTAACATGCCACCAATTGCAGCCGCCACGGGTAATATTGCATTACGGGGATTGGACAGCCCCCCCATAAGCACCTCACGTTTAATCTCCAGGCCAACCACAAAAAAGAAAATCGCCATCAGGCCATCATTAATCCAGTGATGAACGTCGTACTCGATACGCCAGCTGCCGGCAAACAAACCTAACTTTATATGCAGCAGTTTTTCATACGGTACGATAAGCGGGGTGTTTGCAATGATCAATGCAATCACCGCACAGGTCATCAATAAAATACCCGTCGTTGTTTGCCGATGAATAAACTCTTCAAAGGGAGTGGCAATTTTTTGGTAGGCCTTTTCCCAGGGGGCAAAGTAGAATCGTTTTTCAGTTGGCATAGTATTGTTCCTGTCCTTTTGTTATTTTAAAAAGTTTATGAAAACCTTACTTACATGATTTTATGTCAATCGATAAGATCCATATAATACAGGAATCGCATCGTTATCTGGTAAATCCATCATACCTGCGGTATCGACAAAAATAGATCGATTGCCTAGATTATCAAGAAATTTAAATCTGGTGTCAAACGGACAAGCGCATAACCCAAACCCATATCTCTGGTTGTTAATACCGCATCAACTTGTGCTATCGACACTGCAGGTATAAAAAAATGCTAATGAGCAACAATATCCACATAATCAATAATATCAG
>ENA-ORDP01002068-ORDP01002068.1-marine-sediment-metagenome-genome-assembly--contig:-NODE-2068-length-10137-cov-4.684487_pt1 | contig 10137 bp, 6 predicted proteins | sample MGYA00248627_ERZ508539 | MGnify/ENA primary metagenome ERZ508539 (study PRJEB26208, sample SAMN05571518) | marine sediment metagenome | biome: deep sea; feature: Hydrothermal vent; material... | reverse complement strand
AAATGTGTACAAAATACTCATTTTTAGAATCTTCTTCAATAATAAATCCGAATCCCTTTGATTCGTTGAAGAATTTTACTGTTCCTTTTTTCATTGTGTGATAAATAATAATAAAATTAATAATGTGCAAAAGTAATCCTAATTATTATGCAGAATACGTTTCCTGATGTATTTTTTATAATACTTTTAGATTTCATGCCTGATTTTGTGGCTGTTAGGAAAACGCTTTTTAGGTTAGTCGCTGATTATCAAATTATTGCGTTATCTTGGCAAACCGTTACTACCGTTTTCATCAGGGTAAAATAATTTAGGGGACTTCTAATAATTACTTCCTTTCAAGAAACAAATGAATTATTAGAAGTCCCCCTTTACTTAATTTTCAGAATACACAAAGCATTTTCTATCTTTGCAGGCGTATTCCCAAAGTTCCTTCACATGATTTATTTTTTTTCTTCCGACAGACGACATTACATCGTTGTAAAAGCTGACGACCCTCTTTTGGTAAGAGACCACCAAAAGCTAAACTGGCTTTTTGCCAATTCAAGCCTTTGCCATGGCCAGGTGCAGGCAGGCCTGTTTTTGGGACCACGCAGGGAGATGATTACTCCCTGGAGCACTAATGCTGTTGAGATTACGCAAAATATGGGGATTGATGGCATCGTGAGAATTGAAAAATTTGAGAAGGTTGACAGCGCCGATGTAGTTTATGATACCATGCTGCAACAGTTATATGAGGGACTTGACCAGAAATTGTTAACCATTAACCAACCTCCGGAACCCATAATATATGTTGATGACATCAAGGCTTATAATGAACAGGAAAGCCTGGCTCTGAGCGAAGATGAGGTGAATTATCTTGATGAGGTGAGCCGGAAACTCAAGCGAAAACTGACCGACTCGGAAGTTTACGGTTTTGCACAAATCAACTCCGAACATTGTCGCCACAAAATTTTTAACGGTAGCTTTATTATTGATGGAAGAGAGATGCCTGAAAGCCTGTTTGCTCTTATTAAAAAGACCTCCAAAGCAAGTCCCGAGAGGGTGGTGTCGGCATATAAAGATAACGTGGCTTTTGTGGTGGGGCCAAAAATTGAACAGTTCGCCCCGGCCCGTCAGGATAAACCTGACTTTTTTGAGATTCGTGAAATTTCTTCCGTTTTGTCGCTCAAAGCGGAAACACATAATTTTCCTACCACCGTGGAACCTTTCAACGGCGCAGCTACCGGCAGTGGCGGTGAAATTCGCGACCGTATGGCAGGTGGAAAAGGGAGTCTGCCGTTGGCCGGAACGGCTGTTTACATGACTTCCTATCCGCGACTTGACAATGAAAGAACCTGGGAGCAAAATATTACTGCACGACCGTGGCTTTATCATGCTCCGGCCGAAATACTTATGAAAGCATCCAATGGCGCTTCCGATTTTGGCAATAAATTCGGTCAGCCGCTTATCAACGGCAGCCTTTTTACTTTTGAACACGAAGAAAAAGGGAAGACGTATGCTTATGACAAGGTGATCATGCAGGCCGGAGGTGTTGGCTACGCTAATGAAAAAGACAGCCGCAAAGAAATACCTGAGCCGGGCGATGTGATTGTGGTACTGGGTGGTGATAACTACCGCATTGGTATGGGAGGTGGTGCCGTTTCATCGGTAGCTACCGGACAGTACGGTCAGGGTACTGAACTGAATGCCGTACAGCGTGCCAATCCGGAAATGCAAAAACGGGTAGCCAATGCTATTCGTGCTATGGTCGAATCTGAAAATAATCCCATTGTTTCCATTCACGACCACGGCGCCGGCGGACATCTCAACAGCCTCTCCGAGCTTGTGGAAGATACCGGAGCTGTCATTAAAGTGGGTAAGTTGCCTTTGGGCGATCCGACGTTGTCTTTTAAAGAAATTCTCGGAAACGAATCGCAGGAGCGCATGGGACTAATTATCAAAGAAAAGGACTTGCCATTACTCGAAAAAATTGCTTCCCGCGAAAGAGCACCATTTTACAAAGTGGGTGAAGTGAAAGCTGACCACCAACTGGTGGTGATGGATGAGGATGAAGATGTTTGCCCGGTAAATTTAAAACTGGAATATCTTTTTGGGAAACCTCCCCGGACAGTGTTGCACGATACAAACCAAACCATTGAATTTGCGGGATTAACTTATCAGACTTCCCATTTTGAAGAGTACCTTAAGAATGTGTTGCATCTTGAAGCTGTTGCTTCCAAAGACTGGCTCACCAACAAAGTGGATCGGTCGGTGACGGGGCGCGTGGCCATGCAACAGTGTGCAGGGCCATTACAGCTTCCACTGAATAATCTTGGCATCATGGCTTTGGATTATCGTGGAAAAAAAGGTATTGCCACAGCGCTGGGACATGCTCCGGCAGCGGCTCTGGTCGATGCACAGGCAGGCTCGCGGCTGGCAATTGCCGAAGCACTCACAAACCTGGTTTGGGCTCCTGTTGAGGGCGGATTAAGCGGCGTATCGCTGAGTGCCAACTGGATGTGGCCGGCACGGAATCCGGGAGAAAATGCCCGGCTATATGCTGCCGTAAAGGCAGTAAGCGATTTTGCCATAGCGTTGGGTATTCCCATTCCTACAGGAAAGGATTCCCTTTCCATGACACAGAAATACGGCAACGACAAAGTGGTGTATGCACCCGGAACAGTGATAATTTCCGCTGTGGGTGAGGTCGCAGATATCAGAAAGAGTATCAGCCCTGTAGCCAAACCCCTGGCCGGAACAAAACTGATGTATGTGGATTTCTCCCTTTCGGACTTTGAATTGGCAGGAAGTAGTTTTGCCCAGACGCTGAACAGGGTAGGTCAGACTTGCCCCGATGTACAAGATGCTTCCGGTTTTAGGAGAACTTTTAATATTTTACAACAGCTTATCGCTGAAGATAAAATCCTGGCCGGCCATGATGTCTCGGCAGGTGGTCTGATTACCACACTGCTGGAGATGAATTTTGCTAATGCCGAAACTGGTATGGATATCATTACTGATAAGTTTGACGAGAGAGATGTTATTCGTTTGATGTTCAGTGAAAAACCGGCAGTGGTGATTCAGGTTGCGGATGAAAAGGCTGTGAAGAAAGTTTTTGATGATGCCGGCGTTGTTTATCATGTTTTGGGAGAAATGATTTCGGAACACAAATTGAAAATTCACCACCAGAAACAACTTTATGTGTTGGATATTATCCATTATAGGGATGTCTGGTATCAGACTTCTTTTCTTTTTGACAAAAAGCAAACAGAAAATTCTGCAGCCCAATCCCGGCTCAGGAATTTCAAAAGACAGGATTTGCAGTTTCATTTTAGGAGGGATTTTTCAGGTAATATAAAAAATATTGTGGGAAACCAGAACAGGCATCAGGCTCCTGTGGCGGCTATCATTCGTGAAAAAGGCGTAAATGGTGATCGTGAAATGGCCTATGCGCTATATCTTGCAGGCTTCCGGGTGAAAGATGTCCACATGACTGACCTGATATCCGGCAGGGAAGATTTGTCGGATGTTGGCTTTGTGGTTTTTGTGGGTGGCTTTTCCAATTCGGACGTACTTGGTTCTGCCAAAGGGTGGGCAGGCGCTTTCCTGTACAATGAAAAAGCCCAAAATGCACTGGATACCTTTTACAAAAGAGACGATACCCTGAGCCTTGGTGTCTGCAACGGCTGCCAGCTGATGATGGAGTTGGGGCTGGTTTATCCCGAACATCCTGAAAGACCACAGATGCTACGCAATGATTCCGGAAAGTTTGAATCTGGTTTTATCAATGTGAGCATCCACGAAAACCGGTCTGTTATGCTAAAAAGTCTGGCCGGACAGCGGCTGGGAGCCTGGGTGGCACACGGAGAAGGAAAATTCAGCTTTCCTTATTTTAGCGATAAGTATCGTATTCCTGTTTCATACAGCTACGAGCAATATCCAGGTAATCCCAACGGCTCCGACTGGGGAGTTGCGGCAGTGTGCTCAAACGATGGACGCCATTTGGCTATGATGCCTCATTTGGAACGTTCAATTTTTCCATGGCAATGGGCTTTTTACCCTCCCGGACGTAAAGATGATGAGATTAGTCCCTGGCTTGAAGCCTTTGTAAATGCCAGAAAATGGTTAAAATATTCAAGAAAATGAAATTATTTTCTTGTTTAGTCAGGTTATTAATAAGCTTGTTTAGTAGTTGTTTTACAGTGAATTAATAACTGTCATGGGTTGGAGTATTATTCTTATTTTTAAAAGTCGGTTTATTTTTTTTTGGAAAGTTTGCTTTTTTTGAACTAATATTCTCTATATTAGCCTCAAATAACATTTAAATTCTTTATCCTATGAAAAAAATTACGATTTCCTTAATTAGCTTGCTGTTGGTTGTTAATCTTGCTTTTGCAGGTGGATTGGTAACCAATACCAACCAAAGTACGGCATGGTCACGCATGTTGGTACGTGATGCTTCTACCAGTATCGATGCTGTGTATTTCAATCCTGCCGGTTTGACGAAGCTTGATGATGGGCTGTACATCTCTTTTAGTAGTCAGTCTATTTTTCAGGATCAGACAATTACCAATAGTTTCAAGTATCTTAACAATAGTACTTTTAAAGGGACTGTTAGTGCTCCTGTTTTTCCAAGTCTTTATGTTGCTTACAAAACAAATCGCTGGGCATTTTCGTTTGGCTTCAATATTGTAGGTGGCGGCGGAAGTGCCGATTTTACTAAAGGTATTCCCATGGCTGAAGTACCGATTTCTTCACTTGTAGGTGCTTTTTCCAGTTTCGGTGTTACAGGTTATTCCGTTGACATGGCTATTAAGGGGACTTCTATTTATTATGGTTTACAAGTGGGAGCCAGCTATGCTATTTCCGACCACGTTTCTGTTTTTGCCGGTGTGCGTTATGTTATGGTAAGAAATTCCTACAAAGGACATATTAAAGACATCAAGGTGAAAACAGCCGCTGGCGATGTTCGTGCCGATACCTTTATGAACGGCGTGGGTGACCAGCTGACGTCCGGTGCCACGCAAGCTTCCGCAGCTTCAGGTTTGTACACTGCTGCCGGTAAAGGTGTTCAGCCTCTGCTGGACGGTGGTTTGGGAGGAGCAAATATTTCCTATGCTTTGGCAAACAGTTATATTACACAGGCTCAGGCTACCGCTATGACCGGTGCTTTGTTACAGTTAGGTCTTACACAGGCTCAGGTTGATGCCATGACTTTCACCGAAATTCAGGGTGCTTATTACGGTGCTTCTACCAAGTTTGCCTCCATGGCAGCAGGCTTCACGAAACAGGCAGCACAAATGTATGGCGGAGCCAAATTGATGGCCGATCAGAACATTGATGTAAGCCAGTCGGGCAACGGATTTACTCCGATTATAGGTGCTAACCTTTCTTTCATGGATAATAACCTGAACTTTGGTATTAAATATGAATTTAAAACCAAAATGACCCTGACCAACTCTACTCCTGCCGGAAAAGGTTTTGTGATTGGCATGAACCCTGACGGTACACCCATTGAAATGTATCCCAATGGTGGGAAACAAAACGCTGATATGCCTGCTATGCTTTCCGTTGGTGCTAAAATTAATGTTAGCAAAATGATTTCCTTACAGGCAGGCTATCATACCTACTGGGATTCTAAAACAGATTGGAAAGATGTAAAAACAAATATCAAAAAGAACTCTCAGGAATATGCTATTGGTGCAGAATTTACTCTCTCCAAAAGTCTTCTGCTGAGCCTCGGTTACCTTCATACAACATCTGGTATAAATCCTTCCTATCAAAGTGATTTAAGCTACAGCCTTAATACGAACACTGTTGGTGCCGGTGGTGCCTATAAGATTAATGATGCCCTTACTTTACAGTTTGGCGGGTATATCGTGAGTTATCAAAGTCAAACTGTTCCGGGTTCTTATGATGTGGCCGGAACACCCCCCACCCCTGTGGCTTATACTACCAAATATGAAAAAAGTACCTGGGCTTTGTCTGTAGGTATTGACATTGCTATTGGTAAAAAGAAAAAATAATTAAGTTGTTTTTCATTGGATAAAAAGCCGCGGAGCATATGTTTCGTGGCTTTTTTCTGCCACTGTAAGAAGAAAGATAATGAAGAAAAAGATGCAGAGTTTCCTGATTTTTGTCCTGATGGTTTCGGCTGTTCCTCTTTTTGGGCAGACCATTAAAGTGCCGAATTTTGCTGTGGCAACGCATCCTTTTCTTGTTAATCAGGTGACCTGGCAGAAAGATGGCTTTATGATTGAACTGACCATCGAAAACCAGTCGCCGAGTGGTTATTTTTGTGCCAGCAAACACATTTACCTGCAAAATCTCCGAAATAAGAAGAAGCTTTTTATGACCCGTTCGGAAAATATTCCGGTTTGCCCCAATGTTTACCGGTTTAAATGGCAGGGAGAAAAATTGACTTTCAAACTGTTCTTTCCCAGGCCGGACACAAGCATTCGTTATGTGGATGTGATTGAAAAATGTAAGAGTCACTGTTTTTCTATCTTTGGACTTATCCTTGACCCGGAGATGAACGAAGCCATCAATCAGGGGTATAAAGCTTTTGACAATGGCGATTTTCAGAATGCTTATGAAGATTTTAAAAAGGCAATAGAGAAAGATACTACTTACCCTTACGGCTTTTTGTACGCTAATATCATAAAAGTATTGGCGGAGCAGAAAAATTATACTGCGGCTAAATCCTGGTATAAAAAGCTGCAGCAAAAAGATTTTCTGGATGAGAACGCCATATTGGAACAAATCTCAAAGGAGGATTATTATAATAAGCTAAAGTAAAAGTTAGAAAACCCGAATGTTGGCATAAAGTGTACCGTCAATAAAATCATTTCTGAACCAGCACCCTGAATAAGCCATCTTTTTTCAGATAAAAATCAGGTTCCTGCCTCTTCTTTTTCTATTTTTGCCTCTTTTCCTAATAGATAGAAAGTGGCATGGAGAAAATATATTTGAAGACGGGCTTACTCTTAGTTTTGTTGATTTTTGCACAATTTGGCCTCCGGGCGCAGAGTGATACGGTTACTTTAAAGGAGATCCAGGTTTCGTCGGTGGCAAATCCGGTCAACTTCAAAAAGGTTCCTCGCCAAATTGGAATTATCTCGCAAAAAGAAATAAAAAATGTTCCGGCAAACAGCTTAGGTGAACTACTGGAGCAGGCCGGCGGATTGGATGTGCGACAACGGGGTGCTTTTGGCATGCAGGCCGACCTGAATCTTGCCGGTGGCTCTTTTGACCAAACACTGATTATGATAAATGGTATTCCTGTAAATGACCCGCAAACCGGTCACCACAACCTGGATCAGCCTCTTAACCTCAATGATGTGGCAAAAGTTGAGATTGTCCGTGGTCCTTCTTCCCGCTGGTTTGGCCCCAATGCTTTTTCCGGAGCCATTAATATCATTACCAAAAGAGAGCCTGGAGATAACTTTACTTTTGGAATACGTGCCGGGCAGTACGGTTTATTTTCTTCCTCTTTTGTTGCAGGCTACAGCTCAGGTCATGTCATTAACCAAACTTCCATTAGCGGTAGCCGATCCAACGGATACCGGATAAATACGGATTTTAAAAACCTAAGCATTACCCATCAGTCGTTTTTAACTGTGGGAACGTCTAAGTTGAACTTGCAACTCGGGTATGCCGGAAAATCATTCGGAGCTAACAGTTTTTATACCGCCAAATTTCCTGACCAGTTTGAGAAAATCAAAGTCATGTCGGCAGGGCTTGGCGTTCAGGGCGGCGGCAGACTACGATACCACGGCTACTTTCGCTGGCGCAGACTTTACGACCGTTTTGAGCTTTTCAGAGAAGGCAAAAACTGGTATCAAAGACAGGGCAACTGGCTTGTAAAAGGAGTAGATAGTGCCGGGTTTCATACACCGGCCGGGTTTTTTCCTTACCGGGAACCGAATTTTCATAGAACCGATGTGGCCGGTGCGGCAGGAAGTGTTGGCTTTCGGTCAGCCTTTGGAAAAACAGCTGCCGGTGTTTCGTATCAGTACGACAAAATTCTGAGTAATGTGCTGGGCGACCCAATGGGTGATACCTTGTTTTCCACAATTGACAAAGGTGCGTTTTACAACCACCGGAAAAGCCGGCAGCAGTTCAATGTTTTTCTAAACCAACTTTATCAAAAACGAAATTTCTCCGTTTCTGCAGGCTTAAATCTTTTTTATGATGCCGACTATGGCTTTACGCTTTCGCCTGGCTTTGACATGTCCTGGTTCATAACGGGAAACCTGAAAACTTATGTCTCGGCTAACCGGGCCATTCGTTTGCCGACTTTTACAGACCTTTATTATCAGGGTCCCGATCATATCAGCAACCCGTTATTGAAACCTGAAAAGACTTACGGTTTTAGCGGTGGGGCACAATATTTTCTGAAAGCTTTTACTTTTTCGGCTTCTCTCTCCTACAGGCTTGGCTATGACATTATCGACTGGATAAAAAAGACTCCGGATGCCAAATGGGAGAGCATGAACCTGACGCAAATGAATACGTTTGGTGTTGGGTTTTCATTTGACTATGCCCCGGTGAAGGCAGGGCACCATTTTTTAGAATCTTTACGGCTGAATTATCATTATCTGTACTCCGATAAAAGCGCTTCGGGATATGTCTCGCTCTACGCATTAGATTATCTTCGCCATAATCTGAGTATTTATTTTCGACATGCCATCGTCCGCAGGTTATCGGCCGGATGGACTTTTTCCATTCAAAAGCGTAATGGAGAGTATTTCGATTATGGACAAAACAGGAAAGTACCTTACAGTACGGTTTTCCTTTTGAATACAAAAATCCAATACAAGATACCTCATTTTATTTTCTTTGTTCAGGCCAACAACTTGTTAAACCAAACCTATCGTGATATCGGAAGCGTTATAATGCCTGGTATCTGGATAACGGGAGGCTTGCAATACCACGTGATGCTGAAGAAGAAATAATGCTCCTTACGGATTTTTCGTCTCTGTCAGAACACGTACAACCAGAAAGTAAATCTCCAATACAAGTGTCCCGTCTTTGCGATGAGCACAGGGTAAGTTTGTGCTGTGGAGCGAAGAAGCAATCTCTTTATCCCACCTGTTAAAGCCGACCAGCAAAAAACCTGTATTTACCGAACCATCAGCTTTTTCACCTGCTTTGTGTTCCCATTGTTCATAACCATGAAATAAAGCCCATGGTTGATACCATCCAACGCGAAATGCAGGTGATTTATTCCTCGTTTGAAGTTACCTCTGTAAAATACTTTAATCTTACGACCGGTGATATCGAAAAGTGAGATTTCTCCCGTGGAAGGGGAGTTCATGTTCCATCTCACATCAATTTCCGAAGTAGCCGGGTTGGGGTAAACAGACAGGTTCTCTCCGGTATTATTCTGTTTATTTTGTGAAATGCCGAGGATAAAATCGGGTCTTGTGAGCCTCTTGGTTGTGTAAAGCCTGTATTCTCCCGGCGCCAGCGTAATGGCAGCATTTGTATTGGTTACATTGATGGAGTCGCCGCTAAAGTAACTATACCACCAGCCTGTTTTTTGAAAATGTGGCGTAATACTCTGCTGTATTACATCGAAATTACCGAGGACTGTTACATCCATACTCGTATCCGTCAGATGAATCTGCTTGGTAGCACCACTCACATCGAGAGTATAGTTTTTTGTACGGAAAACCGGCTGTGTCTCTTTCAAGTTAATCAAAGCCGACCAAACACCATACAGATGTTTTCTGTTCATATCCTGGTAATAATCCCATCTAATCGGTTTGGGGTTGGTTCGGCAATTGCTGTTTAACGAGCCATCTTCACATCGGTTGATGGAATAATCATAACCCAGTTCGCCAAACATCCAAATCATTTTGGGACCGGGAATGGTAAAGAAAAAAGCTCCTGCCATTTCCATGCGTTTCAAAGCCGTAGGAATATTCTTAATGTTATAAGTACCGGAGGAGTTTCCGTATTGCTCATTTTTATACATCAGGCGTTCTTCATCATGACTTTCCATGTATCCCATGACGCCACCCGGATTGGTAAATCCACGTTTCTCATAAGATATCCCTGAAAAATCGGAACCGTTTGTAAATCCCATGGTAGCCTGATTGTAACTGTAATTTAAATTTCCCCAAACCGACATCCCGTAATCCGTCAGCACTT
>ENA-ORDP01002067-ORDP01002067.1-marine-sediment-metagenome-genome-assembly--contig:-NODE-2067-length-10137-cov-6.513985_pt1 | contig 10137 bp, 7 predicted proteins | sample MGYA00248627_ERZ508539 | MGnify/ENA primary metagenome ERZ508539 (study PRJEB26208, sample SAMN05571518) | marine sediment metagenome | biome: deep sea; feature: Hydrothermal vent; material... | reverse complement strand
ATATATCGCCATGTTTCAATCCGCGCCCCCGCGAAGGGGCGACCGGAATACAGCACCCTTGTCCGGGCGGATGTAAAAGTTTCAATCCGCGCCCCCGCGAAGGGGCGACGCGCAAACATGGTGAGCATTGTGACGCCCGCTGTGTTTCAATCCGCGCCCCCGCGAAGGGGCGACACGCATCCAATTCGCGGTCCGACAAGACGACGTGGTTTCAATCCGCGCCCCCGCGAAGGGGCGACGCTCTGCCCGCAACATACTTTCATCGTGCTTACGTTTCAATCCGCGCCCCCGCGAAGGGGCGACGTAGGCCCTGGGCGATCAGACGACAAGGTGATGGTTTCAATCCGCGCCCCCGCGAAGGGGCGACCACCCACGGCCTGCCCTTCGAGGGCGCGCTGATTGTTTCAATCCGCGCCCCCGCGAAGGGGCGACTCTTAACCAGGCCGTCGCGCTCGGTATGAAAGCGTTTCAATCCGCGCCCCCGCGAAGGGGCGACACGACGTGGCGGCGTTCATGTTGAAGTCGATCCGGTTTCAATCCGCGCCCCCGCGAAGGGGCGACAATACGCTTAATCAATTCTCGCATTGTAGAGATGTTTCAATCCGCGCCCCCGCGAAGGGGCGACGGGAAAGCCGGCATTCGTGTTTGGAGGATAAAATGTTTCAATCCGCGCCCCCGCGAAGGGGCGACCTCCGGAACGGCCTCTTATCGCTGTGCCCCTGCAGTTTCAATCCGCGCCCCCGCGAAGGGGCGACCACGCAAGAACTCGTTACGGGCGAACCAACCTATGTTTCAATCCGCGCCCCCGCGAAGGGGCGACTCGGATGTCGGAGCAATGGCCTGGGCATATTAAAGTTTCAATCCGCGCCCCCGCGAAGGGGCGACTTCGTGAGATTCAAAAGTCGCTCAAGGAATCGATGTTTCAATCCGCGCCCCCGCGAAGGGGCGACACTGGCTGGAAGCGGACAAACGGCTGATTAAAGCGTTTCAATCCGCGCCCCCGCGAAGGGGCGACCAGTTCGCGCCCCATGATGTGCCGTCACGCTCATGTTTCAATCCGCGCCCCCGCGAAGGGGCGACAGGACACCACCGAAGGCAAGTTCACTATGACGGTGTTTCAATCCGCGCCCCCGCGAAGGGGCGACAAAGAATTTCGCGCTATGCTTCGTGTTGTACGAGTTTCAATCCGCGCCCCCGCGAAGGGGCGACCGGGCTCTTATCGCCATTATAGCCAGACGACGTGTTTCAATCCGCGCCCCCGCGAAGGGGCGACCCCTAGGCCGATTAGGCCCATTCCAACGATTACAGGTTTCAATCCGCGCCCCCGCGAAGGGGCGACGGCGGAGGGCGTATGACCAGACTCCGATGCCCGCGTTTCAATCCGCGCCCCCGCGAAGGGGCGACCTCCGCTAGACGTCAACCAACCGCCTACCGAAAGGTTTCAATCCGCGCCCCCGCGAAGGGGCGACCCGCGACGATAAATACGGTGGTTTCGATGTTGACGTTTCAATCCGCGCCCCCGCGAAGGGGCGACGCTCAGTGTGGATGCGCCGGTCCTGGATTATCTGTTTCAATCCGCGCCCCCGCGAAGGGGCGACCGGCTACATGCTCCAAAGCATTAACTAGCTGATGTTTCAATCCGCGCCCCCGCGAAGGGGCGACGTCGCTGTAATTGTTCAGCGCGTTGACCAGCGTTAGTTTCAATCCGCGCCCCCGCGAAGGGGCGACCTTACTTGGCTTGCTGGGCTTACGGGAGCCATTTGTTTCAATCCGCGCCCCCGCGAAGGGGCGACGTGGAGTTGCAGTTGCTGAGTTAGCAGGGTCAAGTTTCAATCCGCGCCCCCGCGAAGGGGCGACCGACACGTTGGCGGAGGCCCATGCGGTTGCCGATGTTTCAATCCGCGCCCCCGCGAAGGGGCGACTTGCGCTGCTCAATGCCTGACCTGATAATTTGGGGTTTCAATCCGCGCCCCCGCGAAGGGGCGACCGACCCCGACGGTGACTCGCCGCCGGTCGATGGTAGTTTCAATCCGCGCCCCCGCGAAGGGGCGACCCGTCAAGCGCAAGGCCCCCATCCGTCGATACCGGTTTCAATCCGCGCCCCCGCGAAGGGGCGACCAACAAGCCTGGGGGACGTTGCGGCAAGGGCAGGTTTCAATCCGCGCCCCCGCGAAGGGGCGACTCCTTCCCCATAATCCATTGCTGAACAAAGGGAAAAAGGAATTCAAGCGCGAACCCTGTCCCGACGCACCGCGCCAGCGGGCTCGACTTGGAATATATTCACGATTTCAAAGAGCAATCAATCACTTAAGAGGTGCGCGGACCTTCCGGGGAAATGATGTCCGCTTGGGGTCCGCGCCCCCGTCTTCACAACACCCCGCGAAACCTTTACAGCAACAGTGGTCCTTCCAAGTCCAGCGGCTCCTTGGCGCCGAGATGTTCGATCCGGCGTTTGCCGTTGGCGCCGAGAAAGTAGAACCGCAAACTGTCCTTTTCGGCCTCCATCTCATCAATAAGCCGGCCCCGCAAGGCCACCCACGCGGCAGGGGTGACCTCGCACTCAAAGACCGAAAACTGAACGCGCTGGCCGTGATCCAGGCACGTTTTGGCAATGCGCCGCAAACGCCGCCGTCCGGCCCGGTCGGTGGTGCTGACATCGTAGCTGACGACGACGAGCATCGCTCTCCCCCCACCCTATCGCCACAGACACGGCGGATAACCGTCGAGGTCGCCGCGCAGATGACGTTTAAGAAGCAAAGCCTGAAGATGCCAGAATACGCCCAATGGCGCGGTTTCACCCAGGAAGGGATGGCGCCGTTCGTCGCGTTTGCGTTCCTGCCAGGCGGTGATGACGGTTCGCCGGGTATCGTCGTCCATGATGACGCCGCCGCCGTCCAAGACGCGAAAACCTTTCGCCCTGACCTGGCCCCGGTTGACCAGCGTCAGCGCCAGACGATCGGCTACGACGGCGCGAAATTCCTCCATCATATCGAGGGCGAGGCTGGGCCTGCCGGGGCGGTCGCGGTGCAGATAGCCGACTTGCGGGTCCAGCCCGGCGGCATCCAGAGCGCCCCGAATATCATGGGCCAGCAGAGTATAGAGAAACGACAGCAGGGCGTTCATCGGATCGAGGGGCGGACGCCGGTTGCGGCCGTTAAAGCCGATCGCCTGGTCGCCGCCGGCCAATAGGGAGGCAAAGGCGGACCAGTAGACGCGCCCGGCTTCCCCTTCCAAACCACGCAGCCCGTCGACGCTTGTCTCGCGATTCAGCGATTTCAATAGCCCGCCGAGACGGTCCGCCGCCGCGCCGAGCGCGGTCCGCGCCCCCGGGACGGCCGTTTCCCGCGCCCCGCGGCGCAGGACCAGGCGGGCGTTGGCGATTTTTCCGCTCAGAAACGCCCGGGTGAGGCGGGCGCTGTGATCGGGCGCGTCGGCCCAGCGGTACTGGGTGCGGCGGACCAGAACGTTGCCAGAGGTCGGCCCTTCCAGGCGCGCCATGAAGCGCCCGTGCTCGGTCATGTGGATCATCGCCACGCCGTTGGCCGCGCAATGCTCCAGCGCCCACGGACTGTAGGATACACGGCCGAGGCAGACCACGCTTTCCAGGCCAGATATGGGGATGCGAACCTTCGGCTTGCCGTCAATCCGGGCGACCAGACATTCGCCCTCCTTGGCCAGATAGGTCCCCTCGGTCATGATGAACAAGGTATTTAAATGACGCCTCACGGGAGGTCCTCCCGTCCACTGTTTTCTTCGAGGCGGGCCGCGATCCAGTCGGCCACCGAGGTCTTCTTGCCTCCAAATGCGTCGGGACGGCAGGCGGGATAAAGGGAGCATCCCGCGCAAGGGGCGGTCACTGGCGGCGGCGGCGTAACGCCGTCGCGGAACAAGGCATGGACCGCCCGGGCCACCGTACCGACCCGCCGGCGCAAAGTATCGTCGAAGACGACCCCGGTCCGGCGTTTTCGCTGGCCGTAAAACAAAGCGCCATCGGGCACCGGGCGCCCGGTCATTTCTTCCAAACAGATAGCCTGGGCGCAGAGTTGCACCCGATCCTCGTCGCCCGACTTCGGCTTTCCCCGTTTGTGCTCGACGGGAAAGGGGCGCTCGGGCCCGCCGTCAGGATCGGCGTGGAATTCCACCACGTCGGCGCGCCCGGACAGGCCGAGGGCGAGAGAGCGCAAGGGCAAGCCGGTGGATCGGCGCACGCCCGGGCGCTTTTCGCTTCTCTCTTTGTCCACCTTCTCGTGGGCCTTTCGTCCCTCGGCGGTGCGGACGTTTTCCAGCCACACCTGTTCCAGGTGAATCAGCGCGCACTGGCGCGGACAGACGACGAAATGCTGCAACGCCGACAGGGGAACTAGGTCGGCCTCGGCGTACATCGGGCTAAACCATGTTCAGCACCGTGATCCCGGCGGGCAGACCGCTTTCGTCCAGGGTAACGTCGAAGTCGTCAAACGAGCGCGGCGTATCGGATTTTTGCGTCACCGTCACCCGCTCGAACAGCTTATGGGCCGGGGCGTTGCCGAGCTTGCCGTCGTGTTTGAATGCGATCAGCCTTCGCGTCGCCATCTGGCCGCGCGCCGCCGAGCGGTCGAAGTCGAACATGACGCCCAGGGCCTCCCACAGCAGCGATAGGTCTTCCTCGGAAAAGCCGGTGCCCTTGTCGCCATCAGCCAGATGCGGCGAGACGAAGCCATGGGTACGGTAGAGACCGTAGGCGACGGTCGATTTACTGCCCATCTCGGTGTGGCCGCCCTCGGCGGCGCGCGCCTCGGTCTCACGGGCGACCCGGGTTATGGTATGATCCATGGGTAGAATAAGATTTTCGGATCGTGCGAAAGTCAACTGCACGGGACCGCGCACCTGACCGGCGTTGAACTTGTTGGTGGACATCACCGCCCCGAAAGCGCGCACGTCATAGAAGTTCTCGCACATGAAAGCGCGGGCGGATTCATGATCTTTCTTGTCTTTTGAATCGGGTTTCTTGCCCTCGTAAGGTTCGGACCTCTGGGTCTGCAACACCACCCCTTCACGCACGTAAATCCTGTTGGGACTTGTGTCTTCATGCTTGATCTCAACGTAATTGCGGATTTTGCGCTTCAAGCACACATCGGTCACCAAGCCGTTGCCGGTTTCGGGATCGATGCGGGGCATGTTGCCGGCATCCGGGTCGCCGTTGGGGTTGCCGTCCTTGACGTCGAACAGCAAAACGAAATCGTAGCGGTTGGAAATGGGCGTGGTCATGGATCAGGTCTCCTTTGCGGGGTTGGGTTTCTTGAAAAAATTCTGCTTCTGGTGGTGATAGCCGATGATGAAGCGGCCCTGGTCGTCGAGTGACAGGGCGTCTGGAAAAGCGGTGCGGGCAGCGATCTTGTCGGTGATCGCGCCGACCAGTTTTTCCGCATTAACGGCGTGGCCGGGATTGACCCGCCGCAGTTTCTTTAGGTGAGCATTCTTCAGCTTGTCGAGCTGAATGAATACGGAACGCGGGCTCGCCGCCGCGGCGGCGAAATAGCGGTCGCGGATGGTGGTGTTGATCTTGGCCTTCTGTGCGCCGCGCTGAATGTCCTCAAACGCGGCGAAAAGGCGGCCCAGCAGATAGCCGGGGTTGTCGTAATCGGGATCGAGGCTCACGGTGATCTCCTTTTCCTTGGGTGAAAATTGACGGATGCGGCGGTTCAGGACCGCCTTGATGAGCGCCGCCCGGATCGGCCAAACGGATTGTTCGGCCCGGCACCGCTCGATAGTCCGGGCGAGCAGGGTATGGGGATAGGGCGTTCCTTTGAGGATGGCGGCGGTGACTTCGGCGGCCAGCACGCCGCGCAAATTGTCCTGCATATTTTTGACGTCGCCGCCGCGAGACGCCGCGCCCAACAACCGCCAAAGGCCGAGGTTCTTTATGTTGCCATACGGATCGGCGATTTCCAGATCGTCGAAATGGCGGCGGAAGCGCCCGGCCACGTCGGCCACCGTGCCTTGGTACCAGAAGCGCACGGCCAGCCGGGCGGCGTTGGGGGCGAGGCCGAGGACGTAGAACGGCGTATCGTCGTCGTCAAAGACCAGTAATCCCTTGCGTATGGAATCGAAGACATTGGCGACCGACCGGCCGTTCTTTTCGATTTCTTTGAGCGTCTCGCCGTCGCACAGGTGGGCGAAACGGTCTTCCATAACCGTCTTGCGCGCCGCCCAGAAGACGAATGTGGTGTCGCCTTCACGGCTGTGGTGGGTGTCGTTGTCGCGCGCCAGAAGATGATTGAGCGCGGCGACGTAGGCGTTTGCCGCGGCTTTGCCGACCGGGGCGTTTTGTCCCTTATCCCAGCCGTGGGATTTGAAGGCATCGAGGTTGAAGGAGACAATGTTGGTGCCGCTCGTCTGCCCACCCCGCACACCTTTGATGGAAGGGTGCAGGCGGGCGGCGACGGCGCGGCGTCCGGTAACCAGGCACCAGGGAAGGTTGGTGGCGTCGTCGCCGTCTTGCGTCGTGGCAACAGCGGTGGCGGCCTTGCGCACGACCGGGCGTTCGCAGACGAATTTCTTATCGCCGCTCAGACGGAAGGAGACGTTGCCGCCGTTCTCAGCCATCGCCGTCCATGCTTCGCTGGCTTTAGCGGCGGCGAAATCGCCTTTTCTCATGAACTCGATTACGGCGGCGACGCCCGGGTCGGCCCTGGTTTCGGCGTCAAGACCACGCAGACGTTTAACGAAATCCGCATGGCGCAATGGCGCCTTGGCGGCCTGTTTTTCGGTTGCACCGGCGCGGGCGACGCCAAAGACGTATTCCGGGTTATCCCATAGCAAATTCGCCGCGATGTTGACGGATTTCTTGACCTCGGCGGGGACTGTCGCTTTGCGCCCTCGCTTGCCTTCGCCGGTGCGGGTCAGGGCGACGAAAGTTCCGTCGGGCTCGATCTCGACGGCCCAGTGGAGTTCTTTTTCCTGAAGGCCTGGGGGCGGGATACTGCCTTCTTCCAGCAGACGGTCGTAATAGGCGGCAAGGGTTTGCAGGATCATCGCCGGACCTCCCGCGAACGAGGATCGGGCGCCACTAGCGAGCCGTTTTCCAGCTTGGCGTCGAAAAAAAGCGGCGTCGGCTCGGCCCCGGAGTAGTCGATGTCGAGCAGCATCCAGCCGAGCGGCATGGTTTCGGCGATGGGCTTCGGGGCCTCGTCGTCGGCGAGCGGGGCGAAATCGGCGGCAAATTCCCGCGTCCCCAAATAGGGCCGGTGAAAGCACTGCCCGGCCCCGGCCCGGCGTTTGAACATCTCGGCATACTTGGTCAGGTTGTCATCCGGCCCGGCTTTGCCGGTAAGGGCGATGCGGGCATGGATCACATAGGCGACGTCGCGCAATATCAGCGCCGCGCGCTGCTGGCGGGCCGCGGTCACGTCGAGACCGAGGGCGACCGGCTTGGCGTTCATCGCCCTCTTCACCTTGGCGATCGAGACCACTTCACTGACCTCGCTGCGGCGCACGGAATCCCGGCGGATCGGCTCAAGCACGTCGATCCGCTCGATAATCCAGCGCATCTGCGGCTTCCACAAGACGGCCTCAAGCATCCCCCGGGCGGCCGAAGGGGTCATTACGTCGTAGGACACCCTCTCGACTTTCATCTCGGGGCGGGTGAAGCAGGCGCGCTCTCCCCAGACCTTTAAGCGCAGGGGTGGGGAGAGTGGAGCGTTTTGTCCTTCGGTCATTGTAACTCCTTTCAAATCATCAGTTCTTCTATACTCATGTCCATGATCGCTTCGCAGTCGATGCCGATGTCGGGATGATATAGCCTGGGCCTGACAAGAACGGTCACACCGTCCATGTCCTCGACCGCCGCCGCCTCGATAAGCCGAACCATGCATTCGCGGCGCACCGGCACGGTGTAGCGTTGCAGGGCGCGCAAGAGGCCGCGTTTCACTCCGACCGCCCGCAGTCGTTCAATCGCCTGTTCCGCCTTGTCGTCATAGGGGACGATCACCGTTTCCTGGCAATCGTCGATCATGTGGAATTTTTCCGCCGCCGTGCGGAACCGGATGCCGAAGTACATGGCCTCTTGTAAATTTTCTCCCAGGCGCAGCAGCTTGCGCATCTCGTAGCCGTCGAGCGCATCATCGCCCTTGGCCCAATACAGCGCCTTGAAATAGGCATGGAAGGCATCGGGTTTAAAAGGTGCGTCGGCGTGATTGCGCAGGGCGGCTTCCGCCGCCCCGACCACCTGAAGGAAGTGGCCGCGAAGTTTCCCTTCTTCGGGCCGGAAGGCGACAAAGCGGCCCTTGTCGAGGCGGCCCTCACGATTGCAGCGCCCGGCGGCCTGAGCCAGGGAATCGAGCCCGGTCATGGCCCGCATGACGAGCGGAAAGTCAATATCCACCCCGGCTTCGATCAGTGACGTGGAAACGACGCGGACCGGCTCTTTAGCTTCCAGTTCCGCCTTGATCTTTTTCAGAAGTCCGGCCCGGTGTTCGGCGCACTGCCAAGTCGAAAGATGAACGGCCCCCTCGGGCAGCAGGCCGTGCAAGGCCCGGCAATCGGCGCGTGAATTGACGATGGCGAGCGCCTGGGGGACGGCGGTCATCTCGGCGGCGATATCTTCCCAGGCGCGTTTTTGGTCCGGCGCGGGCATGGTTACGCTCACCCTGTCCAAGCGGGCGAACAAGCGCGCCGGGTCCGGGGCGATCTCGCGCGCGACCGGTAATTTCTTAAACACGTCATGCAATGCCGGCTGGGTCGCCGTGCACAGAACCACTGAAACGCCGTAATGACGCACCAGTTGGTCGAGGATCATCGTCACCGGCGTGAGAACGGCCGGGGGCAGGGCCTGGGCCTCGTCGAGAATCAACACGCTACCCGCCAGATTGTGCAGCTTGCGGACTTTAGACGTTCGCGCCGCGAACAGCGATTCGAACAACTGCACCGTGGTGGTGACGATCAACGGCGCGTTCCAGTTTTCCGTGGCTAGCCGCGAGCGATTGGTTTCCGCCTCGGGTATGGGGGCCAGATTGCTGTGATGTTCCAGAACGGCGCCGTCGCCAAGGTATTTGCGGAATTCATCCGCCGTCTGCTCGATGATGCTGGTGAACGGAATGGCGTAGATCACCCGCTTGCGGCCATGCCGTTTGGCGTGCTCCAAGGCAAAAGCGAGCGAGGCCAGCGTCTTGCCGCCGCCGGTCGGCACGGTTAGGGAGAACAATCCGGGTTCCCGACTGGCCGCCGCGCGGCACGCCGCCAAAACCTCGGCGCGCAAGTGGTCGATATCTCGTCGCGGCGGGCCGAAATGTTCCGCCATGGCGCATTTCAGACGCTCGGCCATGGTCTCGATAGTCGGCCATCGGCTTGCCGTTCGCGTTGCGGCTTTCTCGCGGTCGAAAAACGCCTCGGTGTTGAGAAAGTCGGCGTCGAAGAGAGCCGAAGCCAGCATGCGAACCCAAAGGCTTGCGTCCGCGCCTTTTGGCAAATGCCGGATGGGGTCGGGAAGTTGCAGAATTTCAACGGGCGGCTTGGCCGCCAACGCCCGGTCAAGACCGTCGGAGGTTTTCAAACGAACATCCAGGTTGGACCAGTCGGCAAGACCTCCATGATGCCCGGCGATCACGTAGGCGAGCGCCCTGCCATAGAAGCCCTCGAATTTTTTGACCGCCCACTGCGCCCCGGCGGCGGAGTGATCGACCCGGGCCTTCGGGGCCACGTCCACCCCTTCCAGGTGGCCGTTCTCTCCCGCCGCCCTGATCATGGCCTGGAACTCGGCGGCGTACTTGCCGAGGTCATGCCATATGGCGGCAAAATGGGCGGCCTCGCCGCCACCCCAGGGCGCGGCGAAACGACACGCCAGATCGTCCGCGCCGCGAAGATGATCGGCCAGATCGTGCGTCGCCACGCCGTTACCCTTGTGCGCTATGGGAGCTCGATCATTCCCTTTTTGCGGTTCGCCCATCGGTCGCATCCACCTTATATTCTATTTTATCGTTCAGGCTTGCCTATGTCGTGGAACTACCCACGTTTACACGTATTGGGACGCGAGTGGGTAGGGTATTCCACTTTCGTTTGTTTCACGAATCAAATACAGTTTCCCGGCCGGTCGATCTTGTCGGCCGCCGTTGGATACATGGAACAACTGAATCAAATATTATTTTCGTTTGAAGCCTTCGT
>ENA-ORDP01002066-ORDP01002066.1-marine-sediment-metagenome-genome-assembly--contig:-NODE-2066-length-10140-cov-2.897670_pt1 | contig 10140 bp, 7 predicted proteins | sample MGYA00248627_ERZ508539 | MGnify/ENA primary metagenome ERZ508539 (study PRJEB26208, sample SAMN05571518) | marine sediment metagenome | biome: deep sea; feature: Hydrothermal vent; material... | reverse complement strand
TGCAACAGCATGGCAACCAAATGCCCGGCGCGGGCCGCCAGATCATCAGCGTCAACCACATCGTGGATCAGGCCGATGCGCCTGGCATCCTGTGCGCCGAAAGGCTCTGCCGTCAGAGGATATCGCCGGGCCTGGCTTTCGCCGATAGCGGCCAGCACGTAAGGGGAAATGACCGAGGCCATGATGCCTAAGCGGGCTTCCGACAGGCGGAATTTAGCTTGTTCGCTGGCAACCACAATATCGCAGGTGGCGACCAGACCGACGCCACCGCCATAGGCCGCCCCCTGAACAACCGCCACGGTCGGTTTCGACAATCGGTTGAGTGTCCATAACATGTCGGCCAGATCGTTGGCATCGGCCAGGTTCTCCTGGTAGGAGTATTGCGTCGTTCGTTTCATCCAATTGAGATCGGCCCCGGCGGAAAAGCTTTTGCCGCTGCCTCGCAGGACGACGACGCGAACATCCGGGTCGCCGTCCAGTTTTTTCAAATGCCCGGTGATGGCGACGATCATTTTGTCATCAAAAGCGTTATGCACGTCGGGCCGGTTCAGGGTCAACGTGGCGACGCCGCGGCGGTCTATGTCAACAAGGATTGTTTGCAAAGTCACATCCTGAATATGCCGAAATCGGTTTTTTCGATCGGCGCGTTAAGGCAAGCCGAAATGCCCAGGCCGAGAACCATGCGGGTATCTGCCGGGTCGATAATGCCATCGTCCCACAGGCGGGCGCTGGCATAGTAGGGGTGCCCCTGGTGCTCGTATTGATCCAGGATCGGCTGGCGGAACTTCTTTTCCGCCAACCCACTCCATTTTTTTCCGGCCCGTTCCAGGCCGTCGCGCTTGACCGTGGCCAACACCGAAGCCGCCTGTTCGCCACCCATGACTGAAATGCGGGCGTTCGGCCACATCCACAACATGCGCGGCGAATAGCCGCGTCCGCACATGGAATAATTACCGGCCCCGAAGCTGCCGCCGATGATCACCGTGAACTTGGGCACTCGGGCACAGGCTACGGCCATGACCATTTTTGCGCCGTCTTTGGCAATGCCCCCGGCTTCGTATTTCTGGCCGACCATGAAGCCGGTGATGTTTTGCAGGAATACCAGCGGAATACCCCGCCGGGCGCACAATTCGACAAAGTGCGCCCCTTTTTGCGCCGATTGCGAAAACAGGATGCCATTGTTGGCGATGATGCCGACCGGGTAGCCATATATGCGGGCGAAACCACAGACCAGGGTCTGGCCGTACAAGGCCTTGAATTCATTGAATTCCGAGCCATCGACAATGCGGGCGATGATGTCCCGCACGTCATAGGGTTTGCGGGTATCGGCGTTGACGATGCCGTAGATATCTTGCGCCGGGTACAGGGGATCGACCGGGTCGCTCACTTCAAGATCAATTTTTTTGACCCGGTTCAGGTTGGCGACGGACGCCCGTGCCAGTTGCAGCGCGTGGGCGTCATCTTCAGCCAGATGATCGGCGACTCCGGACTGGCGGGTATGAACATCGGCCCCGCCCAAATCTTCGGCACTGACGATTTCGCCGGTGGCGGCTTTGACCAGGGGCGGGCCGCCGAGGAAAATGGTGCCCTGCCCTTTGACGATAATGCTTTCGTCCGACATGGCCGGAACGTAGGCCCCGCCCGCCGTGCATGAGCCATGAACCACCGACAACTGGGCCATGCCCTTGGCCGACATGATCGCCTGATTGTAGAAAATACGGCCGAAGTGGTCCCGGTCGGGAAACACCTCATCCTGGTGCGGCAAAAAAGCGCCGCCGGATTCGACCAGGTAAATGCACGGCAAATTATTTTCCTGGGCGATTTCCTGGGCCCGTAAATGTTTTTTTACGGTGATCGGATAGTAGGTGCCGCCTTTGACCGTCGGGTCGTTGGCAATGATCATACATTCTTGGCCCCCGATGGAACCGATACCGGTGATGATACCGGCGGCGGGCACCACGTCATCGCCATACAGATCGTACCCGGCCATCTGGGAAAATTCGAGAAACGGTGAACCCACATCGAGCAGCAGGCGAATTCGCTCACGCGGCATCAACCGGCCCCTGGCCAGGTGTTTATCCCGCGCCCGTTCGCCGCCGCCCTGACGGATCGCGGCGACTTTGTCTTTCAAGTCATCGATCACCCGGCGCAGGGCCTGGTCATTGGCCTTGAAAGATTTGCTATCGGGATCAACAGTGTTGCGCAGTATGGACATGCCTCAGCTTTTCTCTTTCTCTCGTTCGGCCATGTTACCAGCCTCCCCGTTGCAGCCATTTTTTGACCATCCACAGCCTGTCCGAGCCCCAGAAGGGTTCGCCGTCGACGATGAAATAGGGTGCGCCGAAGACGCCTATTTCCATGGCCTGGGCCGTTTCATCTTTCAGCCGTTGCTTGATCGCCGGATCGGCAATGCCAGACAACAGATCATCCCTGTTTACATGCAGGGCGCTGGCGATATCGGCGACAACGTCCGCGTCGGTAATGTCCTTGCCTTCGCCGAAGAAGCCGTGAAAAAGGGATTTCGCCAACGTGCGGGCCTGGTCCGGGTCCTGGTCATGGACCCAGTAAAAGGCGCGCGCCGCGGTGACGCTGAAAATGGGGAACGGGTCGGGCATCTGCCAGGGGATATCCATGAAGCGGGCCATACGGTCGCAATCGTTTCTGGAATACTCACCCTTCATGGGAACGTTAATCGGGGAATCGACGCCGGATTTTTGAAATATCGGCCCCAGCAGGATCGGTTTCCAGTTGACCGTGCGGCCATTGTCATGGGCGATGTCGTCGATCTTGTGACCGGCGAAATAGGAATAAGGAGAAGAAAAATCGAAATAGAAATCGAGCGTATCGGACATTAAAAACCTTCTTTCAGTCTTCCATAATGGCACGGGAAATCAACAAGCGCTGAATATCGTTGGTGCCTTCGTAGATCTGGCAAACCCGCACATCCCGGTAGATGCGTTCGACCGGGAAATCTTCCAGATAGCCATAGCCGCCGTGTATCTGGATCGCATCGGAACACACTTTCTCGGCCATTTCAGAGGCCAACACCTTGGTCATGGAGGCCTCTTTCAAACACGGCTTCCCCGCGTCCCGCAACCGGGCGGCGTTCAGGGTCATCAGTCGGGCGGCTTCGATGGCGGTGGCCATATCGGCCAGGCGGAAGGCGACCGCCTGGTGATCGGCGATGGCTTTGCCGAAGGTTTTTCGCTCCCTGGCATAATCGCGGGCGGCCTCGAACGCGGCCCTGGCCATGCCGACCGATTGCGCCCCGATGCTGATGCGGCCCCCCTCCAGATTGGCCAGGGCGATCTTGTAGCCCGCGCCTTCGTCGCCCAACAGCAAATCCCCGGACAGGTGCATGTCATCGAAATTCAACGCCACGGTCTGCTGACCCCGCTGGCCCAGTTTCTGTTCCGGCTTGCCGGTGGAAAATCCGGGCGTATCCGTCGGCACGATAAAGGCCGATATGCCTTTTTTACCGGCGTCCGGATCGGTCACGGCGAAAACAATAACAACCCCGGCGATGTTGCCCGAAGTAATGAACAGTTTTGATCCGTTGAGCACGTAGCCATTGCCGTCACGCACCGCCCGGCATTTGATGGCGGCGGCGTCGGACCCGGCCTGGGCCTCGGTCAGGGCAAAGGCGGCGATCAACTTGCCGCTGGTCATGTCGTGCAGGAAACGTTGCTTTTGATCTTCGCTGCCATATTGAACAATGGGCAGGGTGGCGACCCCGTTGTGGACGCTCATCATGGTCGAGATACCGCCATCCCCGGCGGCGATTTCTTCCATCACCAGGGCAAACGATAGCGCCCCCACATCCGAGCCGCCCCATTGTTCCGGGGCCAACATACCGAGCAAGCCTAGGTCACCCAGTTCCGCATAAATTTCCAGTGGGGTAGCGCCATCCCGGTCCCAGGCCTGGGCATTTGGCAACAGGCGGTCGCGGGCGAAAGCCCTGGCCGTATCGCGCATGAGAATTTGTTCTGGCGCTAAATTCATGGCGCATCGAACCGTTGCGTGCGGCAAGACATGATCTGGGCCAGGTGATATTCGGTCATATAGTCCTATTGCCTACCAGGAAATTTCGCCGCCGTCATAATTGAAAAATTGACCCGTCGAGTCGACGGTCAATCCGTCGATCACCCGGCGCATACCGGTAACGCTTTCTTCTGCCTCGATCAAGCCGCCGGGGCCGCCCAAATCGGTGCGAACCCAGCCCGGATGCAGAATGGCGACCGTGATGCCACGCGGTTTCAAATCGATTGACAGGCTTTTCATGACCGCGTTGAGGGCCGCCTTGGACGAGCGATAGATATAGCCGCCACCCGCTTCGTTGTCGGTCATGGACCCCATCTTGCTCGATATGGCGACGATCTTTTTCAGGTTCCCGGCGACAATGTGGTCGAGAAAACATTCACTCACCTTCAACGGTGCCATGGCGTTTACCCGCATGACATCGGCCCAGCTCGCATAGTCGACCCCGCCCAGCTTGACCGGCCTGGGTCCATATAATCCGGCATTGTTGATCAACAGGTCGATGGGTTCTTTCTTCAGGGTTTTGGCCAGGGCCTGCACCTGCGCGTTATCGGTCACATCGAGCGTGTGGACTTCCACATCGCCCTGCAAGGGAGCCAGGCCCTGAGCCTTTAGCGAATCGCTGCAGGTGGCGATAATGCGCCAGCCATCGGCGGCATATTGTCTGGTAAATTCCAGTCCCAGGCCCCGGCTGGCCCCGGTGATCAATGCGGTCGGCATCAGGTCACGCGCTCGATGCTGACGGCGGTCGCCTCGCCACCACCTATACACAGGGACGCGACGCCCTTTTTCAGGTCGTACTTTTGCAGCGCCGCCATCAGCGTGACAATAATCCGCGCCCCCGAGGCCCCGACCGGATGGCCGAGCGCACAGGCGCCGCCGTGCACATTGACCTTGTCGTGAGGCAAATCCAGGTCGCGCATGGCGGCCATGGCGACGACGGCGAAGGCCTCGTTAATTTCGAACAAATCCACCTCGTCTTTGCTCCAGCCGGTGCGGGCGAGAACCTTTTCCATGGCCCCGATGGGAGCGGTGGTGAACCAGGCCGGTTGCTGGGCGTGGGTGGCGTGGGCGTGCAGGATGGCGAGTGGGCTCAGGCCGCGCTTTTCGGCCTGCGACCGGGTCATCAGAACCAGCGCCGCGCCGCCATCGGAAATGCTCGATGAATTGGCCGCCGTCACCGTGCCGTCCTTGGCAAAGGCCGGGCGCAGGGTGGGGATTTTCTCGATGTTGGCCTTCAGGGGTTGCTCGTCCTTGTCAACCACCACCTCGCCCTTGCGGGTCTTGACCGTGACCGGAACCACTTCTTCATCAAACGTGCCGTCTTCGATGGCGGTCTTGGCCCGGATCAGGGATTCGATGGCGAATGCGTCCTGCTGCTCGCGGGTGAACTGAAAGTGGGTGGCGGTATCTTCGGCGAAACAGCCCATTAGCTTGCCCTCATCGTAGGCGTCTTCCAGGCCATCGATGAACATATGATCCCTGACCGTATCACCGTCGCCCAGGCGGTATCCCTGGCGCGCTTTTTGCAGGATATAAGGGCTGTTGGTCATGCTTTCCATGCCGCCGGTGACCATAATGTCGTGCGCCCCGGCGATGATATTGTCGTGCCCCATCATGGTCGCCTTCATGGCCGAGCCGCACATTTTGGAAATGGTGGTGCAGCCCGCCGCCCAGGGCAACCCGGCATGGTGCGCCGCCTGCCGGGCCGGGGCCTGTTTGACCCCGGCAAACAGGCACAGGCCCATGATCACATCGTCGACATCTTCGGGCGCGATCCCGGCCCGCTGGACGGCGGCGGCAATGGCCGCCCCGCCCAGTTGCGGTGCGCTTAAGGCCGACAAGTCGCCCTGAAAACCACCCATGGGTGTGCGGGCGGCGCCGACGATGACGATAGGATCAGACTGGTTCATGATTATTATCCGTTGTCGTTGGTTTTATAGGGCGTGCCATCCTTGTGTACGTATATTTCCCGACCGTCTTTTCTGACAAACAACATATCGATATCAGAATAGCCGCCTTCGTCGCCTGGTGTCTTGTCGCTGAACACCAGGAACGACGCATCGCTGCCCGACTGATTGACCAGATTGTGGCCGTTGGCGACACCGGCGGCGAAGCCGACGACCATTCCCGGCTTTAGAACCTGTTCGCCATCATCAGTTACCAGCACCAATTCACCTTCGACCATATAGACGAATTCATCCTGTTTGGTGTGCCAGTGCCGTTGTGACGACATCGCCCCAGGGGCCAAGGTTATCATATTGATGCCCAATTGAAGGGAGCCCCCAAGGCCCTTTTATGGCGCCCGGCAACGGCTTGGTCGAACGGTGCCGGATAGCCGGTTCCCTGCTTCGAGGGCAGAGAAAACGGATCAATCGCCGGGCCAGTGGTTTTTCTGTTCATGAAAAAAAATTCGCTCCCTCTCTCCATTCCTATTATCATCTGCCCCACGGCGACGATTTTCTAACAACTCATCAACAAGGGAGATATCTGCGGGCACATACAGTGCTACCAAATCCTGAGCGCGTCGAATTTCATCTCGGTCAATTCTCGGCACTTCGGGTTCTGTATCTTGAGACATTTTCCGATTTCCTTTCAGCACTACATTCAAGGCGCGCACCTCTTTCCATCGCTCCATTGTAGGAGTGCTGGATTGTTCGTGACTCCGTTTTGCTAAATTGCCGGACCTTCTTGTCAGCCAACATATTCATCCTATTTCATCAAACAATTCGCGACCGATCAGCCAGCGGCGGATTTCGCTGGTGCCGGCACCGATTTCATAGAGCTTGGCATCGCGCAGAAGGCGGCCCGTGGGCGCTTCGTTAACATAGCCGGTGCCGCCCAGACACTGGATTGCCTGCAACGCCATCCAGGTCGCTTTTTCCGCCGCGTAGAGAATAGCCCCGGCGGAATCCTTGCGGGTCGTGCGGCCTTTGTCGCAGGCCCTGGCGACGGCATAGACGTAGGCTTTCGAGGCATTCATGGTGGTGTACATGTCGGCCAGCTTGCCCTGCATCAACTGAAACTCGCCAATGGCCTGACCGAATTGTTTGCGTTGGTGAATGTAGGGCATGACCACGTCCATGCACGACTGCATGATGCCGAGCGGCCCGGCGGCGAGCACGGCGCGTTCGTAGTCCAGGCCGCTCATCAGTACGTTGACGCCCTTGCCGATGCCGCCCATGACATTTTCTTCCGGCACCTGGCAGTCTTCGAACACCAATTCACAAGTGTTCGAGCCGCGCATTCCCAGTTTGTCAAGTTTCTGGGCGGTGGAAAATCCCCTGAAGGATTTTTCGATCAGGAATGCTGTAATACCACGGGCTCCAGCTTGCGGGTCGGTCTTGGCGTAAACCACCAGGGTATCGGCATCGGGGCCGTAAATCTCGGCCACCACGGTTTGCAGCACGGGCGGGCCCGGCGGCATTTCGACAATCTGTATCCGGGCCCCCATCTTCTTGGCGATGGGCGCTAAAACCTTACGCGCGGCGACGGCGATTTCATGGCTGGAACGATCCCGGTCCCCTTTATTTAAGAGCTGGACCTGAATGTCCCCCATCCAAGGCTTCTGGCGAAGGTAATAATGGCGGACCAAGCCGTTGAAATTAAACGGCGACGCCGTTCCGGAATAGGTCTGAACGGCTTTGACCTCGGGGATCTTCAATAATTTTTCGGATAGCCTTTGTATGACATTGGCGGTAACCGGCAAGGCCGTGCCATCGTTCATGTTCACCACGACATTGAATTCAGGCTTGTTGTCCAAGGGCATCATCTTCACCGTTACCCCGGTGGTGTAGAAAAGCGCAAAACTGGCGAACAGGACGGCGTACATGATGAGTTTGAATTTCCGCGCCCTGGACCGGTTTTCGATCAACGGCAACAAAATCCAACGGAAGAAATTCTCGATACGCACCGATTGGCGGTGTTCTTTTTCCTGCGCCTTTTTCAAGCTTTCCAGGCTCGGACGGATACGTTGGGTCAACCAGGGGGTGAAAATGAACGCGGCGAACAACGAAAATAACATCGCCACCGACCCCAGTACCGGGATCGGCGCCATATAGGGGCCCATCATTCCGGAAACAAACCCCATGGGCAGCAAGGCGGCGATCACGGTAAAGGTGGCGAGGATGGTCGGATTGCCGACTTCGCGCACGGCGTCGACCGAAGTCCGGGTATCGACTTCACCCTTTATCAGCCAGCGCCTATAGATATTTTCGACCACGACAATGGCGTCGTCGACCAGGATGCCGATGGAAAAAATCAGGGCGAAAAGGGAAACCCTGTCGATGGTGAAATCCATGATCCAGGCCGCGAACACAGTCACCAAAATAACCACGGGAATGACGATCAGCACCACCAAGGCCGCCCGGATTCCAAGCGAAATCCAGATAAGCGCCGTCACCGCGCCGGTGGCGATGAACAGCTTGAGCAACAGCTCGTTGACCTTTTCGTTGGCCGTCTCGCCGTAGTTCCGGGTCACCGAAACGTAAATGTTGTCGGGAATGACCCGCCCTTTCAGGGTTTCGACCTGGGCCAGGATATCCTCGGCGACGGCGACGCCGTTGGTGCCGTGTTTTTTAGCAATGGCGATCGTAACGGCGGGCGCGCCCTTGGCCTTAGGCGTATCGGCGGAATAAGCCGGACCGGTAAAATATTGAACTAAATTGCGGGTTTCCCCCGGCCCCTCGATAACTTGCGCCACGTCGCCGACATAAATGGGACTGTCGTTTCTAACCCCAATGACCAAACGTTTGACGTCCTCGGCGTTTTTCAGGAAAGAACCGGTATAGATCTTAAAATTCTCGCCCGAGGTTTCCACATAACCGGTGCTGCGTTCCGAATTGGCGTTCTTGATGGTCTTGGCCAATTGGCCGACACTGACCCCATAGCCCGATAGGCGCTCGGGATAAACCTCGATACCGATCTGTTCGGAACGCCCGCCGACGATGAAGCTTTGGCTGGTTCCGGAAACTTCCTTAAGACGTTGCAGGACATCCAATCCAACAAGCCGCAAAGCGGCGTCGTCCACATCGTTCGACCACAGGGTCAGGGTCACGACCGGAACGTCGTCAACGCCTTTCGGCTTGACCAGGGGTTGGGAAACGCCGGGGGGAATTTTGTCCATGTTGGACATCAACTTGTCGTAAAGCTTGACCAGCGACGGGCCCATTTCCTCACCGACCCTGAATTGTACAGTGACCATGCCACGGCCACGTTCAGAGGCTGAATAAACGTGGCGAACGCCGGGAATTTCGCTCATCATCCGCTCAAGCGGATCGGTCGCCAAAGACGAAACCTCTTTGGCCGATGCGCCGGGAAACTGGAAGAAGCCTGCATCGCCGAAGACCGGGAAAAGGCTCGGGAAACAGCCGGCGACCTGATCGGTCAAGCGGAAGAAACCCTGGCGAGGATGGCGGCTTTCACCGCCGACAATTATTAGAGCGGTTCAGGATTAAGCCGCGTCCTCGTGGTCTTCCCAGGCGGTTTTCTTGCGGTAGATGGTGGACGCGCTGATTCCCAGATGTTGCGCCGCCTTGGGAATATTGCCACCGCAGATTGCAACTGCCCGCTCGATGACTTCGCGCTCAATCTCGGCCAGGGGGCGGATCAGGTGCTCCGGGCCGCCCGTCGCCACCGCCGGACCGGAAGCGTCGGAACCGTCTTTCTTATCGATTACACCGAAAACCGGTAGGCCGGAAAGGGCCGCGTCCAGAGGCGGCGGTAGCATATCTCCGGCCACTTCATCGCCATCATTCAGGACCACGATGTTGCGGATTGCGTTCTGTAACTGGCGAACGTTTCCGGGCCAGGAATAGGCGCTGATCGCGGCCTCGGCCTCGGGAGAAAATTCTTCGAAGTCCTTGCCTTCCTCGCGGGCGTATTGGCGAAGAAAATAACGCGCAATATCGAGCGCGTCGCTCTCTCGCTCCGACAATGGCGGCAGATGAATAGGGACCACGTGAAGGCGGTAGAAAAGGTCTTCGCGTAACCGTCCTTTTGCCACCGCCGCCTGCGGGTCGCGATTGGTGGCGCAGACGATACGGATATCGACTTTTTCCAATTTGCTGCCGCCGACCTTTTGAAAAGATTCCGTCTGCACGA
>ENA-ORDP01002065-ORDP01002065.1-marine-sediment-metagenome-genome-assembly--contig:-NODE-2065-length-10146-cov-4.918244_pt1 | contig 10146 bp, 15 predicted proteins | sample MGYA00248627_ERZ508539 | MGnify/ENA primary metagenome ERZ508539 (study PRJEB26208, sample SAMN05571518) | marine sediment metagenome | biome: deep sea; feature: Hydrothermal vent; material... | reverse complement strand
GGGTTGCGGAAGAATAAGTCGGCCGAGAGTCTCTTGCGTACCCTCTTGATTCATCGGCATTGTTAATTTAAGATATATTCCAACTCGCCGTTCCATTTGGCCATCAAGAGCATGACCGAATATCCCAACATGGCTTCGCTTTTGCTGTCACATTTCGTTTTCCGACGAAACCGAGCCAGGAAATGGCGGAATAAACTATTATAGCCTTCAACGGTGAAGGTTTCCGCCTTGGACTGAATGTGAATCTCTGGTGGCACAAAGTGTTCGTACGGCTGCCAGTAGTCCGTCATAACCTGGGCAATGAGCGGACTGTCGATGGCATCCCATAATTGTTCGCCAGTCACGACGCCTCGGGTGCCAGTGACAGCATGGACGAAGCGTTTCCCAAGTCGATCAACAGCAATCCAGACCCAACAATAGTTTTTTTATGCCCAACATAGCTATGCAATTCATCCATTTCGACAATGTGAGCCGACGGTCGCTTGATCTGGGCCGCCGCCTTCCCGAAGGCCTTGATCCACTGGTAGACGGCCACATGGCTAAACCCCAGGAGACGGCCAATGGACCGAAAGCCCAAGCCTTCCAAGTACAGGCTCAACGCCACACGGCGCTGGGCCGAAGTCGCCGTATCGGATTTATGGGCCACGGTAAAAAAGTACTGACACGCTTTGCACTTGTAGCGTTGTCGGCCTTCCTTGATCCCACTTTTGACTTTGTCCGCACAGGCACACCGAGGACAATTCAGCATCTTCGCCTCCATGCTTACAAGGAATGTCCAGAATTCATTCATCCAAAGTCCTCGAAATATCCACGAAACTCATTACTCTATCAGTAATGAAATACCAGTAGAAAATATAAGGTAATAGCTCAGCCGCCGCGCAATGACGTCTCCAATGACCACGCTAACCTGCGGGCAATTCTGCACCATTGATAAACCGGTCTTCCGCAGTGCCACGCCTCATCTTGACACAAAGGAACCTTCCCATGTTTCTTCGGCCCGATTTTCGGCTAAAAGCCGATTACGGCGCTAACCTTATTCGTTATGTCCGCTCTGTATATTTTTTATGGCAAGTTACTAAATTCACGGAACTGCATAAAGTTGGGCTATAATTTTTTCTTTTATTTTTGTAGAGGAGGTTTGAGGGTCATAGTGAACTTGAATAATACTCTTGCCAGCCGTTTTTAAAAAAGATTCCACTTCAAGATTATGAAGTGCCTTTCCCCAATCTTCTCCAATAACGAAAATGTCTACATCTAATTCTTTACAGGCAGATGCGTATTCCAGATCATAGTAGGGACGTACAATATCAACACAGCGCAAAGCTCTGAGCATTTCCATTCTTTGTTCAAGAGGGACAACAGGGGAATTTATTTTATAACTTGCTACGACGGCATCTGAAGCAACGCCAACGGCAACTGTGTCACCTAGTATTTTGCACTGTTGGAGTAGTGCCAAGTGACCAACATGCAATAAATCCCAAGTTCCTACCGTGTATATCAGCATTATTTTGTTTTCCCCTGAGATTAAATTGAACGTGTTACTATAACAGGTTTTTACACAAACTGATGTTTTCTACAGATTTAAAACAATTCCTAAACTTTCATGAAAAAAGGTACACCAATGACGGTCGAAAAGACTGAATCTCAAAAGTTACAGCCTAATTCTATTCTCTCCTATGCGAAAGACCTGCCCAATATTTGTTCTCTGTCTGGATTGGCTTGTACCCTTCTTGCTATTTACTACAGTATTTCAGGGCTTTACGCAGCAGCAATGATTGGCATGATCTGGGCAGTTGCTTTTGATTGGGCCGATGGTCTTATTGCACGCAGAATGAAAGGCCGTACCGGTAATGACCGCGTTTTTGGAGGCCAACTTGATGTATTGATCGACATTGTTAGCTATGGGGTCACGCCTGCCATTCTGCTTTTAAGTTATGGCAATTTCGAGACGATCTATCTGCTCGGCGCATTTCTAATGCTTGCAGCCAGTGCGCTACGACTCAGCTATTTTTCTACCTTCGGTCTGACTGGAGGGACCAAGTACATAGGGCTGGCTCTTGACAACAACAATATATTCCTTGTGTTCATATTTTTATTCGAGGGTATTTTTAGCCACAGTATTTTTTCTGTCATTCTCTATGTTAGTGGACTAGGGCTCGCTGCCTTGAATGTGTCACAGATAAAAACGCCTAAATTTTCTGGAAATCCAGTCAATGTTTTCATACTCGCGGCCTATACTATTGGAATGACAGTTATCTATGGCTGGAAGCTTCTGTAGAAAATAAGTGTGATCACCTTTTTACGTGTATCATGATTCGCCATATCAAAGTGTTTTATGTCTCTCAATATAACACCCGGGTTATGCTGTTTAGTGAAACCACTGAATAATTTCATTTATATCTTGACGTGTTTTGTTTCGTTGTTCATCAACCCTGTAACCAAAGGCCACCATACATGCTACACCAAACTCGGTGCAATCTATGCCAAAATCATCAGTCATAAGCATCTCCATTTCTTTTGCTTTATAACCTTCAACAGGGCAACTATCTATACCTATCATGGCAGCAGATGTCATCATATTAGCTAATGCAATATAAGTCTGTTTACTTGACCAATCAAACATTGCACGCTCACTTTCCAGGAGATTAAAATCAGATTCCTGAAATGTTTTATAAAAACCACCTCGAACTTTTATAACATCATCAGATAAGTGATGAACATCTTTCATCATATGTTTAATATAGTGACTATTGTAATGCATCGTCTTTTGTTTGCGAGCCAGGATAACAATAAAGTGACTGGCTGTTGGCAATGTGCCTTGCGCACCCCAAACTACTAATTTAAGTTTTTCGCGTAAATCCATATTCTGCACAATTAAAAATTTCCACGGTTCAAATCCAAAAGAACTTGGACTTAAACGAGCGGTTTCCAGGATAAAAGAAAAGTCTTTATCACTTATCTTTTTATCAACATCAAATACTTTACAAGCATGCCTGTAATTATAAGCTTCAATAATTATATTTTTATCGATCATTTATAATCCTTTTTTTGGTAAATCTGGACACCCACACAAACAATTACCGACTATACTCCATCAATACGACCCTAACCAACATTCGCTGCTATTGGCCTCTATCCAGTATGTATTTTTACACCAACAGGTAATTTAGGGATGAAAGAGGTGTTGTGATGTTTCTTGTCAGGTCTGATTCAAGTGTATACACAGGGTCTTGTTCAAGGTTGACACTTAAAGATGTATAGCCATCAATACTTAATGATAAAAAATAGAAGCACTCCAGGAGAGTTCCTACGCAAACGCGCACAAAAGTGGACAACCAATAGTTAGTTGAAAGTACACTCAGATTCCACAGGTGACAAATATCTCAGGACTCTATATGAGTATTATCGGTCATTTGATGTGGTCTATTCACACTCCATACCATGTTTTGATGGAAATGAACTCGATCGCTTTCGCCAACACGATAGCATAAACGGATGGATGCAAAGTGCTTCGGTTACATCATGTACCGATGTATCAGGAAATTTACTTAACCGTACTGCCGTCGCTAGTAATTCTTCACTGTACTTGTATGTTGGTCCTGGGTATGGTTTTGCAGAATGAAGACTGACTCATCTTCCATATAATCAAAAACCCCTTCAATTTTACTGGGAGATTTCTGGGGCAGCTACCAGGCGCCCTTTATGACTTTGTGTTTAGTTCGCTCCTGATTGTCATTCAGTAATAAGTTTTCAGTAACAGATTTACTATGATCGAGGAGTCCCAGAAGCTCACAGATAATACCACAAATTTCTGTTTGTTTTGGTGCGCAACCTGCCTGGTGTGAGAAACGATCACCAATGACATATAAGGGAATATCTCGCTCTTCGGCTAAAGAACCCCCGTGGCTTTTATCCGTATTCATACCATGATCTGCGGTAATGATAATTTGGTAACCTGCTTCAATCCAGGTTGGAAGGTATTCGGATAGCTCTTTATCTGATCGGCGAGTGGTGTTGCGGTAATGAGAACTATCAAGTCCAGAGCGATGTCCAGCTTCATCAATATTCATAGGATGAATCAATAGAAAATCAGGGTCGTAACGGCGGCGTAATAATTCAGCATCAAGGTACAAATGACCGTCAGGGTACTTATCATCGTGGTAAAAAGAGCCATATTGGATGAGTTGTTCGGTATCTACTGTATGGCGGTCTCGTACAGCATTGTAAGGGCTTTGGTTATACAGTTCGCTGAACCAATGAAATGCAGCGGCAGCGGTGGACAATCCCGCTTCGCGAGCCAAACTGAAAACGCTTCTTTGGTTGGAGTTGCGTACCACTTGGTTGTGAATGATTCCGCTAACTGCGGGTGTCACACCCGTTAGGATGGTCTCGTAGAGTGGGCGAGACATAGATGGTAATTCGCATTGCATTTTGTAAAGGGTCGCCCTGCCTTGCTCGCTTAATGCCTGAACAAACCCCATGCATTGCTCGGCAATCTTATACGCTAAACCATCAAGAACAATGAGTATTACTTTGTCTGTCATTATATATACTCCGAACACCGGACTTAATTAAGAAGTCACTTTTTGATTACTAACAGCGTAAAAAAGATACACAAGTTTTAAGACGAATAAATGTCATAAAAATGTTATTTTTATGACAGGCAATGGTAATCTTCGTTAATCTGGATACCCAACCCATAAATGCTCGAATTGACTTGCCGTTTTTACACAGAGCAAAGCGGCGTGCAAAAATCGTCTATGTAGAGTGAATTATAGTTATGTTTTTTAATCATAGTGCGTCCAGAGCCTGATAACTTTAATAGTATGCTCCTTCTCATATATTTGATATACGAGCCTATGCTGGATATTTATACGTCGTGAATATGCACCTGACAAATCACCAACCAGCTTCTCATATGGAGGTGGATTATGATAAGGGTCTTTCTGAATTATATCTAATGGCAATTTTGCTTTGTTTTTTATCCCCGAAGAAGCTAGCTTTCTGGCGTCCTTTTGGGCTTGTTTTGTATACACCAACTCCCAATTCACCAATCAAGCTCCTTGGAGCTTTCAGATAGGTCTTGTTTCAATCCTTCCTGGATAGACTCCCTCATTTCCGGTACTGATAATAGATGAAGCGTTTCAGAAATTGCGTTCCAATCGTCTTCAGAGACGAGTACTGCATTGCCCCTTTTACCCGTAATTACAATAGGTTGATGTGTTTCAGTGACCTCATCTATAAGGCTGTACAGCCTTGATCTGGCTTCAGTAACATTTAGTATTGTCATGATTGTTAACCTCTTTATCTAAGCGTACGGAAAAACGTACGTAAAATCAAGATTTTTAAAACATAACGTTTCCTTCCAGGAACGATACAAGCGCCTGGGCTTCAGTGAGAACCTGTATGACGATGGCATCATCGTCACTGCCGATACCGGTTTTGCGAATGAAGCGAACATGCAATACCTGCACGAGAACGCCATAAACGGCTACATACCCGATAACCGCAACCGTCATACCCGCCAGTGAGTTCAGATTTGACCCAACCGAGAAAAGCTGTACCTGCCCGGCAGGACAAAACATGTGGTTAAAGAAAGAAGGTCATGACCAGAATAACCACTACAAACTCTTTTTCAAAGGGAGATTAACAAAATGCCGCCACTGTCCACTCAAGCACCAATGCATGCGTAACCCGGCATCGCCCAATACCCGAACCGGTCATGGCCGCCAGGTATCCTTTATCCTGGCGACAAAAAGAAAACTCATATACAGTCATCGTATGTCGGTTGTCGAACCGGTATTTGGCAATATCGGTGCCAACAAAGGCCAGGATCGATTTAGCTTACGCGGCAAGAAGAAAGTACGGTGTCAGTGGGAGCTCTACTGTATCGTCCATAACATTGAGAAGCTAATGAATTACGGTACAATGGCTGCATAAGGCAGCCACAGATGGAATAGTGAGCGCCACTATTGGATAATCATTGACTCATTACGATAATAATAACAAGTACGTGTCATTTAAATAAAATATGGATAATTACATGAATACAGGCAATTCAATGACGGGCGTTGAAAATATGAATGAAATTCGTGTTTTTCTACAGCCTCGTTATGCGTAAAATAAATTACGGAGAATAAATTGAATATCAAAATATTAGGTGCTGGTGTCGGTGGTTTGGTTACTGCAATCGCATTGAAAGAAAAAGGTTTTGATGTGGATATTTATGAACGTCATAAAAACAGAAGTGATATAGGTGCAGGTATTGTTTGTTGGCCTAATGCTTCTTTTGTGTTGAAAGAGCTTGGAATGATTGATGACATAGCTCTCCTTTCGGGAACGCCGGTAAAGATGCGGCGCTTTTCTAAAAATGGCGATGATTTAGGGTCGCTAAATATCGCTCAACTAGATGAAAAAATGGGAAACCCAAGCTTTTCTATACTTCGTAAGGATTTAATGGCAATTTTAGAGTCACGTTTAATCGAATGTGGCATTGAAGTACAGTACGGAAAAAGAATAGAAAAATTAGTTTCATCTCAATCGGGATCAACCAGTATTCATTTTGAAAATGGGACTGTTGACATTGCTGATATAATTATTGGTGCTGATGGTCGGATGGCATCGGTGGCGAGAGAATTTGTAAATGGTTGCAACAAGCCGGTATTTCAAAAGTTTATTAACTGGATAGGAGTTTATGAAGAAAAAACACCTGTTTTCTCAGATATTGAAGTAAGTGACTATTGGGGGGTAGGAGATCGATTTGGAATTGTTCCTATATCTTCCACAAAAGCTTATTGGGCAGGTGGAGTAGCTGCCCAAAAAATTGAAAAAAAGAACCCACTTAATTATAAACCTGATTTATTAGCATTATTTAAAGGTTGGCCAGCACCAATAGAGACTATTATTAACAAAACACCGATGGAAAATATCAACAAAATTTATGTTCACGATCACAACCCAATTAAAACGTGGCATCGTGACAATGTTTTACTCATTGGAGATGCTGCTCATGCTCCATTACCTACTTCAGGTCAAGGGGCTTGCCAAGCGATAGAAGATGCATGGCATTTGGCTAGTTTGCTCAGAGATCATGAAGGTAGTATTGATTCAGTATTTCAGGAATTCACAAAAATGCGATTTTCTAAAACAACCAATATCACAATGGGCGCACGTCAATTTGCATCATCGTTATTTCACGCAAATGAAAACGAATGTGAAATAAGGAATGATAATAGTAAAAAGACAGATTATAGTCTTGTTGTAAATGGTATGGCTCAAGGATGGTCAAGTGGACTGCCAATATACGCATAACAAGACGCATCAAGACTGACCCAGTAAAGCGTGCCCTCAAGCCATATGGAAAATCGCATCACGAAAGCTAGATCAGATTGATTCAGTTGAGTCATTAAATGAGTTGAAGGTACCACCAGGAAATCGTCTGGAGCCCTTATCAGGGAGTAGGAAGGGTCAGTATAGTATCCGAATTAACGATCAATTTCGTATCTGCTTTCAGTGGGGCAAATCTGGCCCTGAAAAAGTAGAGATAACCGATTATCACTGAGGTGTATTATGATTCACATACCAACCAATAGAGTGCCAACCCATCCTGGCGAAATGCTTGTGGAGGAATTTTTAAATCCTATGCAAATCACTCAGCGTGAATTGGCCACTGCAATACATGTTCCCTACCAAAGGGTAAATGAACTCGTCAATCAAAAGCGAGGCGTAACACCTAGTACGGCATTGCGCCTTGCCAGATTCTTTGGCGTGTCTGCAGATTTTTGGCTTAACTTACAAATGAGATGGGATCTATATAAAGCCCAGAATTCTGAAAGTGTTGAGCTAGATGCTATACAAGATTTTCACCACCTACAGAAAATGGCATAACAAATCGTTCCAGCGGACGATACAAATTTTGGTTCTTTTGTGCATTCCGCTGCGCTACATTATTGCACAAAAAAACCAAAATTAGCATCGCCGCTGAACTATAACGTTATGTGTTTCATGAATAACTGGTGTTAATTTATGATGTCACTAGTAAGAATATATTTAACGTCTTTTAAAAACAGAGTCGAAGATGAGGGTGCAATGAAAAACTATATTAGTTTACTGGCGATATTCTTTTTGGTGTCCGTTGTATTGACCTTGATAACTATACCAGAAGATGATAGTCACAGAGACTGGCTTGTAAAAAGTAAAATGGATTTACGAATTTTAGAGAACGCAGTGATATTGTTTAAGTTAGATAATTTACGAATTCCTAGCAAAATTGAAGGACTTGATATTTTAACGGGATTACATAAAGAAACAACCTTACTGAATTCGAGAAAATATATTGATATACTTCCGAAAGATGTGTGGGGCAACAAGTATATGCACCGAACGGATAGAGGCCAGTTTTATATATATTCTGTTGGGCCAGATGGCGTAGATGGTCGAGGCATGGGGGACGATGTTGAATTGAGGAATGACAATTATGATTGCCATTTATACAATGATTGCAACGCAATTAAAGACTATACACATAGGATATTCTCCGTTTTAGTGTTATTTTCACTTTCACTTATAGTTATAATTCTGGTAATGAAGCACAATACGTATGTGAAATTTGCAGCGATTGCCGCTTTCTTATTTGGATTTTTCTTTTTGAGTGAAAAATATCCAGATGTGTCTATATTTATTATATTGATTGGGTCAATCGTACTCGGAGCAGCACAAATTCTTGTATTTGGTCATCTAGTGGATGACATATCGGATGATAAAGGAAACATAAAGGAGGATCCGCCAAAAAAAACTCCATCCGATTAAATTTTGAAATCAAATATACATAACAAAAAATTCAACCTGACCCATAACAAATCGCGCCGCATGTGGTGCGCTGCGCGCACTTTACCACAAGCAACACGCTGTGTTACGGTCAGGTTAACTAGACGTTATGCCCTAGAAATATTGACATACTAAAGATAGTATATATACTATAGGGTATGTGGGTGATATATGAGCATAGAAGACTGTCTAAACAATTGAAATCATTGCCAATAGATATCCTTAAAAAATATGAGAAGTGGAAAGATATTGTTTCGATATCCGGGCCCAAAGGATTAAGGCTTATTAAAGGGTTTCATGACGAATCACTTAGAGGCGAAATGCAAGGCCATCGTTCATCACGTCTTGGTGTTAAATATCGGGTAATTTATAAAGTAAGAGAGTCGGAAATTATGGTGCAAGTCGTTAATTTAACTGCACATGATTATAGGAAGAAATGATATGAATAATTATCATAAAGCTAAAAAGCAAGTAAGTATATCCGTTGGCGAGTCCGTAAAGATAATTAGGGAATTGCAGGAGTTAAGTCAGAATCAACTTGCTGATCTAACAAATATACCCCAATCAACGATATCTGCCATTGAAAATGACAGAGTAAAGTTGGGTGTTGAACGTGCAAAGGTCTTAGCAAGTGCATTAAATTGCCATCCAGCAGTGTTGGTCTTCCCTGGTTGGCAGCTTGATCATAAGTCTGCGGCATAACAAGCGACTGTGATGTCAACACCCCGAAATACTAATCAACTTCGCCGGAATACGCAGGTTATCAAAAACGTTAGAAGGCCATGAAAGCGAAATCACACAAGATCATTAATATAAGTCTTGCAACAGTTGGTATTGTATTCGCTATTGTATGTCTTAGCTACTTTCGTGCAGATAACCTTGTAAAAGGGATATTAGTGTCAATTTGGTTGCTGGCACCCCCAGTTTACTTCTTCGTAGAGTGGGTTTTCCTCTATAAGGAAAGTGAGGAATACCCGCTTGAGAATTTTCAATATTCACAAAAACTTGCACGGGACATATGGCTAGCTGTATCCGTCATTTTGATAGCTTTATATTTTAATGAGTTCAAATTCATGTAAACCTCCTATCAAGCGGGTCAAGCACGACGCGCGAAAGGCGCGCGCGTCTTACCCTAGTCGATGAGGCTGTAGAAAAACCTGTGGATAACTTTTGCTTAAGGATTTTTGGCGTACGCGCATAAACAGCCACGTCATTGCTTAACGTACAGCGATCTGATCCAGATTAATAACCCCTGGCAACAACCCTGTAGTGTTGGTTTTCGGTGACAAGTTGTTTGTTTTTTTCGGTTAGATAATCGGC
>ENA-ORDP01002064-ORDP01002064.1-marine-sediment-metagenome-genome-assembly--contig:-NODE-2064-length-10146-cov-5.685165_pt1 | contig 10146 bp, 6 predicted proteins | sample MGYA00248627_ERZ508539 | MGnify/ENA primary metagenome ERZ508539 (study PRJEB26208, sample SAMN05571518) | marine sediment metagenome | biome: deep sea; feature: Hydrothermal vent; material... | reverse complement strand
GAAAACTAAAGAGGCGCTCAGACACACCAAACCCGAACGTGGGTGGCATGCCATATTCAAGAGCCTCCACATAAGAAGTGTCATTCATCTGTGCCTCATCATCACCCGCATCTCTTAACTCTTGCTGATGATTGAAGCGCTGTGCTTGTTCAAGTGAATTATTGAGCTCGCTGAAACCTTTTCCCATTTCACTTCCGGCAAGAATTACTTGAAACCTATCCGCCACACGCAAGTCTTTTTTGTTACGTTTTGCAAGTGGCTCCATATACACAGGAACACCTATTAAAAAACCCGGACCCGATAAAGTCTTTCGTATGTGTTTCCAAAGAGTATCCACCCCGCGCTCAAGATTAAATCCTTTTGATTCAAATGGCATATGACGTTCCTCAAGAACCTTGCGAACATCCTCCACGGAAGTTTCAAAAGGGTCAACACCGAACTCTTTTTTAATAAGCGCGCCGTAATCATACCGTTCCCACACTGAATCGAAATTAACGGTAAATTCTTTTATTGAAAAAGTTAGCGTATTATACACTTTGTCTGCAACAGTGCGATACAAATCTGTTATCATATCCATTCCCTCTTCATAATCTGAAAACGCTTGATAAAACTCCACTTGCGTGTAATCCTGCGCATGCTCAAACGACATACCCTCATTGCGAAAAATACGACCAATTTCAAATACCTTCGGAAAACCCGCAACCATGAGTCGCTTCTGCCACAATTCTCCGGCACTGATGCGCAAATAGGCATCAATATTAAGCGCATTGTGATGTGTGACGAACGGTCGTGCGTCTGCGCCCCCTGTTGTTGTTTCAAGCACGGGTGTCTCCACTTCCATAAAATCTCTATCCAGTAAATAAGCACGTATAGTGTTCCAAAAAAGTGAGCGCCTGTGAAAACGTGCACGTAAATCTTCCGAGAGCAAAATATCAAGATAGCGTTTTCTGTATCTCTCTTCTTCATCTTTAATACCAAACCACGTGTCAGGAATCGGTCGCAGTGACTTGGCAAGCATCTTCCATGAATGCGCAAGAAGTGATTGCGCACCACGCTTGGTTGTAAACGCCATACCGGAAAGCTCAACTATATCACCAATGTCAACCACTTCTTCAAAAAAAGAAAACACCTCTTCGCCCACCTCATCTTTTTTCAAATATCCTTGCGTACGTCCTGTACCATCATATATATCAAGAAAAAGAGAACCACCATGCGTGCGCACCGACATCACCCGCCCATCAAGCGTAACAGCACCACCGCGTTCTTCAAGTGTTGTGTGCTCCTCAAGAAATTTTTGTATGGTGTGCGTACGCGCACTGGCAGATGGATACGCATCAACCCCTTTCTCCTTCAATTTTTCAAGTTTTTTAATTCGTTCGTTGCGAATGTCTATAAAAGCCATAGTTACACTATATCAGATATGCGCACTTTACGTTTTGGTGTTTTTGGTTAGGAGATTTTTTTAACCACATACGTCTGCTTTCCATTTGGGGTTTCAAACGTGAAAACTTCATTTTTCTTTTTTCCCATAATGGCACTCCCAAGCGGTGAGAGGTGCGAAAGTTTTCGTTCGCGCATGTCCGCCTCCTCAGACCCGACAATGGTATATGCGTGCGTCTCTTGCTCTCCTTCGCGACAAATTGATACCACAGAGCCAAAACCAACTACATCTTTTTTATTGGTACTTTCCATTACTTTTGCATTTTTTATAATATCCGTAAGCCTGCGAATGCGTTCTTCAACCGATGCCTGAAGCTCGCGCGCCTCTTGGTATTCCGCATTTTCAGAAAGGTCTCCTAGCGAACGAGCATATTCCAAACTCTTTGCAATTTCAGTACGCCTGGTTGTCTCAAGGTACTCAAGCTCCTTATGTATCTCTTCAAGTTTTTCTTGCGAGAGAATTGTTTCTGTTTCCAATTGTTCATTCATATGATTTCAATATGTTTGTGTGTTTATATGCATTGTACGTGAGTCTGAAAAGAGTGCAAGCCCACAAAAGAATAACAACAACAAACAGGGTAAGACCTGGGCCAAGCGGCCCGGAGCGCCCTGTTTGTTGTTGTTATTCTTTTGCGGGCGTGTGGTTACAAAATAAAATAGTAACAAGCAGGGTAAGACCAAAGGGGGGTGGCCCGGAGCGCCCTGTTTGTTGTTGTTATTCTTTTGCGGGCGTGTGGTTACACTTATTTTTATCTAGTTACTAAGTACTAAAATTTAAGCTAAACACTTAGTGCGACGGTGTAGACGATGCTAAAAGCCCCTGCGCATGCAGTGTTTGAAAAAACTCTTTCATAACCGTTGTCGCATCTTCTCCTTTCCCGGAGGGACCTCGCCCAAGCACAACAGCAAAAGCATAGTGCGGATTTGAATACGGATAAAATCCCTCAATCCACGAGTTATCATATTGATTGCGGATTCCCACTTGTGCGGTTCCTGTTTTGGCGGCAATGGCGAGATAGGGAAAGTTTATTTGCCAGGCAAGCGCACTTGTTACCGCCTCGCGCATCCCTTCTCGCACCACTTTAAAATTCGCGTGCGATACCGGTATGGTTCTGAATTTCGGAGAAGCATCGGCAAGCAATGTCGGCGTGAGTAATTTGCCTCCATTTGCCACCGCCGCGATGGCTCGTGCCATTTGTATTGGCGTTACAAGCATCGCATATTGTCCGATTGCGGTAAAATACGTATCGCCAAGATACCACTGCTTGTGCAATACTCTTTCTTTCCACGCGGGAGTTGGAACTAATCCCTCTCTTTCATTTGGTAAATCAACGCCTGTTTTATCACCAATGCCAAATTGATGATACCAATAATCTAACCGCTTTATGCCCAGCCCTTTTTGTGAACCAAACCCACCGCCAACCGTATAGAAAAAAACATCAGACGACCACGCAATCGCTTTGCGCACCGCAAGTACGCCCAGCGCCTTCCATCCTTTGTATAAAAATATCTTCCCCGGATGATATGGGTCTTTGATAATAAGAAAGCCTTTGTCATCAATGGTGGTATTCGGGGTGATAATTCCATCAGTGAGCGCACCGGCGGCAATGAACGGCTTCACGATTGAGCCGGGTGCATACAAACCCTGCACCGCCTGGTCAAGATACGGATGCCGTGTGTCGGTGCTGTATGATGCGATTGTCTTTGCGGGATACCCACTTGAAAGTACATTGGCATTGTATGTGGGATATGAAGCAATGGCACGTATAGCTCCGGTGCGCACATTCATGAGTACCGCGCCACCACTTTGAAAATCATTTCGTTTGGCTACATCGGAAAGCGCTTTTGTAAGGGCACTTTCAGATTTCGCATCAATGGAAAGTAGAAGAGTTTTCCCTTTATGCGAGGGCACTATGGTGCCTTGGGAATATATTTTCCCAACAGCATTCACTTCGGTCAGTATAGTACCGCTTGAGCCGGTCAACATCGTGTTGTATTGCGCTTCAAGGCCTGCAATTCCCTTTTCAACAATATCGTAATATCTTCCCGAGGAATCTTTTTTTGGATACGAAACATATCCGATTATTGAGCCCATCTGAGGGAAAAGATATTCCCTCCTCACATTTCCCTGCGCGTCTTCCTTATTATCAACAAGCACAGTCCCATTCACGCCGACAATGATACCTCGCGGAGCAAACAATACTGAGGAGCGGATATGATTTTGTCTACTTTCTTTTGCATACGCGCTTCCGTTGACAATCTCCAATTTCCCGGCTTGCAAAAGTATTACAATGGCAATGACACCAAGCGAAACAAAAAGTCCGACAAAAGCCCCCGATGGTATTGGGAGCTCCAGCCTGCCTTGAAATCGTCCACGATCAAAACCGGATACATTCGTTGCATCAAGAAATATCTCATCCGGAGCAATTTCATAATGACGAAACGCTTTCTTTTTAAAAAAATTTGGACGTCTTATTCGTGGAAAAAATTTCATACGTTGCGCACATATGTTTTCATTATGTACTTGGCGAAAAACATGAACGTTGTTACCACCACGCCCGCAACAGTACCAACCGGAAAGAAAAAACCGTGCGGAATCATGTACAATATATCAAATTCAATACCTATCGCAAGCGCTGCAAATGGATATCGCCATGAGGAAATGATGGCGAGTACCGCGGTATATTGCCATGGGAATAAAAATGGAGAAAGAATCGCCCCTATAAAAAAGGCGATGTATATCATGGCATGGTGCGATGTGTTACAACCACGGTGGAAAGTGAGAATATATTTACGAACGGTCTTATGCGCAATGTTTCCATTACCTCTCCGGTAACCGCATCAATACGAACAACGCGACCGATTGCAAAAGATGGGGCACCTGAAACAAATACCAAATCTCCGTTGGAAATATTTACTTGATGCGGTACTGAGGCGGTAAAGGTGCCGGCACCGGTTCCCTTCAAGGCAATGGGGCTGTGCGCTGTTCCAACCCACGCATCGGTTGTAACTCCCGGAGAAGAAAAAAGTAATACTCGCGCAACATACGGGGAAACATCTTTGACCGTGCCGATTGGAACTCCGCCGGTGGCGGTTACCACATCACCGATTGCGCTCTTAGACATGGTGCCGGCATCAATAATTAGCGTGCCGTATGGCGATTGCATTGGGCGCGCAAGAACATTTGCCACTGTACCGCGCGCGCGTGGCGTAGTCGTTCCGATAAGTGTGGTGAGTGTATCCACGCGCGCAAAAAGTGCGCGATTTCTGTTTATGAGAGCTCCATTTTGCAAAGTAAGTGCACGGTTTTCATCATATAAATCTTGTTTGTTTGAAAAAATAACGAAAACCGATGAGGTATTTTTATATACATAAGAACCCGCGGAGAAAACCGGCGCCATAACGATTAAAAATGCTCCGGGAGCAACGAAACGAAATAGCGCAAACACCACCACCACCGCAAGGACTATGCTACCACCGGAGAAAATGCGCGGTGTCAAAAAAGCATTACGTTTGTGAGAGAATTTCTTCTTCATGAAGGAAAATTTCTTTAAATAATTCCGGGGTTTCCGTGATAATACCGGTACCGCGCGCAACAGCTGTCAACGGGTCCGGTGAGATGCGCACCGGCACGCCTAACATTTTTTCCAGCAATTCAGGGAGCCCGCGCAAGAGTGCCCCACCGCCAAACACCACCACCCCGTGCTCAAGAATATCAGAAAGAAGCTCCGGTGGAGTTTGTTCAATCACTTCTTTGAGAGCATCTAAAAGCCCATCAAGCGAGACCGAAAGCGATTCACGCACATGTGTATCGGTGATTATAATTTCTCTTGGGAGCCCAGTGGCAAGGTCGCGCCCACGGACAGCACGTTCAAGCGGTTCCGGCAATGGCAACGCAGACCCAACCCCTATCTTTATTTCTTCGGCGGTGCGCTCACCTACCAAAAGACGAAATTCGCTACGTATGTAATCAATGATATTTTCATTAAATCTGTCCCCGGCGATGTGTGAACTTTTTGAAGCGACAGAGCCATTGAGCGACAGCACGGCGATGTCGCATGTGCCACCACCAATATCAAGCACCATGGTTCCAAACGCCTCATGTATGGGAAGCTTGGAACCGACAGCTCCGGCAATCGGCTCTTCAACAATATGCACCTCTCGCGCCCCTGCCGCCACAGCCGCATCGCGCACCGCACGACTTTCAACATTGGTTACGCCGGTTGGCACACCTATGACCACGCGTGGACCAAACATTCTGGTACGTTCCTCCTGCGCCTTATGAATAACATATTCAAGAAGCTCCTGAGTAATTTCAAAATCAGAAATGACCCCATGCGAAAGTGGCTGCACCGTGCGTATGTGTGGCGGGGTTTTCCCGAGCATCTTTTTCGCTTCATGCCCAACCGCCACAAGCTGGTTCGTCTTTACATTAACCGCAACGACCGTGGGCTCGTTGCGTATAACTCCCTTCCCTCGCACATACACGAGAGTGTTTGTCGTGCCCAAGTCAATACCAATATCATTTGAAAAAAAAGACTGCGTAAAAAATTTTGTCATAGGTTATTTTTTTTATCGTCACGGGCGAGCGCTAACACAGCTTCGCGCGTAATGCGCATTGTCTCACCTGTTGCACGATTAACTATTTCTATCATTTCAGTATCTACCGCGTCTTTTCCAATGATGATGCGACGTGGGATGCCAAGCAAATCACTGTCGGTAAATTTCTCTCCCGCGCGTACGTTGCGATCGTCGTACAATACTGAAATACCTTTCGTAACCATTTCCTCATAAAGCAGGTCCGCGTACTCTCGTATACGTTCGTTATTTCCGGCAAGCGAAACCAGGTGTACATCAAACGGAGCAATTGCTTCCGGCCACACCAGTCCTTTATCATCGGAAAAAATTTCGGCAATAACACCCATAAGCCGTGCCGGACCGATACCATAGCTGCCCATATATACCGGCACTTGTTCCCCTCTTTCATTTGTATAATGCAACCCGAGCACTTCTGAAAACTTTGTACCAAGATTGAATATATTTCCCACCTCAGCCGCGCGCGCTTCGTTGAGATTTTCTTTATGCACACCGGCTGTTTTATATACGTCTTCGTCATTATAAACTTCTTTATTTATGGCGAGCTTTTTTTCTTTATCAAAAAATATAGTGTCTTCGCCGGCATCGCACAGCGTCTGGAATTCATGTGAATACTTGCTGAATGAACCACCGGAGGCAAACGTGCGATAGGTACGCTCACCTATGTCAACACGACTAAAGATGCGCTCGTATGCTTGTGTGGCTCTTTCATAAAACTCTTCATGCTGTGCTTTGTCTGCGGAGAAAGAATATAAATCTTTCATAATAAATTCACGGGTGCGCATAATACCGGATTTTGCGCGAGTCTCATTTCTGAATTTATTTTGAAATTGATACACATAGCGTGGCAAGTCTTTGTACGAAGCAATGTGTTCTGACATAAGCGAGGTAATGGCTTCTTCGTGTGTGTTGGCGAGCCCGAGCGGACCGCCATTTTTAAGCTTGGTCTTAAACCAAATATCAATGACATCATCGTCCCATCTTCCGCTTGTTTTCCATTTGTTTGGGTCTTGCAGTGTGGTTAAAAATACTTCCTGCCCGCCAAGAGTATTCATTTCTTCACGAATAATACCGATGATATTGTTGAGCACACGCAACCCCAACGGCAAATATGAATACACACCTGCGATTTCTTTATGTATATACCCGGCACGAATAAGAAGGACGGCATTCTTGGATTGCTCGTCAGAAGGCGCCTCTCGGCGGGTTTTGGTAAAAAGCATTGATTGGCGCATATGTGCTTTCCATTATACGCGATAATTCCGAATCGTAAAATTTTCTAGTCCACCCCCCACTCGCGAAGCCTTCGGCTTCGCGAGTGGGGGGTGGGGTGATCTTATCTTCCACGTTTGTGCCGGGGGGCAGAATTGAACTGCCGACCTTGGGTTTATGAGTCCCACGCTCTAACCAACTGAGCTACCCCGGCATTTTTATATTTAATACTTTCAAGACACCGTACATGGATTACCATTCACAAAACCACCATACTACGCATAACACAATGATTCAATATATCATAACATGATTGGCGTTCTTGCGAAGGAAGTACCCCCCGGAAAAGAACAGCACATGATGTGCTGTTCTTTTCCGGGGGGTACTTCTTAAGTCAGTCCACAAACAATTATAAAAAATCTCATTTCCCTCTTTAAGCTTTTTTTGTTACACTGTCTTTTGAAATGAACGCGCGGTTAGCTCAGTCTGGTAGAGCATCTCATTGACGTTGAGAGGGTCAGGGGTTCGAGTCCCTTACCGCGCACATAAAAACATTTTTATATTTATATTAGGAACAACTTAATTACACCACATTCTAAAAAAATAAAGGCGTCTGACTTAGAATAAACCTTGAACCGGGAAGTCTTCCTTTCTAATCTTTTTCACAAAAACCTCGTGAGAAGTCAAGTAATTAAGTCTCTTTCTTGGGCGGTGGTTATGAGCTCGGTGAGTTTGTTTGCAATACAGGGGTTGTTCTCAATGATTCTTGCATCCCTCTTTGATTCTTCTCGTCTCCTCAGATACTTTTTGTGTGCGCTGTTTGATCCGTATACAGTCTCTCTCCACCTGTTGGTGGTACTGTTTCTCTCTATTTCACCACGTATGGTATCGTACTTTCTTTGTAGCCACCTTGCTATGTAGTATGGTGTTTTTCCCTTTCTCAATAACTGTGCGATGAGCATTCTCTCTTCATATGAAATGTGTGTATAATGAACCATACAAGAACCTCGTTACTTGTTTATACTATAGACCTTTCCGTGATATTATCTTAACAAAACGAGGTTTTTGTTTTTAATGAGATTGTTCCCGCTTCAAGGTTTATTCTAAGCATCAGATACCAATAAGAGCTAATGTGTAGTATATATATCTAGTATATGAGTATAGAGAAACATCCTCTACATATAAAAATACCGAATCTTCATAAAAGTAAGGAGGTGTTGCGCGCTACCGTGCGCAAAGAAGCTCACAGTGGAGAGAAAGTACCAAACGACCCGACAGCGCGTATTGAAGCATATATGGACAGGTTGGAAGGATTGATTTTTGACCCCAAACAAGAAATAGAGGAAAGAAGAAAAAAATTAAAAATACCACATACGAAAGACCTCGGCGATGTTCTTCATACAGAGCGAGCACGGGCGCTGTCTCTCCTGCGAGAAAAGATTTTAAATGAGTATGTTCGTCCAAATAAAGAAAGAATGGCAGATGCTGCCGTCGTTGCTGAAGAAAGAATTAATCAACAAATAGGTGTGAATGAAGAGCGTGACGAAGGGGCGCTGGAACGAAGAGGAGAAATCGCTGTGGGAGATCTGGAAAGTTCTCTTGATCAGTGGATTATTTATTTATCCGACAAAAATGAGCCGTACCCAATGTGGTTTCGGTATTATGCATTTAGAAATGCTCTTAATTTAGGAGAATACGATAAAGACAAACAAGCATTTCCAAAGCGTTCAAAGGGTACCTTTAAACTTTTCCCCGATGTGGATCGCGGTGCACTTGCTTATATACAAGAAAGGATGGAAGCAGCACAGGATGATAAAATGCTTCACCGCCTTCAAGATATACAAAAAGAATTATGGGATACAAAAGACGAAGATTTGCTCACGAAAAAAGAGGTACGAACTTTTGCAAAACTTTCTTTTGCAAAACAGTATGCTGAAGGAATAAAACAAAATGGAGAGATTTCACCTGAGTTACGCTCCGAAACAAGAGGTGAGTGGGTGCATTACAAGCAAGGTGACGATCCAAAAAAATTATGGATGTCGCTGCAAAACAAAGGTACTGCATGGTGTACACGAGGATATCCAACGACAAAAGAACAACTTGAAGAAGGAGATTTTTATGTATATTACACCCTTGATACTACAGGAAATCCGACCATTCCTCGCATTGCCATACGAATGAAAGATAGTGCGGAAATCGCTGAGCCGCCACGAGGAGTGTTTGATTCGCAACAAAATCTTGAACCAAATATGATTGCTATTTTGGATGAAAAACTGCAAGACTTTGGAAAAGAAGCGCAGCGCTTTCAGAAGAAAAGTGAGGAAATGAAGCGTTTAACGACACTGACTCAAAAGCAAGAACAAGGAGCATCATTTACCAAAGAAGATTTGTCTTTCTTATATGAAATAGACAATAAAATAGAAGGTTTTGGTTATGAAAAAGACCCTCGTATAGAAAAATTGCTGGAAGGAAGAAATGTAAAAGAAGACCTTTCTTATGCCTTAGGTGTACCAAAAGAAAGAATCAGTACCACCAAAGAAGAAGCACTATCGGGTAATATAGCATTTCACTATGGCGATCTTAATCTTAGCGGACTCAAAACAGCAAAAGGACTTACTCTCCCGAAATCAATTAGTGGAGATTTTATTCTCAACAGTCTCACCACCGCAGAAGGACTCATTCTCCCGCAATCAATTGGTGACGATCTTAATCTTGAAAGTCTCACCACCGCAGAAGGACTCACTCTCCCGCAATCAGTTGGTGGCAGTCTTTCTCTCGGCAGTCTCACCACCATAGAAGGACTCACTCTCCCACAATCAGTTGGTGACGATCTTAATCTTGAAAGTCTCACCACCGCAGAAGGACTCATTCTCCCGCAATCAATTGGTGACGATCTTA
>ENA-ORDP01002063-ORDP01002063.1-marine-sediment-metagenome-genome-assembly--contig:-NODE-2063-length-10147-cov-4.690349_pt1 | contig 10147 bp, 8 predicted proteins | sample MGYA00248627_ERZ508539 | MGnify/ENA primary metagenome ERZ508539 (study PRJEB26208, sample SAMN05571518) | marine sediment metagenome | biome: deep sea; feature: Hydrothermal vent; material... | reverse complement strand
AGGAGACCAAAAGGCTTTTGAACGGATTGTGGATAAATACCGGACTTTGGTAGCTAAAGTTAGTGTTGGGATGCTGGGCAACCATGCCGATGCTGATGATGTGGGACAGGAGACGTTTCTGCGGTTTTACCGCTCCATGCATCAATACAAGGGTGATGCCGCTTTAGGGACTTATCTCACAAGGATTGCCATTAACCTGTCGCTCAACGAGCTGAAAAGAAGAGATTCGCGCAAGTGGCTGAGCCTCGAAGAAAAGCATGGCAGATATCACGCCGATGACCGTTCTTACCATGATAAAGATAATACGGAATTAGTAGAAAAAGCACTAATTCGGCTGGATACAAAATACCGGAGTGTGGTGGTACTCCGGATTATGCAAGGATTTTCTACCAAAGAAACCGCTAAAATGCTGAAATTACCCATCGGCACCGTACTCTCGCGACTGTCGAGGGCACAGGATAAATTAAAACAGATTATTCGTAAACTGGAGGAATAATGTTATGGAAGATGTAAAACAATTGTTGTTGCGCTCGTACGATATGCCGCTGAATGAGAAGGAAAAACGGCAGCTTCAGGACGGGCTTGTGCAATCGGAAGTGCTCAGAAAGGAAAAAGAAAACCTGGATAACGTGCGGTCAAAGATAGCTGCTTTTGACACGGACTTCTCCGCCGGATTTACCAAAAGGCTTATGCAACATATTGCCGGTGAAAACGGGTTTGCTTTTCTTGCGGTTTTTCGTGCTTTCGCACTATCGGGAGCAGCGGCTATCATCCTGGTTCTGCTCATGGTTTATTTTATGGACGGTAGCCTGAACTTAAACAGTTTGCTGGGTATCAACGGTTATGCACCCTATTTGGGTATGCTCAGTATTTTTTAAACGAAAAAGTATTGTTATGAATACGAAATTAAAATACACCCTGGCTTTTTTTGCTGTTTTGCTGATTGGTTTTGCCCTGGGCTTTTTGGTGAGTGGAAGGCTCATTCATAACCGGGTGAACCGTATGCAAAAATATTTCACTGAAAAGGGATTTCGGTATGAGTTTATGCGCGTTCTGCGACCTTCTCCGGAACAATTGCAAAAAATGCGGCCTGTTTTAAAAACGTATGCCCAAAGAAACCGGGAAAACATGATGTTTTTTCGTAAGCAGCAGTGGCAACTCATGAAGAATCTACGCCATGACCTGAAACCCTTCCTATCGCCGAAACAGGTTAAACGGCTTGAAATCATGGAACATCGTCGCATGCGCTTTATGAGAAATGACCCGATGCGCCGCCGTCCCATGCATCCTCCACACGGCAGACCGCGCAGACCGGGAAATTAAATCTCAAATCAAAAGCCACCTCCGGAGGCAGCGATATCATTGCTATGATCATCAGCAAATATCTGCATATGCCCGTAGGCCAGTTGATGATTATGGTCGATTCCACTATTGTACTGCTGGGGCTGCTTGTGTTTAAAGACTGGAAAATCCCGCTCTATTCGCTCATTGTTATCTTTATTACAGGAAAAGTTGTCGATACTATCCTCGAAGGGTTGAATTACGATAAAGTACTGTTTATTATTTCTGATAAATTTGAAGATATTGGAGATAAAATTATTCATGATATGAACAGGGGCGGAACACTTTTCAGTGGTAAAGGGATGTATAACCAACGCGAAAAACAGGTCATTTTTACCGTAGTAAACCGGCGCGAAGTAACGATTCTTCAGGAATATATCCGGCGGGTTGACCCGCATGCTTTCGTTACCGTGCTGAATTCCAATGAAATTCTCGGAGAGGGATTTAGGTCGTTGGAGATGAAACTTGATATATAACAATAGTCCGGTAAGAAATTCTATCATGCTGATTAATAGATAGATGGAAATATGAAGACAATAAAGATAACTTATTGACATTCAAATTTTTGCGTTTCTGCGGCTTTGCGAGAACGAAAAATTACCGGAGTATTGTTTATGAAAAGCGGCCTTATTTCAATTAATTCCTATTTTTGCAAGCCTTGAAACGCTCCTACCGGATAGAATGCCGGATGTGTAAAAATTGTATTATGGAAAAGAAAGATCAAATCAATCAAAATCCTACTGACAAACAGCAGGAGGAGAAGCTTCGGGTGGAAGAAGCGACCCCAAAAACCAAACAAGACGAAAGAAGTCTTAGCGATGACGAAAGAAGTAGTATTGTTAAAATGATTCGATCTACGGGTGTGGAGAAAACGCCTGAGATTGTAAAACCTAAGCCCCGCCAGCCGAAAGGACAGATTTCAAAGACGTTGAAGCAGAAAATTTTGAAGCTTATACGCGATGGTAAACCTGTTGTCAAAGATGAAAAAAAGACTGTCTCCCGGACAGAAAAAACGGAGGTGGTTATTTCAGATGCAGAACGGATTTTTGTGCTTGGGCTTATTAGGGACACCAATACGAAAGTGGCTGCTATTGACGGACAGCCAGTTGAGGAACAGGAGACTGATTTTGATCAAATGAACAAACAGGAGCTTGTGGAGTTGCTGGAAGAGGTGGTTCGCGAAAAAGATATTACAATGATAAAAGCTCGTGTTGCAAGGATAAAAGGTGCCTTTTATCATCTTAACAGAGAGGAAATTAACCATCAAAAGCAGGCTTTTATGGCTAATGGTGGAAAAGAAGAAGATTTTGCACATGTTACCGGTCCGCTGGAGAAACGTTTTGATGATGCTTTCTCCATATACCGCCACAACAGGGCGAAATATTCCGAAGAGTTGGAAAAGCAAAAGCAACAGAACCTAAAGAAAAAATTCGAGATCCTTGAGGAGTTGAAACAGTTAATTGCCTCGGAAGAGACGCTCAAAAGGACTTATGATGAGTTCAAACGCCTGCAGCAAGATTGGAAAGAAGCCGGTGTGGTACCTGTCGGGGAGCTGAACAACCTGTGGCAGAATTATCATTTCCTGGTTGAGAAGTTCTTTGACAAAGTAAGGATCAACAAAGAATTGCGTGATCTTGACCTGAAAAAAAACCTGGAACTGAAATTAGAACTTTGCAAGAAGGCGGAAGGATTGTTAGAGGAGAAGTCAGCGTTGAGCTCTTTTAAAAAGCTGCAACAGTATCACGACGATTGGCGTGAAATCGGACCGGTGCCACGTGAACAAAAAGACGAAGTGTGGGAGCGTTTTAAAGCAGCTACCGACAAGATAAATCAACTGCGTCGCGAACATTACAAAGATATTCACGAAGAGCAGGAGAAGAACTTCGAAGCCAAAGAATTGCTTTGCGCGGAAGCGGAGAAATTGATTTCCGAAGAGCAGCCCGCTTCTGTAAAAGAGTGGCAAAAAGCAACGGATAAGTTTAATGATTTGCTGAACCGTTGGAAAAGTGCCGGCAGGGCTCCGAGAGTCAAAAATGATTTAATATGGAAACGCTTTAAAACTTCACTGGACAGCTTTTATTCTAACAAACGTTCTTTCTTCTCAGCGTTGAAAGAGAGCCAGATGGAAAATTACAGTAAAAAGTTGGCGCTGTGCGAGCAGGCCGAGGCCATCAAGGAGAGTACAGATTGGAAAAAAGTGACCAACGATCTCATTGGATTTCAGAAAGAGTGGAAAGAAATTGGCCCCGTACCACGCAAGTATTCGGATAAAATATGGAAGCATTTCAGGGCAGCCTGCGATGAGTTTTTTAACCGGAAATCAGCATTTTATAAAAATAACCACAAAGAAGAAGAAGAGAACCTGAAAAAGAAGGAAGAGCTTGTTGCTTCCATGCTTGACTTTGGTGTTAAGGACGATAAAGAAGAGAATCTGACAGCGTTGAAGGAATTTCAGCAACATTGGCTTGCCATCGGTCATGTTCCGTTTCATGTGAAAGATAAAATTTATAAAAGCTATCACGATGCTTACGAGAAGTTGCTGGAGAAAATGCATCTTTCCGAGGCAGAGTTGAGTTCCAGAGGTTTTAAGAACAAGCTTGAAGTGTTTAAGAAATCTCCTGAAGGTGAACACAGGCTGTTACACGAGCGTTCGGTATTGTCTGTCAAATTGAAAAAGTTAAAAGAAGACATCTCGTTGTGGGAAAATAATATAGGCTTCTTTTCCAGCTCCAAACAAGCCAGTGCGCTGGTAAGCGATTTTGAAAAAAAAATCGAGCTGGCAAAAAAAGATTTCAATCTGTTGAAAGAGAAAATTAAACTGATTGACCGGGAACTATAAGACAACGAAGGCAGACCTGTCTTATCCGTTTCCTGTTTGTCTAAAAACACAATTGTTTTGATTAGCCGTACGTCATGAATGTCGTCTTCAATAAATCATGCCATCCTGAAATGCCGGAACTGGCCGATGCGTCGATAGATATGATCTTTACTGATCCTCCCTATTTTCAATACCGGGCTCAGAATGTGAAAAGGCTGAAAAATCACAAGGACGTAGTTACCGAGTTCGAGTTTGATGGTTTCTGTTCGGAAGTGGAATACCTGGCTTTTCTGGAAGATATTTTGAAAGAAACGTATCGCGTAGCCAAACCCGGCGCGTGTGGCTATCTGTTTTGTTCCGACGATTTTGTTTCCTATCTGAACCGTATCATTGAAGTGGCAGGTTTCAAGGTGCGCAAGGTGATTCACTGGCATAAAACCAATCCTTTTCCGGCCATTTCTTCACGAAAGATGTTTGCCAACAGCATGGAGCTGCTGATTCATTTTTCAAAGGGAATTCCTGCCACCTGGAACTACAAATCGGTGAACGAAATGCACAACTTCCTGAATACTGCCATTACTACTGCCAATATCGAAAGCCTCATAAATAAATATCGCGGAGAAGACAAAATTGAACAATTGCTTGAGCAAGTGAAAGATGCTCTACACGATGGCGTGCTGGAAAACCTGATTGAAAGTCCCATCTGCATGGGTAAAGAACGTACCAGACACAAGACCCAAAAGCCACTGAAAGTATGTATTCCTTTTATTGAAATCAGCAGCAACCCTGGTGATGTGATCCTGGATCCTTTTATGGGAGCCGGCACCACTGCCATAGCTGCCTTGCAGACAGGCCGTAACTTTGTGGGATATGAAATTGATGGCGGATATTGTGACCTTATTCTACGGCGTTTTGATGATTTTCTTACCAATAATCCAGGCTTTAACGGAAAGAAACCGGAAATTGCCAGGTAGTACGAAAAGCAGCACTGGCTTTAGGGTGCACAGTACCTTTTAATTACGTTGTAGGCATCGGAAATACCCAGCTCTCCCGCTTTACTCAGGTCTTTGCAAGCCAGTTTGTTCTCTTTCAGGTAAAGTAAAATCAAAGCACGATTGTAATAGGCCTCGGCCATTTTGGGCTCCAGCCGAATGGCCATGGAATAGTCGTCAATGGCACGCTGATATTTTTTTAATTTGAGTTTCAGGTTGCCGCGGTTGTAATAGGCAAAACTAAGGTTGGGGTTGAGCTTCAGCGCCTTGTCGTAATCTTCCAGGCTTTTTTTATAATTGGGAGGCGGTAACGTTTGCCTCAGGTTGGTTTGGCCAAAACTACTGCGGCTGATGCCAATTTGTCCGGAATATAATTTTTCGGAATAAGCCGTTTCGTCTCTCTCTGTACGGGTGGCGGCACGATTAAAATAGGCATAGACTATGTTGGAATCGCTTTTCAGACAACTGTCATAATCAGATAAGGCTGCTGTATAATTTCGCATCATACTTTCTATAATTCCTTTGATAAGGAGAGCGTTGGCCGGTTCTCCCAAAAGGGAAGCCTTTTTTGAAATAAGTTGTAGTTTTCGTTGTATATCCTGTTTTTTTATCGGCCATCGTTCGGTAGTAAACAAAAGCTTTATGTCCAGTTTGTTGCTGGCATTAAATAGAGAAATACTTTTGTTGAGATAAACGTCTTCATGGTACTGATCATAAATGAAAGGAGGCAGATTAAAGGCGTAAATAAGATAAATATCGGGTCGGGGTTCGATATTTATTTTTTGGAATTGAACCCTTCCTTTACGCATCTCACCATTCAGAAAATCGGCTTCGAAAGCCATGATCTTATTAAAATAACTGGAGTCACCATATTGTTTGTACAATGCCCGGCTCACCCTGCTGTCGCCCCTCGCTTTGGCAATAATGCGGGTAGCTGATTCGTGGTCGGCCAGGGCGCCTGTTGTGTCGCCGAGTTGTTCGCGGGCATAGGAACGGTTGATGTAAGCACCCACAAATCCAGGAAAGATAGTTAGCGCTTTGGTGTAATCTGCTTCTGCCTGCTTTGGTTTGTGCATTTGCAATTCTACCACACCGCGGTTATAGTATGCGTAAACATTTCGTGGGTTTATCTCAACCACTTTATTATAATCAGCCAATGCATCTTTGTAATCTCCTTGCATCGATTTAATCAATGCCCGGTTGTAATAAGTCAGTGCATTGTTTGGATCCAGTTTCAACACTTTGTCGTAGTCCTGTAAAACACGTGTTGTGTCACCAAGTTTCAGGTAGGTAAGCGCTCGCTGGAAATAGATATAAGGATAGTCAGGCCTAAGTTTTGCGGCGTGGTTAAAGTCTTTCAACGCATTTTGCAGACTGTCCATTTCATAACGAATCATCCCGCGCTTTATCCAGGCATCCACATTAAAATAATCCAGCTTAATGGCTTTGTCCATATCCTTCATAGCGAGGCTGTCTTTTTTTTGCAGATGATATGCAATGCCACGATTCAAATAGGCGTCGCTGGCTTTCGGGTCTAGTTGGATGGCTTTGGTGTAATCTTCAATGGCGGAAAGGTAATTGCCAATGTGCATTTTGGCATTGCCACGAGCAATATAAATTGCCGGGTTGAAAGGGTCGAGTTCCAGTGCTTTGGCAAAATCGGTAAGTGCACGCTTCGGGTCGTTCAACTGGTCGTAACAGATGCCGCGATACTGGTAAGCCCGCGTGTAGAGCGGGTGGATACGAATGGTGCGGCTGAAGTCGTCTGCAGCACCCTTAAAATCTCCCAGACTGTATTTGGCAATACCCCGCAGAAAATAGGCCTCAAAGCCATTGGGCTTGGAGTTTAAAGCGGTATTAAAATCATAGATGGCTTGGGTGTAATTGCTTTTTGAAAGTTCGGCCTGGCCAGCCCACAAAAAGTGCTGATAATCTACCTGTGCTTTTGCCATCGCAGGAAAAAGCAGGAGCCAGAGGCCGGACAAAAAAACGATATAGTAGATTCCTTTTTTCAACGAGTGCAAAATTAAACGAAAATAAAAACGGGCAGGACAATGTTCACTAACTACCCTAAATCGGTGCTACAAAACTAAGAAAAAAGTGATGCTCATGGTTGCGGTTAAAAACATATTCTGCACGGATAACTACATCATAAAAAGTAACAAAGTCAAGACCGGCACCGCTTCCGTAAAGAAACTTGTTGTTCAGTGTGCTATTATCGTCTTTGGGTTGGGGGTTGGCAACGTATGCCCCGTCAAGAAATATATTTGCATACAACCCGAAAAAAAACCGATTAAATTTTTCTGTTTTTATGAAGTCAAGAATATATGGTTTTTTCGGTATAATAGCAAATTTTATGTTTGACTTGAATTGTCCAATCCAGTTACCTCTAACCACATACAACTGGTACCCTCTGATTCCCATTGGGGAGTAACCCAAACCATTTTGGATGAAATAGGGCTGGTAGCTGTTGGGGATAATCTGTGCAGCAAGTGAATAAGCGAAATACCATCGTTTGTACAAGGGGACATACTGATCAAAAATCATGTACATGCTAAACTGGCTAACCTCCCTCGAGAAAAGGCCCAGACCATCCTCTTTCATATCAACTTCCGCATAGAAACCTTTGAGTGGGTAGGGAGCATAATCACGAAAATCATATTTAAAATTGTATTCCAGCGAGAGATAGGAAAATTTGGATTGAGAATAAGCAAAATCAGGATTCAGTTTCAGCAGGGTGTCGGCATACTCCCGGTGGTCAAAGCCTATTATCAGGCTGTGAACAAAATAATACTTTGGCCGAAAAGTGGCTTTCAGTTTGGCCAGGTACCATTTTCTGGAATAGCTTTCCTCCTCACGATAGTAAACCAGTTTGTTATTCTGTAGTCTATAATCTGTTTCGTGATTAAAGGTGGCTCCGGCAAAAATCTCCACTCCCCATTTTTGTTTTTTGTTAATGTATGGAACTGACCAGTCGAATTTCAATGTCTTATCGTAGCCTCCTTGTAGTGTGATATTCAACGTTTCCATGCGCCCCCTGAAGTTATTAATTTGAAGGTTAACACCAAAGTTTACCCTTGAGAAATCTTTATCTTCCCACCACACATTAAAATTGCGGTCGGCATAAGTAAAAATAGGAATTGGCCAGATGTACCATCGTTCGGTTACCTCAACATAAAGATCCACTTTGTTGTAATCATGCCGTTTTGGTGTTATTTCTACCGTGTTGAAAAGAGAGCGATTAATCAGATTTTGCCGACTCTTTTTTATTTTGTGCAATAACTGGTGGAGATAGACAGTATCCCCTTTTTTGAGTTCAATTTCGCGTAAGATAATGTTGTCTTTGGTATGTTTATTCCCGGAAAGGTAAATGTTATCGATAACAAATGTTGTGTCGCGTGCGGTTAGCTGGTATTGGGCATAAAGATGCTGTGTCCCCATCAGAAGCAGGAGAATAATTAGTATGTTACGAAACTTCCGGTTAGACATTCAGATAATTCATTAACGAATTGTAGCGTTCTTTGAGGTCTTCCAAATCATCTTCTTCGCCATAGGAAGCTTTTACAAAATATTCGAAACGTTCAAGGGTTTTCAGAATAGCGGAAATCTCCACTGTGTTTAATTTGAGAAAGACATCCAGACGCGTGGAATCTTCGTGGTTGATGATAAAAGTACTGAGGATTTTTGCATCATTTTCTTCCACTATTTTGGCCAACTCCGTGAGACTGTAATCGTTGTATGTCATCTCGAGTACAATAATTCCTCCGGGGTTATCCACCGACAGTGCCCGTGCAAAATATTTAACCAGATTTTGTAGGTTGATGCTGCCCTCATAGTTGCCCTTTTCGCTCAGTACGGGTACCAGACTCAGGTTTTGCTCGTTCACCAGCTTCAAAACATCATAAATATGCTGGCTGTCAAAAACATAAGGGCTTTTTAGCGAAAGCTTATGGTTGCCCAAAGGCTCGTCGAAATTGTCCAGGTCGTAGATGTCGAATTCAGAGATAAGTCCCAGAAACTCCTGGTTGTTAACAATGGGCAAATGAGAAACTTTGTACTCCTCCATCCAACTCAGGGCGGTTCTTCCTGTGTCGGAGGTTTTAAGTGGCATAATGCCATCGGTGATGAGGTTCTTGGCAATCATTTATCCTGATATTAACGCAACAAAGATAACAGAAAGGTTAAAAACAAATAAAAACTTTGTGTTTTTTATGATAAAAAAAGGTTGAAAAAGAAAAAGGTGCTGAAAAGCACCTTTTTCGTACCTGAGGCGGGACTTGAACCCGCACGAGCGCAATGCTCATTGGATTTTAAGTCCAACGTGTCTACCAATTCCACCACTCAGGCATCAAGTCAAAGAAAAATCCCGTCCCAAATTTAACGGGTCCGGGATTTGTGAGCGGGAAACGGGACTCGAACCCGCGACCCCGACCTTGGCAAGGTCGTGCTCTACCAACTGAGCTATTCCCGCATTCCAAAATTGGAGTGCAAATGTAAAACTTTTTTTATTTATCAAACAAACAAAATGTAAAATTTTGGAAATTTTTTGAAAAGTAAATGGAGCTACGCCTGACAACACATTTGATTCACGCCGCAATTAGTTGGAATATGAATATAAAGATTAAGATTAAATGAATATGGGGTATCTGATCGCTACCCGTAATTTTATTAACCATTTTGATAATCAGTGAATTGCGAAAGTAATACATTTTTTCAATATATTGATTTGCAGATTTTTACATTATTCACGGGTGATGATTGGATACCCCATATAAATGAATATAATTTGTAAACACGAATATTAATCATAGAAAACCGGTAGGAAGATGATGAAAAATTTTGAGGAGCTATCGGGATATTTCGGTTAAGACTGTGCCAGGGATTTCGGGGCGTCAATGCCACTATTCCGGTTCTATGTTGATCAGTACGGGTTATAAATCTCAAAACTCAAGCACCAAAAAACAAATAAATCCCAATATTCAAAATAAGAAAAACC
>ENA-ORDP01002062-ORDP01002062.1-marine-sediment-metagenome-genome-assembly--contig:-NODE-2062-length-10148-cov-3.019816_pt1 | contig 10148 bp, 11 predicted proteins | sample MGYA00248627_ERZ508539 | MGnify/ENA primary metagenome ERZ508539 (study PRJEB26208, sample SAMN05571518) | marine sediment metagenome | biome: deep sea; feature: Hydrothermal vent; material... | reverse complement strand
ATAGAAAAATTCGTTCAAAGTACCAACAATAAAAGACAAATAGGTTGTTTTTTTGTTCAAACTAAAAACATTAAGTTTCATATAATATAATAAATAAATAAGGGATGAAAAAATGCGAAGTACATTTGAAGTTGTTGAAAGAGTCGGCACATCAAATACATCAAGTAGCGATGCGATAAAATCAGTTGTTCTACAAGCAAATGAGGAAAAGAATGTCAGTTGGTTTAAGGTTTTGGAAGAACGCGGGCGTGTAACTTCCGACGGGCAAATTGAATTTCAAGTAAAAGTAAATATAGGCAGAAAATTATAAAGTTATAATTAATTCAAATATTGAAAGATAAAATTTAAATAATAAAATATCTTTTGGTTTTAAATGGTCAAAATTCTGATTATAGTATTGAGGGTGCGGAAAAAGGTGTTTATAGGTTTGATAATATTTCGGGAGGTAAAATTAATGTGAAAAAAGCAAGTGGAAGTGATGCTCAAGAAGTTTTAGGCAGATTTAAAAGATTCAAAAAATACGATAGCTCTTCTTATAATAATCCCTTTAAACCTGGAGAAGCTGAAGTTAAATATTTTGAAACAGAGCCATACAAAGGTTCGCCTGCTATTGTTCCTTTTGATACCAAAAATGGTTGGTATGTTCAGACAAAGCAGACACTCCCGGGTTCTGGGAAAATAAAAGCTTATGATGAATCTGGAAGAGTTGAGAGTTTCTGGCTTTGTAATGTTGGAGAAAATGGAAAAGTAGATGGATTGAATAAAGATAATTGCCAGCAGTTTAACCCTGGAACAGGACAGATTGTTTCAACATTTCAGGGATTAGACCCAAGCAAGACAACCAGATTAGTGAAGTGTGCAATTAATGCTATTGGGGATGCACAAAGAGGTTATGAGTCCAATGTTCAAAGAGTTAATATAAATACTGCCTGTGGAAATGAAAACATTCAAGTTGGAAAGCCAGCAGTAGATATTCCAGATGTCCAGTGTCAGGATTTTATGTCTCCTAAAGAGTGCTTGCTGTTATTTAATGTATGTGACCCTGTTGTGTGTCCTTCAAGTCGATGTGATTTAGGGGGTGCTTATCCTGTTGCAGATGTTGTCCAGTCAGGAATTGTTGGAAGCACTTTGTTATGTTTGCCAAATATAAAAGAAAAAATCGCAGTCCCTGTTTGTTTATCTGGAATAAAAGCAGGAATGGACAGCTTGATTTCAGTTCAAAAAAATTATAGGGATTGTTTACAAAAGAATTTAGACACTGGCGAAACAATTGGAATCTGCGATGAGATTCATAGTATTTATTTGTGCGACTTTTTTTGGAATCAGGTTGGTCCGCTTTCACAAATAGCTATTCCAAAAATATTTGAATATGTAACAGGGCAATCAGGTTCAAGAGGTGGAGGAGAATATTTAGGTGTTCAAAGTGCGTGGAAAAATGCTAAAGATTCTGCAAATTATATGACTCAATATTACGGGGCAAATTCTTTCAAAGCATTTAATGTAAAAGCAACAGAAGGTATTGGAAAAGCGGTTTGCAGAAATTTTGTTTCGGCAACAGTGCCCTCTGATGTCGGGCTTAGTTCTTTAATAGAGCCAAGGTCACCTCCGCAATTTAGCGCGTGGTTTTCAGAGCAAACTTTTACAACTGCAACTGTTCCAGCGACTTCGCAATACAAAGTATTTTATCATATTTATGCTGGGAAAAATAATGGCAAGAATATTGGGGCTTATTATAGTGTTTATTTGAAAAGTCCCTCGGGAACTTCATTTTATCAGACAAATCCGACGGTGAATGTTGCTTCTGGTTATATTGCAAAAGGAGATTATGCCTCTCAAACAAAGGATTTCACAGCTCCTAGCGGGTATAAGGAATTGTGCATAAGAGTTAATGCACAGGAAGAGTGCGGGTTTAAGCAGGTTTCAACAGAGTTTGCCCTTAATCGCCTTAATGATTTCTATATGACTGAACAGGCAAGCCAGACAGATATTAATTCAGAGTCAACGTGTGTATCTGGAACACCTAGTTTGTATGCTATGATTAATCCAAATCTTCAGGCAGGTCAGCAAGAAGTTTCAAATCCCCAACTTTATAATCGGGGAATTGTAAGGATTTGTTCAACAGAGAATCCTGGGAAAGGAACAGATGCAGGAGCAGGAACAAAATCAGGAAGATGGCAGGAAGTTGGAAACTGCGACGATGGAAAGGGAAAAATAAAATGTTACCTTGATACAAGCAGTGTAAAAAATGTGATTAAGTCAATTGATTTGAAAAATCAAACCTTAGATAAAGTTTCTAATAATTTGGAGCTTTTAAGAAAAGGAGATTTTATAACTGATTTTGAAGGAGAGTTGGGTGAGATTAGTAAATTAGAAACTTCTGAAGAAAGAATAAATTATATTAATGGGATTTATGAAAAAGTAATATTTGCAAAACAAAAAGCAAAGCTTCTTTTGATAAGGGGAGATGAATATACAAAGATTGTTACAAAATTGGTTAAGGATTATTTTAAGGGGATAAAAAAAAGTGAAAAGAAAGCTGAAGCAAAAGCTGAAAAAGAAAGAGTTCAAGAGGAAGATTTAGCGAATAGTGAAGGAAATTTTGATAATCTTAAAGTTGTATCTGAAACTTCTAATTGTAATCAATGTGGAGGAGGATTTTTTGGTTCTTGTGATGAAGATAAATGTACAGAGATAGGTACATACTTAAATAAAAATTGTGTTTGGAAAGGTAAATTCTTCAAAACTTGTAGTGAAAAAGTTGAAGCTAAATCTGATTGTAATAATATGCAAAAAGGGGTTTCTTTATCTGTTAAATTTGCAAAGTGTATTACACCAGAGGAAATTAACACACTTTTAAAATCTTCTCCTGCAAGAGGAACAGGGAATTTATTTTTTTCTCAAGGAAGAAGATATGGTATTGACCCTATTATTGCTTTGGCATTTTTTAAACAAGAATCTAATTTCGGAACAAAAGGAGTAGCAAAAACAACTAAAAGTATTGGAAATATTAAATGTTCTAAAACACAAGAAAATATCAATGGATTTTGTAGTTATGATTCTTGGGAGAAAGGAATTGAAAGTTGGTATAATCTTATTAGTGGAGAAATTTATGTTAAGGGAGGTAGAGATACAATAGAAACAATTATTCCAAAATATGCACCTTCATCAGAAAATAATGTTCCTGCTTATATAAAAAGTGTGAGGGATTTTGTTAAGAAAAATAAGGGAGCCTCTATAGGGGATATGGGTTCATTAAGTTAAGTTTTTCTTAATGCTGGAGAAAGGATTCAAATAAAAACAACTTACGGTTTTTTTTGATTTTCCCTAACTATTTAAACTAAATTTGCTGAACCCTTTCTCATATATAATTTATGCGGGAGAAAGAATTCGAGGCTCTTTGAAAAAGAGTCATCCCTTGGGAAACCCGTAGGGTGAGAATCTTAAAATGCGGGAGAAAGGATTCGAACCCTCGTAAGCACTAAGCTACTGGAGCCTAAGTCCAGCCCGTTTGACCACTCCGGCACTCCCGCAATAAAGACAACCTAACGGTTTTCTTTATCAAACTTTCCCTTAAGTTAGGGTCATGCCTGATAGACAACCCATACCCTAAAGGGCACAAGAGGTTTCCCTTTATCAAACCCTCCTTTAAAATAACCTCAAGGGTGATAGACAACCTAAAGGTTGTAAACACCTATAGTTTCTTTATCAAATAACTTAAATGTCATAAACTTTCCCTTAAATTAAAGTTATGTCTGATATGAATAAAACATTTTTTCATTATAAAAAGTTTTAGAATAAGATTATTTTTTGGATTTGGATTCTTTTTCTTTTTGTTTGATTTTATCCTCAAGTTTGAGTTTTTCTATCAGCTCTTTGTATCTGTTTCTTATTGTTACTTCTGTAATCCCTGCAATGTCAGCAACTTCTCTTTGGGTTTTCTTTTCATCATTTATTAATGCGGCAACATATAAAGCTGCAGCTGAAATCCCTGCAGGTCCTCTTCCAGAAGTTAATTCATAATCTTCTGCTTGTTTTAAAACTTTCAAAGCATCGTTTTGTGTTTTTGGAGAGAGTTTTAAAACAGAAGAAAATCTTGAAATATAATCCTTTGGAGAACTTTGTTTTACTTTAATTCCAAGTTTTCTTATTATAAATCTATAAGTTCTTCCGATTTCTTTTCTTTCAATATCTGATGCTGTTGACATTTCATCAAGTGTTCTTGGGATGTTGTATGAACGGCACGCAATATATAAACAAGAAGCGATTACAGATTCCATACTTCTTCCTCTTACAAGTCCTCTTTGTAAAACATAGTTGTAAATTCTTGCTGATTCATCTTTTACAACATTAGGTAAATTAAGATAAGAAGCTGTAACTCTGAGTTCAGCCATTGCTAATCTAAGATTTCTTTCAATGCTTGTTGAAACTCTTTCCTGCCATTTTTTTAATCTTAAGAATTTTCTTGTATTTTTTGCCTCTAATCTGTAAATATCTGAAATTTCCCCAACATTTGTTGTAAGCCCTTTGTCAAATTTTTGTATACTTATTGGAGCTCCGCCCCTACCTTTTTTTTGGTTTTTGTCAAATTTGTTCTGCAAATCTATCCCTGTATCCACCATTTTTTCTTCCACAACCAAACCACAATCATTGCAGATAACTTCTCCAAGAGTTGGATTATATGTCAGACTTATGCTGTCACATTCAGGGCATTTTTTTATAAAATCACTAGACATTTTAGGTAATATTTTTAAGGTTATAGCAAAGTTTATAAATAGTTTTTATTTATAAAGGTTTTGGTTTCTGTAGCATTATCAAGTAACAAAGATAAATTAGAATTATTCTATTAAGATTCCGTTGATAACCCCTTCTTGACTTGGCCTGTTAGTGATTTTAACTTTTCCAAGTTCTGTTTCAACAATTGTCCCTTTTGTTATTATGTTTTGTCTGGCTAAAAATCTGTTTGAAGGTGTTTCAAGGACATTTTTTATTTCAATTTTTTTGCCCTTTTCCTTATTTTTTGTTTTAACATTTACAAATTTTGCTTTAAGAAAAAATGTTTTTTGATTTCCACCTCTTACTTTTTTTGTTTTTTTCCTTTCTTCCCCAAGTTTTACAACTGTTTTTTGTCCAGGTCTTTCATACAATTTCTTTTTTCTGCTTTTAATGTATTTTCCGCCAGATATTTTTTTTCCTATACGCATTTTATTTAGAGTTTCCTATTTTACAACTTTATTATTGTCCATTTAAATAAATTTCTGTTTGTATTTCCAAAAATTTTGCTTAAGAAAAGTTTATAAATAAATTTTGCAGAGTTAAAACATGACTAACGGAATTGAACGACCATTGGATTTATTGAACAATTCAAAGAACAAAGAAGTTTTAGTGCATTTGAAGGGAGACAAACAATTTGTAGGAACTTTGCTGGCTTTTGATATTCATATAAACTTGGTTTTAGATAACACAAAAGAAATGGAAAACAATGAAATAAAAAGAAGCATAGGGTTAACTTTTTTAAGGGGAGACACAATAATTTTCATTTCTCCAGCATCAGTTGCTTTGAAGAAAGAATAATTTTATTCATAACTTATATAAATTGTGAATCTCTTTTTATCGAATGATAAAGGTAACTTTTTTAGGAACTTCAGACCAGATTCCTAGTGCAAAAAGAAATCATTCTGCGATTTTGCTTAATTATGAAGGGGAAAATATTTTGGTTGATTGTGGAGAAGGAACTCAACGACAATTTAGAAAAGCAAAATTAAACCCCTGCAAGATTACCAAAATTTTAATTACTCATTGGCATGGAGACCATGTATTTGGTTTGCCTGGAATTTTATCAACACTTTCATTAAGTGGTTATAATAAAACACTTTTTATTTATGGGCCAAAAGGAACAAAATTTTTTATGAAAAAACTTTTGGATTTATTTAATTTTGAACGAAATTATAAAATTGAAGTTGAAGAAGTTTCTGGAAAATTTTTTGAGACAAAAGATATTTCTTTGGAAGCCAAGCCAATGAAACACGGAATTTCCTGTAATGCTTATTCTTTTTCAATTAAAGATAAGATTAGAATTGACAAGTCTAAATTAAAGAAAGCAGGACTTCCAGAGGGACCTTTATTACAGAAATTAAAGGAAGGAAAAGATATAATTTATGAAGGGAAGAAATTCAAATCAAAAAACCTGACTTTTTTGGAAAAAGGAAAAAAAGTTTCTTTTGTTTTAGATACAGGGTTAAATCCAAGAATTATTCCTTTTGTCAAGGATTCTGACTTGCTTGTTTCTGATTCAAGTTTTGGAAATGATTTATTAGAACATGCTGAAAAACATTTGCATTTAACTTCTGGACAATCTGCGGATATTGCTAAAAAATCAAAATCAAAAAAATTAGTTTTGACACATATTAGCCAAAGATATGAAGGAAATATAAAAAAAATTTTAGATGAAGCTAAAAAGATTTTTAAGAATACAATTTTGGCAAATGATTTTGATGTCGTTGAAATTGAAAAATAGCAAAACATTTTAAATACAATTTTTTCTTTTGTATTAAGGGACTTTGGTTATATTGAAGCTTGCTTCCAAATTTAGGAAGATTAAGCGAAAGAAACCTAGGTTTCTTCGCACAGCCCTCGTAGCTCAGTTGGATAGAGCGACTGCCTTCTAAGTAGTAGGTCGCAGGTTCGAGTCCTGTCGAGGGCATTGCGGAGGTGGCACAATGGCACTGCATTCGGTTGCAACCCGGATTTCCGTGGGTTCGATTCCCACCCTCCGCTTTTTTAAAATAAAAATGAAAAAATTTTATATAATTCACGGATGGGGAGGTTCCTCAGAAGACCCTTTGCTTAATTGGCTTAAGGAAGAATTAGAAAAAAGGAATTTTGAAGTAAAATCTTTTGATATGCCCAACACAAATGAGCCGAAGATTGAAGATTGGACAGAGTATTTAAGGAGCAATATTGATATAGATAAAATTGATGAAGATACTTCTTTTATTGGGCATAGTATTGGATGTCAGACAATTATGAGGTTTTTAGAAAAACTCCCAAAACATAAAAAAATCTTAAAGTGTGTTTTTATTGCTCCTTGGCTTGATTTGATAAATCTTGAACCTGAGGAAAATAAAATTGCACATCCATGGATAAATTCTAAAATAAATTTTGAGAGAATATTTGAACATTGCAAAAATTTTATTTGCATATTTTCTAATGATGACCCTTATGTTCATATTGAAGAATCAAAAAAATTTAAAGAAAATTTGAATGCAAAAATCATTATATTAAAAAATAAAGGGCATTTCACCAAAGAAGATAATATTAAAGAGCTTCCTGAAATTTTAAATTTTTTAAAATGAAAATCCATACAAAATATTTAACAATAAAAACTGAAAAAAGAATTGATTTTGTAAATATTACTTCTGAAGTGGAAAAGGCAGTTAAAGAGTCAGAAGTTAAGGAGGGAATTGTGTTGGTGAATCCAATGCATATAACTGCAAGTATTTTTATCAATGATAATGAATCTGGATTGCTGAAAGATTTTGAAGTGTGGCTTGAAAAATTAGCTCCTATGAAAAAAGATTATAACCATCATCAAACAGGTGAAGATAATGGGTTTAGTCATTTGTGGAGAACATTAATGGGAAGAGAGGCAACAATTGCAATAACTAATAGAAAATTAGATTTTGGAACTTGGGAGGAAATCTTTTATGGTGAATTTGATGGGCAAAGAAATAAAAGAATTTTAATAAAAATTATTGGGGAATAAAGTAGTGCCTAACAAAAGATTTAAATATTCTTTTGTAGTGCCTAATATATGGCTTTTATAGTGAAGAAAAAAATTCATGGAAAAGAATATTATTACCTTAATGAAAACAAGAGGATTGAAGGAAAAGTTAAAACAAAAACACTTGCATATTTGGGAAAAACAAAACAAGGAGCTGAAAAAAAAATGAATAAAATTTTAAATAATATAAGAGAAAAATCTTTGGAAAATTCCAAATCCAAAAAACAAATTTTAAAATTAAAACAAGAAAAAATTTCTATGGAAGATTTAGCTTCTTTTTGCAAGAGAAAAGGTTTTGTTTTTCGTTCAAGTGATATTTATGGGGGCTTTGCAGGGTTTTGGGATTTTGGACCCTTAGGAGTTGAACTTTTTAATAATATTAAACAAAACTGGTGGAATTATTTTGTTCAGCAAAAAGAAAATGTTGTTGGAATTGATGCATCTATAATTTCACATCCTAAAACATGGGAAGCTTCAGGGCATTTAGAGGGTTTTAAAGATGTTGCAGTTGTGTGCAAAAAATGTAAAAAATCTGCCAAGCTTGAATTAAAAGAATTTGGAAAAGTTAAATGTGATTGTGGAGGAGAATATGAAAAAAAAGGGGTATTTGATATGTTGTTTAAAACAGAGGTAGGTGCTTTGAATAAAGAAGTTGCTTACCTTCGGGGAGAAACAGCTCAGGCAATGTTTATGGATTTTAAATTAGTTTATCAAACTTCGAGATTAAAATTGCCTTTTGGCATTGCACAGATTGGAAAAGCATTTAGAAATGAGATTGCTCCAAGAGATTTTTTATTCAGGAGCAGAGAATTTAATATTGGAGAACTTGAATTTTTTATAAATCCTGATGAAGAAAAATGTAATTTATTATCTAAGAAACATTTGAATATTAAATTAAAATTATTAGACAGGGAAACTCAAGAAAAAAATAAGAGAGATGTTGAAGAAATAACTATTTCAGAAATGTTAAAAGAAAAGCGTCTTGGAGAATGGCAGGCTTACTGGTTGGCTGAACAAATTATTTGGTTTAAGAATTTAGGTTTAAATGAAATTAAAATCAGGGAGCATGTAAAAGCAGAGTTAAGCCATTATAGTTCTGCAACTTTTGATATTGATTATGAATACTCTTTTGGAAGTAGAGAGGTTGCTGGAAATGCGAACAGGGGTATATTTGATTTGACACAGCATCAAAAATTTAGTAAAGAAAATCTTGAAATATTCTACGAGAAAACAGGAAAAAAAGTTTTGCCGAGAGTTATTGAGCCTACATTTGGAATGGAGAGAATTTTTTTAGCTTTATTAACTAAAGCTTATTGCAAAAATAAAAAAGGGGATATTGTTTTAAAAATTCCTCCAAAACTTTCTCCAATTAAAGTTGCTGTTTTTCCAATTGTAAAAAAACCAGAATTTCAAAAAATTGCTGAGAATATTGTCAAGGATTTAAAACAGGAATTAAATGTTGTTTATGATAAATCAGGAAGCATTGGAAAGAGATATGCAAGAAACGACGAAATAGGAACACCATTTTGTATTACTGTCGACGGAGATTCTTTAAAAAATAAAGATGTTACAATAAGGGATAGAGATACAGGTAAACAAGTTAGAATTAAGATTGATAAATTAAAAGAATCATTAAGAAAAGCAATAGATGGAGAAGACATTTTAAAATTTGGAAAATTAGTAAAATAGTTTTAATGTTCAAAAGTAAAAACTTTATAAATAATAAATTCTTAATCTAACTAATTAAAAAAGAGGTACTAATATGGCTAAACCCAAAACACCAAAGCAACTTGCTTTAAGGATAAAACAACTTAGAAAACAAGTAGCTGATTTAGAAAAGAAAAGAAAAAAAGCAGTCGCTTCAGCAAAAAATAAACCTAAAAAAAGAGTAGTTAAAAGAACAGCAAAGAAAAGAGTGACAAAAAGAAAACCGGTGAGAAGAAAAAGAAGAAGATAAATTTTTAAATTACTTTTTTATTATTTTTTTATGAATGATTGTATTTTTTGCAAAATAGCAAACAAAAATTCTGAAAAAAAGATTTATGAAAATGATAATTTTTTTTCAGTTTTAGATGTGAATCCCCTTGTAGATGGACATAGCTTAATTATTTCAAAAAATCATTTTAAAACTATTTTAGATATTCAAGATAGTTTAGGTTCAGAGCTTTTGGATTGTATAAAAAAAACAGCTTTGAAATTAATTGAGGAAAAAAATATAGGGGGATTTAATATTGTAAATAATAATTTTGAAGCTGCAGAACAAATTGTTCCTCATGTTCATTTTCATCTCATTCCAAGGAAAAAAGGAGATGGATTAAAGATAATTTAATTCTTTAAAAAATGTCTCTGAGGAGATTTTAACTCCCGA
>ENA-ORDP01002061-ORDP01002061.1-marine-sediment-metagenome-genome-assembly--contig:-NODE-2061-length-10153-cov-2.352347_pt1 | contig 10153 bp, 4 predicted proteins | sample MGYA00248627_ERZ508539 | MGnify/ENA primary metagenome ERZ508539 (study PRJEB26208, sample SAMN05571518) | marine sediment metagenome | biome: deep sea; feature: Hydrothermal vent; material... | reverse complement strand
TAGGCCAAACCTTTATAAGTCTTTTGGACTCCTTCTGGGGGATGATCAGTCCTATTTTTGTGGTCATTTTTGCTATCATAGGGACAATGGGAGTTGCCGGATATATCGGCTATGAGCTAAATAACATCACCAGCATGAGTCCGCAAATCTTGATAGCTGTGGGTATCGCTGACTCTATCCACATATTGACCGTATTCTTTAGAGAATTGCATCGTGGGGAATCAAAAAAAGATGCGATGATCACATCAATGAAAATGAACTTACTCCCTGTATTTCTAACGAGTGTAACTACCGCCCTTGGGTTTTTGTCTTTATTAACCAGCATATCACCGCCCATTCGTATTTTAGGGGTTATCGTAGCGATTGGAACATTGGTTGCCTTTCTTGTCACGGTAACTTTTCTCCCGGCAGTACTTTCAGTCTTAAAATACTCGCCTCAGTCAGGTCATCAGAAGGAGCGTTCAGAAAAATGGACTCTATGGCTGGGGAGAATGGCTATCAATTATCGTACGCCTATTCTAGTAGTCTTTTCAGTGATTACTTTATCTTCAGTCTATTTCATCACTCAGATTCATGTGGATAATAATCCTGTGGGCTACTTTAAAAAAGGAACTTACTTCCGTGATGCCATGGATTTCATTAATGAGACTATCCGGGGAGCGAACCTTATGGAGATATCCATCAATGTGGTGAAACTCCCCGAACAAGTCCCAGCCCATATCTTTGAAAAGGAGATCCTCAAAAAGGCCGGTGATAAAAAAGATAAGCTCTTAAAGTATTATTCTAAAGTACAGGATAAAAGCCATTACGTTTTAATGGAGAACATCCCAAAATACGCTGAAGACCAGTTGATTCGTCTCTTGAAAAGCAAAGAGATCCAATATAATTCGTCCAGGGATAATAGGGAGAGTCTTGAACTCCCACGTGAGATCAAAATAGGGGATTTTGAGACCAGGATCCTTAAAAACGTGACAAACAAGGAAAATAGGGAGATTCTTTTAACTTACTATGCAAAAGATAGGTATGTTCTTGAAACAGCTAAACTTAAAGGGATTTTAAAACCCTGTGTAGGGGATGATCCAATGTTCAGGGATGCCGAGGGACATATGACCCTTCCTGAAACCATATCCAAACAGCCCTTTGAAGAATCTTTCCTTGGGAAATTATCGAGTGAAAAAGATAAAACCCTTCTCCTCCGGTTTTACAAGGAGGTGATCAATGACAAGTACTATGAGCTTATGCCGGATATTTCGGTGGAGGCCGAAGAAAAGCTTGTTAAAATGCTGAAGACTGGTGCTTATCTTGTCCCCAAGGACCTGGATGGCTATCCTATCCTTCAAAAGAAGATTCAAGTTGAGGACTTTGAGAAGAACATTTTGAGGAAAGTAAGCCGTGAAGAAGACAGAAAGTTCCTCCTGACTCACTATTCCAGGAGAAAATATATCTTTAGAAACGTGATCAGCAAAAAGGAAGAGAATGCTTTAATAGTTCTCCTAAAGTCTGATCCCATCGGGTTTAAACTGCCTAATAAAGCGGATGCCATTAAAGATCCAGCGTTTATGCTTAATGTGGAGAGACTGCAAAAGCATCTTGAGGACAGGAACGTCCAAAAGGTGGATTATAAAGTATCTCATACCAGTTCACTGGTGGATATCATGAAAACCATGAATCAGAGGCTAAACGGAGACAATAAAGATTACTATAAAATCCCTGATGATCGCAGGATACTCACCGAAAACCTGTTTCTATACACGTCATCCGTATCCTTTGGACGCAATCTGAACAACCAGATCAATAGCGAGCAATCGGCTATCCGTCTAACAGTCAGAAGAGAGTTGACATCCTCAGAAGAGTCGTTAGAGGTCATTAAAGCGGTCAAGACTTATATTGCTGATCATCTATCGACCTATGATATTAAAGTAACAGGACGGGCCGTAATTTTTGCCGACATCAGCCCAAAAATCACCAGTAACATGATTTTCGGATTGATACTTGCGTTAATCGTCATCACCGGCGTCATGGTCCTGACCTTCAGATCCATCAAAATGGGCCTGTTAAGCCTGATACCCAATATCATTCCCCTCATGATCATGTTTGGAGCGATTGGACTGAGTGGAGTGGATTTCAATATGGGCTTGTCGATGGTGGCTCTCATTGCCTTGGGTATCGTTGTGGATGACACCATTCACTTTATCACAAAGTATTTGAGATCCCGAAGAATGGGGAAAGACACAGTCAGCTCAGTATATCAGGTCTTCCACGATGTGGGAAGTGCGATCATTTTCACGTCCATCATATTGACGGTGGGATTTGGAATCTCTCTATTCTCAAACTTTGTGTTCAACATCCGCTTTGGGACATTTACTGCTCTCACTATGATCATAGCCCTCTTGGCAGATTTAATGCTACTGCCAGCTATATTGTTACTTGGAGTTAAGAAAAAGGATATGGAAGAAGCAAAAGTAAAGGTTGAAGCTACTTATAGCAAATAGTTCTATCATCCGGAGCGTGCTGAAGGACGTGGCTCCGGATAACTTCTTGACAAATTACGCCCCACAGGATTGACTATAAATTATATTGGAAAAGATGAAGCTTTGGACTCTCCATTCAGAATTAATGTTCATCATAATCGGTGTATATTTGTGAACAATCATTGATAGTTAGCGATTCCAATTTAGGGGAGTTTAAAAAAATTAGTAGATGAAAAGCGAATGCCAGGTGTTTTTCTGACTAATAAAGTGCTATCTTACGTGAGTGAAAAGAAATGCCAGTAAAATATGGTGTTCTCAAGAGACTATTGAAGTCATTGGCTAATATGATACTTGCTAAAGATTTAGGGGATACGAAATCCGGTAATCATTATGTCGTGATAAACTGATAGTTTGTCTAACTGTCTGTAGGTAAGGGAAATTAGTTCATACTTTACGACACCCACTTTATGAAATCACCTAATCTCCTTGTTGAGACCAAAGGGCATTTATGGCGAACAAAAGGAAGAAATATGGCAACACCTGGTGGGGGAATGCCTGGATCTCGGCTATGGAGCAAATCGACCATGACGAGAACCGACTACCCAGGGGGAAATCTTATGCCAACACCGGGAAAGTGAAAGAACTGGAGTTCACAAGTGATGGTGACATTATTGCCCGTGTTAAGGGCAGTGTATCTGCTCCTTATAAAGTTAAAATACGACCTGGACTATTTAGCCAAACCGAAGTAAAGAAAATCAGGACGACCATAGAATCCTATCCCACCATCGTCTCAGAAATGAGTTTAGGCCAACTGCCCGAGAAGCTTCTCGATATATTGGAGGAGCATGCCATATTCCTGCTGCCGGAAAGCTGGGATGATTTTGATGCCTATTGCAGCTGCCCTGATTGGGCCAACCCCTGTAAACATCTTGCCGCTGTTTATTATCTGATTGCCAATGAAATAGACAAAAACCCATTCCTTATTTTCAATATCAGAGGGATGAGGACTAAAGACCTGGTGGAAAGCTCAGGGATCATTGTTGAGGAAACATCATTCAGGAAAAGCTTGTCCCTCAACTTTGTGTCAAAAGCTGAACAGGATACCCAAAATGTTGAGGTCAACTACGAAGACCTGGACCTTGATTTCGACCCTCTGGATTTAGATCTCCAGTTTTCTTTTTTAAAGGATTCCCCTGTGTTTTACAATAAAGGGGACTTTAAAGATGTGTTACTAGAGATTTATAAAAAAACCATGAAGCTCTCCCAGGATATTGAAATTGAAGAACTGGATTTTCATTTTAAGAAATCGGACTTTCATTTAGTATATAACCCCAAAAATGAGTTTAAAGAGGCGATCCGAATTCCTTCTCAGGATAAGACAAAGGGCCTTTCAAAGCTGAAAGTACCCCACTGGGACAATGAAAACTATCGGCTTAAGACGATAACCAGGTATGGAGAAGTCATAAACTACGATCGTTTCTTTGATCTTTTCCTTCACTGTCCCTTAACAGAGGATCCAAAGGAATCTCCAGGGTATAAGTTTCTAAGTTTATGCAGCAGCCTCGTTCTATCCTTAATCCGGTCGGGGGCTTTTATTCCGGAGCTTTATTTTGTAGACGACAAATCCTTTAACATACGCTATATTCCTTTTATAGACAGAATTGCATCTCTTTTCAATCATCGAAATCAGCCCTATTCCTTTCATTTGCATTATACACCCCTTGTCCGGGATGATAAAATAAAAGAAGTTATTGAGGCCTTAAAAGCCACGATGCCCTTTGAACTGGCATTCAGGAAGAAGGATTACCACGTACTCCATCCCAACGCCATCGATGACCTTTTATCTTCCTTTATGACTCACTTCATTCACAGGTTATTGACCCAAAGCGATATTGAAGCCTCCGACAAGCTGATTGAAGCCTTCGTTCAGGGAAGACCCTATAAGGTAGAGGCTTACGATGAGATGAATACCGCTCAGTCTTTATCCAACTGGCTTGGGAAATTATCTATTCAGAGAAAAGATATCGTCCCAGCCATCCGCATCGAGGAAGAGCAAAAGGAAATAGAAGAGATTCAGGTGGATGACTTGAAGATTGGAATCCCCAATAACTTCAGGCTGTATGTGGACGTGATGAACAAAAAGAACAGTCTGGACCCCATTGTCCCCCTCTCAAAGCTGTTTATTCGATCGGGAAAGCTATTCTCAAGGCCGATTAAAGAAATCCGCAGTGAATTAGCCAGACAACTCACATTGGCATCGGATTATCTTCCAGTTCTCAAGGATATATTATACGAAAAGGGAAACTATGTTCCCATCATAGAGCTTCCTGATCTTATAGAGATTCTAACGGATACAACACGGATATTTAACAGCCTTGGCATTGAGATGATTATTCCAAAGGAGCTTAAGAAATTAGCTCTTCCACAGTTAGCTGTCAGTAATGATGCTGTCAAGAATGAAGCCCTGAATTATTTCTCACTCGGTGATCTTTTAAACTTTTCTTATGAAATAGCCATAGGAGACACTGTTTTATCAGCCGAGGAGTTCAGAAAGCTCATCAAATCAGCCAAAGGATTGATCAAATTCCGCGATCAGTACATCCTCCTGAAACCTCAAGAAGTGAAGGCTATTTTAGAAAAAATCAATAAGCCTGTTGGCGAACTCTCTACCGTCGACATCATCCACGCCGGCTTAACGGGCGAAATAGATGGACTTCCCTTCAGGATGGATGAGGCTTTGGAAAAGCTGTTAAAGGATCTTAACAAGGTGGATGAGTCTATAGAACTGCCCAAATCCTTGAACGCAACCTTGAGGGCCTATCAGGAAAGGGGTTTTAGATGGTTATACTCCAATATGCGCAAGGGTTTTGGCACATGCCTGGCGGACGATATGGGCTTGGGTAAAACCATTCAGGTCATCAGTCTATCTTTAAGACTGAAAGAGGATAAAAAGCTTGATGCACCCATATTAGTTGTTTGTCCAACAACTCTGGTGGGAAACTGGAAAAAGGAATGTGAACGATTCGCCCCATCACTCAGCTTACTGGTCTATCATGGGACGGGCAGAAAACTGATAATCAAGGGAATTGATTTAGTGATCACAAGTTACGGCATTACTCGGCGGGATGCAAAGATATTTGCTTCTAAAAAGTGGTCTATTATGGTGATCGATGAGGCTCAAAACATAAAGAATCCCGGTACCAGTCAGAGTAAAGCTGTGAAATCCATATCGGCTGATCACTATATTGCCATGACCGGAACACCGGTGGAAAACCGACTCAGTGAACTCTGGTCGATTTTCGACTTCATCAACAAGGGCTATTTAAGTGGCTTAAAAAGGTTTAGGGATCAGTTCATCATTCCCATCGAGAAATATCGCAATAAAGATCGGGTCGAAAAGCTAAAACTTGCCACATCTCCTTTTATTTTAAGACGCCTTAAGACAGATAAAACCATCATCAGCGATCTCCCTGATAAAGTCATCAACAACGAGTTCTGCTACTTAACAAAAGAACAAGGGGTGCTCTATCAGCAAGTGGTGGATCAATCCCTTAAAATCGTTGAGCAGAGCGAAGGAATGGATAGGCGGGGTTTGATCTTCAAGATGATCACTTCGTTGAAACAGATTTGCAATCATCCCATGCAATATACAAAAAAGGGCGATGCGGATAAAAAGCTGTCGGGCAAAACAGAAGCGCTGATGCCCATCCTGGAGAACACATTGATAGCCCGTGAGAAGACACTGATTTTCACCCAGTACACTGAGATGGGAAAGTTGCTCCAGGAGATGATCAGCAGAGAATTGAAGGAAGATAGCCTATTCTTTCATGGCTCACTCACCCGAAAAAAGAGAGATGAGATGCTGGATGCCTTCCAATCAGGAGATACCAGTATACTTATTATATCATTAAAAGCCGGGGGGACAGGTCTCAATTTAACCTGTGCTAATAACGTGATCCACTACGATCTATGGTGGAACCCTGCTGTGGAAGATCAAGCCACTGACAGAGCCTTCCGAATTGGACAGACTAAAAACGTCATGGTTCACAGAATGCTGACACTCAATACATTTGAAGAGAAGATTGATGAAATGATACAAGGCAAAAGAGACCTGGCCAATTTGACTGTCAATGTGGGTGAAAAATGGATTACAGAGTTTTCCAATGAGGATCTAAAAAGTATATTCTCAATATCCAAAACTCTGGACTAAAGGCTAGTCCTTCTTCAAGGTTTAATGGGTGAATCAATTGCCCCCTACAGGGGCTTCTACAGGGAGTAAAGATAATTCATCAAATAAACCGTGAAAGAACATGGGTTAAACCTATGCGATTCCAAAAGTCTGATTATTTTTAAAGATGAGAAATGATCATGAGGAGGGCTTATGGCAGAATGTGAATTATCAGATAAAAAGTGCATCCCCTGTGCAGGTGGCGTTCCACCCCTTAAAGGTGAGGAACTTAGAACCATTCATGAACAATTGGGTGCCGACTGGAACTTAGTAGAGGATCATCATATAGATAAAGAATATGTGTTTGACGACTTTCTTGGAGCCTTAAAGTTTACGAATAAGGTGGGTGAGATCGCTGAAAACGAGGGCCACCATCCCGATATTTATTTAGCTTGGGGTAAAGTGAAGCTCACTTTGTGGACCCATAAAATAGATGGACTCACTGAGAGTGACTTTATCTTTGCAGCAAAGGCTGATACAGTCTACCCCTGAGTGCTGACCGTGGTAGGAGCGGGTTTCAAACCCGCCCCTGCACACGGCATATACTGTATCACACTACGATTTCGTCTTGACCGGCACGGGCCACAACAATCTCGCCCTGTTCTTCCAGCTTTCGGATGATCCCAACAATCTTCTGCTGGGACTCTTCCACGTCTTTCAGGCGAATGGGTCCCATAAAGTCCATATCTTCCTTGAGCAGGTTGGCGGCACGCTTACTCATATTGCGGTAGATCTTGTCCTGAACTTCGCTATCCACCGCCTTAAGAGCACGAGCCAACTCCTGACCGTCCACTTCACGAAGAACCTTTTGGATAGAGCGGTCATCCAGTAAAACAATGTCTTCAAAGACAAACATACGTTTTTTGATTTCTTCGGCCAGTTCGGGATCTTCATCCTCAAGGTCTTCTATAATAGTTCGCTCAGTCTGACGATCCACAAGGTTCAGTACTTCAACAATTGCGTCGATGCCCCCTGCGGAGGTATAGTCTTCACTGGCAAGAGTGGAGAGCTTTCTTTCAAGGACGCGTTCAACCTCTCTTAACACATCAGGCGACGTTCTATCCATAGTGGCGATCCGCTTGGCGACATCCGACTGGATTTCAGGAGGAAGGGCGCTAATGATCATAGACGCCTTTTGAGGCTCCAGATAGGCTAAAATCATGGCAATGGTCTGAGGGTGTTCAGACTGGATAAAGTTCAGGAGATGGGCCGGGTCCGTCCGTCTCACAAAGTCAAAGGGACGGGACTGAATGGATGAGGTCAGTCGGTTGATCACATCCGCCGCTTTTTGGGATCCCAGAGCTTTTTCAAGGACTTCACGGGCATAATCGATTCCGCCTTGAGTGATAAACTCCTGGGCCATCATCAGTTCTTGGAACTCTTTTAGGACTTTTTCCTTTTCAGCTGGTTCCACCTTATCGATACGGGCAATCTCAAAGGTGAGTTGTTCAATTTCATCTTCTTTTAGATACTTAAAAATAGCGGACGAAACTTCAGGTCCCAGTATCACTAAGAAGATTGCCGCTTTTTGCTTACCGGTTAGCTGACGTTTTCCGGAGCTTCCACCCGGCTTTCTTGGTGCTGTAACTGCTGTTGCCATGTTCACCCCATATTATTGAAATATAGTCTAAGGACTTATGTTTGGAACGTTACTGTTCAATTTAGTCTTGTCCTAATCATCTTATAGTACTTAATAAAGATACCTTCAAACATCTCTCTTGACAAGTAAAAATAGATGATTTATCACTTTTTCACGGTCACCCAAATCAATTTATAATATTATAAACCTGTTCAATTATTGGGATAACCTTTTTGCATATCTCGTCTTTCAGACCCAAAAAAAGTAGTTAATTTTTCTTATAGGAAAAAATATTTAGCTATACAAGGAATTAAGAAGTTATTATTAATTTTTCCCAGTAATTTTTAATAAAATAAGAATCGTGACCGATGGCATTATCAGGAAAATATTTTCAGGAGTCAAACCATGGATGGTCGATTTCAAAAGATAGACGTAAGCGAGGCTAGTTTTACTGGTGGAGGCGGGTTGTATTGCAACAATGAAGATCGTGACAGGGTCTTCCAAGTCATGAAAGAGAAGTTTTCTAAGCCCAACGCGAACGTTCTTAGGGATGAGGATAGTACATGGAAGTACGTTTTGGAGTTTCAGGGAGTTTATCTATCAGTTTATGATTACAACACTTTCTGGAGTCTGGGATTTTTAGAACTTCAAAATCATATACCGGATTATGAGTTGATTTATGCTTTAAGCTCAATGTTTTTTAATTATCTGAAACAACAGATTGAGATATTCAGCCAAGGGGAAAAGATGAAAGTCGCATAGGTGGTTTACATGGATAGGTTATAGATAGATTAATCACAGGCCTTATGATCCATAAGTTTGGGGTTTAAGACGACTTGAACTCCTATTGACAGGGTCTCTGGATTGTCTTTTTCAAGCGATAGAGAGTCATACCACGAATCACTTTCTCTTTTTTATAAAATCTATGGACGAACTTACCCAGATCAAATCCTTGGTACTTTCGATGGATTGGGTATTTGCCATACTCATGATAGTCGCCAGTGGATGTATCCACGAAATAGACAGGTTGGTAGTGTATTAGATCATTGTAAAACTGTTCCCAACTTCCTTCAATAATATAGGAGTCTGTATTTTCTTTCTTGTACTTCCCTCCAGTAGGAAGGCCTGGTATCCGTCCGGATAGAAAGTCTGTCCAGCTAAATCGAGAGCCACAAGTCCGATCAGCATAAACATAGATGGGGGTCGCAAAACCCCACACGAAGATGGTATCACTAGCGTGAGTTTTATGTTTGATGTACTCTCCAACGGCCTTTTGCTCGGGATAAACCCCAAGTCTGGCGTCACGGGGGCTTACTTTCTTAATCATGGACTTAGTATAATCAGCATCCACACGAGGGATCAAAAAGAAGACAGCGTAAATAGCCAGGACTACAGTAAGCTTTCTCGATAGAAGTAAATAATCTTTCTTCTGACCAACTTTTTCCTTAAGTCTCTCAAAGCTAAGGAAGGCACCAACAGCACCCAGTAGAAATAAGGGTGGGAAAAGCTGGATAAAGTAGTGGCTGTAGAATCGGCTTCCTAAAAACACAGGTACAGCACTTAAAATAAGCCATAAGATGAGGAATAGATAGTGGCTGAACTGCCTATCAACTTGGCTTTCCTTTATATTCCTAAACAGTAAAGGGACTCCCTTTATTATTCCCTTGACTGCATAGAACCAGGCAGGAAATGTGAAGGCTATAAATATAGGAAGTCGAACCAGACCATTAAAGGATGGCAGAAGGTCTTGTCCCGCCGAAATATACTTAAAATTAAAAGTAAAGTTCCAATACCAGAACTCATCAAAGATTCCGAGAGAGTACATAGCGAAACAGGCTACACCAAATGGAATCCAAAACCATAAGCCGAGTATGG
>ENA-ORDP01002060-ORDP01002060.1-marine-sediment-metagenome-genome-assembly--contig:-NODE-2060-length-10153-cov-4.025550_pt1 | contig 10153 bp, 10 predicted proteins | sample MGYA00248627_ERZ508539 | MGnify/ENA primary metagenome ERZ508539 (study PRJEB26208, sample SAMN05571518) | marine sediment metagenome | biome: deep sea; feature: Hydrothermal vent; material... | reverse complement strand
TATGAAAAAAGAGTATATAAATTAGATGATAATTATGATTATGCTGTTAAAACTCCAGAAGAAGCTGAAAAGAAATTATCAATTGCATTAATCAAAAGTTTTGAATGGGGTGAAAAAATTCCTCTTGGAATTTTTTATCAAAACGAATTAATATCCTCATATGGTGAAAGAATAAAAGAGAATATAAATGATTATTTTGAAAATCCACCATCAAACCAAATAATAGAGCAAAATCAAAAATCAACAACAGATATTTCAAGTTTATTAAAAAGATTTGAAGTCTAATAAATTATTAAAAAGATTTGAATGGAAAATAAAAGTATTGAATCAAAAATTCTAAAGCAATTAAAGTCTAATTTAATAAAACCTTACCAAATTTCAGCAATAACAAAAAATGAAGAGAAATCAGCAGAAATAAAAAGGAAATATTTAGAACTAAAATATAATATCAGTAAAAAACTAAAATATATTAGTCAAACAAATATTGATTATGCTGATGTTGCAAAAAGAAATATATCTGGTAATTTAATTGGAGCAATTCAAATTCCATTAGGTTTTATTGAAATAAATATTAATGGAGAATTTGCCAAGGGACATAATCTTGTTTTTTTAGCAACAACAGAAGGAAGACTAGTTGATGGTATTGCAAGAGGTGCAAGTGCTTTAAATAATAAAGGCATAACAACAAAAATATTAAAACTAACAATCGATTGAATAAATGCATTACCGTACTCCTGTATCGAAGCGCCAGAGGTTATTCCAGTTACTTTTTCGCACCACAAACGATTAAGGACACCAATATCTATTGCGACTAATGGGCGACAGGAAGTAACGCCCTTTCTTCAGGAATCGACCGCCGTGCCTAAACTTTGCAAAAGGGGAAAAATTTGATCACTATCATAGCGAGCTTCCCCAATTGCATAATAACACTTCTCAGACTGTGTGTAATTGATCCGAATCAAGTCCCGTAAATCTTTCACCGTTAATGTTGTACCCGGCCCAAAGCGATCGAACTACGGTCGCGACTAATCTTGTCCGCTATTTTGCCAGCCCGGGCACGTCGACCGCACTGCTCGATCACGATCCACCGGTGTCACGATGTCATGGCATCATCGCGTATTGCCCGCGACAGACAGAGTTATCATTCATAATAAGAGCACCGGGCAGGATCATGGGCCAGCAATTACAGGAGCTGGTCCGTCAGATAGCTCTGATCCTGGCCGTCACCGATCGGGCCGATGCTATTGAACCATGCATGAACAAACTAAGCGCATATAACAAACCATAGCCCCTGGTATTTTTTCTCAGACGATGCCACCGGCATGCGAGACACGAAAAGACATCAGAATAGGCTAATATTGTCATTAACGACCGCCAAAGTACTTCGACAGACCCACCCGATTTCAATGCAATCCCTATAGAGTGTGCTCGGCACGGCATACAAATGCTGAGATGTTAATAATTGCAAAAGGCACACAATGTGCTAATATTTACGTATGGACTATTTCGCCTGGAATTCGGAAAAGAATGAAGAACTAATCAAGGAACGTGGTATATCCTTTGAGCGAGTAATACAACAGATTGAAAAAGAAGGGTTTTTGGATGTAATTAAACACCCGAATACATCTAAATACCCAAATCAGCGTATGTATATTGTCGAAATTGACAATTATGCTTATCTAGTACCCTTTGTTGAAAAGGAGAATGAAATCTTTCTTAAAACCATTATTCCAAGCCGCAAAGCCACACGTAAATATCTCGAGGTGAACGATGAACGGTAAATTAAATAAAGAAGAGAAGGAGATCCTTGAATCCTATGAAAATGATGAGTGGGTTTCAATTTCGAATGAATTCGATATTAAGAAACATCGGTTAGCCGCTAAAAACACGTTCAAAAAAGATAAACGTGTGAATATTCGTATTTCAAAAATGGATCTCGATTTAATTCAGGAAAAAGCACTTATAGAAGGTTTGCCTTATCAAACCTTAATGTCTAGTGTTTTACATAAATATGTAACGGGTCGTTTAAAAGATAAAACCGTATAAGGCGTTGAAACCACCGTTTAACTTGTCGTTGCGTAAAAGAAAAAAGATGATGGTACTTGAAGCAGCAATACTTGAAGGAACCTCTGATTAATTCGTCATTCCGGGCGTAACGCGGTGGAGACCTGGAACATCGTGCCCCTCTTCAAAAGTAAATAGCGGGTATACGCTGGGATGACGAAAGTTTCTTATCCCGAGTTCAGGTTAATTATATTGATCTTTCCCGGTAGTGATACGGGAAGAATTAAAAAGGGTATCCGCGAATGAATGCATATCTTATTATAGACATGACTATTCACGATTTTGATAAATTTCGTGAATACATAACTAAAATTCCGGTGTTCATTGAAAAACATTCAGGGAAATACATTGTCCAGGGTGAAAAACCTGCCGTTATGGAAGGTGATTGGAAACCGGAAAGAATGATAGTGATTGAATTTCCATCAAGAGGAAAAGCTGAAGATTTTTTGCAGGATCCAGATGCTCAAATGCTTTTTGCATTACGGCATGAAACGACGATAAGCAAGGTGGTTTTAGTAGATGGCTGTTTGTAGCTAAAGCAAGCGTGATACACAAACCGCACTCACATAGGCGTAAACATCTTGCCCTGCTGACTGTCTATCTGCACGATGGATGTGTGATATAAATTTTTAAGAGTTTCTGTATTAAGCATCTCAGGTGTTCGTCCTGATTCAATGTGACCATCATCAAACATCATCAAGGTGTGGCTACAATAGCGGGCGGCCAGATTAACGTCGTGCAAAGCCATGACTAGCGAGCAAGTTCGTTGCTCGGTCATCTCACACAGTGTGCGGAGTATTTGGTGTTGATGTTGCCAGTCAAGATGGTTAACCGGCTCGTCGAGTAAATAAATAGACGGTTGTTGCACCAGCACCATCGCTATCAGCATACGTTGATATTCGCCGCCGGACAGTGACTGGATATCTCTGTTTTCAAATCCGCTCAGTCCTACTGTGGTCAGGGCCTCTTTTGCAATCTGGTAGTCTGATTCGCTTTCCCATTGCAATGCCTTTAAATAGGGATGGCGGCCAATCAATACATATTCGATCACTTTGCCGGGAAAAGGGTCCTGGTGGGTTTGTAATAGCAAGCCAATTTGTTGGGCAATGTCATGTCGTGATAGTTCGGTCAGGTCGGTCTTATTTAAAGATACCTGGCCTGCATCAGGTTGGCGTAGTCCGGCAAGGGTGTGCAGCAGGGTTGTCTTGCCTGCACCATTTAAGCCTAGCACGGCCCAGGTTTCACCCGGTTCTATCTGTAACGATAGATTGTCGCACAAGATTTTGTTACCTATCTCAAGGTGTAAATCGTTACAGCTTAATACGCATTTTTCCGTCATACCGATTTCACCCCTCGGTAGAGCAGGAAGATAAAGATAGGCACACCAATCGCCGCGGTGAGGATGCCAACGGGCAAGGCCGTGTCTTCAATCGCAGACCTTGCAACGGTATCAGCAAAGACCAGCAGGCTACCACCGGCTAGCACCGCCCCCGGGATCAGTAGCCGATAATCGCGCAGTCCCATCAGACGCAAAAGGTGAGGTATGATCAAACCGATAAAGCCGATATTGCCAGCTTGTATGATTGCCATGGCGGTCAATAGCGAGGCAACAACGTAAAGCTGCCAGCGAAAGCGATTGAGCGGCAATCCCAGGCTTTGTGCCTGCATTGCACCGAGGGATAAAACATTCAGGCTGCGGGCAAAGTACAGACAGACCACTATGCCGATTACCAACGTGATCAGCGAAGGCCAGATATTATCGGCAAAGCTCAAGTCGCCCATTAACCAGAAGATCAAACTACGTAACTTATTCTGGGGCGCAATCGTCAGCACAAAACTAATAATAGCGCCCCAACCGGACGCCAGTACCACGCCGGTCAACAATAGGCGCGTTGCGCTCCAACTGCCTTGTCCTCTGGCCAGACCAAAAACGAGAAACATGGCGAGCAGCGCACCAAAAAAGGCAGAGAGTGATATTGCCCAGCCCACCAGGCCCAGTGCAATCGCAATGAGTGCAAAAACCGCCGAGCCACCTGAGATGCCAAGAATGTAGGGGTCGGCAAGTGGATTACGCAATAAAACCTGCATCAAGGCACCGGCCAGCGCGAGCAGTGCGCCGGTGGTAAAGGCGTGGATCATTCTGGGCAGGCGAAGTTCATAAATAACCTGGTGGTTTAATGGATTGGCATCAGAGCTAATCGCGGAGATCACCTCCAAAAAAGAAAGCGATAGGCTCCCGGAGGTCAACGCGGCAATAAAACTCACAAACGTGATCAATAAAAGCAACGACAAATACAGGTAGGCTTTTTGCCGAGCCGCGTAGTGTGGTTGATGTTCTTGATCTGTTGTCATCGTGCGAAGTTATCTGCAATCAGCTTCTGGATGTAGATCGAGGATATTCCAGCCCTGTGTCTCGGCCTCTTGCCGCAGTGTCTCGTCTGGATTGACGGCGACAGGGTGGCTGACCCGATTTAGAAGCGGCAAGTCATTGTGTGAATCAGAATAAAACCAGCTACCTTGTAAATCGATATTTTTATCCTGCAACCATTTTGTTAAACGAATGACTTTACCGTCTTGATAACAAGGTGTACCACTAACCTTACCGGTGTAGCGGCCGTCGATCATTTCTGGTTCTGTCGCCAGCAGTTCATCGATACCAAAGGCCTGGGCGATCGGAGCGGTGATGAAACGGTTAGTGGCGGTGATGACCAGTAAGGTATCTCCTTGCTGGCGATGTTTTTCGACTAGCTCAACAGCGGCGGGGTGAATCAGCGGCGTGATAACCTCCTGCATATATTGGGCATGCAGTATCGACAGGCGTTCGGGGCTTAACCGGGTCAGGGGTTCGAGGCTAAAGGCCAGAAAAGCAAAGATGTCTAACCGGCCGGCCTTGTAGTCATCGTAAAATTTCTGGTTGGTACGTTCGTACAACGCGCCATCGACTTCACCCTGATCAACGAGAAATTTCCCCCAAAGATAATCACTGTCACCCGCTAGTAGCGTATTGTCTAAATCAAAGATGGCCAGGCTCACGTTTTACTTTCCTTATACTTATCTACCTGAACTCGGGATAAGGAAATCTATATTGATTAGCCATCCCAAAATAAACAACCCCGCAGCAAGCTGACGGGGTATTAACGTCATACCGGCGCAGGCCGGTATCCATCTCAAAAAAGGCACCCATCTTCAACACATCACTTCGCTCCAACATGGATTCTAGCCTACGCCAGAATGACGAGAGTTTCTTATCCTGAATTCAGGTTATTTAAGCTGGGCATTTTACCGTAAAAGTCCCCGGGTTTGCCGGTGTTCAGTCGATCGCGCTTAAGTATTTGATTTATAGAGAAAAATATGCTTATCTTAGGATGATTGCCAGGTTTTAGAGCCTGTGAAACAATGTGGTTAAGCAATTTTGTGAAGAGAGCTTTCTAAGTGATTGATCGGCAAGGGTTTAGAGCAAATGTAGGTATTATTCTCTGTAACGACGAGGGGGATTTGTTCTGGGCGCGCCGCACGGGTGAGGATTCATGGCAATTTCCCCAGGGTGGGATTAACCCCAATGAAACCCCGGAACAGGCACTGTTTCGGGAGCTCGAAGAAGAGGTAGGGCTCACCGAAAAAGATGTGAAAGTTATTGGCCGCACCGCACGCTGGCTGCGATATCGGATTCCAAAACGCTTTTTACGTTACCGTCGCCAACGACCTCGTTGCATCGGGCAAAAACAAGTCTGGTTTTTGTTAAAGTTGGCCAATAGCGAAGAGAATGTCAGTTTGGATGGTTGCGAAAAACCCGAGTTTGATTCCTGGCGCTGGATCCATTATAGCGAGACCGTCGATCAGGTTATCGCGTTTAAACGCACGGTATATTGCAAGGCACTCGAAGAGCTTATCCCGCTAATCAAACCGGATGAGGCTATTAAGTTGATTGATCCCATAAACTAACAATAATTTTTAAAATTTATCTATTATGCTGAACACACTGCGCCGCATAATCCATGAGGTCAATGATGCACGCGACCTTGATGAGGCGTTGGACATCATTGTCGCGCAAGTTCGTGAAGCGATGTCCGTCGATGTGTGTTCGGTTTATTTGAAAGATGATATTTTGCAGCAGCATGTCCTGATGGCGACGGAAGGCCTTGATTTTGCAGCGATCGGAATTGTCAGGCTCAATTTTGATCAGGGCCTGGTTAGTCTGGTTGCGAGCAGAGCCGAACCGATCAACATAGATAATGCACCTGCCCATCCACAATTCTATTATTTTGCCGAGGCATGTGAAGACAAGTATTTTGGGTTTCTCGGTGTGCCTATCATTCATCAACGTAATGTACTGGGTGTGATCGTCGTTCAACAAACCAGAAAAAAACGTTTTGATGAGGAACAGGAAAATTTTTTAATTACCATTTCCGCGCAACTAGCAGGTGCGATGGCGCATGCAGAAGTCAGTGGTGAGATCGAACGGTTGTTGGGTCAGCATGAAGTCACTGACGTCAGGCCTTTCGAGGGTTTATCCGGTGCGCCTGGTGTTGCGATAGGGACGGCAATCGCTATTTACCCTTCTTCTGAATTGGAGAAGATCCCAGATAGACCTATCGAAGACTTTGATAAAGAGATTGATGCGTTTAATCAGGCGATTTCATCGGTCAAAAATGATATCACCAAGCTCTCGAACCGTTTAAAAGATGTATTGCCAGCCGAAGAGCGCGCCTTATTCGACGCCTACCTACTAATGCTGGATAGCCACTCGATGCGCGGTGTCACCGCAGCACGGATTATGGAGGGTAACTGGGCACCAGGTGCATTAAGGCGAACCGTTGACGAACAAATCAATGCCTTTGCCGAAATGGATGACCCGTATATGCGCGAGCGGGCAGAAGACCTGCGTGAACTGGCACGACGTATTTTGCATTATCTGGTTCAGGATGCACAACGAGAGATTGTCTACCCTGAAGCAACCGTACTCGTCGGCGATGAGATCACGGCAGCCCAATTGGCGGAAGTGCCGCGTGAAAAATTAGTCGGTGTGGTGAGTGCAAAGGGCTCACGCACATCACATGTGGCTATTTTGGCACGGGCGCTGGGTATACCTGCGGTGATGGGTTCGACATCCCTGCCAATAGGAAAGATTGAAGGACAAAGTGTTATCGCTGATGGTTATAGCGGTAGTGTTTATATTTCCCCACCTAAACAAATAAGAGAGGAATACGAGCGGCTTGCAAAAGAAGAAGCGATACTGACGGCAGAGTTAGTGAATTTGCGTGATGACCCATCTGTAACAGAAGATGGTCAATCTATTCCACTTAACGTGAATACCGGTTTGTTATCTGATATTACTCCTTCGCTAAATAGTGGTGCGGATGGTATTGGTCTTTACCGGACTGAGTTTCCTTTTATGGTAAGACAGAACTTTCCGGGCGAAGAAGAACAGTATCGGATTTATCGCCAGGCATTAACGGCATTTGCCCCACGTCCCGTGACCCTGCGTACGCTGGATGTAGGGGGGGACAAGTCGTTACCGTATTTTCCGATTGTCGAAGACAACCCTTTTCTGGGTTGGCGTGGAATACGTATCACCCTGGATCACCCCGAATTATTTCTGGTTCAGGTGCGTGCCATGATTCGCGCGGCAGTGGGGTTGGACAATTTACAAATTCTGTTACCTATGATCAGTCAAATGAGCGAGCTGCGTGAATCGTTGCAATTAATTGAGCGTGCTTATGAGGAGCTAAAAGAAGAAGAAGAAGGCATCAATAAACCAAAGGTTGGTGTCATGATCGAAATTCCTTCGGCCGTTTATCAGGCGCATCGTTTTGCGGAGCTGGTCGATTTTTTATCCATCGGCACCAATGACCTGACCCAGTATTTGTTGGCGGTGGACAGGAATAATGCTCAGGTTGCATCACTGTATGATGCCTTGCATCCCGCTGTGATTCAGGCGGTATACGATACGGTGCGTGCTGGACATGACATGGGCAAGACCGTCAGTGTCTGTGGTGAAATGGCAGGCGATCCCGCGGCCGTTGTTTTATTGGTCGCGATGGGGATCGATAGCCTCAGTATGAGTGCATCCAGCCTGAATAGAGTGAAGTGGGTGATTCGGAACCTTTCAACAAAACGTGCCAGGCAATACCTTGACGAGGCTTTGAATATGGAAGATGCTGCCAGCATACGTAAATTTCTTCACAACAAGCTTGAAAAGGCCGGTATGGGTGGCCTTGTCAGGGCGGGACGATAAACATGGCACATCAGCAGGCAAATTTTGATGAAATTGATCGTCATTTGACGATTAAAGAACTCGTCAGTGATCTGATTGAGGATGGTCGGGTTGATAAAGCGATTGCTGATGATTTTCTAATTCCGGTGCGTGGTAGTGGCCTCGAAATTCATCCCATGGTGATTATTTCACAACAGGAATGGTCCGATCAGATTAGCCCCAAAAAGAAACTGACCCTGGAACGGTTAACTGAATGGTTGGCTAATCGATCGAGCATGACTTATTGTCGCATTGACCCATTAAAGGTGGATGTTACGTCCGTAACCAGTGTGATGTCCTCCGCGTATGCTACTCGTCACAAAATTCTACCGATTGAGGTGAATGAAGATACTGTCACGATTGCGACCTCAGAGCCGTTTGTTCGCAGTTGGGAAAAAGAACTGCAACACGCCAGCAGCTTGAAGATAAAACGTGTTATTGCAAACCCGGTTGATCTCTCGCGTTTTCTAAGAGAATTTTACAGCGTAAGCCAATCTATTCGCACCGCAACCTCGGAAAATACAGATGACATTCCGGGTGTTACTAATTTCGAGCAACTGATTGAGCTGGGTAATTCCGGCCGGTTAGATACTAATGATCAGTCCGTGGTCCATATCGTTGACTGGTTGTTACAGTTTGCTTTTGATCAACGTGCGAGTGATATCCATCTCGAGCCGCGCCGCGAGATGAGTAATATCCGCTTCAGGATAGACGGTATGATGCATACGGTTTATGAAATGCCAACGGCCGTGCTGACGGTGGTGATCGCACGGGTGAAAGTATTAGGCCGCATGGATGTGGTTGAGAAACGACGTCCCCAGGACGGTCGCATCAAGAGTAAAACCCCCGATGGCAATGAAATCGAATTACGTTTATCTACTATGCCGACTGCATTTGGTGAGAAGATGGTAATGCGTATCTTTAGTCCTGATGTATTGGTCAAGGATTTTTCAGGGTTGGGTTTTAGCGAAAAAGATACCACCGACTGGGACCAGATGATTTCACAGCCTCATGGTATCGTTCTGGTAACAGGGCCAACGGGTTCAGGTAAAACCACCACGCTGTATTCAACGCTGAAACAAGTGGCGAAACCCGACGTGAATGTCTGTACCGTCGAAGATCCCATCGAGATGGTGCTCCCCGAATTTAATCAAATGCAGGTTCAACATAACATCGGCGTCGACTTTGCCGCCGGCATTCGCACCCTGTTACGGCAAGACCCGGACATCATTATGGTGGGTGAAATACGCGATAAGGAAACGGCTGAAATGGCGACCCAGGCAGCCCTCACCGGCCACCTTGTTCTTACGACTTTGCACACCAATGATGCGGCAGCAGCGATTCCAAGGTTACGTGAGATTGGTATTCCAGCTTATCTTATTAATGCCACCGTGATCGGCATTATGGCGCAACGACTGGTGCGTACTCTGTGTCCTGCCTGTAAAGAACCGACCGAAGTGGATGAAGATTTGTGGAAAACCTTAACCCATCCGTGGAAAGTGTCCGGTAAGGGAACTTTTTTTAAACCGGTGGGATGCGACGAATGTCGGAACACCGGTTTTACGGGTCGTATTGGTATCTACGAGATGATGATTTTGGGTCGGGAGCTACGCGCAGAGATTAAATCAGACACAGATTCAAAAACGATTCGCGCCCTGGCGATTAAACAGGGAATGGTTCAAATGCGTATCTCAGGTGCTCGCAAAGTAGCGATGGGCATGACGACGATCGAAGAAGTGATGAAAACAGTGCCACCCGACGAAGAATAGATTTCTAAATAGCCTGAACTCGGGATAAGAAAATCTGTATTGATTAGCTATCCCAAATTTAAAAAAC
>ENA-ORDP01002059-ORDP01002059.1-marine-sediment-metagenome-genome-assembly--contig:-NODE-2059-length-10154-cov-7.822953_pt1 | contig 10154 bp, 9 predicted proteins | sample MGYA00248627_ERZ508539 | MGnify/ENA primary metagenome ERZ508539 (study PRJEB26208, sample SAMN05571518) | marine sediment metagenome | biome: deep sea; feature: Hydrothermal vent; material... | reverse complement strand
ACTGCCGAGAGATGCCAAAGCCATTCCTTTGAATAATTCAGTGTTTCCCAGAGATATCAACCGGCTGTTAATAATATTACTATTCATTCTTCTCATTACTTCTAATACCTTCTCATAAGAATTTTGTAAAGGGAATGTTTACTCCAATTAGAATCGAACTGTTTCACCTTTGCACTTTCGTATAAAAAGATGTAATAACTTTAAAAGGTTACGTTTTAAAGAAGCGAGCCAAGGCGGGAGGTTTGGTCTAAGCGCTAATTTATAATTTTAAAAGATTTAGTTTGCATTAATAAATTAATATGACCAATTTAAGATGTTTTTTATTTGGGGTACCACTTTTTTCACAACCTCTCTAAAACAGTATTCGTTCTTTTTATACTTAAAAACTTGTAAATAAATAATTGGGGTGCAATTTTATGAAGGTAATAATTTCAATTTTTTTATTAATCTTGTCTATAAATGGATGTGATAATAGTGTAGGCCCTACAAATCCGAAAACTTCTGGTGAAGTTACAATAAATTCTAAAATTGAAAATAATAAAACAACCGGCTTCTCTTTTGCCCTGGGTGGAAAGGTTATCTATCCAAATTCAAGTAATATTTTACCCGACATAATTATAATGGTTCAAACTAATGCTACCGGCAATATTATAGGAGTTTTCTTTGGTTCCGGCGTAGCGTTAAAACCCAGTTTTAATTTAATTCATCAAGCAAGCAATACAGATTCAGCTCAAGCTTTTTTTAATAATCTGAATGAAGTTCCAAATTCAAATTATTCAGACTTGGCTATACCAGTAAAAGAAAATCAAATATGGGCTGTAAAATCAGTTGGAAATAATTTTGGTAAAATATTAATATTAAATACTGATGCGTATGTTGATAGTTCAAATGCCGGACTACCGGCTCCTTATGGTGAGGCAAAATTCAAGTGGGTATATCAACCGGATGGAAGTAGAAAATTCTAAAAAATTGTATAACTAACTCATCAACCTTGCTGTTTTTGCCCCCAACATTTTTTTATTATTTGTATTACTTTTCAATACATTACCTTCTCATAAGAATTTTGTAAAAGGAATGTTTACTCCAAACAGAGACGAACTGCTTCGCTTACTTAATTTAAAATGTTAACTTGCTCTTGGTCAACGGATCGGTCCGTCTATAGCCGAGACAAGCGATTCGTTCTACAAAAAAATTATCAATAACTTTATTATTTTGTGTTCTGTAAAAATATTATTGAATACAAAAATTTAAAAATGAAAACCTGGGTTAAAACTACACTAACAATTGCTATCAGTATCTCTGTTATAATAATAGTCGGCGGAGTAATATTTTACAATATGCTCGAGTCCGCATTACCGGAATACAAAGGCGAAATAACAATAAAAGGAATAGACAATAACATTAAAATTTACAGGGACTCATTAGCCGTTCCCTATATTATTGCAAAGACCGAAAACGATGCAGCCTTTGCATTGGGTTATGTTCACGCACAGGAAAGATTATTTTCAATGGATATTGCACGCAGAGCGGGTGCAGGCAAACTGAGTGAAATTTTCGGCAAAGAGGCAATTCCTTTTGATAAAATGTTTTTAACGGTAGGAATAAAAAGGAACATTCTTAAAAATTATTTAAAATACAGCAGCAACGATATTAAACTTCTCAAAGCATATTCACGCGGCGTAAATTTTTATATTAAAAATGCAGATGGAAATCTGCCGGTTGAATTTAGTGTTTTGGGTTACGAACCGGAGAAATGGAAGCCCATTCATAGCCTGATAATAATGAGAATGATGGCTTGGGAACTTAACATCGGCTGGTGGACGGACTTTGCATACACGGAGCTGGTTCAAAAAGTAGGGGCTGCAAAAGCCAAAGAAATACTTCCCGATTATCCGAAGGATGCCCCTGTTATTATTCCCAAAGGTGTAGCTGATTTGCCAACAATTAATAACTCCTTTGTAAAAGTTGAAAAACAATTCAGAAGATTTTTAGGACTCCGCGGCACGCACATCGGTTCAAACAGTTGGGTGGTTGACGGAAGTATGTCCGCAAGCGGGAAACCGATAATTGCAAATGATACTCACCTTGCTTTCAGTGCACCGGATAAATGGTTTACAGTCGTAATCAAAGCGGGTAATTGGGATGCAGCAGGTTTTACCCTGCCGGGTATCCCGGGAATTGTTATCGGTAAAAATAAATCTATTGCCTGGACTATGACAAACGTAATGGCAGACGATGCAGATTTTTACAGTGAAAAAATAGACAGCTCAGGTAAAAAATATTTTTATGACGGCAAATGGTACGACCTAAAAATTGTTAAAGATACAATTAAAGTAAAAAATTCCACACCCGTAATTAACGTTACAAAAATTACCCGTAACGGACCATTGATTTCCGAAATTCATCCGTTTACTTTTTTATACAAGAACGAAAAAACAACATTCCCGCCTATTTCAATGCACTGGCTCGGTAATGAATTTAGCGATGAACTGAATGCAATTTATAATGTAAACAAGGCGAAGAATTTCAATCAATTTAAAAAAGCATTAAATGATTTTGGAGTGCCCGGTCAAAATTTTATTTATGGTGATAGAAAAGGGAACATAGGTTATGTGTTCGGTGCCGACCTTCCAATAAGAAAATACTACAATGCAAGTTTTATAATTGACGGAACAAGCAGCAAATATAGTTGGAAGGGAATTTTAAGCAGAAATAAAATTCCGTATTTATTAAATCCTAAAAGCCATTTTATTGCATCGGCAAACAATAAAACATTAAAGAATTTTAAGTATTACATTTCTAATTTGTGGGAGCCGTCATCACGAATAGACAGGATTACTCAACTGTTAAAATCAAAAAAGAAACATTCCATAAATGATTTCAAAAAATATCAAATGGATTTTATATCTCCCTACGCTAAAGGAATTACAGGTCACCTGCTTTCGGCGTTTAACAATATAAAAATTGTTGACGATAATCTTAATAAAACTCTCAGCTTGTTTAAGCAGTGGAATTATAAGTTTGATAAATACAGTCAGACACCCCTTATTTACGCTGCTTTTTTTAAATATCTTATAATAAATATTTTTGAAGACGAAATGGGTGAGGAGTTATTAAATGACTTTGTGTTTGTTGCAAATGTACCTTACAGAAGTATTCAGCAGATTTTAAATGAGAAAGAAAACAGTTGGTATGACAACATAAATACACCTCAAGTGGAAACTAAAAATTATATTATAAGAAAAAGTTTAACCGATGCCCTGGATTATTTGGAGAACAAGCTCGGTAAAAAAATGGAAAATTGGCAATGGGGAAACTTACACCAAGTTACGTTTAAACATATGTTCAGCGGAAATTTAAAGATGCTGGATGAATTAATTAATATCGGTCCGTTTGAAATAGGCGGAGACGGGACTACAATTTTTAATACCGAATATTCTTTTGCAAAAAGTATAGAAAAATATCCGCGGTTCAGACATAGTGAATTTGAGAACATTCTTGGACCTGCAATGCGTTTTATTTACGACTTCAACAATCCCAACCAATTTTTAATGGTGTTAACAACGGGACAGTCAGGGCAGGTTTTAAGCGATCATTATAAAGATATGACCAACTTGTGGCTGAACGGTAAATATGTAAAAGTGAGAACAGATTCGGCATCAATATTTCAGAATAAAAATCTGCTTAAATTTGTAAAACAAAATTAATATTGGAACATACTTTACATACATAAAAGATTTATTCATATTACATTTTATCTAAAAATTAACAAGTGAATTATGAAAGTTATCGAACATATTGAGAAAGCTGAAAAGCCTTTTATAAGCTTCGAATTAATCCCGCCCAAAAGAGGCGGTGATATTACAGGGCTGTTGAATGTTTTAGACAACGTCGTTAAATATAACCCGCCGTTTATTGATATAACAAGTCATTCGGCTGAGGTTATATATGACGAAACCAAGGACGGAATAAAAAAGAAAGTAAAAAGAAAAAGACCGGGTACGCTTGGTATTTGTGCTTTGATACAGCACAAATATGATATCGATTCCGTGCCGCACATTCTTACTAACGGCTTTACAAGGGAAGAAACGGAAGATTTTTTAATTGAACTGAGCTATCTTGGAATTGATAATGTGCTTGCTATAAGGGGCGATGATCACGGATTTCAAAAACCCGTACCCAAAGGTAAAAGTGTTAATCAATATGCTTCCGGTCTGGTAAAACAAATAAATGATATGAATAACGGTAAATATTTAGAGGAAAACTTACTTGACGCACAACCCTCTAATTTTTGTATTGGTGTGGGCGGCTATCCCGAAAAACATTTTGAAGCTCCTAATTTACATGCAGACATAAAGTATGCTAAACAAAAAGTAGATGCCGGCGCAGATTACATTGTTACCCAAATGTTTTATGATAACAAAGCCTATTTTAAATATGTAGAGCTTTGCAGGGAACAGGGTATAAACGTACCGATTATTCCGGGACTTAAAATAATCACTGCAAAATCAAATCTTACATCAATCCCAAAGAATTTTTATATAAATATTCCCGAAGAATTATCAGATAAAATTATGAATGCCGAAGAAGACAAAGTGCTTGAAGTAGGTGTTGAATGGGCAGCCTCCCAAGTTGAAGATTTGATTAAACAAGGTGTTCCAAGTATTCATTTTTACGTTATGCTTAATTCAAAACCAATTAGCATGTTAATGGACAGGTTAAAATTATTTTAAAATCTAACTGGAATTTATAATTGGAAAAAAGAATATTAAATAAGAAAATAAGATCACCAATTAAAAAAATAAAATGGGGTGTTGCCGGTTGCGGTAATTTTGCCGAACATTCTTTTTTGCCTGCTGTACTTATATCACGAAGAAGTAAAGTAACCTCAATTTTTTCGAATAATAAACAGAGGGCGAAACAGCTTGCCAATAAATTTTCCATTTCAAATTATTTTTCTGATTTTGAAAAATTCTTAACCTCTGAAATTGATGCTGTTTATATATCAAGTGCTAACATTAACCATTACGAGCAGGCTATTATGGCTGCTGATGCCGGTAAGCATATTCTTTGTGAAAAGCCGATGGCAATGACAACCGAACAAGCAAAAGAAATGATTGATACTTGCAAAAAGAATAATGTTCAGCTTTCCGTAAATTATGTTTTGCGTTATCACCCTGTAGTATTAAAAGCAAAAGAAATTATTAACTCAAGAATGATTGGGAAACTCACTTCAATAAATATGAGTTTTAATATTAATCTACCGCCGAGTGAGAATTTCAGATACAATAAAAAGCTAAGCGGTGGAGGAGCTTTAAGGGATTTAGGTACTCATTTAATTGACCTGCTGCTTTTTTTCGGAGGAGAAATTAAACAAATAAACGGTGGATTAGATAACATTATATATAAAGAAGATGTTGAAGATTATGCTTATGCAACGGTTAAATTTAAAGATTCGGGATACGGTAATTTTAATGTTTCATACTGCAATAAAAGAGCATTAAATAGAATTGAAATTCTCGGAAGCAAAGGTGCAATAGCAATTGATAATTTAATCGGTGTAAAAAATGAACCGTCAAAAATATCAATCTTGTTGAAGGATGAAGCTAAAAGAGTTTTTAGAAGACGCGGCAATAAAATGTTATACATGCTTCGTTCCGTTCAAAAAGCTTTTTTGAAAAATGAAACGCCACTTGTTACAGGTGAAGACGGGTATATCAATTTAAAGTTAATGGAAGAACTGGAGAGGCAATGCTCTTAGTTGAACAATTGATTGATGTTTGTCACAGGGTTTATGACAAAGGTTTTGTTTCGGCGTTTGACGGCAATTTATCTGTCTTTACACAGGATAACACAATATTGATAACACGATCCGGTGTTTGTAAGGGCGCTGTGTTGTTGGAAGATATTTTAGAAATCGATTTAAATGGTAATGTAATAAGCGGAAGCGGGAAAGTATCCACCGAACTAAAATTACATCAATTTGCTTATGCATACAGGCAGAATGTTTTTGCAGTGATCCACACTCACTCTGCTTATGCAACCGCTTTTGCGAGCAGTAAAAACGAAATTATAAACGATGTTTTTCCGGAAGTGATTTTATCTTTGGGTAAAATCCCTTTGTGTAAGTATGCTACTCCGTCAACCGACGATCTACCCAAAAGTCTACAAGAATATATTTCCGAAGGATGGGCTTACCTGCTTGAAAATCACGGTGCGGTTACATTGGGAACGGATATTTATGATGCCTATTATAAAATGGAAAAGTTGGAACATACGGCAAAAATAATTTCGATAGCACGTTGTCTGGGCGGAGTTAACAGGCTTTCGCAGGGAAAAATTGATGAATTAAAAAGTATTTCAGAAAAAGTTTACGGGATAAAACAAAACTAATATTATGGATAATTTGAAAATGCTATTTATTTGTCTGAAATTTAGAAGCCGCGAATTCGCGAATTAGCGGCCAAATTATATTTACAAATTAACATAATTGAATATTTAAGCAAATGAAAAATAAAAATTTAATTGTAGCACTGCTTGTCGGTGGTGCTTCACCCGAGCGGGAAGTGTCAAAAGATTCGAGCAGATCTATTTATAATGCTTTAATAAATCTTGGCTATGATGTAAAACTTATCGATCCTGCATACGGGAAAAATCAGCCTGATGAAATCGAGGGTTTTTTTGCAGAAAAAGAATATAGTGAAATATCATCCGCCAACTATGTTGATGCTGTTAATTCAAATTTATTTGATGGGATTGATATTGCATTTTTAGGCTTACACGGAAAATACGGAGAAGACGGATTAATACAAGCCCTTCTTGAATTACGGGAGATTAAATATACCGGCTCTGATGTTAGCTCAAGTTCAATTGCAATGAACAAAGAAATGGCTAAGATATTATTCAATCATTTTAATGTAAATACGCCCAAGTGGATATCAATAAATAAAAGTTTTGATATAAAAGATTTAATTTCAAAAATAGAAAATCAAATCGGCTTTCCCTGTGTAGTAAAACCAAATAATCAGGGTTCAACCGTGGGTTTAACAATATGTAAAGATGAAAATAGTGTTGAAGAAGCGGTTTCACTTTCTCTAAATTTTTCAGGAAAAGTTTTAATTGAAGAGTATATTTCGGGAAGGGAATTAACCGTTGCTGTTTTAGAAGATAAAGCTTTACCTGTTTTGGAAATTAAACCCGAACACGGCTTATATGATTATGAATGTAAATATACTGAGGGGAAAAGCCAATATATTGTCCCGGCGGAAATCCCTGAAGAAGTTGCTAAATTTATGCGGAAGGAAGCATTGACGGCTTTCAAAGCGTTAGGTTGTTCTGTATACGGCAGAATGGATTTCAGGTTATCCGAAAGTAATGTACCCTATTGTTTGGAAGTAAATACGTTGCCCGGTATGACATCGACAAGCTTGGTACCAAAAATGGCAAAGGCTGTGGAAATTTCATTTGATGATTTAATAGATAAAATAATTAAACTGAGTTTGTGATTTAATTGGTACAAAAAAGTAAAATTAAATACTTCGTTTTTTCTTTAATAATACTAATTGGATTGGTTTATGTACTTTTTAATAAATATGGGATTTTCAAATATTGGAAACTTGAGAGGCAGGTAAATAAATTAGAAAACAGAATATCAACAATTAAAAATGAAAACAAAATACTTGAAGCCGAAATTGATTCCCTAAAAAAGAAAGTTCCCGCCAAAATTGAAAAGATTGCCCGCGAAAAATATAATATGAAAAGAAAGAATGAACAGGTTATCAGGGTAAAAGAAAAGTGAAAGATGTAAAAATCGAAATACCGAGAGTACCGCTTGCAGAAAGAGTAAGACCAAAAACATTAAACGATTTTGTAGGGCAGAAATCTTTACTTGCCGATGGCTCCCCAATAAATTTAATGATAACCAACGATACGATAAGCTCATTTATTCTTTGGGGACCACCCGGAACCGGTAAAACAACAATTGCAAAAATTATTGCCGAGCAAACTCTATCCGAATTTTTTCGACTCAATGCTGTTTCTTCTGGAGTTAAAGATGTAAGGAAGGTAATTAGTTTGGCTGAGGATAATAAAAAGATTAACAAAAGGACAATCCTTTTTATTGATGAAATTCATAGGTTTAACAAATCACAGCAAGATGTTTTACTAAATTCCGTTGAAGCCGGGACTATAATATTAATCGGTGCAACAACAGAAAACCCTTCTTTTGAAGTTATACCTGCATTAAGATCCAGGGCAAGAATTTTTATACTTGATTCATTAACAGCGGATGAATTAAAAGCCATACTTCATTCCGCATTAGATAAAGATGATTTTCTTTCTTCGGTCAACATCAAATCAATAGATGAAGATTTTTTAATTTATCTCTCCGGCGGAGATGCCCGGAACATGCTGAATATTTTGGAAGCAGCTTCTATTCACGAAATTAATAGTGATGAAATAAATATCAATAAAAAGATATTAGAGACAGTAGTTCAGCAGAAAAATATTATTTATGACAAAAGCGGGGAGGAACATTATAATATTATTTCCGCTTTTATAAAAAGCATTAGAGGAAGCGATCCCGATGCAGCCTTATACTGGATGGCGAGGATGCTTGAAGGTGGAGAAGACCCTTTGTTTATCGCAAGAAGAATGGTCGTGCTTGCATCCGAAGATATAGGAAATGCATCACCCAACGCGCTTGTTCTGGCTGAAACAACATTTAGTGCCGTAAGTAAAATAGGTATGCCGGAGGCAAGGATAATATTGGCACAGTGTGTAACTTATCTTGCTTCATCTCCCAAAAGCAACGCTTCCTACCAAGGAATAAATGCCGCTATAAGTGAAGTGAAAGGGAATAAACTTTTTCCTGTTCCTTTACATTTAAGAAATGCTCCTACCAAGCTGATGAAAGAAATAGGCTATGGTAAAGAATATAAATATGCCCATAATTACGACGGCAATTTTGTGCAGGAAAATTATCTCCCCGGTGAAATTAAAAATAAGCAGTTTTATTTTCCCTCTGAAAACGGACAGGAGAAAAGATTACTTGAAAGATTAAAAGCACTTTGGAAGGGGAAGAAAAAGTATTGATAAATTTCTTTTGCCGAATTTGTAATAATGATAAGGACAATTCTTTTTACACGGTTAGAGAAATGCAGTTCGGGACAAGAGATGAATTTAATTACTGCGAGTGTTCCGTTTGCGGTTGCTTGCAATTAGTAAATCCCCCGGATGATATTTCCAAGTACTACCCTCAAAATTATTTTTCATTTCAACAGCAAAAAAAATCTTCATTAAAAGAAAAGCTGAATGTTTATAGGGATAAATATGTTCTAAGCAATAAAAATTTAGTCGGAAATATTTTGTCCAAAATTTATGGAGCACCAACTTATACTAATTGGATAGTAAATGCCGGTGTTAATTTTGAAAGTGAAATTCTCGATGTGGGCTGCGGTGCGGGCGAACTGCTAAACAGGATGGGTAATGCAGGGTTTAAGAATGCTATGGGTATTGATTTGTTTATTGACAACGATATACATTATAAAAACGGCGTACAAATATTAAAGAAAAGCTTGTTTGAAATAAACAGCCGATTTGATTTTGTAATGATGCATCATTCATTAGAACATTTGCCGGATCAACATAAAGTTTTTAAAAAACTTTATAACATTTTAAAACCTAAAAAAACACTATTGATAAGAATACCTATTTGTTCTTCTGTTGCCTGGAAACGCTATCGTGAAAATTGGTTTGCTTTGGAAGCCCCAAGGCATTACTATATTCATTCGGAAAAATCCATAAAATTTATGGCTGACAAACACGGTTTTAAAATTAAAAACATTTCATACGATTCCAGGAGTATTCAATTTTGGGCAAGCATACAATATCAAAAAGACATCCCTTTGATGGATGAAAAATCTTATTTCGTTAATCCCAAGGAATCAATTTTTCCTGATAAAGAAATAAAAGAGTTTGAAGAAGAAACAAAAATATTAAATAAAAACGGTGGAGCGGATCAGGCTGTAATTTATTTGGAAAGAATTAATTAAGGGGTGGAATCATAGTATCTTATCAGAAATATTCGTGTATTTTTTGGCAAAAGATTTAAAATAGTAACTATAGTTTAAAAAGAATGATTGAATGGATGAATG
>ENA-ORDP01002058-ORDP01002058.1-marine-sediment-metagenome-genome-assembly--contig:-NODE-2058-length-10155-cov-5.649307_pt1 | contig 10155 bp, 9 predicted proteins | sample MGYA00248627_ERZ508539 | MGnify/ENA primary metagenome ERZ508539 (study PRJEB26208, sample SAMN05571518) | marine sediment metagenome | biome: deep sea; feature: Hydrothermal vent; material... | reverse complement strand
AGTTTCCACACAAGATTGCCAACAAAATAAACCTCCGTATCGGTTTGTCACCTTGAAACGGAAGTAAGTCCTGCTGTAAAAAGAAACGCTAGCCGAGGCTGGCGTTTCTTTTTACAGCAGCTTTACCACCATACCTGTTTTTATATTCTCACCCCCTCTTGAGTCGGAGCGAGTTAAGTACAACGGAGATTGAGCTTAGCGACATGGTGATGGCGGCAAAGACAGGGCTGAGCAAAATCCCAAATGCAGGATACAGCACACCTGCGGCAATTGGAATGAAAGCAGAATTGTAGAAAAACGAAGAAAACAAATTTTGCTTAATTATTCTCATTGTCCTATGAGAAAGTTTTAACGTTTCAGGTACTAGCATAAGGTCACCACGCATCAGTGTTACATTGGCAGCTTCCATGGCAATGTCTGTTCCCTCTCCCATGGCAATACCAACGTGAGCTTGGGTGAGTGCCGGGGCATCGTTCAACCCATCGCCCACCATTGCCACAATTTTCCCTTTATCTTGCAATTCTTTAATCTTGTCTGCTTTTTGATTGGGCATTACTTCACTGATAACATTTTTAATACCCACCTCCTTTGCAATGAACTGTGCCGTTCGGTCGTTGTCTCCGGTGAGCATCCATACATCTATATTGCTATCCTGCAACGCCTTCACTGCCTTGACGGACTCTTCTTTGACCACATCAGCTACCGCCAGTGCTCCTTTTACTTTTTTATCAACAACTATCGTCATAACCGTCTTGCCCTCACGCTCCAGTTTTTCAACTTCTTCTTGATAGGGCGAGTAATCAATACCCACACTTTCAACGAGAGCTCTGTTCCCCATGTAAACCTCTTTCTTTTGATTTTCAACCACAAGTGTTCCCTGCAATCCTTTTCCAGAAATGGCTTTGAAGTCTTCCAATTTATACAGCTCAATCTTTTCTTCTTTTGCTTCTTCCATAATTGCTTTATCCAAAGGATGAGAAGATTTCTGATCCAAGCTCGTCGCATATTTCAAAATTGCTTGCGCAAGCGGATGCTCGGAGCGCTGTTCAACAGAAGTGGCAAGGTTGAGTATTTCTATTTTCCCTCCGCCATCAAAAGAAATTATTTCTGTTAATTGTGGCTGTCCTTTTGTGAGGGTTCCTGTCTTATCTAAAACGAGAGTGTCTACTTTATTTGCAATTTCCAAAGAAGCGGCATCTTTGATCAAGATTCCTTTTCGCGCGGCACTTCCCGAAGAAACCATAATCGCCATGGGAGTTGCCAAGCCAAGCGCGCACGGGCAAGCAATAATCAAAACCGCCACAAAGTTAATAAGCGCAAATTGAAATGCCGGAACAGGTCCGAAAAACATCCACGCTATGAAAGTTAGAAAAGCGATAATAAAAACTACCGGAACAAAATAAGAAGAAATAATATCTGCCAAACGTTGCACCGGCGCCTTTGATCCTTGCGCTTCTTCCACCATTTTTATAATTTGAGAAAGGACAGTATCTTTCCCCACTTTTGTTGCTTTGAAAGTAAACGTACCAAACTTATTAACTGTACTGCCAATAACCGTATCCCCGGATTTTTTGTGCACGGGCATGGACTCTCCTGTTACCATAGATTCGTCAACTTCAGAATCTCCGTCAATGATGTTTCCATCAACGGGGATTTTTTCTCCCGGGCGAACCACTATCGTGTCTCCCACCTGCACTTCGCTAAAAGCAATTTCAACTTCTTTGCCGTCTCTGACTACCATTGCAGTTCTCGGCTGAAGACCCACCATCTTTTTAATAGCTTCTGACGCGCGCCCTTTCATGAGAAGTTCAAAATATTTGCCCAGAAGAATTAACACAATAACAAGCGATGAGGTATCAAAGTAAACGGACGGAGTTATATTGCCAATAACAAAGAATGCTGGTGAGAGAGTAACCGCCACACTGTACAAGTATGCGGAGAGAGTTCCGACAGCGACCAAAGTGTTCATGTCGGCTGTGTGGTACTTGTAAAGTAGTTTAAGCCCCGCATAGAACTGCCACCCTACCCAAAACTGTACAGGCGTGGCAAGAATGAACAATGCCCAGTCAGTATGTAGAAAAGAAGGGATAAACGGGAATAGCGTCGGATAACTACTTAAAAAGATAGTGCCTCCAAGAAGTACCCCGATTATCAATTTTAGTTTTGTTTTTTTGATTTGCCTTTCTTGTTCCAAGTTTTCTTTATTGAGAGTATCTTTTTTTGAGCTCTCTTCTTTCATCGGCTTATATCCCGCATCAGTGATGACAGCGAGAATTTTTTCCAAGCCAAGCTCTTTTGGGTTAAATGCCACTTTGGCTCTGCTGTTGGAAAAATCTATATCAACATCTTTAATGCCTGGAAGTCCTTTAATAGCTTTCTCTACAACTCCGGCACAATGCGGAGAGCTCATACCTATAACCTTCAAAGAAACTTCTTCATTATCTTCTGTGTGTTGTGTATTCCCGGTGGAGTTATTATCTTCAGATTCAACGCCCAACCTGTAGCCTGCCGTACCAACAGCTTCGGCAAGTTCTTTTGGTGAAACTACTTTCTCATCAAATTCAATTTGCGCGGATTCATTGGCAAAATTAACTGATGCTGATGACACACCTTTTGTTTTCATAAGCACCCCCTCTATGGTGCGCACACAACTTGCACAATGCATATCATATATTTTGTACGTTTCTTTTTTCATAATGGGTTTTGGTTATTTGATATCATATACCCCCTATGGGTATTCAATATATATCATCATACATGCTTCACACACGAAACGCAAACACATAAAGAATAGTTATGAACTCCGATTATTGTATATGGTGTGCTTCATAAGTAAAACAAACCCCCGAGCATCTTGCGAAGCTCGGGGGTTCCCATTGCCGTCCCTCATGGAAACATTGGGGACGGCGGGAGAGAAAAAGAACAATCACCACCCCTCCTGTAGCGCGGGGAGGTGAGGTCCCAGCGCCCTTGGCGAAAGTACGAATGTGTTGAAACCGCACCTCCACACATTTCATATGAAGGACAAAGGAGTTTTGCTACAGCATTTCTGCAACAACCGCTGCAACATTTGTTGCCAAGAAACCACAATGCGTGTGAAAGATCTAGCGGTTTCCAGCCCTCCTCCATACACATATTGCACAGAAACGGACGCAAGACCCTCTCAATTTCATAACTACGTACCGTGGGTGTTTCCGCAGTAACAATGCCTGTAGATATAGCGAAGCGTTGAACATGCACATCAACCGGGAAGGCATCTCCCGGTATTTGCATGAGTTTCAGCTCTCCATAGAAAAGTGCGAGCAGTGAAAGTATTTTTGGGCCGAACCCCGGAAGAAGACCTTTTTGGTTGCCTCTTCCGCCCTTACTAAACCTAAGAATGCCATTCACGCTTTCAAGTTTTTGGTAGATGGTGAGAGGGTCTCCTTCAAAGGACTCAAAGAGTGTTCGCGCCGAACGTTGCCAGTATTCGGCTGACTGCCTGGGAACACCTACCTTTTCTCTAGTGAGAGTCTTCAAAATTTCTGGAGATGACATTCCCAAGACTTCTTCAAAGTAGAGCCGGGGCTCTCTCTCCCACAGTCGTGCATGACTTTCATATACAACATTGCTCATCTCCCTCCTATCTGTCATCGTTGCAAAAAAGAGCCACCGACGATGCTCAACGTCTCCTCTTTCCACACCATACGGAAAGAATTTCTGTTGGGGAGCATTTTCTTCACGCGTAACGTGAGCAAAGAGCTGTTTTTGCTCTTTATACGCTCTGTTGAGAGAACCTAAAACATCTTTTGCCCTCGGTTTATTAAAGACAATTTGACTAGAATGGGATTTCGTTTTTTTCACGATACCTCCTTTCAAGGAACAACACAAATGTTGACGCCCCCTTGGCATGAACCAATGGTTGTTTAATAGGCCGGTGGCACCATAGGTCTCTCAATTCCGGCAAAACAACCAGTGTGGAAGACAGGACGAAAGCATCTATCCCATCAAGAGAAACATCAAGACCAAACGCCTCCATTATCAAACCAAGCAACGTACGCTCATGTGTTCCTTCTGCAAAAACCTCACAAATAACCGTACGATAAAATGGCGTATAGTACGGCTGTGATAACAGCTCTGCAATGCGCCGGGCATAAGCGTAACTTCTTAATTCTTTCCGAGAGTAATACGAATACTTGTACCTTTTAAGATAGCGTCTTATTCTTTTTGCGTGACCCGCGATATATCTTTTCTTCCTATATCGCACATCCTCAAGCATCATCTGCCGGTGGATGATTTTGTCACAGTGGTTAACCGTAAAGTGTATTCCACGCTCAACATATCCGACACTACCACCCCACCACCGTCCTTTTTTCTTCCACTTCTCGCGCTCCTCAAGCACGATGGCGGTCATACACTTAACAATATCCGGATACACAAGTACCGTTTCTTCTTCCGAGAGCCCACGCATTCGTATACGAGGTTTTAGATTCCAACGGCATCCAGCCCTGTTCCCCGCCTTATCTTTTGGGCGTTTTTCCAACTGCGCATAGGGTCGCGTACGCGAGTACCCGACTTCCATAAGAACACTTTCTTGCAAGAAGACGTCCTTATGTTGAACAGGGCCCAGAACAGCAATAATCTTAGCATAAGGAAGACCATTCGCTCTTCGGTCTCCATTATCAATTACAGCTAGCCTGCCCTCCTTCTTAAGCACTACGACAAACCGTGCATATCGCAACATATTTTTTGCATCGCGGTTTAGTTTACCAAGTGTTACTCCTCTAGAGAGGAGCGTATTTGCTTTGGTCATAATCGCCCCTCCTTTCAATGTCCAATATAAATCCTACTCCAGGTTACCAGCGAGTGAGTAATAAGTCAAAATGCCCGATTATAGTCGGGCATTTTGACTTATCTACATTTTATTTATGATTTTTTATGTCCACCGCGCTTCCATGTACGGTTTTTCCAGATGAGCGGGGCGAACAAATCATTTTCTGGTTCAACGAACAATTGAGTATCAAGTGATGCGGGGCGATTTTTGAAAACGATACCTTTTGCGGAACGAATGACGACCACCGGCATGCGCTCATCGCACTCACCCATTGAAAATACCGCTGCTGCTGCGAGCTGGTCGGCAAGATTGGCAACTTCAACTTGCATAGCGCGCCCAAACAAATCTAATTTCCCACGATAGTCGCGCAAAGGATCAAACCCATCCCACGCAAGCGCAATACCAAACGCACCGCGACGCAACGGAACACTCACCGAGTCTGTAATAATGACGCCGACCGTAGTGAGTGAATAGTTCTTCATGAAAAACTGGCGCAAACGGCGCGCACTTTTGAACGGGTCTTTCGGATATAAAATAAGATGCCCGTTGGCATTGCTTTCATCAATGCCGGACGCACCCGCCATATTCCCGTGGGCAATGGTAAAACAGTGGCGCCATCGTGTATTTTGCGGAGCATCAAAATACCAATCCGCTTCTTGTCGCGCTAATTCATATTTATCATATTGTTCTTCCGGCACACACTCACCCTCATCAATAGAAACTACCTTTGAGGAAACGGCAATGATATCTCCATTTTGCGGAGCAAATGAAGAATTGCGCAAAGCGTCCGTAAGAGAATCATGTGGCGGAACAAGAACGCGGGTTCGGACCGAACGTATCTGCATGTGTGTTACTTTATATCAACACCCATTGAGCGGGCGGTGCCTTCTATGATTCGGTCGGCGGCTTCAGGAGTTGCTGCGTTAAGGTCGGACATTTTTTGATCTACGATTTCTCGCACCTGCGCCTTGGTAAGCACGCCGACCTTTTGAGCCTGCGGTTTTCCTGAACCCTTTTTTATATCAAGTTTTTTCAAAATAAGACGTGATGCGGGCGGGTTTTTAAGTATAAAATCAAACGTGCGGTCATCATATACCGAGAGCTCAACCGGGATGATGTCACCCATTTGCTCGCGAGTCGCCTCATTAAACTTATTTACAAAATCACCAATATTAATACCGGCAGGTCCAAGAGCAGTACCAACAGGTGGAGCGGGTGTTGCCTTCCCCGCCGGAATTTGAAGTTTTATCTTTTTTACAACTCTTGCCATAGGTAAGGATACTGTACGCTAGACTTTGCGAATCTGCAAGAAATCAAGCTCAACGGGTGTCTCCCTGCCGAACATTGCAACCATCACCTTCGCCTTTCCTCTCGCCTCGTCAACAGAACCAACTCTGCCATCAAGGTCTTTGAACGGACCATCTATGATGGTGACCAAGTCGTCTCGCACGAGGTCAATTTTATGCTTTGGAGTATCTTCGTTCATGCGCTTCATAAGACCCCTCGCCTCTTCTTCATCCATGGGAACAGGCGTACTGCCAGCGCCCACAAAACCGGTTACTCTTGGAGTATTGCGAACCACAAACCAAGACTCTTCATCAACAATCATACGCACAATAATATATCCGGGATATATTTTTTCCTCCTCCACTACGCGCTTGCCACCCTTGATGCGTATCTTTTTTTCAGTTGGTACCACCACTTCAAATATTTTCTTTTGCATACCGAATGATTCTATGCGCTGTTTGAGGTTCCGTTCAACAGCTTTCTCATAGCCGGCATAAGTATGCACGGTATACCACCGAGGCTCGGATGTTTCCGCCTCTCCGGAGTAGTGTGCTATTGATTTTTCTTTTTCTTCCATAATATATAATTTACAAATTACGCACCGATAAGGTGGGCAATACCACTGGTGTAAATATAATCAAATACACTGATTATAAGAGCGGTTACTATTGAAATAGCAATGACCAAAAGAGTATGCGCAATTGCCTGGTGACGCGGTGGCCAGGTAACGTGCTTGAGCTCTTCTCGTACGTGTCGCAAATAAGTGATGAGTGTATGCATAATTTTTGGTAAATAAAAAAGCCCCATGGGCTTCTTTACATATGATTAGACTAATACGTTAGACGCCCACTGTCAAGCGTTGCAAGAGCCCACAGGCGTGAGCTACAGCTCGCGCCTGTGGGCTCTTTCTTCTTCACCTTACTAATAAATCGCGTAGATAAGCGTTACATTAGATGTATACGTACTATTCCCTGTTGGATATGACGGTATTTTGGATGCTGAAGATATGGATACTGACTCAGCTCTCGCATAGATTGGTCTTGGTTGATTTGAGAACTGAGAGAATCGTACTAACCGCCCAAGGTGCACACCGAGCTCTTGAGAAAGCTTCACCGCATCCTTTTTTGCCTGCGCGATGGCGCGCGTACGCGCCAAGTTTTTGTAAATAGTCGGATTGGCAACGTACGCAGAACCGGCATATAGATTAGTCACCCCCGTTTGTCCCAAACCCTGCAACAACACACCTATCTTTTTGATATCTGTTACTTTCACTGAAACTCGTTGCGATACCTTGTATCCATTTTGCTTCCGCGAGTTACACGCTATACCCTTCGCGCATATTATGTTTTCATAGTTTGGTAAAATTGTATAGGAAGTGGTTTTAATATCGGTGCCTGTGATATTCTCCTTCTTAAGAAAAGCAAGCGCCACATTTCCGTTTTTTGTGGTCTTTGTTTGTGCAATTGCCACGGTGGGGGCGGTTGCCGATACCCCATAAGAAAGAGTGACTGTGTTGGGCGTAGACGTTGCTGTTCCTTTTCCCGAAACCGTGATGGTGTTGGCGGGGGCATTTGTGGGCATAAACATTCCTTGAAGTGTGCCTATTGTTTGTACAACAATAAATATCGCAAGAACGATGAGCGTTATACTGGTGAGTATTATAATCGCCCTATTTTTGAAAAATTCATTTTTATTATCCATAAGCTATAGATTACTTATAATGATGAGAGAGCCACTACCGAAACATACTCTTAATCATAACATGTGCGCACAATACTTAGTGTGATGGCAAGTGGGCACCAGTGGACACAGATGGTGCAGTTGTAATTGATGTGGTTGCGGTGGTGGTGGCATTTGGCATATTCTGTGGGCACACAGCGAAAGTACAGTCCGGCTCTGTGCGTTTTTCCACCGTACCATCTGCACACGTGCGCGTATCTTGCGAACAAAGTATTTGACCATTCCCCGCAATGTTGGTCGGGCGCTCCATAACAGTGCGATACATTATACCGACAATACCTATAACTATAAGCAATCCAACGAGTGCAAGAAGTTCTTTGAAGTTAAACATGTTATTTTAGTATAGCGTAACACACGAAATTATATTTCTAAATTTCCGGTATATGCGAGTGGATTTTTATTGCAACGCTCTTTTGTGTATGGGTGGCGGTGCTTCCTCTTTTGCACCAATAGCCGTCAGAATGTCATCAAGAGCTTTCGGGTCGCTGACATTGATTTGTTGTGAGTGATTTTTGTGTGTCTGAACATACTCTCGGAACCGCGCCGCATAGGTTGCGCTGTCGTTTGGGTCACCAATCCACTCTCGTGCAGCATACGCGCGCGTATCGGGGTCACTAAGTGGCATCTCCGGATGTAGCGAGAGGAAGAAATGTTCTATGAGTCGCTGTTGTACACGCACATCGGCAATATCAACATACTCCGGAAGATGTTCCGTGTGTGCCTCCTTGACAGGTATGTTCTCACCGGGTTCATGAGATGATGGTCGCGATTCTAACATAACCATAATGATACCATGCACAAACAAGGTTGGGAGTATTTTTGGGGCGGCTACAGGGAATTGAACCCTGATCGAGGGCTCCACAAGCCCCAGTGTTAACCGTTACACCATAGCCGCCATGTGTTTGTATCATAGCGATAAGAACAAAGTAAGTTATACCATGCCGAGGGGTTTGATAAAAGAATCAGTGTAGAAATTAGCGGTACGAAGGCGCCGATTCTGAAATCCCCGCCGTGTGGTTGACAAATCGTGCCAATGCAAAAAGGAGTGAGGAAAGACGGTTTGCGTACGCAAGTGTCCCCGCGGAAATTTTTTCATGACCTTCTTCATGAACGGTAACGAGCTGTCGCTCTGCTCTGCGCGTTATGGTGCGAGCGACGTCAAGCATTGCGGAAAGTTCCGTGCCACCCACAATGGTAAAGCCAGTAATTGGGCGCAAAACTTTTTCAATTGCGTTGATGGTATTTTCAAGAGAGGTGATGTGTCGCTTATGTATTTTTTTTGGAGCGCCGGCTACCTCCGCCTGCATGATAAAAAGTGCTTCCTGCATCTCGTTTAAAATTGTGGAGAGTGGTTGCACAGACGGTCTTTTCATACCGGTCGGAACTGACAACACCGGCTGCAGAGAATCACGCGTTTTGCACCACCCGATGAAAGAATTAAGTTCATCCAACACTCCGAGCGCCTCGGATACTTGTGAAGATTTTGAAATACGCTGATCGCAATTAAAGATTTTAGTCGTGCCCGTGTCCCCTTTGCGTGTGTAAAGCATATTTTATATATTACCACTAATACGTCAATGTTGATGCACTTGTCCACTGCATAGATAGCACCACTCTAAAAAATCATTTGCAATGTTTATGCTTTGTATAACCAAACTTTATCATATTTTGAAATTTTTTTAATTTGATTTTTTATTAAACTTTTTATATTTTTCATATAGTTCTTTTGCTTTTTCTTTTGGGATTGCTTTTACATACGAAGTATCATTCCCGTATGATTCAGGAACATCAAAAATTTTATGTCTCAACAACGGTCCCCACGCCCACTTTGAAACCACTGTATCTTCATCTTCTAACACTCCAACATGCGTAATCATATTTGGATGTTTTTCCAAATCTTTATAGAAAATATAATCACCTTTTTGTGGATTATTTGTATACTCAAGAATTCTCTCATTCAATAATTTCTGAAAAAACGTATCATAAATAAATCCGCTACAGTTTTTTATTAAATCCTTATCATTATTTAAACCAAGTGCATAAATAAAACAATTATAATTGTCATTATACTTTTGAGGATTTTCCAAAACCTCAATCTTGGTGGGGAGTTTATTTTTTGTATATTTTAAAAATAATTCCGGTCTCCACCAGTTATCTCCGCCATTTGTGTGGATGATTTCATCTAAATTTTTTCGTAAATTTGTCATGCATTCATCTTGATGAACATATCTCATCGTTTTCAAGATATAATTCCTATTCTGTGCCCAGGAGAGGACTCGAACCTCCAAGCCTTGCGGCATATGCACCTCAAGCAT
>ENA-ORDP01002057-ORDP01002057.1-marine-sediment-metagenome-genome-assembly--contig:-NODE-2057-length-10157-cov-5.696694_pt1 | contig 10157 bp, 14 predicted proteins | sample MGYA00248627_ERZ508539 | MGnify/ENA primary metagenome ERZ508539 (study PRJEB26208, sample SAMN05571518) | marine sediment metagenome | biome: deep sea; feature: Hydrothermal vent; material... | reverse complement strand
GCTAAAACAATTGCAAGGAAGAGATGCGGCCTAACAAAGCGCTGCACCTGACCGCGCTCCTGCGTGCGCCGAAATCAAAGTTGATTTGGCATTTGCAAGTAGGCTCTTTGCCGAAGTACACTCTACAAGAGCCGCGCGGCCGGTGAGCTTGGTCGTTAGACGACAGGAACCGTTATTCCATGTCCACAATTCCATATGAGGCGCAGAAGAACTGTGATGGGCAGCGTACATGTGGCGCAGCTGCCTTAAATATGATTTACAAAGCCTTCGGAATTGTGGTTCCGCAGGAGGCCGTGTGGCGTGTCATCTCGTTGCCTGATGCACATGGAGGCCGGTTCGCTCGCACATACCGGCTAGCGTTTGACGCATCGCTAAGAGGGGTTAGCGCCGTTGCATTCAAAGCATTGGATCCAGTTCGGTCGGTTCAAGAGATTCTGGAGTCTGGCTCGAGCGTGATCATGAACCACCGTCTGACAAAAGATACGGGCGATGGCCACTACACAGTCGCGTTGAGGGTGCAAAACAACACGATCACGTTTCATGATCCTGAATTTGGCCCTTCACAGACTAAGTCAGTGGAAGCAATGCGAACCCTGTGGCAGCCGAAGTTCGCCTCGTGCGAAATCACGGGCAACTTCCTAATTGCGCTGGCTCAGTATGCTAAAGGTACACATCGGTGTAAGACTTGCGGAACCACCACTCCTGCATCCGTTCCCTGCCCAGCGTGCCAAGTAACTGTACCGCTTCAGCCCGCAGCGGCATTGGGGTGCTCCAGTGCTACATGCGCATCGAGATTGTGGGAGGTAGTTTTGTGCCCGTTCTGTGACGCGGTTTTTCCGATCAGCTAGTGCACAATCTGTCGTCTAACAATCGGTTCCAGCCGACGTTGCCGCTTCGCGACAACGCGGCTGAACCTGGGTGTTAGGTGGCCTAGTGTCAGTAGGTGATTTGGCATGAAGGACGTCTCCATTGATTACGACTATATACTCTCTAAATTGTCAACTCCCGACATAGAAGGGATAATCAGGTTTCTCTGGGAGATGCTTCCGGGGGAGTGGTGTGAGAAGTATCGGAAAATGACTCCTGCCGTGACAAACATACTCCAGTTCAACGATAATGGTTTTGAATTCCTGTTTGATTTTTCTTCGGAACTAATCACTAAAGGTGTTGTTTCTTGCGACGAAGCTGTTGAGGATCGTGTGGTTGCCGTTTTTGGAAGGTCGCAACCAAGTTCTAGAAACCGTGACGCAAACAGGATGAAAGGGTTTCTTGGCTCATCCTCAAAAGTCTTTGGTGATGATTACGATAAAGGGCATTTCATTGGCCATGCTCTTGGCGGTGGACTCGATGTAAATCTTTTTCCCCAGCGAAGGGATATCAATCGAGGTTGGTCGGCGCGTGGGAAGATCTTCCGAGCGATGGAACGGTATTGTTCGGAGAGTCCGGGGACATTTTGCTTTTCCCGTCCCATCTATTGTGATCGTTCGTGGCGGCCGTGCATAATCGAATATGGGCTATTGACTAAGGTAGGGACTTTTTGGGTAGAAAAACTTGAAAATTAGTCAGTCAATGCTGAACTCGATTAGGTCCTGGTTCACAACCCACCTAACAACTCGCTGAAGCTGACACCGCTTCGCGGCTACGTCCCGTGCTCACGTTCCAAGGCTTCGCCTTGCTGCCTGCGCACGGAGTGCGGCTTGACTCAGACCACGTTAGGAGGGTCGTCGTTGTGCAGTTTGTTATTCCACAGTTGGGTCGCTGCAAGGTATTGACTGATGTCGGCTATTAGGTTATACTGATAGCGGAGGTGAAGGTATAACCAATGGCGCATATCAAGACGGCGATTTCTCTGCAAAAGTCTCTCTTTGAACAAGTGGATGCCTTGGCCCGTGAACTCCAGATTTCCCGCAGCCGCTTGTTTGTGCTGGCCGTTGAGGAGTACATCCGGCGTCGGCAAAATCGGCAACTCCTGGAAGCGATCAACGCGGCCTATGACGATTCGCCAGATCCCGAGGAACAAACCCTGCTTCACAAGATGCGGCCACAACACCGGCAGTTGCTGAAGGGGCAATGGTGATCAGCCAGGGGGATCTGTTTTGGGTTGACTTGGGTGAGCCGTCCGGGTCGGAGCCGGCCTATCGTCATCCTCACCTTGTCATTCAGAATAATGTGTTCAATCGCAGTCGCATCAGTACGGTGGTCGTGTGTGCAATTACGTCCAATCTCAAACGTGCCAAGGCACCGGGAAACGTTCTGTTGGAGGAGGGAGAGGCAGGCTTGCCGAGGCAGAGTGTGGTGAATGTATCACAGATATTTACCGTGGATAAGAGGGACCTGGTGGAAAAGATTGGCACCCTTTCTCGCGGACGAGTGCGCCAAATCCTGGATGGCATTCGCCTGCTCACCGAGCCACGTGAGGTTGATGAGTAGTAGTTCTGAAGCATTCCGAGCGATAGGCTGGCCTGCCCCCCGAAAAGCAGACCGGATAGGATGTTAGGCCTCCAGAGGTCCTACCGCTGGCGCAATCGCTGTTCCAGACCGCACTCCCGCTGAGCTGGCCGCAGTGGAAAGAGATAAGTGCCAAGGCCTAACATTCGCTTTGGCCCGATAAATGGGAGCAAGTCAGTTCTGCCTAACAAGGCGCTGCAGCGGACGCGCTAACGCGCGCTGCAATCGAGGCTGATCTGACGTTTGCAAGTAGGCTCTTTGTCAAGGTAGAATCTATCAACGTCGTGCGGTCACTGCACTGTGGGCGTTAGGCTTAATCTTTGGGCTTATGCGGATAGGGGTATATTTGAAGCCATGAAGCAATACAAGTTTACCAGGTATTTCGAGAATGAAGTGCTGAAGAAACGGACGTACTTGAGAAAGGCATGGTGTATTCGGGTCCTTGAGAATCCGATCAAAAGCGAACCATAAGAGAAGAACCGTTTCAGGTTTTGGGGCAAGATACCTGAGCTTGGAGGACGGTTTCTCAGAGTGGTAACACTTGAAGATAAAGTGACGATTCACAACGCTTTCTTGGACAGGAGGTTCAAGCCATGAAGCTAAAATACTATCCGGACACAGATTCGCTTTACATCAATCTGATTGATCGGCCAAGTGTGGAGACCCGTGAAGTATCCATAGGAGTGCTCCTAGACTATGATACAAGTGGGAACCTGGTGGGGATAGATATTGACAATGCGAGCAAAAAAGTGCAGCTCGAGGAGTTGACTCTCAACAAGTTGCCCGCCAAGGTCCAAACTCTCGTGGCCTAACCAGGCGCTGCACCTTACCGCGCTCCTGCGTGTGCTAAATCAAGGTCGGTTGGGCGTTTGCGAGTTGGTTGATGGCCGAGGTAGGATACGCAAGTGTCGCGCAGCAGGTGGGCTTGGGCGTTCGGCGTTGCAGTGCTTGCTCTGGTAACTGAGAGGGTGTATCATCATTGTAGCGACATTCGACAAAGGATCTGAAACAATGCGATGCAAGGTTCAGAAATGGGGTAACAGTCTAGAGATCAGAATTCCCAAGGCATTCGCAAACGAGGTTGGCTTCCAGCAAGACGGCGAGGTGGATATTTCTGTCGTCGACGGTCAGCTGGTCATTTCACAGTGGGTAGGTCGGACACCTTCGCTTGAGGATCTCCTGGCTGGCGTAACAGAAGACAACCTCCACAGCGAGGTGTTCAGTGGTTCCGCTGTTGGCAAAGAGGCTTGGTAGGTGGCGTACGTTCCTGGCCGAGGCGACGTAGTGTGGCTGACCTTCGATCCACAGGCTGGACATGAGCAAGCCGGTCGAAGGCCGGCGGTAGTAGTGTCTCCAAAGGCTTACAACGGCAAGGTCGGCCTGGCGGTTTTCTGCCCTGTAACCAAGCAAGCCAAGGGCTATCCCTAGCCTGAAGGCATAAGGCCGTTGATTTCTGTCTGTTCATGTTGTACCTTCAGGAGTATGGATTACCAACAGATCATCACGATTGAGCCTGGCAAGCGTAGCGGGAAGCCCTGCATCCGCAGGTTGCGCATCACCGTTTATGACGTGCTTGAGTACCTCGCCTCAGGCATGTCCATGGATGAGATTCTGAATGACTTTCCTGACCTCACAGAAGAAGACATTCGCGCTTGTTTGGCGTTCGCAGCAGACCGAGAGCGCCGGCTATTGTCAATTCCGACCGCATGAAGTTGCTCTTTGACCAAAACCTATCTCATAGGTTGGTATCTGTGTTAGCCAGTCTGTACCCTGGATCGGTGCACGTGCGCGACCTGGGCCTCAAAACAGCCGACGACGACGCGGTCTGGAAGTATGCGCTGGAGCACGGCTTTACGATTGCCTCCAAGGATGCAGATTTTCGCCAGCGGAGTTTCTTGTTTAGCCACCCACCGAAGGTGGTCTGGATTCGACTAGGCAATTGCTCGACCCAGGACATCGAGGCGCTATTGCGAGCTCGGCACGGCGATTTGCTGGCGAAGGTTTCAATCCCTTTCAGGGTTTAGTTCCGATTGTTGCGGCGTTCGCTTTACCGCCCTTCCCTTGCGCTCTCGTAGCAGAGTTCCCGAGCATCGGCCGCTTTGGGTCATGTTGATCTCCTAGTCTCCATCCTACGTTGGGATGCTTCCGCTTGCATCTCCCATAGTTTCAGTTCTTCTGACCTCCCGAGCGTCTCCTGGCATTCCCGTGTCAGCAGCGATGCTCGGAGATGTCTCACTATTCGCTTGTCAAAGATCAATCGCCTCTCCCTTGCATCATCCTTGTTAGTTTGCCTCATCTGGCACCTCGCTGTCAAATCCTAACAAGATAGCTCCTTCGGATAACGGCTGCACTCCGCCCAATCGCTCGATGCGCGCCACATCCTTCTCACAGAGGAAATAGAAGCGCACACTGTCTTCCTCAGGGCAAATGAGCTTGTCCAACCGAGCTTTCATCTTCAGGTAATTCATTTTCTCCAGCTTGCACTCGAAGACGCTGTACTGCACCCACTGCCCATAATCCTTCAGCGTCTTCATGATCTTCGTCCGCCGGCGGTCGTCTTGAATGTCATAGGAGATAATGATGAACATAGCTCTATTTGATGAGGAACGGCACGTAGCCTTCGATTTCCTCGCGCAGGGCCTTGGCCAGAATGCGCGCCTGCAATTCGAAACAGCGCCGATAATTGGCCTTGTAGCCGAAGACCGGATGCTTGATCTCCAGGCGCTTGCGCTCTTCATAGGCTCTCAGGAAGGTCCGCTTGGCTCGGTCCTTCATGCGATGGACGTTGCCCGGCTGGACCTCAACATCCTCCCAGGCGATCATGCGCTTGTTGATCAGCGTGAGCACCAGGCTGTCCACGATCACCGGGCGGAACTCCTCCATCAGATCCAGGGCGAGCGCCGGTTTCCCATAGCGGTCGGCGTGCAGGTAGCCCACATAAGGGTCGAAACCGACCACCTGGCAGGCACTCATCAGATCGTTGGCCAAGAGCACATAGCCGAAGGAGAGCAGCGCGTTGACCGGATCGGTGGGCGGCCGTCTGCTGCGCGAGTTGAAGCGCCATCCTGCTGCCTTGATCAACCGATTGAAGTTACCAAAGTAAGCGGCAGTTCCGGCTCCCTCCAAGCCGCGGACTTCAGCTACCGAACCGACCCGAGGCAGTTTCTTGCTCAGGGCTTTGAGCTGAGCTATGGCGCTTGTTACTTGCTCTTCTGCGCTTTCGCGCGCCGAGCGCTGGAGCAGCGTGCGCATATTGAGCAGCTTGCCCCGCACGAAGCCACGGGCCAGCTCGGTCGCCTGAGCCGGATCATCTGAGGCCCGGAACTGCGCCTTGCGCAAGATCAAGTTCTTGCTCAGCGGCGGCTGGAAGCGACCCAAATACTTACCCCAGGCTGAAAGATAGACGATGTCAATCTGATGTTCCATCAACGCGCGCAGGGCCGGGGAGGTGATCCCCACCCGACCGAGCATCACCAGTTGCTCAACCTTGATCATCGGCACATCCAACAGCCGTTCCCGCTGCAAGGTCACCTGAACCCGCTCGCCGGTCACCCGCACGATCGCGCCTTCTTTGCTGACATAAAGCGTGCTCATAGCACCTCCTGGGATTCACGGTAGTGCTTCAGCTTGACAGTCTCACGAGGCAGGCAGATAGGGTAGAGGCTACAACCCCGGCAGCGCTTGCTGTAGATGGCGACAGGTTCCCTTGCCAGCGGAGCGGCCAGCAGCGCTCGCACCTGCTCAATGGTGGACACGGTCTGTTGGCGCAGGGCTGCCTCGAAGAGGACCTCCTGGCGGCGCTGCGAAGCAGCGTAATAGATGAAACCCCGTTCGATCGTGCGAGCCAGCATCTCCTCCAGACAGAGGGCCTGGGCACATAGCTGGAGCTGATCGTTCTTCCAATTGCCTTTGCGGCCGCGCTTGTACTCGACGGGATATAGCTCGCCGGCTCTCTCCTCGACCAGGTCGGCGAAGCCGGAGAGACCGTAGTGTTGGGAGTAGATGTAGAGCCGTCTGAGCTGTAGGAGCTGGCCGCGCTTGCTGCGGATGGTCTGATGGACGCGCTCGTGGAGCAGGTCGCCCTCGATGGTGTAACGGTTGTCGCTGAACTCCCCGGCGACGTAGATCCACCAGCAGCGGCGCGGGCAGTAGTCATAGTGGTTGAGGGCGGAGATGGAGACGGTGACGATATCCTGATAGCTACGCCTCATGTTCGTATCTCCTTTCCAGCTATACAACTCTCAAGCCAGTTCCATAAATTCCTTCACGGTTAGGCCAATCTCCTTGATGATTCTAGCGACAGTGCCCTTGCGAATCTCCTTGGATTGATAGCGAGGAACCGGGATGGCTTTCCCGTCGCTATCTCTTACCCAGAGCTCATGAGAGCCTTTCCCTTGACGATAAAAGCGAAATCCCAATCTCTTTAAACGTTTCGTGACCTCGCTGTACTTCATGCCCCGCAGTCGAGTTGTCATGGCTAGATCTCAACAGGGATCGTGAAAGTCACTTTCTCCTTTCCCTTCAATTCTTCAGAACTGCCCCTTAGAATGGTTTCTCCCCGTTCATCCCGGTAGGCGAGGATCATCTTGACGACATCCAAGCAGTTGAAGAGGGCCTTTTCGATAGTATCTCCTTCGGCGAATGCACCTTGGATCAAGGGGCAGCTCGCCAGAAAGCCATTGTCGTTGCGCTCGATGGTAACGGGAAGATGAGCGATCTTTGTGGTCTTCATGTTTGTTCACCTCCAACTCTAGTTTTCTCCTCCTTCACTTGTCACTTGTAGTCCATGTTAGTTAACAACAATATACTGACTGAGACGTCTCCATGAGGAGATGGGAGGTTGTCGCTCATCTTTTCTCCTCCAAATGCTTAGCTTCAAATGATGATTGCATCAGGCTTCAACCGTTCTTTGGCTAGAAAATGTCCTAGCAGTTCGGCATGGGCATGGAAAGCCGCTGTGCCAACGAGCAGGCGGTATCCATCATCGAATGTGCCATCAGGGAAGCGCACGGTAAGGCGTCGTGCCCATAGATCAGTTCCGCGCATACGAGCTAGGAACGCACCAAAGTCGTCTGGGGGGAGAATCAGGGTCAGTAATGGGGTATTGATCAGCGCAGTGACGATTCTTGCATCCAACGCACCACTGAGGATATCTCCACCCCGTTCGCGAGCTTGCATCCTAAATCCGCATGGGGCCACCGGAGCGCCGCACCACCTCTTCTCGAAGTGCTCCCGCGCATCCTCGCTGTCGTAAACGAACTCCAGACTCAGCTTTGGCTCACGCGGCTTCAGCAGCTGGAGGTAGAAGTCCCCCTGCAATTCGGTCTCGGCACATTCATGACGAAACTGTCTGCGGGATAGCGGGGGTGAAAGTTGGTAATAGCAGAGCAGATGAAAGAGAGAGTAGCGGTTGACCGTCTGGCTAGATAAGAGGTGCTGGGGATCATAAATGACGGCAGACGGTCCCTGAAACGCCTCTCGAAAGTTGAAGAGGGCCCGCGTGACTGCGACCTGGCTGACGACGAAATCCCGGAGAGCATGCTGTTGAGCTTCATCGCCAAGGAGATGGGGCAGGTGTGGGAGTAGTTCAGATAGCGCAGGACGACTCTGAGTGGGATCAAGCCACTGAACCCAATCGGCTGTCTGCTGAGCAGTGCTCTTGTTGAAGGGGATTAGGCCCTTCTTAGTGACATTTAACCATCGCTCGCGAGCCTCAAACTTATAGAAGAAACCACGTAGCCCTCCAGCGCTTCGTTTGCTGCCTGGGGCAAATACCTCCTTCAGTCTGCGGTATAGAGCGTCCAGCTCATCATGTAACTCAGTGGGCATCACCTTGCTCATCTGGTGAATCGGCCAGAAGCACTCGCTGATGGCGTGTGAGCGAATATAGGCATACAAGCTGTGCTTAGGAGGCAACTGGTCAGATCCAGTGACCAGCTGCGCGAGCTCCAGTCGAGACAGGGCTTGCCCTTGATAAAGGGAAAGCGATTCAGCAGCTCCGGGTGGCAGCAAGGCTACGGCGACACTTGGCTCATCGGTCCCCTGTTTGCCCAGAACCCGGCCAGCCCGGCCGATGCGCTGGATCAGCTCATCGCTATGGCGGGCGTCACAGATGATGAAATCCATATTTTGTCGTTCCTTGCCCAGCTTGGCGAAGTTGTAGCCGATATCCACCGTCGGCGTAGCCAGGATGAGGTTACGGCCTGTGGCGCGCTTCCGCGCCTCCGGCGGCTCCGGGCCGGTGATTCGGCCCAGGCGCTCTTCGCTCAATACCGGGCGCAAATTGGCATATATCTCGTTGATGCGCCACAAGCTACTGCTGATGACCGCTCCATCCAAATGGTCTCGTACCACCCAGTCCAACAACATCTGCCTATGAGCGGCTCCCCACTCTTGAATCTCCCCCTCAAGGAGGGTTAGCTCCAGCGAGCTCAGGGTGGGCGTGGTGGGATAGTCGGCACTCTCGGGCAGCTCATTTTCGGGGCTGATCAGCGCCCAGCGGTCGCCAAACAGGCGATCCAGGTAGGTGATCACCTGGGGTGTCGGCGTGGCCGAGAGGAGGCAGACTTTGCGTCCGCGCATCTCAAAGTAACCGAACTGATCGAAGAGGGCAAAGGCAAAGAGAAAACTGGCCAATTGCTTGCTGTCATAGTAGTGAAACTCGTCTACGACGATGTAATCGAAGGCGGTAAGGAAGCGCTCGAAGAGATTACGTCGGTCATGAACGTCATAGCGAAAGAAGAGAGCGTAGTAAAAGATATCGGGATTGGTGATGAGGATGATCGGTTTTCGTCTTGTCCCCGACTCGAACTCCAGGTAGTTGCGAATGAGCCGCTGGAGGAGCTCACCGGGGCGATAGGGCAAAGCTTCTGTATCCTGAGCGGTGCGCAGGGCGCGCACATCTGCGGCGGTCATCTTCAGCACGCGGAAATTGAGGTCATAATCGGCCACAAATTGCTCAATGTCCTCGGCGTGTTGAGCCAGCAAGGCGTTGGTGGGCGCAATGATGAGCACATTCTTGCCTGTGCCGTTTAAGTCGAAAAGGTAGAGCAAGCTGGCGACCGTTTTGCCCGTGCCGGTGTTGTAGGTATTCATGACCAGGTCGTAGGCGCGCAGCGCTTCCAGGGTGCGCATCTGGTGATAAAGCGGCGGCAATTTCACCCCCAAGGGGTTGTCGGGGGCGAGTTTCTCCTGCTGACCCTGGAGGTGGAGGGTGATCATGAGACTTCCCAGATGCCGTAGGGTCCGATGGCAACCAGTGTTTCCCGCGTGGTAACGGACCCCGGTGCCCAGCAGATCTGAACCTGTGGTTGGAAGAACTCTCCGAACTCCTCTTCAGTGCGCGTCTCCCGTCCCACCAGGGGCTCGATCTGACCGCGGGCGGACACGCCCTCGGCCACGGTGTGGGCTAGCAGCGGCTTGCCCGCCTCCACCATGATGACCGGACGTTCGCCAGCTAGGTCGAAGGAATAGCCAAACAGTCCATCTGCTTGCTGTGGCTCCCCACTCAAAGAGATCCGGCCCCAGCCATACTTGCGCTCCCCGCCGAGCTGAAGGCAATTGAGCGCCTCTTTCCAAGGGAGCACACTCCCCACCTGCTCGAACACGTAGCCCACGAGATAGACGGGATCGCCCGCCTCGTTATCGTACGGGCTGATGAACTCGGTCTCGTGCAGGCTGCCCTCCGTGGCCGCGGTGCGCCGGGCATC
>ENA-ORDP01002056-ORDP01002056.1-marine-sediment-metagenome-genome-assembly--contig:-NODE-2056-length-10170-cov-2.542758_pt1 | contig 10170 bp, 13 predicted proteins | sample MGYA00248627_ERZ508539 | MGnify/ENA primary metagenome ERZ508539 (study PRJEB26208, sample SAMN05571518) | marine sediment metagenome | biome: deep sea; feature: Hydrothermal vent; material... | reverse complement strand
TAAAGGGAAATTAGATATTAAATATTTAAAATATCTTCGTTTCCCATTTTCTTATAATTTATGTGATGATATAACTATTGCTAATAATACCGAGAAATATATAAAGAGAAACCATCTCGAATTTGATATAATTTATTCACACTGGCCTTACCCCGATGGATATGCAGCATATAAAACAGCAAAGAAATTAAATAAAAAATTTGTTTTAGTTTTAATTACAAATTTTTTATATATATAATCTAGAAACCTAAATATTCCATTATAGCCTCAGCGATACTTTCGTTGTGTTCTTCTTCTGGTAAATATTCCATAAGAAAAAGATGAATATCTTCAACATCTTCATCAGGTACAGGAAGAGTGATATATGGCATAAGTTTTTTTTCTGATTTCACGATGAGTTTTTTATCGCGGTCATTGTGATAATGAAGCCAAAAAGACTCAAGTGTATTGAATGGGTATAGGGTATCGTTGATATGAATTCCACGTCTGCTAATTTCAAAATTAACCATACGTGGCGCGCGCGCCGCGTATAATAGTAATGTGAAAGTTCCTAAAATAATAAAAATAGCAAATAGAATGTTATTGTAGATTATCGCTATCAATGTAATTGCCACAGTGATAATTCCAACAGCCCAAAACCAATCAACACTACGGTCTCTATGTTGGTATTCAAGCATCTTCCATTGTATTTTATCTCGTTTCATTTATAAGTTATGGAGAAATAGTGTTACTGCATCCTTTGGCATAAAGGCTTACCGTATCAGTTTCAAGGCAGAATGTTATTGTGTAATCTGTTCCAGATGTATTAGATATGTATGTGTAGTAGCTAGATGGATAAATTGGGTCTGGTCTAACCTCTGGAATTACAAGGTCGTCCTTAAGCGCTAAAGAAAACGAATCAGTTCCTGTAATTACCACCAATGATTGTTCTATTGGAAAACGATTGTGGTTATTAAAATATAGATTAAGTGCATTCTCTATTTGGTGAAGAGATGCCATTCGTGCCGCATCCCTGCCTTTTGCTTTCATATTTGATAAAAGCACCTTATAATTAGAATAGAACCAAATTATTTACTATTAAGATATTTTATAAATCCTTTAATTTGTTTCCTACAGCTTAAAGTTTTTGAATACAATACTTCAGAAACATCTTTCAAATTGTATATTTCTTTCAAAATATAGCTCATCGAAATAATTTCAGAACAAGACCTTGAAGAAAAGAATAAAAACCGGACAAATTCTTTGTTTGAATTTGAATCAAACCCCTCGGCAATATTATTCATAATTGAAATTGCAGCTCCGCGTAATTGATCTACCAATCTGAAATCATTTTTGATTTGGTTTTGTTGCGTTATTTGATAAACTAATTTCACTATTTCAAATGCCTCTTGCCAAATCGGTAATTCTTCAAAATTTTTATAACTCATCAAATTATCTTGTATGTATTTAAATAACTCATTTTACAATCCCGAATTCGCGGATTCAGGATTTGCGGATTGCGAATTGATTGATTCGGGATTTGATTTTTCAGTGGTTTCAATAATCTTTTCTTTATTCATTTTTTTAATTATGTTATTAAAATTATTTACTATTATGTATCTAAATAACTCATTTCACAATCAAAAAAATCCGCAATCCGTTAATTGCGAATTCGCAAATCCACCTACATATACCCACCACGACGTAACGTTTCCAATCCACCGCCGTCATCTTTATCTTGTGCGCGACCCGAGCGTTCGGCAATATTGCTAAGTTTACCTGAACTTAATTCTTCAATAATCTCATCAACATTTCTTGATTCGGATTTGATTGGAGAAGTACATGGATAGCATCCGAGTGAACGATAACGTTTCCCATCACCTTGATTATAATACAAAGAAACCGTAGGAATATTTTCTCGTTTAATATATTCCCAAATATTTAGTTCAGTCCAATCCAAAAGGGGATGAATCCGCAAATGAGTGCCGGGTGCAAAATCCGTTTTAAATTGATTCCAAAACTCCGGCGGTTGATCTCCAACATCCCATAAATTTTCTACATCACGCGGTGAAAAGTATCTTTCTTTCGAACGGCTGCCTTCTTCATCGGAACGGGCACCGACAATTACACCTGTATAAGGTTCGGTATTTTTATCAATTTCGTATTTCCCGGTTATAAGATTCAATCGATACCTTTTCCATTTACCGTTTAATGTATTTTTTAAAGCATCCGTCTTTAAATATTTACAACATTGAATTCTGCCTACATTTCCATCGGGAAACGTTAATTTATTTCTCAAAGCTTCTTCATTTTGCCCGTAAATCATATTGAGATTCCATTTTTTAGCCAATTTATCACGATATTCAATCATTTCCGGTATTTTGAATGAAGTGTCGATATGTACCAATGGGAAAGGAACATGTCCAAAAAAAGCTTTACGTGCAAGCCAAAGAAGTACTGTACTGTCTTTCCCTATCGACCACAACATACAGAGATTTTTAAAATTTGCATAAGCCTCACGAAAAATATAAACGCTTTTATTTTCCAGTTCTTGTAAGTGATCCATAAAAATCCAATTAAAAATTATAAAAAGTTAAATATCAAAGGTTAAATAAAATAAAGGAACGTTGGAAAATTGGAATTATGGAATATTGTTTCCCATTAAAATTTATCTTCCCAATTTTCTTGTTTTTGTTGCCTGCCGGTGTAACTTTTTTTTATTACACTGGGTAATGATTTTATTAAATTAATTAATTCATTTTCCACTTTGTAGTGTAGTTCGTCGAAATTTTGAAAAGTTGTGCTATTTTTTTACCCATTATTCCATCATTCCAACTTTCCTCAATGCATCATTCCTTTTCTACATTATATAGTTTTTGATACTTTCTCTAAAATTCTTTTAGCCGCTTCTATTGCATTTGTTTTTTCAATATTTATTTCAATTGAACCGTTTTGGGGAATTTCATATTCAACATCAACTCCAGGTAAATTTTTAACTTTCCCGAGTCTTGCTTTTTCATAAATTTCGCTATCATCTCTTTTTTTGCAGATATCTATTGGAGTGGAAACATAAACTTCATGAAAATTTTTACATATTTTTGCAACAAATTCTCTTGATTCACAATAAGGTGAAAGAAACGAAGCAACAACAAAAACGCCTTGCTCTTCTAATTTACTCGCTAAATATCCAACTCGCTTAATGTGAGTATTGACCTCCTCTTTGGAATATCCTATTTCAGGGAATAAATGCCTAATAGTGTGCCCGTCAAAATATTCCGTCTTAAATCCTTTTTTCTTCAATAAAGTAATCAGCTCGGCGGCAATATCTTTTTTACCCGATTTTGCCAATCCCGTTAACCAGATAACGGCAGGTTTAATTTCTTTTTTCCCAAATTTAATTTTATCCCATGCTCGTTCATGAAAAAAATAGACCAACATTTTAAGAAAAACTTCTACACCGCCAACAGAAAAAGCAATTGTTAAATTACCGATAAAAATGTAAACTAAAGTTATAGTTATAAGTGTAGCAAGTATACGCCAGGAAATTGTTTTAACGATGGAACGGGATTTGGTTTCAAAGTACAATAGAACTACTCCTTATTATTAGTAACTATGAATTTTGGAATAATGTAAAAATTCTATTATTCCACCATTCCATTATTCCAATTAACTATTTTCCGTCCAAATAGATAACCAACTATCATTTCTACATTTTTCGTAAGATTAGAATTTGTGCCGTTATCAATTTTTAACTCTGGTTCTTCCGGTTTTTCATAAGGAGAAGAAATTCCGGTAAAATCATTTATTTTACCTGCTCTTGCTTTTTTATATAACCCTTTCGGATCACGTTTTTCACATGTTTCCAAATCACAGTTCACAAATATTTCTATAAATTTATTTTTGGGTAAAAGATTACGCACAATTTCCCGGTCTTTTTTAAATGGCGAAATAAATGACGTCAGAACAATTAAACCGGCATCCACAAATAGATTAGCTACTTCTCCAATTCTTCTAATATTTTCTATTCTACCTTTTTTACTAAAATCGAGGTCGGAATTTAATCCTTGGCGAATACTATCACCATCAAGCAAATAAGTATGTATCCCTTTATCAAACAACATATTTTCAACTGTATTAGCAAGTGTCGATTTTCCACTGCCGGAAAGTCCGGTAAACCAAATACAGGCTCCTTCATGACCGTTTAATTTTTCGCGGTCGGATTTAGAAATTTTTGATTTATTCCAAATAATGTTGTTCATTTTTTAGCATTCAGTAGTTTGTATTTAGCTTAATTTTATTAATTTCTTCTGTGTAAATCTGCGCATAATCCGTGTGAGTCTGTGGTTTTATTTTTTACCACAGATATCACCGATTCAGGCACAGATTTTCACAATTTAAATTTTTTATTCATTTTCTTCTTTGTATTTAATTCGTGTTTATTCGTGCAATTCGTGTCTTATCTCATTATTACTTCAACAGGTATTTTGATTTCTCCACTGGCATGTGCAGTAAGCACAAAATTTAGCTTCTCAAATCCAATAACTCTTCCATTTTTGTCTTTTACTAATATCACTTCCGATTCATTCTCCTCAGAAAATGCTTCCTTTTCCGGTTCATCAAACCAGACATTAAGAATATTAGCTTTACGGTCATAAAATATTTTTATCTTTTCCATAATTCTTCACCAATTTTTATTTTATCAGTTAAATACGTTGTAATAATAAATCCAGTAGAATTTTCAATTTTTGTAACAACACATATATAATAATTATCGCTTTTTCTGTAATATAACCATACAGTTGGATCCCATTTGCTTAAACGGATTATTTCAGAATTTTCTAGAGTATTTTTTATCTCGTCAAAATGATCTTTCATTACAGGATGTTTCTCTGTAATTATTTTGTTCCAATTTTCCTTGGTTAATCGTATTTGCTTATTTAAAGGAGTTTTTATTTCAAAAAGTTGCATTACTGAACGCTCTTGCAATCATCCAATCTTTTATAGTAAAATATTCTATCTTCTTTTTTAACTAAGAACTTTGAACAACGAACTAAGAACTAAATTAGTAATTCTAAACTCTATTTCCCAATTCAAATGCACTTACAATAAATCCAAAATTTTTGAGCACTTTTTTATTGTAAATCAATTCAGATTTATCTTTATTAACGAAGTAACCGCCTGCACCACGCAATATTGCATGTCCGGCACCTGTATCCCATTCCCAAGTTGGACCTCCGCGGAAATATAGATCTGCCTTACCCTCAGCTACCATACACATTTTTAATGAACTTCCCTTTGATATTTTGTTTTTAACTTTAAATTTTGAATAAAATTGTTCTTCTTCCTTGCCTGAATTCGATCTGCTTTGTATAACCGTTAAATAATCATCTTTGTTTTTTGAACTCACGTGTAATTTAATATTTTCACTTTCCCGGTTATCTTTTTTACAGCTTCCGGTTTTCACTCCACCCCAATAAAGCTCACCGGTTACAGGCACAAAAATAACACCCCAAATAGGTAGCCGATCTTCAATTAATGCTATATTAATCGTAAATTCACCATTTTTTTTTATAAACTCCTTTGTGCCGTCTAAAGGGTCAATTAGCCAAAATCTTTTCCAAGCTCTTCTTTCTTCAAACGGAATTTCTTTTCCCTCTTCAGATAGTATCGGAATAGCCGGTTCAATTGCCGGTAACCCGGATACAATAATTTCATTAGAAATTTTATCGGCTTTTGTAAGAGGTGAATTATCGGATTTTAATTCAATTTCAAAATCGCCGGAGTTGTAAATTTCCAATACTGCTTTACCTGCATCCAAAACAATTTTAATTATGTTTTCAATATCGTAATCACTAATCATCTATTCATTTTTCTCCCTTACTTTTTATTGTGTTGCATAAACAATAAATAGCAAACAGTTATTAACCCTACAACGCAACTTAGTTTTTTATCATTCTTAGCGTCTGGAAGGTGTGAAAATCCTTTTGTTTTTTTGGCAAAATCTAAAATTAAAAACAAAATTTTCCCTTCTCACTCTTCAGAATGGCTATCTTGCGTAATAGGGTTAAAGTAAAATTAATTCTGAAAATTGAATAATAGGCAATTAATAGTCAGTTATTATGAGTAAGAATCTAACATGTTAAAAATTTTTAACTTCTAATTTCAAATTTTTCATTTTTCTTTGAATCCAAATGATGTATCCTTTTAATTTAATTTCTCACTATTATTTATTGTTTTAACTCCTTTAGAGTTAACTGATTCTAATTTTTTTTACAAAGCTCTTTTAATCCTTTTTATGCATTATAACCGTAGCCATTCTTAATCTCTCTTAATCCTTAACTTTATTCGATAGTTTGTCAGAAAGTATCTTTTGCAATTCATCAAAAGCCTTTGAATTTGAGGAGCCTTCAATTGCTTTTACGGCTACGCCCTGGACTTTTTGATATGCTTCATCTAGTTTTTTAGTAAGTTCACTAATTTTCTTTTCCTGTTCGGATGCTATCTTTGTCAGTGATTCTATTTTGGTTTTTAATACATTCTTCTCGCCTTCAAACTCTTTTGTTAATAAATCTTGCTTACCTTTTGCCTCTGCCGTCAGCTTTTGTGTTGTTGTTTCGATCGACTTCTTAATAGCCGCATCCAATTCTGCTTGAAATTTATCGACTTTCTCTTTCATTGAGAGATATTCTGATTCCCGGGTCTTAATTTCCCGCTCTCGTTCATTCAACTCATTTGTTTTTTGTTGAACTTTTTCACTGAATTCATTCTCTTTAACTGATAATTCATCATTTAATTTATCCTTTGCAATTTTCTTATTGCGGTTGAATATGTATTCATATTCTTCTTTTTCTCGTGCACTTTCTTTCTTTTCCCGTTCATCTCTTTCTCTTATCTGCGTTTCATGAGTTTTCTTCTCTCGCTCCCATTCATTTCTTAGGTTATCAATTTCTTTTAAAATTGTTTCTTTTTTATGCTCAAGATCATTTTCAAATTCTTGCTTTTTAATATTCTGTGATTCAATCAATGCGGCTAAAGAATAAGCGTTCCCTTCAATTTCAAAAATTTCTTTTAATTCTTCTTCTTTTACTTTTATTGCTTTTTGAATTTCTTCGTATTTTTTTACTTCTTTTTCGAGATTTTCTTCCAAATTAGATAAGACATTATTTATATCCACCTTAAGATTGTTTATCCCTTTAGATACTACTTCGGTGGAAATCCCACGTACTTTTTCTATCGTCTCTTTTTTAGTTTTTTCTTCCGAAATTTTCTGCGGTTTTAATTGATGCTGCTCTTGTTCTCTATACAGTTTTATCAGTTCATTATATGTATCAAGCATCTCTTTTTTTGTATTTGTTAACGTCATTTTTTTTATTTTGATGTTTTCTTCACTCATTTTTACTCCTACCATTTTTTATTGATTTTTTTAATATTGATTTTTTTAATTTTGTTATATTTCTTTTAATTCCGCTATTCATTTTATTTCATATTATCAACTCCCTAAAATTAGCAAATTTTTTTTGGCTTCTACATCCTAAATAATTTTTGTTTGAAGTAGCCCACCGTTTTTTCCAATCCTTCGCGAAAATTAACCGATGGTTTATAGCCAAACATTTTTTCGGCAAGATTTATATTCGCAAAAGAATGTTGAGGGTCTTTCCTATCCGGTTCACTATAAATGGGGAAAATTTCACTGTGTAATATTTCGTTGATCGAATCTACAAGTTGATTAAGCGTGAGTCTATCATGACATCCACAGTTTGCAGCAAATCCAAATTTTTTTATTTCCGATGTGGCAGCCAGATAATTTGCCATAACCACATTTGTAATATAAGTAAAATCACGACTTTGTTCCCCATCTCCGTAAATAACCGGCTGTTTGCCTTCAAGTACAGCATTTATAAATTTCGGAATTACTACAACAAATTGTGAATCAAATTCCTGTCTCGGTCCAAACACATTGAAGTATCTTAAAGATATTGTTTCCAATCCAAAAGAGTTGTAATAAATTTGACAAAATTTTTCACCGGTTATCTTGGAAAGTGCATAGGGAGAAAAAGGATTTAAAACCATTCCTTCATACTTTTCTATTTCCAAAGTATTTTCGTAAACAGCAGACGAACTAGCAAAAATAAATCTTCGTATATTATTATTCTTAGCTGCTTCTAATAAATTTACTGTACCCGTAATATTTGTTTCCGTGGTTTCAATCAATTTATCAGCGGACCTTACGGCTGCTTGGTGTAAAATTATTTCCATACCGTTTACCGCTTTTTGAACTGTACGGTAATCTCTTATGTCACCTTCGATAATTTCTATGTCGTCTTTAAATTCAGATAGATTTTCTTTTTTGCCTGTAAGGAAATTATCAATAGTTCTAACAAAGTGCCCTTTTAAAAGCAAATATTCAACAATATTGGAACCAATAAACCCACCACCACCGGTTACTAAAAATTTCAAACTAAATTTTCCTTTTTAAATTCAATCATGGGTTCTAGTATAGCATTTCCTAAATACTTTTACAACGCTAAAGTGCCATTGCAAGGTGAGGGGCGACAAAGCAATCTAATAGCTAATCAGACAAAATTATGAAACTTTTTACTAGTTAGTCATGCTTTAAAAATTCTTGCATTTTTTATTCCATTTTTACCAAATGCATTACGTGTATCGATAATTAAATTTGCATTCTCCGATATGAACTTATGATCATAATCGGAATGATCGGTACTTAAAACAATCACATCATAATTATTCAAATTTTCTTTTGTTAATTCAATTGAAGTCAAATTATATTTATACTTTCGAGTTTTAGGAAGAACCGGAACATACGGATCATTATAATCTACTTCTGCACCTTTTCCTCTGAATATCTCAATCAATTTAAGAGAGGGTGATTCACGCATATCATCGATATTTTTTTTATATGCCGCTCCTAATATTAATACTTTTGCTCCGTTCAAAGATTTTTTAAAATTATTGAGTGCATGCATAGTTCGTTCAACCACATAATAAGGTTGAAATGTATTTATTTCACCGGCTAATTCGATAAACTTGGTACTAGTATCATATTCACGCACTTTCCACGTCAAATAAAAAGGATCGATTGGAATACAATGCCCCCCTAAGCCCGGACCTGGATAGAATGCATGGTATCCGAACGGCTTGGTAGAAGCAGCTTCTATCACTTCCCAAACATCAATACCCATTTTATCGAAAAGCATCTTTAATTCATTAACCAGCGCTATATTTACCGATCGATAAATATTCTCCAATAATTTTGTTGCTTCCGCCGCCCTAGTGGATGAAACGGGAACGGTTTTAACAATTATATGATTATATAAAGCTTGAGCTACTTCCAAACATTCCGGCGTAGTACCGCCAATCACTTTTGGAATTGTAGCCGTGCTGTAATTTGGATTGTTTGGGTCTTCCCGCTCAGGACTGAATGCTAAATAAAAATCTTTGCCGACTATGAATTTCTCATTATTTGGAAACGAAGATTTATAACCTGCAACAACTTTTTCCTGAATATTTCCCGCAAGGGCACTAACTTTTTGTTTTTGAATTTTTGAATTTTGAAGTTGAACTAACGGTGCATTTTCAAACATGGGAAGCAGGATCTCATCTGTTGTACCCGGATAAGTAGTTGATTCGAGTATAACCAGTTGTCCTTTTCGTAAATACTTTTGAATGACTTCAGTAGTTTTAACAATATAAGTCATATCCGGTTCACGATGTTCATTTAACGGTGTCGGAACACAAATTATTATTGCATCAGCCTCATGTAATCTTGAAAAATCCGACGTAACGGAAAAACGACCGGTTTCTACCGCTGCTTTTATTTTTTCCGCTTTTATATGTCTTATATATGTTTTGCCTGCTTTAAGTAATGGAATTTTTTTTTCGTCAACATCGAATCCTATCACATTAAAACCTTTGAATACAAACTCCAACCCTAAGGGTAGACCGACATAACCAAGGCCGATAATACCGACAATTGCCGTTTTATTTTCTATTTTATTAAGTGATTCCATTTAATTATTGTTCCCTTTGAATTATTATTGATAATGGATTTGTTATATTAAAATTAGAAAAGTCGTTCCGGGAAAACTTCTCTTCGTAAAAATCGGAGATTTTTCACTAGTATTGAATGATGAGGAGCTTCCCTTAAAAAAACGCAAGGAGGCGTTGATG
>ENA-ORDP01002055-ORDP01002055.1-marine-sediment-metagenome-genome-assembly--contig:-NODE-2055-length-10172-cov-4.370762_pt1 | contig 10172 bp, 6 predicted proteins | sample MGYA00248627_ERZ508539 | MGnify/ENA primary metagenome ERZ508539 (study PRJEB26208, sample SAMN05571518) | marine sediment metagenome | biome: deep sea; feature: Hydrothermal vent; material... | reverse complement strand
TGAATGAGTTTGTTATGCAAAATCAGTAAATTGGGTGGTTTTCGGGCGGGCACTAGTTATCTGGAAACTGCTGTCGAATTTTTTAATAGGCGTTGCATCGCTTTTTTTACTCCGTTAGTCTGTTGTAACACCCTGAAATTGATTGGATTGATCAGAACCGGCAGCACGGATGCCCCTGCCCGAACCGACGGAATACTTTACATTTTGTGTTGCCGGCGTTCGGGGTGTAGCCCCCCTTGTATGCGTAATAGATTGTTTTTTATATATATTATTCTGTCTGGCACAGAGCTTGCTTCGTAATGGACTGCCGGGTGCCGCTGGCGCTGGGCCGTTAAAGCCCGCTGCCCTGCCCGGCGTCAGTCTTAAATCCTTTGGAGGAGTTTTTTATGAATGCAAGAAAAACAGTATTAAGTTCCGCAATGGCCCTGGCCATGGGCGGTATCAGCCTGAGCGCCAACGCGGCCCTCACCAGCAGCGCCGTGCTGGTGCTTGATCCAGGCGTCAAAACTTGTACCATCGGTGGCACGTTCCCCGCCTGCGACTATGGCGTTTCAGATGTCACATCCGGGTCTTTCTTCAGCATGGACACCAATGGCGACGGAAGCGTTGCATCGGGTGAGAAGAGCGTGATACTGGTTGCCGGCGGCGTTGCGTCCGACAAGGGTATCGGTCTCGCAATGCACCAAACCTTCGACAACACCGGCAACCCCATAGGTAGCCATACAGGTAGCATCAACGGTTCTGAAAGCCCGCAGTTCGATATCTGGGGGTTCTTCGGCAACACCGGTTTGGATTATCTCTCCAGCCCGATGAATGACCTGGGTCTTGACGCCAACGGCAATCACAAGATCGACATGAGTGGCTGGGTCGTAGGCTGGAACGGGATCGATGCTATTCCCATGGGTGGTGACACGGCCAACTTCGCCATCGATACTGGTGTGGGTACCATGGTATGCAGCAAGGCGTCCTGCTCGAACAGTAGCACCTTCGCCCTGAGCTACAATGCCCACGTGCCGCTGAAAGACGTGAGTGGCTTCGGCGGCGTTGCTTACAGTCTGAAGCTGACGGGCGTCGTCGGCACGAACCTGTCCCACATCCCGGTCCCGGCTGCAGTCTGGTTGTTCGGTTCCGGCCTGGTTGGTCTGGTAGGCGTGGCTCGACGTAAAAAGGCGGCGGTCTAAGCTGTTGACGTAAAAGAGGTGTAAGCGGGCTGTGTAATGGGTCCGCGAGCAAATCTGATAAACGGGCGGTGGTGGTAACACCCCGCCCGTTTATTTTTCCAAACGTCTTGTCCCAAGGACACGAACCGGTGCAGACCGTACTGGTGGCGGGCCTGCCACGCTAATTTTGTTCATGGGTGCCGTCCTCCCTATTTTAGCCGATAATCACACATCAACTACGGCACTTTGATGCCTGTCAAGGGGCGGTGCCTGTTTTATCTGGTTAATGTCGAGGCTGTCAAATTGGAATCAATACACCAGATTGGACAACTGATTCGGAAAAGGGACTTTAAAGCAGCTTTACCCTTGCTAGAAAAACTTCTTTCAGATGATAAAAGTAATATTTGGGCGTGGAAAATGTCTGGCGCGGCCCATCTGGAACTGGGTGATTCCTGTAAAGCAATGGAGGCTTTTGAAGAGGGGCTTCGGCTGAACCCACGCGATAAGGAATTACTCTCTGCCATAGGGGTGAGACACTACGATACAGGCGATTATTCGGCTGCCCAGGGTTATTTCAGACGGGTACTGGAGGTAGAGCCATCAAACATCAAGATCGCCAGGTTATCAGCACTGTCCCTCACCGCCCAGGGGAGATATCAGGAGGCGATCGAGTGCGCGCAGGTGATAATACGACAACGGCCCACGGACCTGAATGCGATCATTCTTTATGCGCAAATACTGGAGAATCTGGGCCGGCAAAATGAGGCGGTTGTGGCGTTACGTCAAGCCTGTACCCTGTACCCTGATAATCCCGATGCCTATTACTTGCTTGGCAGATGCAGCCGGACCCTCGGGGATACCCGGACAGCAACTGGCGCATACCAGAAAGCCGCACAATTATCGCCCAATAACATCGAATACCAACTGGAATTTCCGAGATACTTGCTGGAGACAGGAAAAATCCTTCCTGCTGTTTCTGCTTACGAAGCATTGTTACCCCGATTCCCGGGAAATACGAAAATACTCAACAGTCTTGCAAACGTATTGGTTATCGTTTGCCGCGCGGATGAGGCCATAGAACATCTGAAGCAGTCCATAGCACTGAACCCCGACCAGTTCGATGCTTATAATATTCTTGGTAATGCATACAAGCTGGCCGGTCACGTTGCCGATGCAGATCGCTGCTATTCGGAGTCTATCAGCCTTAACAACGCCAATCACTATATCCATAGTAACCGTTTATTGAATCTCAACTATCTTGCTGGTATCGATAATGCTGCTTTATTCAAGGAGCACCTGGCATGGGCGGAAGTTGCGACTTCCGGGAAATCGCCACGAGTATCATTCGATAACGAGCCTGAGGTGAACAGGCGTCTAAGAATTGGATATGTCTCTGCTGACCTGAGGCATCACGCAATCTATTACTGCGTGGAACCAATTATTGAGAATCACGATCATGAAAGCTTCGAGGTGTTCTGCTATTACAATAAAACCATCCGCGATCAGGTAACGGAACGGTTCATGAACCATTCAGATCACTGGAGGAATATCGCCGGGTTAAGCGACGGTGAAGTATTTAACTTGATAACCGATGACAAGATAGACATCCTCGTCGATCTTTCCGGACATACTGCAGGTAACAGGTTGCCGGTCTTTGTAAGGAAGCCTGCGCCAATACAGGTTACCTATGAATGCTACCCACATTCAACAGGACTGCGTGCCATCGACTATAAGTTAACCGATGCGGTTATCGACACTGACGAAGACAGGCCGTATCACACGGAACAGCTGTACTTTTTCAGTGATTGCTTCATTTGTTATAAGCCACAGGATCAAACGCCGGCTATTACCGCTTTGCCAGCACTAAAAAATGGCTATGTAACGTTCGGATCATTCAGCAACTTATTCAAAATAAATGAGAAGGTACTGAATTTGTGGTGCGAAGTCATGAAATCAGTAGATGATTCGCGGCTTATTTTCTTCCGCCGCTCTATCGAATCAGGCGCTATCGACAGGATCCGGGACTTTTTCAGTGATCACGGCGTCAGTCCCTCCCGTCTGACATTCTTGAATGACATTCCTGACAGGTGGAAACATCTGCCGCCGGGTGCCGCGCATCTTGGGCTTATCTCCGAAGTCGATATACTGCTGGACACTTTCCCCTACTCCAGCCATACCATTGCTCTGGAGGCCCTGTGGCAGGGGGTGCCCACAGTTACACTCTATGGAAACCGCCATGCAGCGCGAGTATGCGCAACCCTGTTAACAGCAGTCGGACTCGAGGAGCTGATCGCGCATTCAATCGAAGAATATATTTCCATCGTAGGGAATCTTGCGCAAAATCATGGGAGACTTGGCGAGATACGTTCTACTCTCCGTACCGTTATGGAGGATTCGCCGTTAATGCGCTATAAGGAATTTACCGGGGCCATCGAAAACGCCTATCGGGATATGTGGACCAAATGGTGCACTGGAGGCAGACCCGCCTGACGAATTTTGATGGCCAGATCATCGCCCTCTATGCCAAAGGCATGAGCACCCGGGATATCGTGGCCTTCTTCCGCGAGATGTATGATGCCGAGGTCTCGCCAACCCTGATCTCCCGGGTCACCGAGTCGGTCATGGAACGGGTATTGGCCTTCCAGGGGACGAGCGGTGAACGAGTAAATACCTTCGCGTAACCAACAAGTCCGGCCAATTGCCGTTACTTGGCCTCGTAGCTACCCCGTAACACGATCAGGTAGCCGGGAAGATCCCGCCCGGATTCTTTTCGGATAACAACTTCCTTGCAAACTTCTTCGCGAAAACCGTAGCGGTTCACCAGCCCCCTGATGTACGCCAAAGAATGCGCGTACCGCCCAGAAGGGCGTAATACGAAGTCCTGTTCATCCTGCGCAGCAGATTCAACGGAGAACACAAACAGCCCACCATTGGTAATTTTATCAGCACACTGTTCGAACACTCGCAACAGGTCACCAACATAGATGAAAACGTCGGCTGCCACAATCAAGTCGAAATGCACCGACAGTTGTTTCATACCCTCAACAATATCGGTAAAAAGCAGCTGATCATAGACCTCGCGAGCCCGAGCCTGCTCGAGCATTCCCGGCGAAAGATCGATACCAATGATTTTATCCACATCATCACTTAATTGTTCTCCACACAAGCCGGTACCACACCCGAGATCAAGCATGCGGCCGCCCTTTCCCTCCAGCATCAATACCACTTGTGCCTTGATTAGCTGCGGAATCCGGTATTCCAGCTTGTTAACAAGAGTATGGTCAAACCTTTCCGCAAAGTCATCAAACAGACCTTGTACATATTCTGGCGGCGGTGTATCAGGCTGATCCAGACCACCAACTACCGCCAACATATACCGTGTCTTCTGATCACCCGGATCTAGTGATAACGCCATCTTATAACTGGCGGCTGCTTCCTCGAGGCGTTCTTGCTTGCGTAATACATGCCCCAAGTTGGTATGCGCCTTGGCAAAGGCCGGATCAATGTCAATGGCAGCCCGGCAACTCATCTCTGCTTCCGAATACCGGTGCATTTCCCTCAGAATCTCACCTCTCAAATGGTGGGCAACCGCATAATTCTGATTCAGGCGCAGCGACTCATCACAATCGCGAAGTGCTGCCATCCAATCCCCCTGCTTGCGTTCGGTCACCGCGAGATTATAGTAAAGGGCACACTGGCCCGGAGAAATATCTAGCCCCCTCCTGAAGGATTCAGCTGCTGAATCAAGCTCGTTGAGCATCCCATACACCGATCCCAAATAGAACCAGAATTCGTCGTTATTCGGAGCTACCGCTACCAAAGCTTCCAGCCGATCCCTTGCTGTTACAAGATCACCATTCTTGATCAGCACAAGCGCTTCGTTCTTTTTGGCTGAAAGTTCGATGTTATTCACCAGCGTGCCTCGCGAAGTCCCTAATTGGTGTAATCAGCCCCGGTGTCACCTTCTGTACAAAACTGGAACCTGACACTGTCACAACTGGCAATACATTTTGACGGAAGACTGGAAAAACATATCGCTCTGTGAGAATTGCACCTGACACAGAGTTTTGAACACCCTCCATCCATCACTGGAAGCGGGCGCTGAACCGTTTTATTAGCAAATTCCCCGAGCGCATGCCGGAGAACATTAGGGTTACCTCTTATTCATCCTCAAATTAATCCATTGATACATTTGACTGATTAACCGGTTACGGTCAAATATTTGATCCTCCAGATATTTTTCTCTCGTTGTTTTCTCCTCCAATACCCCGCCTCCCATCCAACTATCTTTTTTGTAGCCGAACTGATCAAAATCTTCTTTATATAAATTATATACATGTTCCGCCAGCTTCTCTGTATAGTGACTCCGCCAATCTCCTCCATCGGATTCATTGGCAGGGCCTTGTGTCATACCATTTAGCCCGTGCACACCAATTCTTTCTCCAAACTCCTTTATCCCTGTATCGAATTGTTCAACCTGTCCAATATAGTCATAATTAATTGCGTTGGGAAAGATTAACCTTTTCTGTAAACGATAATGCGGATTGCAAACACTGACATCCTCATCTTCACGAAGATACCTGACAAATCCCTCAAAACCTACATATCGTCCATTGAGGTGTCCCGGGAACGCATTTTTAATTGCAATATAGGTATCTTCCATGCCGGGCTCGACAAAGTATAACTTGTTCTTCCAGGCAGAAACCAAACGGCTATAGGGGTTACGAACGAAAGTAAACCGAAAATATTCCTTGTCTCCCAATATTGAGATGGCCTTTTTCTCCTGGAGGGTAATTAAACTTGGAAGTTGGAACAACTGCCTGTCATGGATAAACATGTAAAGCCGGGTCTCCGGAAGGCGATCAAATGTTACCGAAACAGGCGGTAATTTCTCCAAATGATGGATTATATTTTTAACCCTTGTGCATGCCGCCTTTGGCACTTCTATATAAACATACCTGTATTTCAGTGAAACGAAACTTGATTGAGCCAATCGACTTTTTACCAGTTTCTCATCAGCTCCCCACTTTGACGATAATATGCCTAATATATTGTTTTCAGTACTCATCAGCTCCCCACTGACTCTTAACAGGCTGTTGAAAAAAATTCAGGCCTTCTGGCACCAGAACTGGTACATGTTGGCGAAGGTATCCGGGTACATACCCTCAAATTTTTCCCAATACGCCAAATTTACCATACCAGTGTCATCAGGGAAGTGTTTTCGGTAAATGGATGCTGTTGTGGGATTGCCCAGTTCAAAACCGATGAAATTCAGCTTCAGTGCAGTAAGGGCGTTTCTTATTTCATCGATGTTGAAGCGATGTTCCTGTACATGAAACAACAGGTCTCTGCATTCGCTTAATGAGTAGAAGTCCTTCCATTTTGTGACACTTTTTATCGGGTTCTTATCACCCATCTTCATGATCTTACGTCGGCATGCACGGATGCCTTTCGGTGTGGGATCGAACCCGCTAGTTGCAATATATTCCCTTGTGTTCTTGACTGAGAAACGCGCCTTCTCACTGTATAGTGCAATCTTCATTACTCCACCGGGCTGTAACAGGCCCACGAGCACTTTCCATCCGGCAAGCGGATTTTCCATATGGTGCAGCACTCCGGAGCATTCAATATATGGGAATGACAGATCGGTATCCGAGAGTGCCAGTATATCGCCCTGCCGGAAGGTAATATTCCGGACATGCAGCTTCTCAGACATCCGAATTGCGTAAGCCAGGCTGCTCTTGCTCAAGTCGATGGCCAATACTTTGGAATCGGTATGGGTTGCCGCTACCGAGATGGCGTGACGCCCGGTGCCACACCCTGCAATCAGTATCTCCATGGACTCGTCCAGGAATGCCGGCACATCGAATAGCTGAAAAAGACCGCGTAAAATGGTTCCCAGGGACCGGGGTTGCTGTATGCCCAATTCCAGCCATTGTGGGTAGGGATTCCCTTCATACTGTGATTGAACGGCGAGTGAAATCGAGTCTTCTATTGGGGTGATGGCTTTTATATCCTGCATCAGCGCCTGCTCCCGGAAGAAGTTATTGATCTGCCGTTCAATGACATAACCCAGATGGGTATTCCAGGAAGTACTGTCACTGTCAGGCACAGTATTGTCCAGAGCCAGTTCATGTAGTGGACGGTACATAGCGAAAACAGCGAGCCGGTACTGATATTCTTCAGAGGCCAAAAGTCCCCCTGTCAGGGTCCTGGTAAGTCTGGCAAGGTTCGATTCCTCTTTACTGGTGATCTCCCATATATATTCATTGATGAAACACTGATGAGCTAATGAACAAGTGAGCGCAAGAAGTGCATCCATGGAGTTATGGCTGGAAACTGTCTCTGTTACTGCAAGCTCCAGCAGAGACTTGCGAAGGCAGGAAAGCCGGGTTTCAAGTTCTGGACGGGTGACGACCGTTTCTCTGAGGAGAAAATGAAACAGCCTCTTCTCCAGTGTACAACCCGATTCAGTTCCTGAAAGGTAGTCCCGGAGCAATTCGAGTGTTTGTGGCGGATCTGAGTCCAGGAAGCCGCTATTGTCCGTGTTTCTAAGGGCGCTGATAGCAACATCTGAAAGTGACTGTTTTTCGATTCCGGGCACGGAAAATATATGGGTTATTTCCTGTGCCAGTAATGGGCTGACTTCCTGTATCTGCACCTGTTTCAGAGCGCCAACAAGGTTTGTCTGGTAGGGTGCATGCATCGGTTTGGCAGACAGTGCCAGCAGGTAATGTTCGATGGCATCCATCGTCCTGCTTTGCTTGCATAACAGGTTGGCAAGATTGTTATGGGCTTGCGGGTTTTGTGGGTTTATGGAAAGGGCAGCCATGTATTGTTTTTCTGCCTCCAGAGAGTTGCCAACCTGTTCAAGCATGCCGCCAAGTTGTATGTACGCATTCTCTTGTCGAGGGTTGAGTTGCAGTGCATGCTTGTAGTGGTTGATAGCACTTTCCAGTTTTCCCTGGTTTTGTAGTATATGGCCAAGTGCATTATGAAAGTCGGGGTTGCCGGGGTTTATCCCGATTGCATGATGGAGAGCGGATGCCGCTTCATCCCATTTTCCCAGTGCCAGTAACGCCCGGCCAAGATTCGAATGGTAGGAGGCATCCCGTGGATTGATGGCGATTGCCTTCCGGATCAGGTCAATGGAAGCATCATGATGTCCACGCTGTCCCGCAAGTACGCCGAGCAGATGCAGGATATCCGGATCCCCGGGGTGTTGCTCCAGGATTTTATGATACAGCCGCTCGGCTTCAACGAGCCTGCCGGCCTGGTGAAGCTGCACTGCCGTCGCGGCATCGGATGGGGGGTAACCGACTTTTTCCTGCTTTGTTCTTCGATGCTTCTGTTTCATGAGAGCGCATTATCACAGAAACAACCCCAAATCGTCATGCCCATGATATCCGCGTCTTCATTGCTGTCGCGATTTAGTATAATTAGAGCCTGCTCATAAAGTATAACACCTTGATTATATTATGATAATCAATGGTTTTGTTGTATAATGGTGCACGGAAAACGATGCTAACCCTCTGGAACCCGTGCACCCATGATCCGATCACACAGCCACAAACAACTGTCCCTGGCCGAGTTTGACTGGCCGTTCCAAACCGCCCTGGATGAAAACAACCGCTGGGTCAAGATGAGTCAGTGCATTCCCTGGGACGATCTCTCGGAGGGTTATTGTCAAAGTCTGTCGGTGCATCAGGGACGTCCCACCAAAGACGCCCGACTGGTGATCGCGGCGGTGATCATCAAACACAAGTTGTGTTTGTCGGATCGTGAGACGGTGGCACAGCTGCAGGAGAATCCGTACCTGCAATACTTTGCGGGGCTGCCCGGTTATCAGAGGCAGGCGCCGTTTGCGCCCTCGCTGTTGGTGGAGATCCGCAAGCGGATGGGGCAAGAGGTGTTTGAGCATTTTCACGGTGCCATCATTGCAGCGGTAGAAGGGGCAAAGAAAAGGACGGCTTGCCGGCATCGGTCGAAGCAACCTGAGTCACCGCCAACCACACCGGACGATGATGACGACGCGCCGGGTTCGACGGTGCAGGATGCACCGGAGGAGCCAAGCCATCAGGGAAAGCTAATTCTGGATGCCACGGTGTGTGAACAGGCGATTCGTTATCCCACTGACCTGAGTTTACTGAATGAGGCGAGGGAGTTTAGTGAACAGATCATCGACGAACTTTATCCCCGGACTGAACTGAAAAAGAAGCCCCGCACCTATCGTGAGAAGGCCCGCAAGGCCTACCTGGCCATCGTCAAACGGCGGCGTCCGGGTGGCAAGGCCGTGCGCCGTGGGGTCCGGCAGCAGTTACAGTATCTGCGCCGTAATCTCAAGCATATCGAGGGTTTACTGGAATACTGGCCGGTGGGGACGAAGCTGCCGTTACCGCGTTGGTTATTGCATCGCTACTGGGTGATTCAGCATCTCTACGCACAGCAGCGGCAGATGTATGACGACAAAAGTCGCCGTTGCGACGATCGCATTGTGAGTATCTCTCAGCCGTATGTGAGGCCGATCGTTCGCGGCAAGCAGAGCAAGTCGGTGGAGTTTGGTGCCAAGCTCAGTGTCTCTCTGAGTGGCCAGGGTCTGGCACGGGTGGACCATCTTCGATGGGATGCTTTTCACGAAGGTCTGGATCTTAAATCCCAGGTTGAGGATTACCACCGACGCTATGGTTACTACCCTAAAAAGGTATTGGGCGATCCGCTCTATGGCAGCCACGACAACCGGCGTTATCTCAAAAACGAGGGCATCCACTTTGCCGGCAAACCGCTGGGGCGGCCAAGGAAAGTCACCGCAGAGAATCGACTTGAGCTGAAACAGTTGAAAGCGCAGCGACGAGAGGACTACCGGCAACGCATTCCGATTGAAGGCAAGTTCGGGCAAGGCAAGAGCGGTTATCGGCTCAATTATATTCGTGCCAAACGTGCCGATACTTCTGCCGCCTGGATCAACAGCATCTTCCTGGTGATGGACCTGCTGATCCTGTTGAGGATCTTTTT
>ENA-ORDP01002053-ORDP01002053.1-marine-sediment-metagenome-genome-assembly--contig:-NODE-2053-length-10176-cov-4.293548_pt1 | contig 10176 bp, 10 predicted proteins | sample MGYA00248627_ERZ508539 | MGnify/ENA primary metagenome ERZ508539 (study PRJEB26208, sample SAMN05571518) | marine sediment metagenome | biome: deep sea; feature: Hydrothermal vent; material... | reverse complement strand
GGTAAGTGGAATTTTCATTGTTAATCCTGCTGTTCAAAGTCTTTATTGTTAGACGTATCTAAATACTAAATTATGAGAAGCTAGTAGTTGTATTATACATAAAAAGGGGAGTAAATACTAGATTAGTAGAAATTAGTAACAAACTAGTAGTTAAGATGCAACATATTGTTTATTTATTGATTATATTTCATGGTTGCAAGGAGGAATATAAAAAAGCAACGGAATAATTCGGATAACCCGCGCATGTCATTCCGGCCTTGAGCCGGAATCTCGGAGACCCCGTATCGAGTCCGGGGTGACAATAACAGGAGGAGCGTGGAAAGTCAGGCTTTAGCTTTTTCTATCTTCTTCGGTTCATATATGCAATACGGCTCTTCTGCCATGTAGTCGCCTTTGGTTTCGAAAAAGGCGCGGGCTCTGCATCCTTCGCACACTTTTTTATATTCGCACACGCCGCATTTCCCGCCCAGTTTGTCCTGATCCCTAAGGTCGGCGAAGACTTTTGAGTTGTTCCATACATCGGCGAACTCCTGCTTTAGCACATGCCCCGCCTCCACCGGCAGGTAGCCGCATGGGAAAACCTCGCCTTTATGCGAGATGAAACAGATTGACTGGCCCGCCAGGCATCCTTTGGTCATCGCCGCCATCCCGTGAGATTTTACCGAGATGGAAACCCCGTCGGCTTTGGCGCGCTGGCGCATCACCCGGAAATAGTGGGGGGCGCAGGTGGCCTTGGTCTGTATCTTCCCCTCCTGCGAGATGTCGTAAAACCAGTTTAATACCTCTTCGTATTTGTTCGCGTCGAGCATGGCGTCTTCGGCGATCTGCACGCCGCACCCGACCGGCACCAGCATGAAAATATGGAGCGCCTCCACGCCAAGCGCGATGGCGTTTTCGTAAAGTTTTTCCACTTCATGCACGTTATGCTTTGCGATGGTGGAGTTTATCTGCGTCTCCATCCCCACCGCCTGCAGGTTTTTGATCCCCTGCACGGCCAGATCGTACGAGCCGGGGAGTTTGCGGAACTTATCGTGGGTTTCCGGCGTGGCGCCATCCAGCGAAATGGCGACGCGCTGGACTTTAGAGTCGGCGATTTTCCGGGCCACCTCCGGGGTGACCAGCGTGCCGTTTGTCGCTAATGCTACCGTGAGGCCCACAGAGTCGGCGTATTCGGCGATTTCATATATATCGGGCCGGAACAGAGGCTCGCCGCCGGACAAAACGAGGATGCATTTACCGGCTTTGACAAGGCCGTCGATCATTTTTTTTGACTGTTCGGTGGTAAGGTCGTTTTTCATCAGCTCGCGGGCTACGTCGAGCCTACGGCAATGGACGCATTCGAGGTTGCACCCGGCGGTGGTCTCCCAGAAAACCAGCCGGAGCTGGTTTTCCTTGTTCATCATAAACTTGCTGGCGCCGCCGTCGCCCCCGCCGCCGTCGTTTTCTTTTATCGACTTATAGACATCCTTGATCGTGCCGTCGCCATCATCGGAAGCTGTCATAAATTAGCGCTACACCGCCGACGATTTTTCGAGGAGATGCTCCGGTACCGGGAAATCCTCGCCTTTGGCTTTAAGCTCGTCCCTGTCCGCCCGGCTGATCCCGCACTCCTCGTCCGTAAGGTAGCAGGCAGGATCGGGCGCGGTAGCGTCGCCGTACACCAGGTCGGCCCGGACGCGAAGAGCGCCGCCGCACATCATCAGGAATTTACATTTCGTGCATTTGCCTTTGAGATGATCGAGCCGGTTTTTTAAAATGTTCATAACCGGATCGGATTCGTCCAGCCAGATTTCAGAAAACCGTCGCTCGCGCACGTTGCCCAAAGTGTGATGCATCCAGAACTGGTCGGCGTGGACGTTGCCCAGAAAGTCGATATCGCCGAAAGAGACACCGGAGGAGTAGCGCCCGCCGCCGTTCCATTCCAGCATTTCTTTCACCTTTTGCGCCTTCGCCTCGTTTTTCTCAAGAAGTTTAAGATACATGTAAGGCCCGTCCACATGGTTGTCCACGGTCAGGATATCTTTGCTCAGCCCGCGTTTATGTAAATCCTCGGTTCGATCCATGATTATGTCCATGGCGTTGCGGGTCTCTTCATGGGTCAGGTCTTCGCCGGAGATGTTTTCCGCCCTGCCGGAATAGACCAGGTGGTAAAAGCAGGCGCGTTGTATATTTTCTTTTTCGATAAAATCGAAAATAGAGTGGAGGTTTTTAAAATTATGGCGGGTCAACGTCATCCGTAGGCCGACTCTCTGATCGACCGCTACGCAGTTTTTAAACCCGCGCATCGCCTTTTTAAAAGCCCCTTCCTTGCCCCGGAACCTGTCGTTCACCTCGCCGATCCCGTCGAGGCTGATGCCGACATAGGTGAAACCAAGCTCTTTTATTCTACGCGCCGTCTTCTCGTCGATAAGAACGCCGTTGGTCGATAATGTGAGGCGAAGCCCCACCTTTTTGGCGTGACCGGCAAGCTCCCATATATCTTTTCGAACCAGAGGCTCGCCGCCCGAAAAAAGCAGGGCCGGGATTTTGAACTCTTTTAGATCGGTGATAAGGTTTTTCCCCTCATCGGTCGTAAGCTCGCCTTCATACGCCTTCTCTTCCGAGTCGGAGTAGCAGTGGACGCATTTAAGGTTGCAGGTGCGTGTTATGTTCCACGCGGTAACCGGCCTGCGCTCAGACGCCGATTTGGGCACGGCGTGCGCGTTGGGGCGCGCCTTCATTCCGCGCGACTGTTTGCCGTAGCGAATGGCGTCGCCTTCGTTTTCTGTGTCGCAATAAAGCGCTGAAATACCTATCATTCAAGCCTGCCTTTTTATGAATTTGATAAAGAAAGGCCGCGAGCGGATTCCGACCACACTACACGACCACAATACCATCCGGCGCCGAGCTTTAGCAAGCGCAACCTGGCCCGTCGGCGCGTATCAACCTTTGAAAAATGGAGTCAACCCTTATGGCGGTTACTGTCTTCGCCGGAACTTGTACGGAGACGAATAATTTTCGATTCCCCAAATACCGGTTTTACCGCTTTTGGCCATCTTCTCGGCTTCGTTAAACTTCGAGACGTACTGCTGGTTGTATTGTTTCGGCCTGAGCCGCACCGGGTTGTAGATTTCAGCCATTCCTTTTCGCACCATCTCCAGATTGACATTGAGCTTGTCCAGGAAAACTATCCCCTCGATTCTCTTAAACCTGTCCACTCCCAGCGATTCGATAATGACCTCTTTGTTGTTTATGATCCTGGTCAAAGTTTTCATAGACTCACGGTGCAAAGGCTGGGTTTCGCCCGTTTTCGGGTCCATATCCGGCGCATCGATATAGGCGAGCTGGACTCTCACATTTTCGCCCTGATCGTTTTTGATTTCGATTGTGTCGCCGTCAAGAATTCTTATGACTTTACCCCAGACCAGGTTGTCCATATACTGCCGTTTCGCAATAACGGCGCTCGCTCCGATCACAAGATACGAAACTGTAACGAAAAGAATTAAGCTGTTTTTTAACAAATCGCCCTTCTAAATCTAGATAGTGTCGTCACTAGCTGGAAATCGGAATTTTCTGTCACGGATTACTTAAATATTGCTGATGAATTATATATTCTTTAATTATTGTTTGTATATAATTATGTGAGAGGTTTGTCTTGTTAACTATCTGGCGCGCTTTTGAGATGGCAATTGAGTAAATTGGAGAACATATTCAAACTGGTCGGCAGGCTTGCCATATCAGCGATATTTATTTTTGCGGCTGTGGGAAAGGTCATGAATCCGTCCGGCGCCATGAGTTATATTCAGTCTGCGGGAATTCCGGTTCCCGCAGGGCTGGCCTACGCTGTCGCCGTCGCGGTGGAGGTTATTTGCGGGACGCTTCTTATTATCGGATGGCGGACCAGGCTTTCAGCTTTCGTTCTTTTCCTGTTTCTTGTCCCGGCCACCTACTTTTTCCATTTCGACCCGTCCAGCAGGATCCAGACTGTCATGGCGCTAAAAAATATCGCCATTGCCGGAGGACTCTTTTTTATAATGGCCGCCGGGCCGGGAAGGTTCAGCCTGGATAAAGGCTAAAAACCTGCTAAGAGCCGGACTTGTCAATATCTTTGATATGAGCCAGTTGTTTTTTCGATTCCATATCTACGAGACGGTAAAAACAGCTTAATCTCGAATCCCCGGATTCGGGGTCTTTTGTGTGGCAGGCGCCCTTTCCCTGCGGCTCGACCACGTATACCAGCGCGTCCTGATCGCAATCGACGAATATCTTTTTGATTTTCAGGTAATCGCCCGACGTTTTACCCTTTGTCCAAAGCTCGTTTCGCGATGTAGACCAGAACGTGGCCATCCCCGATTCCAGGGTCTCGGCCAGCGCCTCTTCGTTTACATACGCCAGCATCAATATCAAGCCGTCGCGCATATCCTGTACGACAGCAGGTATCAGCCCGCCCCGTTTTTCAAAATCTATGTTCAGGGCGCTTCCCTCTTCGATATTTTTTTTATCCATCAGTTTTTTACGCCCCCCGGAATTCGCCCGGTTATTTATCGCTCCCCCGCTTTTTATTTATCATATCCTGGGAGAATATTTTCGGCGCAGGCAAAGGAGTGATGCCGTCCACGCCCATCCTTAAAAGCTGAGGCGCCAGCATGTTAAGCTCTGATTCCTTGATGACCACAGAAACGCTGACCCAATGGTCGTTTACGACAGGGCTGACAGTCGGGGAGACAATAGCCGGAAGCATCTCTTCGACTTCTTTTAAAACCTTTATCGGCACGTCCATGAATACCATGTAGATAGGCTCTTTTTCAGCAAGAAGAACAGAATCGATTCCTACGCGGATATCCTCCATTTTCTCAAGCTTGAATTTGTCCTTGGCCGCGTCATGGTTGCAGATAAGTTGCGGGTTAGACTCGAACAACTCGGCCACTATAATGTTACCGTTGGCTTTTAAGGTGGCTCCTGTTTCGGTGATGTCGGTAAAAGCGTCCGACTCTCCCATCAGCACTTTGGCCTCCGTCTTCCCCTCTGAGCGGATGATTTTCAGATCCTTTATGCCGTAAAGCTCGTCCATCCTGCGGACGGTAAGGTTGGGAAGCTCTGTCGCTATTGTTTTCCCGGCGCAATCCTCTGGCTTTTCAATTCCGGTTTCCGGCCTCGTGGCCAGAACCAGGCGCGATGGTTTATTAGTGCGTTTGGAGAATATGAAATCACCGATCACTTCGACGGCTTTGTCCATGCCCGCCTCGAAGATATAATCCTTGCCGGTGATGCCGCAATCGACGATTCCCATCGACACTTTCGACGGCATTTCTTTACGATCCAGAATGCGGAAGATCACATCCTTGTCGTAAGGCGTGGTCAGCTCGTACTGGCGCCCTTTGACCATCGGACGGCCCGATTTCTCCAGCAGTCTGACCACCTGGTCGTGCAGGCTCCCGGAGGGGACACCCACATAAAGCGCATTTTCTTTCTTTCCGAAACTCATTTCTCCACCGTTGAAAAATCAGACATCATAACCGAACAGGAGTTATTGGTAAACAGTTCTCTCGGTTAAACACGATTATCGTCTGTTTCTAAAGGAAGCCAGTTTACTTGAAAATAACGTCTTCATGTGTGTTTTTCATATTTATGCCTGTAAAATCAGCATTTTCCAGATAGAAACTTCATATATTCGCGCCGCCAGCGGCCAGAGACGCTCAATTGCGCCGCTGGGACAGGCAGATATGTTAGTATCGTGTTAAGGCTTTGGGGTCATCTGGAAAATTTCAGTTGAGCAGTGGATCATAAATACCATTGGGGCAGGCTTTCGCTGGCGCGTAAGACCAATGGACAACGATCTGATCGGCAAATGATTGCCGGACTCGCGTAGAACAACGTCCAAGAGAACCAGTAAGGTTCTTCCAGAGAACAATTCATTCACTGAACAAAAATGAGAGGAGACGTGAATTATTTGGGCAAGATCAAAATTGCTATTGTCGGGGGCGGAATCGGATTCGGGCCCCCTGCTTTCCGCTACCCCATATAACAGGATATAAACTATGACAGATTTCAGCCATGAAGTTTAATACAAATAATGTAACGACAGCGCTCTTGTTAGCCGCAGGAGCGGGAACACGCCTTCAGCCATTGACCCTGGACGCCCCCAAGTGTCTCACGGAGGTCGGAGGCGTTCCTATCCTCGAACGGCTGGTCGACAATTTGCGCGCACAGGGGTTTGATCGGCTGGTGGTGGTGATAGGGCACTTGGGTGATCGTATTCAGGAATTTCTGCGACATCACGCAGTCGGTATGCGGGTTGATTACGTCATCAATCCAGACTATTTGACAACCAATAACATCTACTCTCTCTGGCTGGCCCGGCAACAGATCCGGGAGCCTTTTTTGCTGGTGGAAAGTGACCTGGTTTTCGAGACCCGGATGCTTGATGACATGCTCCAACCTGACAAGATAGCGGTTTCCAGGATACTCCCCTGGATGAACGGCGCCAGGGTGGAGCTTGGGCCAGGAAAGCGTGTCACGTGTTTTAGCTTGTGTGGCGACATGTGTGGTGATGTTTGCCAGTACAAAACGGTCAATATCTACAGCTTATCCTTTAATTCATGGAAAAAGATTGAAAAAAGGTTAAGCCGCTATGTCTCAGAAGGTAAACTCGGTGAGTATTACGAAGCCGTATTCGCCGAGATGGTCACCGATGGCTCCCTTTCATTCGACGCGGTTTTCTTCGATGCGGATCGATGGTATGAAATCGATACCAGGGCGGATCTGTGTGAGGCGGAGCATATGTTCTCCGCCCCCCTTCTATTGCCAGCCGCTCTCTGATGGTCATCGAACCGGCGACCGCTCTTGCCTGAGATCGATCAAGCTTCAGTCATCCGGTATTGGGAGAGCGTCAAGTCCTCTATCCTCGGGCCGTACATGATGGATGACTTCGGCTTTCCGATGAGCGCAGGCGCTTTTCGTTTTCAGGCGGAATCCCGGATTGTTCGGCGCTTGCTTGGTAGTGTGGATCACAATGGCGCGGTTCTCGATATCGGTTGTGGCGCCGGGTATTGGGCCGAGGAGTTTGCGCGTAGCTTCTTGCGAGTGGTCGCGGTCGAAGGCAGTAATGCGCTCTACCATGCGCTGGAGGCGCGATGCGCTCCATATTCCAACATCCGCGCGATACACGGTAATGTCTTGTCGTTTAAGCCCGATAGCGGCTATAGCCTGGTTTTTCTCGGCGGCCTGCTCATGTACCTCGACGAAAAAGACGTGATTGCCCTGTTGCGAAAGTTGATCCCGTGTCTCGGTCCGGACGGGATTATCCTGTGCCGCGAATCGACGGTTCGGGGCGAGACTGTGAGAGGAGCTTACGACTATCCGGTCGTTTATCGTTCTGTGCCGGACTACAAACGCATCTTTAAACAATGCGGATTGACACTCCAGAGCGTGGAAAGAAACGAGCCCTACGTTCTCATGCAGATGGGGTGTGAGATGATCAAAAAATGGAAACGAGTCATCCCGAAACCGTTTCAAGCCCTCCGAATCGTGGGTCGGCTGACCTACTGGGGCATGCGTCTGGAGGCTCCCTGGATCAAGCGTATCCCCGAAGCCCTCGGGATCGGGTTTCCAAGCCTGGAGAATCACTTTTTTGCGCTCGGAGCCTGTCCGATTGTTAATAAGTAAACTGTTCTGGACAGCATATGCGAAAATTTCAAGGAAACTTTTTCTATCGGAACCTGGCAAACGCAACATCGATTCTTGGCGTGCTACCCCTCGTGGCGCTGTTCCTGGAAAACGGTTATAGTTATCTGATCCCGTTAATCATTTTCAATAATGCTATGGACGACCTCGATGGCGCGCTGGCCGCCAAGTTGAACATCCGTAGCCGGTTTGGCGCCGACCTTGATAATGTCTGCGATGCGGTCGCCCATGTGGCCCTGGCCCTGGCGGTGGGCGCGCATTTCGGCGGACTGGTCTTGATGGCGAGTATGATCGCTGTGGCTTCAATTATTCTTCGCATAACTTCCCGGCTCAATCCAGATGTTGCGCCAGGCGGCGGTTCGCCGACCAATGAGCTTATGCGCCACATGTTGTTCGTCCTGCTATTGACGCAAATGTTTGATGTTGATCCTGAGCCTTATCTGGTTCTGATATTTTTGTCTCATTCGGTGACGATGATCGTGCCGTTCAAGTTAACAATTTTAATTCGAGGGCTGGCAAAGAGCGCCACTTCGGTAGCGTTTGTCAACGTGGCGCTGGCGGCGGCATGGCTCGCGCCGGCCGTTACGCCATTCGTAGCAGTGGCCTTCATCACCGCCTATTTGTATTCATTGATTGTTGGAGGGGGGCAATGGCTAAAGAGAGGAATGGGGGCATGACAAAAACAGCCACCAGAACTCTCCTGACCGGGATGGCGGTTTTATCGGCTTTTTCACTGTCAGCTCTGGCTGGCCGGGCCACGGCTTCTGATGGTCTTTCCGGCGCATGGGCGCAGGCTGGCCCCAACGCGGTGATAGACCGCCTGATTGTGCGGCGCAATGAATTAATCATCAAACAGGGAAACAAAATAACTCATGGAATTGTTTCGCATGGGGAGGGGGGCGTTTTCCGTTACATCGTCGATTTTGTAAACAGCGCGCCTGCGGGCAGGGTTGAAAAGGTCAGGTTCTCGGTATCAGGCGAAAAACTGAAATTCACCAGAGAGGATGGAGAGCGTTTCGAACTGCTCCGTTTTCATCCGGCGCCGCGCAAGGAGAGAGTAAAAAGGAAGGGATTCGGTTTTAAAGTTCCCGCAGGGTGGGTCTCCAATGTAGAGATTGCCACACGCATGACCGGAAAAAAGCCTGAAAATTACGATATGGATCAGCTTGTCCACGACTACGAGACTGGCTTTAAACTGCCGACGGAGGATATGACCGTAAGGCTGATGGATAAACCGGTAGAGGTTGTAAGGGCAGAGATGGAGAAAAAACAGTCGAACCCGGTTCTCTCATCACGCGAATCAAAACTTGTGGCTGGCGCCTATAACGGATATTTGTTTGAAAACTCGGCGATTTTTGGAAAAAAAAGGATAGTGGCGAGAGTTTACATTATCCCTTTAAACATAAGGCAGACCGTTGTTCTGGCCGTTCCCACGCTTGTTTCCGCTTTTCCTTTCGATCTGGATCGCGACTGCCGGGCCCTTCTTGCGAGCGTAGAATAGAGCCTCGGTAAACTCTTAGCTGGTGAACTAACATCCCTGGGCTTATGGGTGAGGATATAGTGAGCGCACGATTAGCCCTGTAAGGGCGAGACAATTTAGCCGGGGGGTGTAAACCCCTGGACATTAGAAAGGGAAATAATATAAACCCCGGCGGGGTGGCACAAGATTGTCTCGCCCCGTTGGGGCTTTGCTATTTCGAACTGCATCTGCCCAGAGGCTCACGCCCCTGGCTACACTATTTCGTCCCGCTGGGACTAGCAAGATGCAAAAGCGTGACCCTATACTGCTCCCGATGGTCTTTTGACCTTCGGGTTAAGGAATGAATGGCGCGCCGTGTGCCCCTACGAAAGTTTCCTGACCCCCCTCCTGAACATGCCGAGGCCTAGAAGGCCGGAGCCGAGAAGAAGCAGAGTCGAAGGCTCCGGGACAGAAGCGCCCGGCGCCGTCGACTCTTTCCGCATAAGCGTTAGATTGGACTGTATGACCGAATAAAATCCAATCTTATTATAGGCCCAGTTCTCGCCTAAAATCCCGGAGGCGCCGACCGGCATGCTTGAGAATAATGATGATCCTGAAGATATAGTCATAAATTCGTCCCTAGAGTTGACATATAGATAACCAAAAGGAAAGCCACCACTAGAGTCATATCCGTAGTTAAACTCCTTAATGCTAGTCGGGCTGTTGAAGTAGCCCCCATCTACTTTTGAAAGATAGTCGCCGGAATAGGCGTCGGTATAGAAATAATCATAGCCAGCGCCAGGATCGTCAACGAATGTGGTCGTATCTAGATTATTTTGTATGGAGGTACCAGGGGCGTCGACATTTACGATGACAGTGTAGGTGACGATATCATCAATAGCTAACCCGGGAAACTGTGACGCGATCGCATTGACGCCATCGTCCAAGAGGGTCACACCTCCCGCGAAGGTGTAGTACATCGGCACGGCCTGCGCCTGTCGTGGCGCGCTAACGACCAGCATGATAAGCGCGGCCATTAAGATAGTCGTCTTCTT
>ENA-ORDP01002052-ORDP01002052.1-marine-sediment-metagenome-genome-assembly--contig:-NODE-2052-length-10176-cov-6.056813_pt1 | contig 10176 bp, 10 predicted proteins | sample MGYA00248627_ERZ508539 | MGnify/ENA primary metagenome ERZ508539 (study PRJEB26208, sample SAMN05571518) | marine sediment metagenome | biome: deep sea; feature: Hydrothermal vent; material... | reverse complement strand
CGCGGACATCCGTCCGCTTGGCTTTCGCGCCTTAGGCGCGGCGCGCAGTCGCGCTCTGCGAAAGCCTTCGGCTTTCGGTTTATATATTAAATGCCCATCAAGCGCCGGGCGCGGACATCCGTCCGCTTGGCTTTCGCGCCTTAGGCGCGGCGCGCAGTCGCGCTTTGGCTTCGCTCACTTTTCGCTCCCCACCGCATATGCCTGTATAGTGGGGACGGATAAAGGCGCCGGAGAAATGTTCAACGACAACACACTGACCCCCCGCGAAGCCGTGCGGCTCTGCGCGCTCGGCATTCTGGCTCAAGAACCCATGAGCTATGCCGCGCTGGCCACCGCCATCCGGCACTTTACCGGCCGCATCCTGGGCCCGTCTTTGGATTTGATGGGAACATCCATCGAGCTGCTGAAATACGAGGGCTTTGTCGAATCGTCCGACTCGTCCGGCTCGTCCGGAGACGGGGGGATGGAAGACGGCGCCGATCTGGTTATCACGGGGGAAGGCCGGCGGGAACTGACTATCCTCCTGACCGCCAACCTGCGCGCCGCGGCGACCGAGATGAACAAGCTCATCATCGCGCTCAAGTTCCGTTTTCTGCATCTTCTAGAGCGGGGCGACCGGCTGACCCAGGCGGATCTGCTTCTCAACGTAACCGAAAACGAACTGGCGCGGCTAATCGACCTGCGCCAGCACCACGCCCAGGACCGGGGCTATCTTGTCGAATGGCTTGATCACGATATTGAAATCCTGGAATCGCGGCTGGAATGGCTAAAGTCCTTCCGGCAGAGAATCGCCGAATAGGCTTTTGGCCTCATTGAGAATCTTCGGCCACTCCTCCGCCCAACAGCATTCATGGCCGAAGCCGGGGATTACCTTAAGCCTGGACTTGCCGCTTCCCACCAGCCGGTCGGTATAGTTTTCGATCACCCTCAAAGGCACCACATCGTCCGCGTCACCCCACAGGTGGACCTGGGGAATGGATCGGACCTTGGCGACCGCGTCAACGGCGTTGAGGGATCCTGAAAGAGGAGAGTCGCCGTAATAGGCCGTCCATGCCGCATGGTCCAGGTTGGCCGCGACGGTCAAAATACCGGCAACGTCGTCGCGCCGGGCGGCCAGCAAGACGGCCAGGGAGCCGCCGCCCGAATAGCCGATCAGAAACAGTCTTTCCACCCCGGCCAGGGCCTTTGCCTGATCCAGGGCCTGGTTCATAGACGCGATCACCTTTTCCCCATAGCGGTTGGAGGTCCAATAGATGGGATTGCACCCCGGCTCCTTGATCCCGCCCCGGTACTGGCAGGGACGGGCGAGATAGAGGACTTTGGGCGAAGGGTCGCGCACCGCCATGGAAAGCACGATAGGGGCCGGGGGCGTCGGATCGGATGATATCCGGTCAAGCCTGATCCAGGGACGACCGTCCCCTTCAAGATATACCGTGAGGATTTTCGAAGAACCGCGAAGCCCGTTGTGATAGGCGGCAATGGTAAAATCCGCCGTCCGCAGCCATTGCCGGCGCCATCCCGCTTCCTTGGCTACCCTTTCGGCTTTTTCCCCGCCGGAGAGGAAAAACGACGGTGTCGCACAGGACACCAAAAACAGCGCCAGCAGAATAATAACAACCAGCCGCCCGGAGATGCGGTTTAGGAAAAAAAAAGGGCCCGACGCTACGGTCGGGCCCGGTACTGATAAGGATTCGTTCACGGAGCCTAGAAATCTACTCTCAAAGTCCCGTTGACGGTGTAGTTGGTGACGCTGGTCGCTCCCTGGACGGAAGTGAATTCCAGCCCACCGGAAACGCCATTGACGGGCGCGATGCTAAGGCCGGCGCCGAGGACGAAACGGTCATCGTCGTTGGCGGCTTTGGTGTCACCGGTTTGCACCGTAATGTTTTCGCGCGAGTAGTCATACTCGTAACTGCCCTTCACATACGGCACGATACCGTCGATGTCGTAGCCGACCTTGCCGCCGACAATCGCCCGGCCGACGTCATAGCTGGCGCCCTGGCGCACGGTGCCGGCGCTTTCGGTATAGGCATCCTGACTCTCGCTCGCATACAGCGTGCCGAGGGTGCCGCTGAGCAACCAGCCGTCGGTGGCGTAATCGGCGTTGACGTTCAGGGAACCGAAGAGGCGATTGGCGTCGAAGCTGCCGGTGGACTTGGTGCCGGTGAAGCCGCCAACAGTAGAACTAACCGTGGTCCGGTCGACATCGTATTTGAGCCACGTATAACCGCCGTTCACATCGACGCTGAACATATCATCGAGCTTGAAAACCGCGTAAGGCGCCAACGTGTAACCGTCCGCCTTCAAATTACCTCTGTTGAACGTGGTATTGATATCGGTGTTCTCGTAACCGGCGGCAAGGCCGATGACCACGTTCGGATCGGCCTGATAGTCGATCCCGAAAGCGCCGGTGATGATGTTGCCGTCGGCTTTGGTAGAGGCGTTCTTGTCCTTGTAGTCGCTCCACGAGGCATCCGCCCAGACGCCCAGCTTGTTGCCGCCGCTGCCGGCGCCGCGCCCGGTGCCCAGTTCAATGGCCGGGCCTTTGCCAAGCTTACCCTGCTCATTCAGGGCCAGGGTCTTGAGACCGCCGGCGGAAGCGCGGAAGGATTCGATGCGGGCGCTGATCAGGCCGGCCAACTGGCGCGACGCCACCCCCACCAGTTGAGGAGAAGTATAGGCGTTGGAAGATTGCTCCTGGGCGCAGTTGTTGTTGTAGGACTGTTGGGAGCCGCTACAGCTATAAGCCGCCATGGCCCGCCCGCTCATGCCGAATATGGCGAGGAAAGCCGCAGCGGCGATTATAAAACCCGTCTTTTTCATTTGAGAACCCCTAACCTACTAGTTTTTCTGACCAACCCATTATTGATACAGTCGGAAAGGACAAAAGACGGACTTCTCCGACTGGAATGGAAATTCCGCGTAGCATAAATATCATGCCCCTGCCGCCTAGGATAGCTGGTTTACTTGATTTTTTTATCTTTTGGGGCTTGGTGTTGCTTTGCGGCAACAGAACGGGCGGAAAGTATATTGCCGACTTAACTCATTGAAAACAATAATAAATTATTAAGCGTCCAGGGATGATCATGCCACCGGAACTTGGAACCTCCAAAAAAAAGTGTCGCTATATAAAGCAAAAGATCCCGGTTTCTAAGGTTTTTCACCCTCCTGCCCGGCGCTTTTGTCACGAATTTTCTTCTCTCCGGAAGCACCGGAGTCGCGTTTTTTGCCGACGGAATCCTTTTTCCGCGCCTGTTCGCCCTGACGGCGCAGGGATTCAACGTTCCGGCGGACGATATTGCCCTGCACAAGGGGAGTGATTGAAGAAGACGGGCGGGATGTCTGGGCCTGGGCCGCCTCGTCAATGAACACAGCACCCGCCAAAAAGACGATGGTATAAATTGTCGCGATGATTTTCACTGGATGAATTCCTTGATTCAACTCCGACGCCGGCCTGTATGAAGCCCCGATATGGTCTTGGGACCGATTCAGGATGGCGAAGGGGATATTTAGGGCCGCATTTGCCGCCTTGGCCGAGTTGTGTAAGAACAGAGGCAGTAGAGATTATAGACCTTTTTCGCATTGAATTTAAGACCGTGCCGGAACACCGCCCCCCCCAGGACTGTCACTATGACGGAAAGCCCTACACCAATGCACATTGCCCCATTGGACCGGCTGGGTTTATTCCTGGTTCAGGCCGGGTTCGCCGCTTCCCTGGGGGTTTTCATTCTCGCCCTGCCGCCTTTCCGCACCGGGATATGGTTTCAATCCGAACCGGTAACGGCGGGATTCATTTTGACCGCCGCCACCGCCGCTTTGGGGATGTTGATTCTCTTCCTCGGCACAAACCGCCGGGCAATAGTCACTCGCGTATGCCTCCATCCCTTCGTCCTGGCGCCGGCGGCAATGGCGCTCTGGAGCACCGCCACGGCGCCTTTTGCAACGGCGCCCGGGCTTTCCCTGGCCGGCTCGCCGGAAATCGGCCAGGGGGCGGCCTGGTACGCCAATCTGGCAATCCTGACGGCGGCCGCAATGATCGTTTTCCGCATTCGCCGCCGGCGGCGCCTTTTCGCCGTCCTGGCGCTTGTTATGGCTTTCGCGGTGACGGGATTCACCTATATGGCCGCCCTTCCGTCGTTTCCGGACGAAGTCCGCCAATGGGCGCCTTATCTGTTTTCCGATTACCTGGCTTTCTACGGAATTTTTATCGCCGTTATCCTGATCACCTGGACCCCGCACATCAGCCCCGGCAAGAGACTGCTTGCCCTGTCGGCCGGTTTTTTGATTATTCTGCTTTCGGTGAACGTATCCGCCGTGGCGATCAGCCTTGCAGTTGGCGGATTCGTTTTTGTGTTGTCAAAAACGCAAGAGCGGCTTCCCATTCCGCCCCGTCCGCTTTTCGCCGCGACAACGCTCATTACCCCATTTTTGATTATGGCAGGCGTTACCCTGGCCGCCTATATAGGTGGAATCCTTAGAGTCTCTTCATCATTCTGGTCACGCTATTTTCTCAACAAGATTGCCTTTGACGCCACGGTCGCCAATCCCGGCGGCCTATTTTCGGGTTATGGATGGGGCCATTTCGCCGATCTGCTGTTTACCCACGCCCGGCAGAAAGAAGTCAGCCTGACAAGCAATATGATGAGGGGCACGAATTGGGACGCCCTGGCGAATACCCATTTCCACAGCCATAATTACCTTGTCGAAGCCCTGTTGGCGGTGGGCGTTATCGGGCTTCTGATCGCCTTGGTTTATCCTCTGCTTTTCGTCTTATTCAGCCGCCGGAAATATCTTTTCCTGGCCGGCGGCCTGGGTCTGGTGATGGCGGGGGTTGAAACCGTCTGGTTCCAGTTCGCCCTTTCCGTCCCCTTCCAGGCCATGGCCCTGGGCGGTCTGGCAAACCGCTGGCGTTTGCCGGCGCCGCCGGGCATGGCCCGCATTCTGGTTCTTTGCTTGCTGGCGGGGGCTCTTTTCCTTCAATCATTCACCGCCTGGTCCCAGTTGACCGTCGCCGTGAAAATGCGCGCCGCCATCGATTACGACATCGCCATTCTGAAAGGCGAGAAAGCGGTAAATCCGCAAGCAGGTCAAAACTGCCGGACTGCCTTCGACGATTACGGACGAGGCGGCGTTCACCTTTCCTGGGCGCTCAGGTATTTCATTGCAGTCCTCGGCAAAAACGAAAGAAAGGAAAAACCGCTTACGGCGGCCCAAATCGACCGGCTGAAATATTATCTTTGCGCGGCGGAATCGTATGCCGGCGAAAAGGCATCACTCAGACTCCTGGCCGGCGCCTTGAATGCCCGGGGCGATCTTGCGTTTAATTTTAAAAACCCGGCGATCAAGGAAGCTGCCCGTTCGTATCTGATGAATTGGCAAAAACGGCTGAATGAATATCTCTCCCGCGCCCCGAAACGAACCGACATGGCCATAAGTTTTCTCACCTGGCGCCTTGAAGCCGGAGATGAAGATACGGTCAGAAAATTTTCGGACCGTATTCTCTCTCAAGACGGCAATGATCCGGTGGCGCTCTGGTTTTCCGGTGTGGTGCTGCTCAAGGACCCGGGCAGCGCGAAGGAAGGTATCGTCAGACTTCAACGGAGCCTGGAATTGGGAATCGAACAATTTCTTAAGGTGAAGATGAAATTGAAAAAGGAAATTACCGGAAGCGGCTAGCCATTGACCTTGGCGACGACCTTTGCAAGGCCGGCCAGCAAGTGTTTGCCGGCCTTGCCGCCCTCGCCCTCCATGCCGTCGGTTATGATGACCCGCATGGTATCGATGTGAAGACGGATGACTTCCGTTTCCTTGGCCCCGGCGCTTTCCAGGCTTTCCAGAAGCCGGCAAAGGTCATTGGCGACAGTGGTAATGAGCGGGTAGTTAAAGCTGCCGCCCTGGCCTTTCATGTCGTGGGCGATCTCAAAAACCTTTTCCAGATTTTCCTTGGTCCCGCCGCTTGATTTCAATCCCTCGAAGGCTTCTTGAATCTTCTTCAGGTCTTCCGCAACCCAGTTCAGATATTCCCCGGACATTTCGGCGATGACCTGTTCCGCCTTTTCCAGGACCGTCGGGTCCACCGCCCCGGGGCCCCCTTTGGTAACCTTGGCGCTAAGCGGGTTCGGCGCGTGAATGACCTGCGGCTTGTCGTCTTCAGCCATGAATATTTTTCCGTTTTTACAAGTAAATCACCGCGTCGAGACTATTGAAGCATGGGCTTATTGGCAAGCCGAAACGGCGCATGGAGCGGTTCAGCCGTTGAGCAGGGCTTCCACTTCGGCCTGAGACAAATCGCCATCTTCCCCGTCTTTCCCGCCTTCGGCGTCTTTGCGGCGTTCCTGCCCCATGTAGGAAGCGAGCGCCCGGCGGCGGCGGTCCGGTCCGAAATAAAGCCCCGCCCGGACGAAAGGACGCGGGTGCTCGATAATGGCGCGGACTCGGGAATAGAGCCCCTTGGCGGAAATGGGCTTGGCGAGGAATTCATGAATGCCCGAATCCCGCGCCTCGACCACCCGGTTCATTTCCGTGTGCCCCGTCAGCATGATGATCGGAACAAAGGGGTTGGGGCTGTCGTTGCCGGTCCTGACCAGCCTGGTGAAATCAAGCCCGTCCAGGGGGTCCATGTTCCAGTCGCAGATGATGATATCGGCGGGATAGTGGCGGAGTTCCTTGAAAGCATCGGCGCCGTCGGAAGCATCGAGGACGTTTTTCGCGCCGAGCGCGTGCAATATGGACTTCACCAAGGCACGCATGTGCTTGTTGTCGTCGACAATCAGGAAATTCAGCCGTTCAAGGTTGTAATCGGCCATTAGCCAGTTCTCCGGCACCTTGTCCCGGACAAGATATTAGCAATACTTAACACCGCTATAGCAATGAAGATCAACATTGTAACAGGTATAAATCATATACCGCCGTGTAAATTGGCCCCGGACAAGGTGAAAATCAAACGATATTTCCGTAATCCATTGAAAAATCGGAAACTATTTTTCCTGATGGATCATGGTCGCTTCCCTGCTTCGCCGGTCCGCGCCGCCGAACCTGATCTGACGGCGGCGCCTGTCAGGGCCGAAATAGGTATTTTCGTCGATAAAGGGCCTGTTTTCCGAGAGCACCGAAGTTATTCGCGACATAAGCGAGCGGGCCGAAATCGGCTTGGCGAGAAAATCGTTCACCCCGGCGTCAAGGGCGCTCCTGATAAGCTTTTTTTCCGTATAGCCGGTTACCATTATGATGGGGAGAAAGCGGTTCGGGCTTTCGTCATCGGCGCGGATCAGGCGGACGCATTCCACGCCGTCGATACCATCCATCTTCCAATCGGCAATAACCAGATCGGCGCAATAGCTCTTCAGGACTTCCAGGGCTTCCGAGCCGTCCCGGGCTTCCTCGATATCCTTGACGCCGAGCGCCCGCAGGATCGAGCATAAAAGCGTACTGAAATGAACATTATCTTCAACAATTAAAATCCTGAGCCGGTTTATACCAATTTTTTCAATCATTTAGTGGCCTGTATCATTCAGATTGCGGCAAAAGCCAATATAATCCGCTCCTGCATAAGGGAACAATACCTTGAGGCGGTGACCTAAAGAAGCCCCAACTCTTTCAGTTCGGCAGCCATTTCCGGCGGGACATTCGGCTCACCGCCCTTGTCCGCCTCAAAACCCTTCTCCAAATCATCCGGCGCCTTTGCCGTTTCCAGATAACGCCAGCCCTGAAAAGGCCGGAAAGATAAAAGGCGGGTCGGAATCAAACGGGGATCCAAGACCACGGCGCAGGCTGGCCTGCCGTCGTCCCGCCTGGCGTCATCCAGGCCGAGGATCTTTTGGCGGACGCGGATGAAACGGTTAATCATCCAGTAAATAGATCCGCCGTCGAGCAGCTCTTTTTCACGGCGCGGCCGGTTACGGGTGACGTGAACCAGTTTCGCTTCCTTGGCGTCATGTTGGCGGGCCCGTTCAAGGCGCGCTTTTTGTAAAGCAATCAGACGCGCCACGTCTTCAACGCCGACGGCCATTTTGACCAGATGAACCCTCACCGCTTCCGCCTCGCTTTTACCAACCGCCCGTCCGCGACTATCTCGACAATTACTTCTTTACCAGGGGATTTCCGCGCCGCCATAACTGAAAAAACGGCCCGACCGCTCCAGACTCAATCCGGCAATGACTTTTATTATGCCTTCCACGCTTACATCGACATCAATCTGGGCGCTAGGGCCGCCGATGTCGGTCCGCACCCATCCCGGATGAAATACGCCGACGGCGATTCCCTTTGCCGCCAGATCGACGGACAGGTTTTTCATGACCGAATTCAGGGCCGCCTTGCTGGACCGGTAGATATAAGAACCGCCGGAGGTGTTATCGGTCATGCTCCCCATTTTGCTGCCGAGCGCGGCGATGATTTTCCTCTCGCTGCGCGCGACGTGATCGGAGAACGCTTCCGATACCCTGAGAACTGAATAGACGTTGATCTGCATCACCTCTTCCCAGGCGGCGTAATCGATACTTCCCAGGGGGCAAGGACGGGGGCCGTAAATGCCGGCGTTATTCAAAAGAACGTCTATGGATTCCCGGCGCAGGTTATGGGCCAAGGCGTCAATGGCGCCGTAATCGGTTACGTCCAGAACAACGAGGTTCAAGTTCCCTTCCAGGGTTTTCAGTTGATCGGCGCCGCTGGGGTTGCGGTGGGTGGCGAACACCCGCCAGCCGTCGGCGGCATACTGACGGGCGAATTCAAAACCGAGCCCGCGCCCCGCACCGGTAATCAACACCGTCGGCATGGCCGTATTCCCAGATATTTCGTTTTATGTTTCATTTTTCCGTCTTCGGTATCGCCATTATTATAAGATGACTTTCGGCGTTTGTTCCATCAATCGATTATAAGGGCCAACCAGATAAACCCCAGAGAGACGGTCCCGCAAACGGTTCCTATCATAAAAAAAGGGTGGTTTTCCCCTTTTACCCCCAATACGCCGATCGCAGCCAAAAGTCCCTTGGCCACGAACGCCAGGCATAAGGCGGCGATAAAGGCGGCGGGCGCCAAAAGCGGCAGATGCATAACCCAGAATTCCGGACCCAGGGAAATACGGTCTCCGGATGGCGCAAACCCCAAAAAAACGTTGACCGCCCCTGATAAAGTGACGGGAGAGGGCAAGTCCGGAAAAGCCAGAAAATAAACGCCGATGGAAAGTATCGCCGCCAAGACGGCGCTTGCCAGATAAGCCGCCAGGATTCTTCCGGCCGGCGGCGCGCCCGCGGGAACTTTAAGGCCGGCGGCCATCAGCGCCCGGGTGGCGACGATGGAAACCGCCGCCAAGACTATTCCCGCCAGCGCCAAGGCCCAGGGCCTTTCCGGAACGCGGACTGAAATAGACATATATCCCGCCAAGAGGCTGAGGCAAACCAGAAGAAAAGCTATCGGCAGGGCAAACAGAAAAAGGTTTTGCGGCGACCCGGCGGCCCGCGCCGGCAGCAGAGTCTCGCCTGCGCGCATTCCCCCATAAGCGGCCACGTACCAGATAAAGGCAACCGGAAGGCTGGAAAAAACTCCATACGCATAGATGTCCCGAAGAACTACTTCGGTGAAGGAGCGAAGGACATAAACGGGAATTACCAGCAATAGGGAAAGGCCGAGGACAAGCGCCAGAACATTGTGGACGCCGCGAAATTGCCTGACCTCGCCGGCAAGGTTCATGAAGACAAGGGCTGCGAGCAGGAAAAGATAATAAAAAATAAGAAACGGCGACCCGCCGAAAAGCGCGTTGACGAGCGCCGCCACCGGCAGGACGAAGAACAAAAGACCGATGTAAAAGGCGCTGAAGGTTTGGGATTTGTCCGCTTCGGTAAAATATTTCCGCAGAGCGTGGTCGATCAAGCGCACCGTACCGGCGGACGTTCGCCGGAATATCGCGGTCCAGCTTATGCTTTTCAGTTCCTCCATATAAGCGCCTAGGCGGCGGCGCATGACGGTGTCGCCACCAATCCCGGTTTCCTGAAGCGCCGTGACCATCCCGCCGAGCGCTATCATTAAAGCCATGACATAAAAAAGAGATTTGACGAATTCGAGACCGGTCATCAACCCGGCCTTAGAGCAAAATCCAGGCGGCTAGACCGAGAAAAGAAGCAAACCCCACGACATCGGTAATAGTCGTCAGGATGACGCTGGACGCAATGGCCGGATCATGGC
>ENA-ORDP01002051-ORDP01002051.1-marine-sediment-metagenome-genome-assembly--contig:-NODE-2051-length-10177-cov-4.245208_pt1 | contig 10177 bp, 7 predicted proteins | sample MGYA00248627_ERZ508539 | MGnify/ENA primary metagenome ERZ508539 (study PRJEB26208, sample SAMN05571518) | marine sediment metagenome | biome: deep sea; feature: Hydrothermal vent; material... | reverse complement strand
GTCATGTCCGGATTAAACTGTCAGATTTTAACCTGAAACCAAAAAAATATCTTTTGGGGTTAATCAGCATTAAAGATGCACTCAAAATCAATTTTAATTTGTTTTTTTTAGCTTCAAAATGAACCCTGAAAGCAAAAGGTTAGATGAAAGTAAATACTTTACAACGATATGGCTTACGTGCCATGATAGAAATTGCACTCGATGAGGAACAGCATGGCGTTTTTCAGAAAAATATTGCCAGCCGCCAGAAAATATCTTTGCAATATCTTGACCGTATTATTTCGGGGTTAAAAACTGCCGGCCTGATCATAAACAAAAGAGGAAGAAAAAGCGGTTACATATTAGCCATGCCCGCTTCGGATATCACAACGCTGGACATCTTAAATGCCTTCCAGGCCGATGTTCAGATTGTGAATTGCGTAAGTCCTAATGTCGAATGTATTTTGAAAGATATCTGCGTTGCAAATTCTTTTTGGGAAGGGTTAAATACATGCATTAAAGATTACCTCAAATCGATTTCATTACAAAACCTGGTTGACAGGAAAAAAAGGTTGGACGCAAAGGTAAAAGAATAACTTACCTCACGTAAGTGTCAGCAGCTTTACCGGCTAAATATTATTTTGTCCAAAAGACTCCTTCGGCGAGGTTTTAGGCAAAATATTTGTTAAAAACCAAAGGGTTAATATTCGTTACCATTTATATGATACAAAATACACTTTTTGTTTTTTAATATTCGCCAGATGTATCTGAATAACTTTTCGTTATGTTCGTTAATAAGGACTTTTTAGCCATCTTTTCCTGCATTATCCCGGTAGTGCATCAAAAATTTTCATCATCAATAAAAAAACTCTGAAAATCTTGATGCGAAATAATTAGAGAAGTCCCCATTAGACTTTTTCCGCTTTTTCTTTGAGCTGAAGCATGGCGGCAACGATATCCTTCTGTCCGAAGATGGCACTGCCCGACACCAAAACACGGGCGCCGTGTTGTACAATACTTTCCACGGTGGTACTGTCCACACCACCATCCACTTCCAGCAAAATATCACGTTCGGACTTATCAATCATTTTTCTGGCTTCCGCAATTTTCTTTAATCCCTGAGGAATAAATTTCTGTCCGCCAAAACCCGGATTCACAGTCATAATCAGTAATAAATCCATGTCGTCCAGTACATTTTTGATGGTGGAAAGTGATGTAGCCGGATTCAGCGAAACGCCGGCTTTTATTCCCTGTTGGTGAATAGACTGAATAGTTCGGTGCAGGTGTGTACAGGTTTCCTGGTGTACGGTGAGAATGTCAGCTCCGGCTTTGGCATATGCTTCAATGTACAAATCGGGATTGCTAATCATTAAATGCACATCCAACGGGACGGAGGTAATACGTTTCAGCGCTTTTACCATGTTGGGGCCGAAAGTAAGGTTGGGTACAAAGTGACCATCCATCACATCCACGTGGATGAAATCAGCGCCGTTTTCAGACAGTATTTCCACTTGTACTTTGAGCTGAAGCAAATCAGCCGATAAAATGGAAGGAGCAATGTAAATTTTTTGTGTTCCCATGATTTTTTTATTGAGGATAACGTTCTGTCACCAGCTGTGCTATATTTTCCGGGGTAAACCCAAACACTTTTTCCAGTGTACCTGCCGGTGCAGAAGCGCCAAAATGGTCGATACCGAAACTCCATCCTTCGGCCACATATTTTCCCCATCCGAAAGTGCTTCCGGCTTCTATGCTGACGCGATATTTTATCTCAGGAGGCAGAACAGTGTCTTTGTATTCCTGTGGTTGTTCATCGAAAAGTTCCATGCAGGGCATGCTGACAACCCGTACCTTTTTACCGGTTATCAGCCTCGCGGCAGCAAGGGCAAGGTGTACTTCCGAGCCGCTCGCTATGAGGATGATATCCGGCGTTTCTTCTTCACTTCCGAAAACAATGTAAGCTCCCTTTTTCGCTTTTTCCTCAATATTATCGCCTTCCAAAGTAGGAAGCCCCTGGCGGGTGAAAGCCATGGCCACAGGTTTGTTGTTGGTGGCAAAAGCAAGTTGCATGAGGGAGGCTGTTTCGCGGGCATCTGCCGGACGGAAAACCAGTAATCCGGGGAGCGCACGCAGTCCGGCAAGTTGCTCAACAGGCTGGTGTGTAGGGCCATCTTCTCCTACATAAAACGAATCGTGGGTAAAAGCGTATAAGACGGGCAGCCCCTGTAAAGCTGACAGCCGCATAGCTGGTTTGGCATAATCCGAAAAGACCAGAAAAGTGGCGCCGAACGGACGAAATCCGCCATGCAGGGCGATACCATTTAAAATGGTAGCCATGGGAAACTCCCGAACAGCAAATGATAAGTTCCGCCCGCTGCGGTCAGTACGGGTAAACTCGCCCGAAACATCAGCGTAGGCTTTGGTGTTGTTGGAAGGTTCCAGATCAGCAGAACCACCGAGAATAACGTTGGATTGTTGGGCAAAATAAGCCAGTGTTTTACCGAAAGAGGCGCGGGTGGCCAGTTTCTCACCCGGCTTAAATTCAGGGAGTTTTAAGTCCGGTGTCAGGTTATGGGCAAGGATGGCCTCATATTTTTTGGCGAAAGCCTCATCGGCCTTTGCTTTTTCTTCCACCCGTTTTTTCCATGCGACCACCGTTTTTTTATTCTCTTTGTGTGAAGATTGGAAATGGTCGTACACTTCCTGCGGAACATAAAAGTCTTTGTCACCGGGCAAGCCGCTTTTCACTTTTGTAGCTGCAATTTCTTCCGGCGACAGCGGCGAGCCGTGGGTGTGAAAATCTCCTTCCACAGTAGCTGCACCTTTGGCCATAACGGTATGACCGATAATAATGGCAGGTTTGCTTTTTTCTTCCTGTGCCTGTTCGATGGCGAGGCTTATTTGTATATGGTCGTGGCCGTCAATTTCCAATACCTGCCAGCCAAGGCCTTCGAAAACTTTGTTGATGTTGGTACTGTCGGCACGGGAAGTATTGCCCGAAATCTGCGCATTGTTTTTATCGTAAAAAAGAACAAGTTTCCCCAAACCAAGATGGCCTGCATTGGCAGCAGCACCAAGGGAAACCGGTTCCTGTAGGTCGCCGTCGCCGGCCAGAACGTAAGTGTAATGGTCAATAATGTCTTCTCCCATTTGGGCAGCCAGTGCAGCTTCGGCCACAGCCATTCCCACAGCCATTCCCACGCCTTGTCCCAGTGGCCCGGTGGTGGCATCCACGCCGGAGGTAAGCCCGTGTTCCGGATGTCCCGGTGTCAGGCTGTTTATTTGGCGGAAGCGTTTCAACTCGTCCATGGGAAGCAAACCCTGTAAGTGCAGCAAAGCATAAAGCAGCATGCTTTCGTGACCGGCTGACAAGACAAAACGATCGCGGTTGAGCCACTGGCTGTTGTCGAGGTCAATTTTTAAGTAATATTTAAAAAGGATATAAGCCATATCGGTTGATGACATTGCTCCGCCCGGATGGCCGGAATTGGCTTTGCGTGTTCCATCCATGATAAGGCTGCGGATAATGGCTACGGTTTTTTTATCCGGTTGGGTATTCAATTTCATATTTTTCTTTTTCTGGTAAACAGGTTGTCGTTTCTTGTCTGTGCTAACGCATGTTTCTCACCCGACAAAAATACGATTTTCCTGCGATTTCAAATATGCGCCGCTCTCATCGAGGTAGTACTAATTTTTGTAATTTTGAAAAAATCAAGTTGGAAAAAATGGAAACGAAAACAATTCTTATTTCAGGTGCCACTGATGGCATCGGTAAACAAACAGCGCTTGAGCTGGCGCAAAAGGGACACAAAGTGCTGGTTCATGGACGAAATAAAGTAATAAGTGAAGATACGGCTGCCTGGATTTGCGAGACCTCCGGCAATGACAAAACAGAAGCCGTACACGCCGACCTAACTGATTTTGACGAGATAAAAACCCTCGCTGAAACCATCAAAGCAAGACAATTGCGCTTGGATGTATTGCTCAACAATGCAGGAGTTTTTGAAAATGAAAAAACTGTTCTGCCCAACGGGCTGGAGCGTACTTTTATGGTGAACCACATGGCACCTTTTGTGCTGACATTGGAATTACTTGATTTGCTGAGAGGTACACCGGGCGCTCGCATTGTGAACGTAAGTTCCATGGCGCAGTCGGGGAGCATCGATTTTGACAACCTCAACGGTGAGAAATATTTTGACCCTTACAATGCTTATGCTATTTCTAAGCTGGAAAATGTATTGTTTACTTATAAACTGGCTCGAATACTAAAAGATGCTGGTGTGACGGCCAACTGTCTTCATCCGGGAGTCATCAATACGAAAATCCTACATGCCGGATGGGGCATGGGTGGTGCCAGCGTTCATCAGGGAGCACAAAATTCCATCTATGCGGCTGTTTCGCCGGAGATGGAAGGAAAAACGGGGGTGTATCTGGTAAGCCAAAAGCCGGCCAGATCGGCGGCCCTTTCGTACGACAAAAAAGTACAGGAACGGCTGTGGGAGATTAGTCTGGCACTTGTGCTTTAATCTGTTAAATTATCTTAAACCATATCAATTCTTACCGGAAATCCCTAAATTTACTCAATAAAGCAGCATGAAGACCTGCCGTATGGGTAATAAATACATCATCTTTAACTTGTTTTTATGAAAAGAAATAACCTGTTACTGCTTGCGTCGCTATTGTTCTTAAACGCTTGTGGCCTCCCCTCCCTCCCTCGCGCAAGTCTTCCCGTACCCGGCCTTCGGGAGGAGAGACTTGTGCGCTGTTGTATCAAACTAACCTTTCAAAAGCACAGATGATTGCAAAGAGTTGTTTATTTTTGAAGAATGAGTGAAAATAGTTGTTATTTCATGAAAAATATTTTCAGTGAATATGGAATGACTGGTTTTAATCTGCCCCAGGTCAGCCGCCGCACAGAGCAGGCAACAAAGACTTGCGCGCGGGGGATTTTATCCTATTATTTTATAGTTTTTTATACATTTGATAAAAATTAAACCATGAAAAAATTAAAACCCTTTTTACACTTTTTTATTATTGCAGTCTTTCTTTTCAGCGTATTAATTGCAAAGGCTCAAACACAAACAGCAGCGGATACCACCATTCATGCGGTGGCACAACAAAAGCCGGAATATCCCGGAGGCGCTCAGGCCAGAGTAAGATTTCTGGCTACCCATTTGCAATATCCTGAGGATGCTTTGAGAAACCAGGTGTCGGGAAAAGTTTATGTCGGGTTCGTGGTGGAGTCTGATGGTAGTATTTCGCACATTAAGGTTCTCAAAGGCATCGGTTACGGTTGTGACAAAGAGGCTGTGCGGGTGGTGGCACAGATGCCCAAATGGAAGCCCGGTTTTATTAACGGGAAGCCGGTGAGGGTTCGCTATACGCTGCCTTTTACTTTTAACATTCATGGTCCGGACAAAGGGGAAGTCTATACCCGGGTAGATGTCTATCCGTCGTTTGATGTGAATATCATTAGTGGTATTGAAGGTTTTATCCAACATCATTTGCATTATCCTCTGGCTATTTTGAAAGACGGTGTTACAGATACTGTTAACGTTTATTTTGTTGTGAAATCCAACGACAGCATTACGGACGTTTCGGTCAGAAAAGACACGGCTCAGCTGAATGCTTACGACTATGAAGCCATGCGGGTGGTGAGGAATCTTCCCGTCTCTGCACCGGCATTCCTGCATAACCAACCGGTGTCTGTTCAACTTTATGTTCCGGTGGTATTTGATTACAGGCAGGTAGATCCCTCTACATCAAAAATTTTCCGTACAACTTTTGATGGCAAAACATTTTCTTATTACCGACCGGGGATGACTTTTGCCATAGTTGACAAAATGCCATCCTTTCCCGGAGGAATAGGAGCATTGATGCAGTATCTTACCGAAAAGATAAAATATCCGGAGGAAGCCAAAAAGATGCATCTACAGGGTAGGGTTTTCTTGCAATTTATTGTGGAAGCTGATGGTAGCATCACACATATCCGTGTACTTCGGGGAGTTTCGCCTTCGCTTGATGCGGAAGCGGTAAAAGTTATCCGTAATATGCCCCGGTGGATTCCCGGAAGCCAGCGGGGAAAACCGGTACGCGTCAGGTTTAACCTGCCGATAAAATTTACAATGCAATAGTTTTGCCAACCTTCCTCTTCCAATTCAAAAACATCATCCGCGGAGGTCGAAAAAAAGTGCCGTTTTTAAAGGCAATACTCCGGTAATTTTTCATTCTCGCAAAGCTACAGAGGTGTAAAAGGTCTGAATAATAACAAGTTATACTTATCATTTCACGTTTCCATTTGTTTGATAATCAGTGGGATAGAATTATTATCGGACTATTGAAAAGGAAAATTAGAAAAAATTGGTTTCTAAGCATATCTGTTATAAATTAGCCATCAAAACAGTGCTATGTGTGATACGCTTGCTTTTTTTAGCCGGGTAGAATCCGGGAGGTCTTTTTTTGCAAAAAATTCAGACAGGGATCCCGGAGAACCTCAGATAATTGAGATGGTGCATGATGCCGGCCAAAATTTTGAAACGGACTTTTTATCTGAAAAGTTAGCCAAATACACAGAAGGCCCTTTCCGGTCGTTAAAAAAGATTTTCCCGCAGTTTGAACATCCATACGCTGCCCTGATATCAAGGCCATTATGGATTTGGGGCGCAGAAATGGGGATAAACGAAAAAGGGGTGGCCATCGGCAATGAAGCGGTATTCTCTAAAGAGAAATTGAATGATGCCGGTTTGCTGGGTATGGATATCCTGCGTCTCGCACTGCATAATGCCGAAGATGCCGATGCTGCGGCTGACTTTATCATCCATCTGCTCGAAAAACAGGGACAAGGTGGCAATGGTAGTTATTCAGGCACTTTAAAATATCATAATTCATTTTTAATCAAAGACCGGAAAAAGGCTATTGTTCTGGAGAGTTCGGCCAACAGTTGGGTGTGTAGGGAGGTGTTGGATTCGGCGTCAATATCAAATTGTTACACCATCGAAAATGATTACCAACGTGCGTCAGAAAATCTACAAGGAAAAAATATAACCAAAACGCTTGAAAGCCGGTTCTATACTTTCTTTGCCAAAGGACATTTCCGGCAGAAATATTCCTCCGGTTACATAAAAAACCGGGATAAAAATTTGTCACAAACATTTTCACTGCTGCGCTCACATATCAACACCCACAACAACCGTCCGAAAGGCGGTATGAAATCGCTTTGTGTTCATCCCGGTATTCTGGTCAGGTCGGAAACAACCTCTTCCATGGTGGTGGATTACTACGGTTCGCAGCAAATCATCTGGCATACCAGTGCCCCCAATCCTTGCGTGTCGCTGTACAAACCGATTGTCATTGGGGATTCAAAAACATTCTCCCTTTTTTCCGACAGGAAAAAATCGGAAGCATACTTTCGTGAAAACCGCCAACTATCAGAATATTTTCTGAAAAACCATGATTTCTTCGTGGAAAAGATAAAACCTTTGCGAGACAAAACAGAGCATATATTCCAGGAAATTATTTACAATGATATTGCCGGTAAAAGCAAATCACAATTAACCGATGACTGTCTTCGCTGCTATCAAATTGAGAAAGAGTATATTGCGATGGTAAAACAATTTATCAACCAAAACAAGTCAGTATTATGAAGCCGGAAAAAAAGCAGATAATTGATGACTTCAAGCATCATGTTTCATCAGGCAAAGTAGCTGTTTATAAGAAATACGGAATGCAGTTTGTGATTGGCGAGCGTCAGGGAGCTTACATGACCGATGTGAGTGGAAGCAAAACACTCATAAACTGTCACTGCAACGGAGGCGTCTTCAATTTAGGGCATCGTAACCCGCAAATTATTGAAACACTGATTCATGCAACTGAAAAATTCGACATTGGCAACCATCATTTCATCAGCAGCCAGAGGGCAAAACTGGGAAAGAAAATTGCTTCTCTCATGCCCGGCGACCTGAACTATACGGTATTTGGTGTTGGTGGCGGCGAAGCAGTGGACCTTGCTATAAAACTGGCGCGCGGCTACAGTGGAAAACAAAAAATAGTCAGTTTAAAAGGTGGTTATCACGGACATACCGGCCTTGCTCTCGCTACCGGCGATGAACAGTACAGGGCTCCTTTCGGGAAAAACAGTCCGGGTTTTGTTCAAATACCTTTTGGTGATATTGATGCCGCATACGAACAGATTACAGAAGATACGGCAGCATTTATTATGGAAACTATTCCGGCAACCCTCGGCATCGCCATCCCGGACAAAAAATATATGCTGGCTCTAAGAAACCGTTGTACTCAAACGAATACCCTGATGATTATTGACGAAGTTCAAACCGGTCTTGGAAGAACAGGAAAATTGTGGGCTTTTGAGCATTACGACATACTTCCGGATATGGTGGTGTTGGGGAAAGGATTGTCCGGAGGCATCTATCCCATTACCGCAACTGTTTTTCGCGAACCTTTGGAGACATTTTTCCACAAGCATCCTTTTATTCACGTCAGCACCTTTGGAGGTTCGGAAATTGGTGCGGAAGTAGCTTTAAAAGTTTTGGAAATCAGCTCTGACAAATTATTTCTGGAGCATGTTAATAATATTGCCGGACATTTACAGGAGGGTTTCGAGAAACTAAAAAAGAAACACCCGAAATATATCAAAGGTTTCAGACAGCTCGGTTTGATGGCCGGCATTGAGTTTTTTCAGGAAAAACACGGCTTGTTGTTTACCAAAGCTGCCTATGAATCGGGGATGTTCTCACTTTATTCCAACAACGATATGCGTGTTTGCCAGCTGCTTCCACCGCTTATCATTACGGAAGAGCAGGCAGATGAAATATTGGAGAAGATGGATAAGGCTGTTTCCAAATTAAAATTTTACAGCATGGCTTTTAACATTAAAGAATTCATTGACAACCTGTTTTAAAATCCTCAATAAGATGGCAACACAAGAAGAAACAACAAAATTTCTGCAAGAGTTTGAACTCTCTTTTGATCCTGTAAACATTGAGAAGTCGCCTATTCCGGTAAATATTCTGGGCTATGGAGAAATCAGCACTGTTGTTACATTTGAAGAATCTGACTTTAGCACTGAGGCTTTTAAACGTCTTCCTCTTTTTTCCACAGCTGAAGAGGCGGAGGACTATTGCAATTTATATCTGGAATATAACCAAAAGCTTGCGGAAGTGGATGTTGAGACACCTGACAGTCGAGCTTTTTGGGTAAGAGGTCACGAAGGAAGGTATGTGGCTTATTTAACTCAGGAAAGGCTGTTGCGGGAAGCCATTGGAAACAAAATCATCCAGCAGCACAGCCGGGAGGAGAGTTTGATTTTGTTGAAACTTGTTCTGGCCAAAATGCGTAAACTGTGGCAGCAGAACAGGGATAATAATGGGCTATTGTTGGGGTTGGACTCCCAGATATCCAACTGGGCGATAAAGGACTACGATACCGGGCAACATATTTCCGAAGACAGCAAGCTGTTGTTTATTGATACCAGCACCCCTTTTATCAGGAAACAAGGCGTGGAGCAAATGAATGCCCTGTTGTTTTTGCAAAGTGCACCACCGGTAATGCGTCCGGTTTTACGCAAATTTTTTCTGCAGGAGATTATGGATCGATATTATGATTTCAGGCTCGTACTCATAGATTTGATTGCCAATCTGCACAAAGAGTTGGACGCGACGATGGTCTATGTGACTCACGACCAAATTGAAGCGATGACCCTTGCCAATAAAATCGTGGTGCTGAATGATGGTGAGGTGATGCAGATCGGATCGCCCAAAGAGCTGTATAACTTCCCCAAAAACACTTTTGTCGCACAGTTCATTGGCAGCCCCAAAATGAACCTCTTGCCGCTCGCAAGCTACGATGGGACATCAATGCATTATCAGGAAGGTGCCAAAATTGAAATTGGCCATCAACATGAAACTGACAAGGAAATATTTTTTGTAAAGGATAATGGCGTTGGGTTTGACATGCGTTACGCGGATAAGCTCTTTGGTGCTTTTCAACGGTTACACAGCGTGAAAGACTTTCCTGGGACCGGTATAGGATTGGCAACGGTGCAGCGTATTATCTTACGTCATGGGGGCAGAATTTGGGCTAATTCGGAAATAAACGAAGGAGCCATTTTCTGGTTTATCTTACCGAAAAAGAGCCATCTCCAGGAAATTGAAAAGGTTAATGAGAAAATTAATGATTTTAT
>ENA-ORDP01002050-ORDP01002050.1-marine-sediment-metagenome-genome-assembly--contig:-NODE-2050-length-10178-cov-3.438605_pt1 | contig 10178 bp, 6 predicted proteins | sample MGYA00248627_ERZ508539 | MGnify/ENA primary metagenome ERZ508539 (study PRJEB26208, sample SAMN05571518) | marine sediment metagenome | biome: deep sea; feature: Hydrothermal vent; material... | reverse complement strand
TGTGTTTTGTCATAATTTTTGTAAAAAAGACAAAAATCCCGCCAAAACGATCTTGGCTTTTCTTCTCTACCCGGGTTGATACCCGGGGCTACTATTGTTCCACCCCTCCGGGGTTCCCAAATAATCATGCTCCTGCCTGCCCCACTATGTCATTCAGGCGGGTATGCTTTAAATCAATCATGAATGTCTCATTTGTTTATAATCTTGTAACACTTTGTTTTATAGCACTTTAATCAACTGCCCTCCTTGGAGGGGTTAGGGGGTGGATTATCCATAATCATTCCCCCATGTGATATAATTATTATTTAGAGGTCGCAAAAGCAACCTCTAACGCCAATCCTTAAACAATCTCAGGCTCTAATTTGATTTCAATTTTTTTAACCTCAATTTTTTTATCAAATAATTTTCGGTCGCTGAATTCGGACTGTTTACCATTATTCCATTGGTCAACCGGACGCAAATAGCCGACAATACGCGAATAAACTTCACAATCGTTGTGCCTGTCTTCTGCTTCACATTTCGGGCAATGTTTGTGTTCGCCATAAATATATCCGTGTTCAGGACAAATACTAAAGGTTGGTGTCAATGTAAAATAAGGCAATTTAAAATTCTCGCACACCATTTTTACCAATTTCTTCACAGATTCCGGCGGCAGCTGACTTTCTCCCACAAAAGTATGGAAGACCGTTCCCCCGGTATATTTGGTTTGCAGGCTGTCCTGCAACTCGAGGGCTTCAAATATGTCATCGGTATAGCCGACAGGTAACTGGCTGGAGTTGGTGTAATAAGGAGCAGCTCCTGTTTCTCTCACCCGTTTCTCGTTAGCCGTTATGATATCGGGGTACTGAGCCTTATCAATAAGCGCCAGCCTGTAAGTTGTCCCCTCTGCCGGTGTTGCTTCCAGATTGTAAATATGGCCGGTCTCTTCCTGGAATTTTTGCAACTTATCACGCATAAAATCCATAATTTTTTCGGCATATTCTTTGCCTTCTATAGTGGTGATATCTGTTCCCAGGAAATTTAACAGACATTCATTCATCCCTATCAAACCTATGGTAGAGAAATGGTTATCCCAATAAGAACCATTCCGCATTCGGATGTGTCTTAAATAAAATTTAGAATAGGGATACAGGCCATTATCCGTCAGTTTTTCTAACAACTTGCGTTTGATTTCCAAACTCTCTTTGGCCAACACCATCAGCTTTTCTATTCTCTGAAAAAGCTCTTCTTCTGTTTTCGATTCGTAACCAATCCGGGGCAAATTAAGCGTAACAACACCAATAGAACCGGTTAAAGGATTAGCACCAAAAAGACCACCCCCACGCGATCTTAGTTCCGTGGTATCCAAACGCAAGCGACAACACATAGAACGAACATCATCTGGCGACATATTGGAATTAACAAAATTGGAGAAATAAGGGATACCGTATTTAGCTGTCATCTCCCAAATAGGCTGACGATATTCATTATCCCAGTCAAAGTCTTTGGTTATATTATAAGTGGGTATCGGGAAAGAGAATATCCGGCCATTCGCATCGCCTTCAGTCATTACCTCAGCAAAAGCTTTGTTAAACATATCCATTTCGTGTTGGTAGTCGCCATAAACAGAGTTTTGCATTTTGCCTCCAATAATCACGCCCAGCTCTTTCATGTTTTCAGGGATAACCAAATCGAGAGTAATATTGGTGAACGGGGTCTGAAAACCGACACGGGTAGGGATGTTCATGTTGAACATAAACTCCTGAAGAGCCTGTTTAACTTCTTTATAACTAAGATTATCGTAACGGATAAACGGGACTAAGTAAGTATCGAAGTTTGAGAAAGCCTGTGCCCCGGCGGCTTCTCCCTGCATGGTATAAAAGAAGTTTACAATTTGCCCAAGCAGGGTGCGGAAATGTTTGGCCGGCTTACTTTCGACTTTCCCCGGAACCCCCTTAAAGCCAACCATAATAAGCTCTTGCAAATCCCAGCCAACACAATAAACACTCAGGTAACCCAAATCATGGATATGCAACTTTCCCTGTTTATGGACATTGGCAATTTCGGCAGGATAAATTTTATTTAACCAATATTGCGAACTGATAATTGTTGAAATATGCTGATTCATCCCTTGCAACGAATAGGTCGAATTAGCACTTTCCTTAATGCGCCAGTCGTCGTTATGCAAGTAATTTTCGATAATATCGATATTGGAGAAAAGCTCTTTTACATTTCTAAACCCTTCGTGTTGTTTTCGATAGATAATGTATGCTTTGGCGGCTTTGTACTGTTTTTGTTCAAAAAGCTCAAACTCAACTGCATCCTGAATTTCTTCTACAGCAGGCACTTTCGACGTTATCTTCCCGATAACATTTTGAGTAATCTTTTGGGCCAGTACTCTGTCCGGCTGTCCAATTGCCCGTAAAGCTTTAAATACGGCGAAAGTAATTTTTTCAAATTCAAACGGAACAATACGTCCGTCACGTTTTTGTACGGTTTTAATAATACCATTAATTTTCATAATATTTATTTTAAATAGTTAATTAATGGTAGCAAAGGATAAAATACCAGAAAGGTGATCAGTCTTTCTTCGCTTTTTTCACCCGAAAGCTACGAAATGATGCCCAAAACTGATAGGTCTTCCGGCTTGTTGCACCTTAGTTGCCTTCCCATCCCACCTCAGGCCGGACAGTGACTTTATGATACCAAGGCTGTTTTGCAACTTACGGCTGCGGGGACAGCTACTGATTTTCACAGTATTCCCTTTCATCAATTTGGATTTTAAAAGTACATCATTATCTACCGTTGAAAAACATTTTAGCTCTAAATTATTAACTAAGAAATTAACATTTCGAAAATTCAACAGTAAAAATGCTATCTACGTAGCTTTTAGGATGGGCTCTTCTCTAACTTGATTTAACGAAATTCCTTTTTTATTAAATATGCAGATCAAGGGTTAAATCCAATGATTAATAGTTCAAGCCTTTCAGACTATTTTTATTATGTTTCAACTCCCCATGGTATTATTACTTCCTATTATACTTATCGGCTGCCTGTTGTCGCCGATAGCAACAAATGTGAAAGTTCCTGAAATAGCTTTTTCTCTCTCTTCAGAGTACATTTTTTCAACGAAAACATCAACTTTCACCTTCAGGCTTTTGTTTCCAAGATAAACAACTTTACCTACCAGCTCAATGATAGTACCATGAGGTATCGGTTTCCTAAAATCAATGCGATCTGAAGACACCGTTACCATTTTTAGCCTGCTAAAACGGGTAGCTGTTATAAAAGCTATTTCGTCCATTAATTTCATAGCGGACCCTCCGAAGAGGGTGTCATAATGGTTGACTGTATTAGGAAATACGGCCTTGAAAATCCGTGTTTCCGATTGATCTATTTTTTCTTCTATTCGTTTCATAAGTAAGGGGGTGTTAATTTAACTATCCTGTAAAGCCGGAATGATCTCGCAGCATCTGGCAGTCCGTTTATAACGATTAAAATTGGATAGCATTATTTATCAAGTGCTATTTTTCTTATCGTTTTTGCTGCTTCCACCATTTGGATTAAAGCCTCCCGGGTTTCGTGCCAGCCTCTCGTCTTAAGGCCGCAGTCAGGATTTACCCAAAGTTGTTTTGGCGTTAACACGCGGGAAGCTTTTTCAAGCAAGGCGGTAATTTCCTCCTTTGAAGGAACTCTCGGAGAATGAATATCGTACACCCCGGGGCCAATTTCATTCGGATAATGAAAATCTGCAAAAGCATCCAATAATTCCATTTGCGAACGAGAGGTTTCAATGGTGATAACATCTGCATCCATATCCGCAATGTTTTTAATGATTTCATTAAATTCGGAATAGCACATGTGCGTATGGATTTGCGTTTCGTCTTTTACAGATGACGAACTTATTCGAAACGCTTTTACTGCCCATTGCAAATAGTCTGACCAGTCGGCTTTTCTTAACGGAAGGCCCTCTCTGAAAGCCGGCTCATCTATCTGAATAATCCTGATACCTGCCTTTTCAAGGTCGGCCACCTCATCTCTGATGGCAAAGGCAATTTGATAGGCGGTTGTTTCTCTGGGTTGATCGTCTCTTACAAAAGACCACTGCAAAATGGTGATTGGCCCGGTAAGCATCCCTTTTACAGGTTTTTCTGTCAGGGATTGAGCATAGGTTGACCATTTTACTGTCATGGGGTGGGTTCTTTCCACATCACCAAAAATAACAGGCGGCTTAACGCCTCTTGAGCCGTAGCTTTGTACCCACCCGAACTGTGTGAAAGCAAAACCATCTAACTGCTCTCCAAAATATTCCACCATGTCATTTCGCTCAAACTCGCCATGCACCAGTACATCCAGGCCGATTTGTTCCTGCCAGCGAATCACTTTTTCTATCTCTTCTTTTATGGCTTGTTCATATTGTTCAGCAGTTAATTCGCCTTTTTTGAATTTGGCCCTTAGCTGACGCACCGCCTTGGTCTGTGGAAAAGAGCCTATTGTGGTAGTGGGAAACAATGGTAAATTTAAATCAGCTTCTTGTTTTTTATGGCGCTGCTCAAAAGGAGTTTTTCTTCTTGAAAAGGTATCATCAATTGAAGCTACCCGTTCTTTGATTTTTGGTTTATGAATTAATTTGGAATTTTTTCTGCTTTCCACAGCCAGAATATTTTCCTTTAATATATCTTCAACTTCCGGAAAAGTAACCGGATCCACTAACTTAGCTAAGGTAACTACTTCTTTTACTTTTTGTCTGGCAAAAGCCATCCATCTTTTTATTTCCCCGGGAAGAACCTCTTCATTCGTTTCATTGTCCAGATCAAAAGGACAATGCAATAGTGAACAGGAAGGAGCTATCAAAAGTCTATCGCTGCCTAATTTTCCAATAGCTTTCTCGATGATATGAAGTGATTCGGTAAAGTCGTTTTTCCAGATATTCCTGCCATCAACAACTCCCAATGAGAGACTAAGGTACTCAGGAACCATACCCAGCAGTTCATCCAATTGCTGTGGTGCCCTTACAAGATCGATGTGCAAAGCATACACAGGTAAACTCAATGCCAGAGCGGTATTTTCTCTAAGCCCTTCAAAATAGGAAGTAAGAATGACTTTCAAATGTGGAAATGATTGTTTTATTTGAGTGTATACATAGCGAAAAGCCTCTTTTTCTTTCTCTGACAGGTCTAACGCAAGAAAAGGCTCATCAAATTGTACCCATTCTACTCCCAGATCATCCAGTTTGTGGAGAATATCAATATATACAGGGACCAGGTTTTTGATTAAATCAATTCTATCGAACCCTTCTTCTTTTTCTTTCCCCAAAAGCAAATAAGAAACAGGGCCTATTAGTACCGGTTTTGTCTTGATCCCCAGTTGTTTTGCCTCCTTATATTCATCAGTAATTTTTGAGGAGAAAAGCATGAACGACTGATCCTTATAAAATTCGGGAACAATATAATGGTAGTTCGTATCAAACCATTTGGTCATTTCCATTGCTGTAATGTCCAAACCATCTTTCTGATAGCCTCTTGCCATAGCAAAATAGAGGTCAATTTCCGTATTATTTTTTTGATCCGTAAGAATCCGGTCATAGCGACTCGGAATTGCGCCAACCGTTAATGACATGTCCAGCACCTGGTCGTAATAGGAAAAGTCGTTGGACGGTATTAACTCAATACCGGCGTCCTTTTGAATTTTCCAATTCGACCGTCGTACTTCTTTACCAACTTGTAAAAGATTGGATAGGTCTGATTTGCCTGCCCAATATTGTTCACAGGCTTTTTTGAGTTCTCTTTTGGCACCAATCCGCGGGTAGCCTAAATTTTGAGGAATCATACTTTTTGTTTTTTAATTAATTAAACACTCAAAGCTGTTGCTATACTCGGAATGCTTTAGAATTAAAAACAATAAACAGTATGATTATGAGACACCCCAATCCCGGGAATGGGAATTAAAAGGTACTATAATCAATTCTTGACATTGCTTCTATTCGCGAAAGCATAATCAGTACGATAGAAGGCAGGTCTCCTGGCTTGTAACATTCTCACCTCCTTCCCATCAGCCCGAGACGTGACAGTGGATATTTTGGCAAGAACTTTCACGTTACTTTACAGTTGCGCGACAGCTTGTGATTTTCACACAATTCCCTATTAATCAGTGTTTAACTAAACCTTAATCGGATTGATAAGTATTACAAGGAACTTTTTTTATCGTGGTAAAATTATATATTATTTCAACACTGTCCGAAATATTTTTTTTCAGGATCAAGTATGGCGTATTAATACAAGGAACAGAGGTTCTTTTTATGTATTTCAAAAAGAGGCCTGCCTGCAGTAGCTGTTTCGGCAAAGACAGGAGTGGATCATATAAAAAATCTAATCGTTTTTTGAATTTTCCCTGATTTTATAGACAGACTCTAATTAAAGTTCTGTACCGAACAAACACTACGTAACATACTGAATATTAGTCAAACATTAGGGCTATGACATTTGATCCGGGACTTTGAAAACTTTATGGACTTTTCGTGATAGAACTCATATTCAACAAATTTTGAAAGTTATTTGTTATTAAAATAACTTTTTTGTTAAAAAAATCACAATAACCTTGCGTATCTTAAAAACCTTATTTAAATTTGCAACCGAATAATCATTCGGTACATAATTATGAACAAGACCGATACACAGGAAATCTATCCTGAATTAAAAAGTAAGATAATAAATGCGGCACGAGAGCTGTTCGTAAAAAAAGGTTATTACCATACGAACATGCCCGATATTGTTAAAAATGCGGGGGTAAGTATCGGCGCTGTTTATCACTATTTTAAAGGAAAAGAAAGCCTCGCCAAAGAAATACATGATTATTCTGTACAGCTTCTCGAAGAAAATTTCGACAATAAAATATTAATCCACAATACTGCAAAAGAAAGAGTTCATACTTTTATTAAAATGATGTTCGAGTGGACCAAAAACGATCCGGTTTTAGTTGAATATCTTTTGTTTGCCCGTCCACAGGACATTTTTAATGAAAAGATTAGTATTTGCTCAAGTGAAGGATTCGTCCTGGTCATGGATATCATTAAATACGGCCAGCAAAATAATGAGATAAAAGCAGGAGATCCATACCCTTATTATACGGTTTTGTCTGGTAGTGTCTCAAGATACATAGAGCTTTATCTCGATAAAAAACTTGAGCTGCCGATAACCGACTATATTGATAAAGCTTATGAAATTACCTGGAATGCCATTAAAAAAGAATAATTTTTTTCAACATTACCGAACGAATATTCGTTCTAACATTAATATTAACCTAAAAAAAAAGTTCATGAAAACAAATCTGTCAAACGAAACCAAAGAAAAGTTTCAAACTTTATTTGGAAAGGGTGTGCGTTTTAAAGACACTGAACGCATTGTTTATTCCCACGACATGGGTGTAATACCCAAACAAGTCCAAAAGATGTTTAACAATGTTCCGGATGGCGTTTTTCAGCCAAAATCACGGGAACAGATTGTTGAACTGATGGAATTCGCATCTAATGAAAGTATCCCCATTATCCCACGAGGTGCAGGAACGGCCGGATTCGGTGGAAGTGTCCCGACAAAGGGAGGAATTGTTGTCGATATGGTAAGGATGAACCGGATATTAAACATTGACGTAGCGAACAAAACATGCAAAGTTGAGCCGGGCGTAATATGGGCACACGTAGAAGAAGCGGTTGCAAAACAGAATCTCGCGCTCAGACTTTACCCCTCAAGTGCCAACTCGGCAACTGTTGCAGGATGGACAGCACAAGGTGGTAGCGGTTACGGAAGTTATGAATATGGGAGATTCCGGGACAACATAGCTGAGGTTGAACTCCTCCAACCCAATAACGAGATTGTTAAACTATCAGGAGAAAAACTGGATTTTGTTTACTCACTTTGTGGAATAACCGGCATTATTTTGAGCGTTACCTTTTACCTGCGAGAGAAAACCGAAGATAGCGTCTATCTCGCATCATTTGACAAACTGGTAAACGCCGTAAAATTCTTGAATTTACTCCATGAAAATAATATTCCTTTATGGAATGTAACTTTCTCAACGCCGGGTTTAACCTCACTAAAACAATTGGCAAGCGGGCATAAAATTTTAGATGAAAGCTTGTACCACATTACAATGGTTATGCCGAAAGGCAAAGTACAGGAATATGATTCTGACATAAAAAAATTGCTTGCTGCGACTCAGGGAGATTTGCTTAGCTCCGATAAGGCAAAAGAAGAATGGGATGACAAATTTTATCCGATGAGATTTAAAAAACTGGGGCCCACACTTATCGCATCTGAGGTGGTTAATCCTATAAAAAACATTGATAAATTTATCAATGAAATTGAAAACAGATTTAAAAGCAATTTTGCTCTCGAAGGCACCATGGTGGGCAGCAATAAAATGTCGGTGCTCGGTTTCATGCTTTCAGACGAAAGAAAGCTTGGCTTCCCGCTTGCTTATGCTAATTCGCTGGATGTCATAGAAACAAGTGAGAAATATAATGGCGAGCCCTATTCTATAGGAATGTATTTCACCGAAAAGGCAGAAAAGATATTCGGTAAGGAAAAACTAAATAAAATATGGGAATATAAACTGTCTGTTGATCCAAACGAAATTATGAATCCGGGTAAAATAGTTCCCTCTTCCCTTGACAAAAATTCGCCCATAAAACTTCTCGGTATGGCCATGAAAATGGCAAACTCCAGCAGAAGACTTGTCGGGCTTGCCGGCTTACTTCTTACAAACGCGCAAGGAGGAAGCTCTAAAAAATCGCCGTTAAATGACCAGGTTACACAGGATACTTTTAATTGTGCCTTATGCGGATATTGCAGGGATGTTTGTACCGTATTTGGAGCTAATCCATGGGAGACCAACTCTCCACGTGGTAAATACTTTTTAATGAATCAACTTATTCAAGGCAAGATAGATATGACAGAAGAAGTAGCAAGAGTTTTTTCAATTTGTGCTACTTGTAAAAAATGTGACAGAGTCTGTCAGGTCAATTCTCTCAACACCTTTAATTGGATGAAGGTAAGGTTTGATCTGAAAAATATGGATATGGAAAATACAGGCCTTTCTGCTATCCGTAAAAATGTGGTTGAAGTTGGAAATTTCTGGGGCGTAAGCAAGAAAGACAAGACGCAATGGATAGATGTTCCATATCTTAACAAAGGAAAAGTAGCCTACTGGTCAGGCTGTTGGGCATCAACAGTAACAGACAATATGGCAAAGTCATTTACAAGAATCCTTAATAAGGCCGGTCAGGAGTTCGTTTGGTTCGGAGAGAAAGAAAACTGCTGTGGATTATACCTCGCTCTCGGCGGATATAAAAAAGATTTGGAAAAGAAGGTTAGAGAAAATCTGGAATTATTTATTGAACGAGAAGTGGAAACGGTAGTGTTCTCATGTCCGGGATGTTATGCATTCTTTAAAGAGAACTATGCAAGGATGGCTAAAGAAATGAATATTCCATGTAATGTTGAATTTAAACATTCAACTGTTTTCCTGAATGAATTACAGAAAGCGGGCAAGCTGAAATTCGAGCACAAATCCGAACTGAATGTTACCTATCACGATTCATGTCATACAGGCCGTTGGTTTGGCCATTACGAAGAACCCCGCGAGTTGATAAAATCCATCCCGGGAGTCAAGCTTAAAGAGATGGAATTTAACAGAGAAAATGCCTCCTGTTGCGGTTTGGTAGCTGTTTTCGACGACAGGAATACCGTCAAGTACACAGCCATCAAAAGAGTAAAGGAGGCGGAGCAAACCGGAGCCGAATTGCTCATTACCAATTGTGCCGGCTGTGCATCTCAATTTAATACGACTTGTCATGCAATGAATACAAAAGTAAAGCAAATTGGAATTGCAGAATTGGTGGCTAATGCCATGGGTTTACCTACAGAAGACAATTCTGAAAAAATAATGGGCTTTATGCAAAACGCAATGGAGCTACTGAAAGACAGTACCGTAATATGCAGTGCCGCTGCCTATACTGTGTTGGACAAAAATAAATAAAAACAGTTCTTTTAATTAGAGTCTGGAATAGAAAGTCCGCTAACTTCGTTACGCTTGTATTTAAAATTAGTCATCCCGATTTTAAATACTTCGCAAGTCTCGAACTCGAACATTCTGAACCAAACATCTGACTTTATAGACAGACGCTAATTACCGCTCCGAGTAAA
>ENA-ORDP01002049-ORDP01002049.1-marine-sediment-metagenome-genome-assembly--contig:-NODE-2049-length-10189-cov-2.718078_pt1 | contig 10189 bp, 11 predicted proteins | sample MGYA00248627_ERZ508539 | MGnify/ENA primary metagenome ERZ508539 (study PRJEB26208, sample SAMN05571518) | marine sediment metagenome | biome: deep sea; feature: Hydrothermal vent; material... | reverse complement strand
CATGCGGGTTTTGGTACGATTATTAAAAATACGAAGACAATAATCGCGGTTTTGGGTGGCGTCTTAAGAGTGGAGCCTGAATGATTAACCTGTTGCGCTCTGGCGTGTTGGTTATGGCCTTTGGCCTTTTCCTGGCCGCCTGCGCCGTGCCCTTGGACGTCAGCGTTAAAACCGGCCTTGAGGCGGGCTCGGCGCCGAGAAGCAGCCCCGGCGGCCTGGAAGAGTTGATTTCGGGATTAAACTTCAAGGTCTCCGGTTCCTACATGACCGCTCCGCCCAAGTGCGTCGCCATCCTGCCCCTAAACAAGGCGCCCCTAAGCAAGGAGGAAGGCGAAAGCGCGGGGCCTTCCGGCATCACCTTTGACCAGACGGAGGTCGTGCGCCGCGTCCTTTACGCCCATTTGTCGCCCCATGGCAAACGGGACGTCGAGATCCCCCGCGTCGATCACGTGCTGGGCGGCATGGAGGACGGCGCCAGGGACGATTATTCATTGATCGGCCGGAAACTTAATTGCGACGCCTTGATAACCGGCGAGGTCACCGAGTACGGGGCGCGTTTTATGGGCATTTACTCCAGAGTCGCCGTCGCCGCCAATTTGAAGATGATCCGGGCCGAAACCGGCGAGGTGCTGTGGCGAGGGTCTTATGAGTCCACATCAAACGGCGGCTCCGTTCCGATGTCGCTGATCGGCGTCGCCAAGGGCATATACAGCGCCGCCATGAACGTCCGCGAAAAATCGCTGTTAATGGTTCTCGACAACCTTGGCCGCACCTTGGTCTCGAGCATTCCCGACAACCGCATAGCCGTTCTGGAAGAACCCTTGGCGCCGTTTATGGTCGCCGGCAGGGGCGCCGGGCGCACGGATACCGGCGCCACCGCGCGCCTTGCGAAATTCTTCGCCGGTTTGTCCGGCAAGCCGCCGGCGAAGCGTAAGGCCGCCCTGATCGCCGCAACCCGCAGCGGCCGGTTCAAGGACGGGGATATGCGAAGGCTGCATCTCGAACTGATCGACACCGCCCCCAGGGACGCAAACAGCCACGGCGCCTACGCCCGGTATCTGGTGAACGAGGGCGACTACGCAGGCGCCCTTGGCTTCACCTACAACGCGCTGGCCCTGAACGGTAAAGACAGCGCCATGCATTTTCTTAAAGGCCGCATTCAAATCAAGCTCGCCGATTTGGACGGCGCCGACGCCTCGATCATCGAGGCGGTGGCCCTGGACCGGTCCAACGCCGGCTACGCAGGCGGCCTTGGATATTTAAATTCCTTACGCGGCAAGGACGACCGCGCCCTGGCCGCCTATCAAATGGCCCTTGATCTTGACCCGGACAACGGCTTTTCCCATTACAACATGGGCGTTATTTATTATAACGCCGGCAATCTTCTCGCCTCCCGGGACTCCTTTTACAGGGCCGGCCTCGCCTATTTGAAGAAAGGCGATTACGGTCAAGCGCAAAAGACCGTGACCGATTTGCGTGAGTTGGCGGCCAAGGGCGTTTCCATTGACAACGAGTTGGATAGCCTGGAAAGGTCTCTGGCCGCATTGCGAGAGAAAAATCTGAAAAATGCGTAAGATTGATTTAACGGCCGTCATGGCGGCAGCCGCCGTGATGCTGGCCTTTTCCCAAGCCGCCGCCCAATCATGGGGCGCCGGGGCAAGCGGCGTTGGCGGCGGTCCCCTGACCTTGTCGCCGGAAAGTAAGGCCGATTTTCAAAGATATTTGAAACGGGAATATCCTCTCGCCTTCGCCGTTTCCAGAGACGGCGAACATAGTGGTTACTATTATTGCAATGTCAAAAACGCCTGCTTGCTCGCCGACGCCAAATCCGAGGCGTTGGCGGATTGCCGCTCCAACACCCCCGCAAGCAGCGGCGCGTGCAAGATTTACGCAATCGCCAAGGATGTGGTTTGGCGGGGGGCCGTGAGCGTGAGGGGGCCTGAGAAGGTCAAGAGCGCCTCTCGAGCCTCGGCGGCGCCGGCTCCCAATTTCAAAACGCCGCCACGGCGCCCCGATTCGAGGGGCCTTGCCGGCTCCGGTCCCCTGGTGATTTCCGGGCGCGTCGACAGGGCTTACCGGGAATACGTGAAATTAAAACACCCCATGGCCTTCGCCGTCTCCAACGACGGCGAGCACAGCGGCTGGTTCAATTGCAAGTCGAAGAACGCTTGCGGCGAAAAGAAGGCGGCGCTCAAGTCCATCGCAATTTGCAACGGGAAAATCGCCCCCGGCGGCGCCCCCTGCGGACTTTATTCGGTCAAAAGGAAAGTGATTTGGCAAGGGCCGGTGGCGATCCTCCCCGGCGCTCAAGCGGATGAGACGTTGCGCGCCGCCCTGCCGCCGCCGCCGCCCGTTCAGCCCGTACCGTCTGTTCCGTCTGTGTCGAAGAAAAGCCCGGAGGACGCGGTAAATCCCCGCGGCACAAAGGCCTTCAAGGATCTTGAGGAAGAGATCAATAAAGCCCGCAACGGAAAGTAAGCGTCAGCCGCTTAATTAAATATACGTGTAGATGTTGAAGTCGCCCTCGACCTTGATCATTCCGTCGAATTGGGAGACGAGAACCGGCAATGACGCCAAAGCGTCGGCTTTCACCTTTACGTCTTCGCCGTACATTTTCATCCAGCCTGGAATGCTCAGGTACCTTTTGCAGCAGAACTCAATGATTCGCTTTCCTTCGGCGTTCATGGCGCACGCCACATAGGAGAGCATGTGGGTGTTTTGGTCAAACGGGTAGAGCACGTAACCTGAAATCGGTTGAATGTAATGATTCTCCTGTTGCTCGGACGGCGGAAAATTGATGTACCGGCACGGGCAAAAAAGCTCGTATTGGGCGTTCCCGCCGCGCCAGGAAACATGAAGGAAGGTCTCGCGCAGCTTGAGCGCGTTGTTGCGCAACCGGGACAGCGCGTCATCAAGGGACATGGGCTGGATGGACCGCTCGGGACAGAAGGCTTTGCTGTCGGCCTTTCCGGTGAGGTCAACATATGAAGGCAGCATCATCTCGGGAACGCCCCCCGCCCCCAAGTCCGGAGCCAGAGTCACGTCCCCCGTGGACAGCTGGCGGGTTTCATCTCCGGCGGCGTAGACCACGAATTCCCAAGGCTTCTCATGTTGGAATATGTTTTCGCCGCTTCCCAGCGCTCCCGTGGAAAAGGGCAGCCTTTCCATGCGGCATTCATGAGAAAGATAGACGTCGCGCGTTTCCGGGCGCGCAGCGTCTCCGGACGTTTCGCGAAGCACGCTTTGGATTTCGGTGCTCCACTGATTGGTTCCCCCAATTCCGTTGAGCATGAATCCGTCCATAAGATCAGGCGCTGCCGCGCTGGGGCTTTTTTGCGGAGAATCATCACTCATAAGGCATTATCATTCGAATTCCGCCGCGATTGGAATATATTTAAAGAATGAACAATGCGCCGCCCCTGACCGGCCCCGGCGATCCGCCTCTTTTCAAGGCCCTTAATGAAGGGGCGGAAAGGCCGCTGCTGTTGATTTGCGATCACGCCAGCCGCGCCATCCCTCGGTCCATGGACTCTTTGGGGTTGCCCGAGGAAGTCCTTGAACGCCATATCGCCTATGACATCGGAGCCGCCCAAGTCACCGAATTGCTGGCCCATAGGCTTGGCGTCCCGGCGCTGCTGGCCGGGTATTCGCGCCTTCTCATCGACGCCAACCGCGCTCCCGGCGATCCCATGTCGGTGCTGGAGGTCAGCGACGGCGTCTCCATTCCCGGCAACCAGGCCTTAAGCGAAGCGGAGATGACCCGGCGCGAAGAGACCTTCTTCGAGCCCTACCATAACGCCGTCACCAATGCGCTCGCCCAACTGTGGCGGCTGGGCAGGGCGCCGGCCCTGCTCTCCATCCACAGCTTCACCCCGTCGCTGAACGGCGAGGACCGGCAATGGGACATCGGCGTCTTGTGGAATCGCGATCCCCGCATCGCCTTGCCGCTGATCGAAAAGCTGAGCGCCCATGAGGGCCTGCATGTGGGCGACAACGAGCCTTACTCGGGCCGGGAGATCGCCTATTCCCTGGACCTTCACGGCGGCGCCGCGGGCCTCGCCAACTGCGCCGTCGAAATCCGCCAGGATCACCTGGAAACGCCCGGGGGCGCGGCCCGCTGGGCGGAGCTTCTGGGCGACGCCTTCGAGGAAATTCTGGCCATCGATTACCTGTATAAAGTGGAGCATTTTTAGTGTTCTATCTCATGATTTCGTGCACCATACGACGGTCTTCCGAGGCTTCCGGACGTCGTCGCGCGCCGCTTGTGATGCTCCAGCATCACGGCGCAACACGCTCCTAGCCGGAAGTCTCGGAAGACCGTCGTATGATGTACGAAATCATGAGATAGGACACTAATGCCTTTTTCCGAACCCACATTCACCGTCGGCATCGAGGAGGAATACCTGCTGGTGGACCCCAAGACCCGGGCGCTGGTCAGCGATCCGCCCGAGGCCATGCACAAAGCCTTCGAGGCCCGCTTTAAAAATCTGGTCAAGCCGGAATTCCTCAAATCCCAGATCGAGGTGGCCACGCGCCCTTGTGAAACCCTGTCCGAAGCCGGCGAAAATCTGGCTGAACTCAGGCGCTCGGTTTCGGAGCTGGCCGGCGAATACGGTCTCGCGCCCATCGCCGCCTCCACCCATCCCTTTTCCAAATGGCAAGAGCAGAAACACACCGACAAGCGGCGCTACAACATCATGGCCGAGGACATGCAGACGGTGGTCCATCGCCTGCTGGTCTGCGGCATGCATGTGCATGTGGGGGTGGAGGACGACGAAATGCGCATCGATCTGCTCAATCAGGTGGCCTATTTCCTGCCCCACCTGCTGGCGCTCAGCACCTCTTCGCCGTTTTGGCGCGGCCATGACACGGGCCTCATGTCCTACCGCCTCAGCATCTTTGACGAATTGCCTCGAACCGGCCTGCCCGAGCGCTTCGATTCCTTCGCCGATTACAAGCGCCACGTGCGCGTGTTGCAGCGGGCCGGACTGATCGAGGACGCCTCCATGCTGTGGTGGGACGCCCGCCTCAGCGCCCGCTTCCCGACCTTGGAAATGCGCATCACCGACGTTTGCACGCGCCTGGACGACGCGCTCGGCGTCGCCGCCCTTTTTCTTTGCATCGTGCGCATGCTCTACCGGCTTCGGCGCGCCAACCAGCGTTGGCGCATGTACGCCAACATGCTGATCAACGAAAACCGCTGGCGGGCGCAGCGCTACGGTCTGGATGGAAGCCTGATGGACTACGGCGCCGGCGAGCTGGTTCCCTTCGCCGATTTGATCGAGGAGCTGCTGGACATGGTTGCCGAGGACTCAGAGGCCCTCAACTGCGTGAGCCAACTCGCCCACGTCCGCGACATCGTCAAGAACGGCGCCAGCGCCCACCGCCAATTAGAGGTCTACAAGCAAACAAAGGCGGACGGGAAAACCCACGAAGAGGCGCTTGACGCCGTGGTCGACATGCTCGTCGAGGAGACTATGCTCGGTGTGGGGCGCGGCGAGTGATCAGAACATCACGCGCAAGTGGGGCGCCGGTTGCAGGCCCTTGAAATTGTGAAGAAGCTTTTGAGCCAAATCCGGATACCTGTCGAGCAACAGATCCAGCATGGCGTCGGCGTCGGCCTGTGAGGATTCCTTGGCGCTGCAAGCAATCAGCAGAGCCCGCGCAATGAGATCGTCAGCATAATTTAGAGTCATGATCGGACTCCTTTCAGAGTCGCCCGCCCAATCCAATTGACATCACTCTAGAATCATAATCCCGACAAGTTACCCGATCATTAACGCCGCATGGACCCGCAAGCGGTGTGGGCGAAAGGTTCAAGGTGAATATTGTTTACCCAACACAAAAAAACATTAAGGTGTCCTCAGAATTTCTCTTTTACCAAATAAAGATATGTTCGGCTATCATCGCCCGCGGCTCCAAGGGCTTCATGGGAAATGTCAATTGAGACGAGTCCTGCTGTTCCTGTTTTGCACTGTTACGCTCATCGTGATGGTCCGGGTGATCGAGGATGCTATTCCCCAGACAGATCCGTTCGATGATCGGCGCCCGTATAGGACTCAGGACTTCAAGGGTTACGGGGAGCAGCAAATCTCCCAAATGAAAATCCGGCACGCCGTGGAGCGCAAGCAGCCTTACGACATCGGACTCTTCGGGAACAGTCGCGTTCTTTCCGTTGGGCGGGAGCAATTAGACGTCGGCGTTTGCACTGCGTTCAACTTCGCCCTTTCGGGGCAGTCTTTCCGGAGCAGCGTACAGCTACTTGAGAGTTTGGCTCGCGAACAGGCGTTGCCCCGCCTAGCCGTCATCAGTATCGATCATTTCGAGTTGCAGATGTACGCCAATCCATGGACTGGGTGGCGCCAGCGTTGGAGCCTGCTCGCCGATGACGTCGCGGTGGCGTTCCGGCACCGCGACGTTAGCCTCCGGGATAAGATGCGTGTCCCATGGCGATTTATTTGGACGGAAACGTTGCTGTTTCAGAGCCAGTTCGAGGCCGCCTTCTTTCGCCGCGCTCTATTGGAGGCCCTGGGGTTGAACGACGACCCTTTTCCCGCCGCAGAGCCCGGTGGGTTTGGATATCTTCCGGATGGCAGTTTCCACTCTCCTCCCCGATTGACGGACGACCCCCCCCCTTTTTCCCGCACCACGCCGCAGATTATTAATGTCATTCTACGCAACGACCTTGAGCGGCTTTTCCGCCTGGCGCGAGAAAACAATCTTGAACTCTTGATCTATGAATCGCCATTACATCCGTCAAGCGCCGCCATCTTTGAGCGCAAACCATCGCCTTTTTCCGAATCGAATCGAAGGACCTTCATGGAGGCATGCGCCGATTTCAGCGTGAATTGCGTCGCCGCTCCTCTCGAAGCCTTCCGTGAAACCACCGGATGGAATGACGCGAGCCACCCGCCGCCGAGCGTGTTGGGAGGGTGGATTAGCGCCTTCTCACGTCCTTACCTGGGTGGATGCGCATCGTGATTTTCAACGAGTTCGCTTTCCTGTTCGTTTTCCTCCCTACGGTTCTCGCTCTTTTTTTCATGCCGGGGATGAGGCGCTGGCGCGCCTTTACTCTGATAGCGGCATCCCTCGTATTTTACGGTATTTCCGGGATCGAGCACGCTCTGATTCTGAGCGTCGACGTTCTGTGGGTCTATTTTCTAGTTACCCGGCCCGGATTCCGCGAAAGCCGGGTATTGCTGGTCGCGGCGGTGGCGCCGCCAGCTCTCGCGCTCGGCTACTACAAGTACCTCGGGTTCCTGCTGGGGTCGTTCATAGATCTCAATGACCCGCAGAACCTTGAGCAATTCAGCCTTTTCGCCAACGTTTTGCTTCCAGCCGGCATCTCATTTTTTACCTTTCAGGTCATCGCATTCGCGGTTGACCGCTACAGGGGCGACATCAAGGATATTCCTTCGCTGTCCCATTTCGCCACCTACATCATGCTTTTCCCGCAGCTCGTCGCGGGTCCCATTCTGCGCTACAGAGACATCGCGGCGCCCTTGCGGCGCCTGGAGCATTTCCGCCTCGACGGCCAACACGCGGCCCGCGCCGTCGGCTATATCTGCCTGGGACTGGCGGTCAAGGTGTTGATCGCCGACACCTTGAGCCACAATCTCACGGATTATCGCGGTGATCCGGGGCATTTGTCACAACTCACGGCTTTGTACACCGTTTATTCGTATAGCTTTCAGATATACTTCGACTTCTATGGTTATTCGCTGATCGCAATCGGTTTGGGCGCACTGTTCGGCTTCTCGTTTCCCCAAAATTTCAAACGGCCATACAATGCTTTAAACCCGCGTGAGTTCTGGCGTCATTGGCATATAACGCTGTCCCTCTGGATTCGCGACTACCTTTACATTCCCCTGGGCGGAAACAAGGCCTACATCCGCAACATTTTCATCGTCATGGCAATCTGCGGGCTGTGGCATGGAGCGGGATGGACTTTTGTTGTCTGGGGCCTCTACCACGCATGCCTCGTAGCCGCTTACCATTACGGAAACGCCGCCTGGGACCGTCTTCCGGCTTTTCTTCAGCTGGCGTTGACGTTCTCGTTGGTGTCCCTGGGATGGACGCTGTTTATGTTTGATTTCAACGGAATTCAGAATTTCTTCAGCAGCCTCGCCGGATCCGTCGACGTGCTCCAACCGGACCCGGACGTGGGGATGTGGATCGGTCTGGCGGCCGCGGCCGCCGTTGCGTTCGGCCTTCATCTTGAACCACTCGCTGAGAATAGGGCGTCCGTTCCCTGGAAGGCCGCAACCATAAACTTTGGGTTCTCGCTGCTTTTTATCGCTGTGTTGCTGTTTTTGGACCGATCAGAGACGTTTATTTATTTCCGGTTCTAATCGGCAAGCCGTTGAAACGCGCCGCCGGGCGCAACGACTCCTCTAATACGTTGACGGTGAGGTCGCGACGAGGGATGCTGGTTCATGCCGCCTTAGGGATGGAGTGGAAAAATGAAGCAACAATTCCTTGCCGTGTTTATAGCTGTTCAGTTGTTGGCCTTTCCCGCCGCTTCCGCTGATTACAAAAAGGGGGAGGCTGCTTACGGAAAGGGTGATTACGCCGCCGCATTGAAAGAATTGAGACCCCTTACCGAACAGGGGAATTCCCGCGCCCAGGGCCTTCTGGGCTTGATGTACGTCCAAGGACAAGGCGTTCCCCTGGACTACGAAAAAGCGGCGAAGTGGTTCCGTCTCTCCGCCGAACAGGGGTACGCCCTCGCCCAGTACAGTCTGGGCGTGGCGTACGCCAATGGAGACGGCGTTCCCCAAGACGACAAAGAGGCCTTGAAGTGGATCCGTCTTGCCGCCGAACAGGGGGCCGCCATCGCTCAGAGTGATCTGGCACCATGTACCGCGAAGGAGTGGGCGCCCCGCAAGACTACAAGGAAGCACTGAAGTGGTACCGGCAAGCCGCCGAACAGGGGCACGCCGTCGCCCAGAGCAATTTAGGCGCCATGTACGGCAAAGGACAAGGCGCCGCACAGGACTTTATCCTCGCGCACATGTGGTCCTCTCTCGCCATGTCGCAGGGATTAGAGGGGGCGATGGAGAACCGGGACCTGGTCGAGAAAATAATGTCCCCTGACGATATCGCCAAAGCCCTAAACCTGGCGCGGGAGTGGATGATCAATCGCGACGAGTAGGGCGGCCTATGAAACGGCGGGACGCTAGAGCGCTTCCGGTTTAGACCCGCCGGCACTCCGGCGCATCCGAGCAGGCCCCGGGCAGGCATTGATCTTTAGGTCTGCGCCGTGAGCGATAAAGAAGACAAGAGCGCTTCCGCGCCGTCCGGAGCTTCCAGCACGTCACCGCAAACGAAGTTATGCAGGATGTTCTTTATGACCTTGCGCATGAAGGAACTGTCATCGATGACCAGGAAATTGACATTTCCCAGATTAAGATTTTTTTCGAATCCATCCACCATGTCCTCCCGCTTATTCCCCGAAGGCGGGCCCGTCCGGCCTGGAGGGGGGGGGATGGGGGGACGCCGGACGAGCCCGCTGTTGTTTCTTGCTTTGCGCTTAAAGGTGCCAAAATATGCTGGTTAAACCTATTGTACGGACGTACCGGTTTGGCTTTCCTGACGTATATATGCAGCCTGTACGAACGGATAAGTTTTTTTCCCAGACGATGCCCTGGCGGTGGAATGGAAGCCGGCCAATAGACGCAGAGCAACGCGCCATGTTGAAAAGTTTGGTTCACTCGGTAGCGAACGTGAGCATGTAGGTCCACGAACTATCTGGACCCAGGTTAAGCGGCCTTACGATCTTCACCGATTCGCGGACATGCGGCGCCGGGATTATGACGAGGTCCTTCCGCATTTGCTTTCACGGAACAACCGGAGAGAACGCCCAAGCCATCCTGAGAGAGGGCTTCCGGCCCGGAACACACTTCGCCGCCAACGGCGAGGACGCCGCTGGGAGAGGGGTTAGTCTGATAATGCGAAGACGCTGAGATCGTAGTAGAATAATTAAGGAAGATTGGGGCAAAAATGCCCGGTTCCATTACATGTGGAACAATTGCGACGCATGTTGCAATTTGTTCCCATTTTCGATTCAGTTGGCGGAACGAATACTCTCCCTGGCGGACTCGGGATTCCCCTAAGAACATCACCATAATTGTTAGCAAAATCCTGCTTTGGCTGAACGACTGAATTGGGACAAATGCCGTTCAAGTGA
>ENA-ORDP01002047-ORDP01002047.1-marine-sediment-metagenome-genome-assembly--contig:-NODE-2047-length-10199-cov-2.494874_pt1 | contig 10199 bp, 9 predicted proteins | sample MGYA00248627_ERZ508539 | MGnify/ENA primary metagenome ERZ508539 (study PRJEB26208, sample SAMN05571518) | marine sediment metagenome | biome: deep sea; feature: Hydrothermal vent; material... | reverse complement strand
CGCGCCCAGGGAATGGAAAGTGCCGAGCCACAGGGCCTCGGCCGGGCCGCCGATGAGGTCGCGGACACGCAGCCTCATCTCGCGCGCCGCCTTGTTCGTGAAGGTGAGCAGCAGGATGGAGACTGGGGGGATGCCGGATTGGATGCGCTGGACGCAGCGCCCCACGCAACAGGCCGTCTTTCCAGATCCGGCCCCGGCCAGGATCAGCGCGTGCCCGCTCCCATGGGCAACCACCTGTTTCTGATTCTCATCGAAATCCATACGGACCATTCCCGTGCGAGCGGTTGAATGTGGATTGCTTGTTCGGTATACTCGTTACGATACCATACCCACTCGGGAAATGCAGGGTCTGCTTGGGAGTCTGTGATCGAATGAAAAAGTCCGTCTTCATCCCCATCTTCTTCCTTTTTTTCGTCGTTCTGATTGCCCTCGCCCTCGGGTGGATGTTTTCAGTTCGATCGTCCAATCTTCCTCGCGTTTCCTATCAAGGTATCAATAGCGACGGACCGTTCGGGACGGAAACGAATACGTGGTGCTTGTCCACGCCCAAGCCCATTCCCGACTCAAAGAAGCGTCTTGTCCTTCCCCAACTACCCCCAGTCAACCCGGTTGTGGCTGTGTGTCCGCCCAAAGCGCCGTTTTACACGCTGGTTCGCCACGCAACCAAGGGCGCCTTTGTCATTGATCATTTCATCAAAATCCCGCACAAGGAATTCGAGCAGGTCGGGCTGATCCCGATGATGGTTCGAGGGCCGAACGGACACCGTACACTTGCGTGGGCCACAACGAATGCAAAGGCGATTGTCCTCGGGAACGTGATCTCTACCTCCGGAAAGGATTTGAGCTTTGCATTGCTGCATCCAGCCCGTTCCCGGGGTGCAGCCCCTCGCCGGGGTGAGCCTGCCGTCGCGCGGCGACCCCCTGCGAGGGAGCCTCCTCCCGCAAGGCTGGATCGGGCGCCACGACGTAGTCCCGCGGCGTCGCAGTTACCCACGGTAAAGGCGAAAAAGGCACACGGACCAGGTTTGTGTCTGAATCAATCATGGACGCTTCATAGTCTAAATTATTTGCAATTGGAACTTTGTAGCTACTATATAAAACTTAATCTTCTATATCCACCGCAGGAGAGAAGGCAATATAATTTTTAATATGAGTAACTTTTTTATTCGGCTTAGGAAAATACCAAGCTGCATTCCAATTCACTTTATCTTTTACTGCAATATTATAATAATTAGCCGTACCCTTCTCCAGGTCTACAAAATGAGTAAAGCTTTTTTTCAAGAATTCTTTTTTTACAGATTCCGGAGGGAAAAAACGTTGTCCCTCAATTTGTTTTATTTCCTTGCTTTCTGCTACTACTTCACCATTCCAAATAGCTCTAACCATTTATAATCATTCCTTTCAATTTATTTTATAATAACACTATGTTCTATTTAAGTCCAAAACGATAAAAATAAAAACAAAATGTTTGCTTTAATCTTTGAGTTCAATCAAAAAAGTTCAGATTTTCGCCCAATTATTTTATTTCTAAAAAAATCAAATTCAAAAATATTAATTGCTAACACAATAACAAGCCTACTTTTCGGTAATATAAACAAAATCACATATTATAATTAATATGATTTAAATCATGTCTAAATTGAGCGGATCTTGATTGTCCTTCCGAAGAAGCTAGGCAACTAAAGGATTTCTTATTTTACAATGGATTAGAGATTCTTCACGGAGTTTAGAATGACACATCAGTACTTTTATAGGTTAGATTCATATATTGATTGTGCTATATTAATTTATGCCTCTCATTACTAAAATTAGAAGTCTGTTAAAAATGTATCGGCAAGATATTTTTTGAATTTTGTTAAATACCAAATTCGGTAAAGGTATTTTTAGAACTTTTCATAATAGAATTAAGATCATCTACGGCTTGTTCTTATCAGGATAAAAAAACCTTTCCATTTATCTGCTTACTTTTGTAAATTAATGAATTGTTATCTCATTATTAAGCAAATGGCGGTTTATGAAGCAATTAAGTATGAAAAATTAAAAGGGAACGATGTCGAAAATAAAATTTAATGTACCCTCAATAAATCAAGCTGTTAAAAATCTGCAGCAAGGAAAATTGCTTCCCGTATATTATTTGTTTGGAGAGGATTCTTACGGCATACAAAGTTGTTTGGAACTGATAGAAAATAAAGCCAAACCGTTTTTAGTCTCTGATTTCGATAAAGAAATATTTTACGGGGATGATAAAAGTTTATCCGAAGTTCTTGATTTAGCATCAACGTTTCCATTCGGCTCCGGGAAAAAATTAATTATACTTAAAGAATTCGAAAAAATTAGAGATAAAAAAATATTATCTAATTATGTAAAAGATCCTCCCGATTTTACAATTCTGGTTTTGTTGCATAACGGTAATATTGTTAATCTCGATACAAAATTTTACAAAGAGTTAATTACAAAGAATTTTATTTATACGACTAATAGTGTTAAAGGAAAAAATTTAATTGATTGGTTAATAAATTATTCCGAATCCAAAGGAAAAATATTAAACTCTGAAAATGCTCAAATACTTTTGGATATAGTAGGTGAAAATAGAAATTCGCTTAAAGCTCAGCTGGAAAAGATATTTACTTATTTAGGAGAAACGAAAAAGATAACCCTTAAGAACATAAGGTCGCTATCCACTCATTTGAAAGAATATTCCATCTTCGATTTACAAAGCAATATTGGTAAAAAAGATAAAGCTGCATCTCTTAAAATTGCTTTAGAATTGTTAGAGCAAGGGGCGGAGCCGGTATTTATTATTTATATGTTGACTAGATATTTTACAGGTATTTCACGGGTTAATGAATTAATTGAAAAGAAGATCCCAAACCAGGCTGCTGCAAAAATAGTCGGTACACATCCTTATTATTACAAGGAATATCTAAAAGCTAGAAAGTTATTCTCCGATAAAGATTTGTATAATGTATTTCAGGCTTTGCTTAAAGCCGATGTTATAATTAAGACCACTTCTACGGATAGTAAATCGGTTGTTTCGGTGTTAATTGCAGAAATTTTACAATGATTTATGTTTTCACTCTATAAAGAATATTTCTGTAAACTCATCTTTACATTAATGGGAAAATAAAGTCAAACATTATTATTTTTATTAAACTTACTCGCCTCGTTTATGTGAAGATAAGTTTCCCGGAATGATATTTCAACCTAAATATTATGATTTTTAAGCTGACTCATTTTTAATCAGAATTTAATTTAAATTAATTACAGCTTTTTTTCGAAATTAAATATTATTAAAATAATTTATTTAAAGTTTAGGAAACAATTCCTCTCATAAAAAGTAAAACAATTGTCTAATAAAAATTTTAACGAACTAACTGACGAAGAACTAATACTGGAGTTTCAGCAAAATGATACTCTAAAAGCTTTTGAAATATTGGTGCAACGATACAAAAATCCGTTAACCAATTATGTTTTCAGATTTTTAGGGAATTATGAAACATGTTTTGATGTTGTTCAGGAAACTTTTATAAAGGTTTATCGTTATAAAGATTCCTATTCGTCCATTGCCAAATTTTCAACATGGATCTATACTATAGCAGGAAATTTAGCACGAACCGAATATCAGAAACAAAAACGAAAAAAATTACTTTCTATTAATGCCTACGGACAAGAGAATGAAAATTATGAAATACCGGATGAAAATTATAGGCCTGATATAATAACAGATAGCGGAATTAAAAATGAGATTATTCAGAAAGCTTTGTTAAAAATTTCTAACGCTTACAGAGAAGCCGTTATTTTAAGAGATATACAAGGACAATCATACGAGGAAATAGCCGAAATAATGGGAATAAGTGTGGGAACCGTAAAATCTCGTATTAACAGAGGACGAGCACAGCTAAAAAAATTGCTTAAGGATATATATAAGGAGTGAATTATAAAATGGAGTTTCAAGAGGAAGAAAATTTTCGAAATATTACCGAAATTCTAAAGCGATTACCCAAGATTAATCCTCCCGATTATTTTGAAGCCGATTTGATGCGAAAAATAAATTCCGGGAAGTTCAATATCAAAATCGGTTTTTGGAATAAACTTTTATTACCTTCCAAACTTGTTCCTATATCTGCAGCAGTTATTCTCGGTCTTGTTATATTGTTTATGGTTCATTTAAATTCACCTTCAAAAGTAGACCCGCTTGTTACAAGTCCGGAAAGGCGTGAAGATGTAACTTCTCTTAAAAATATACCGGAAATTATGAGAGAAGATTTTATTTCAAATGATGAAATGAAACCTGATAAAATAAATGATATTAAAAGAGATAACCGGCAAGCAGCCGCACGGCAAAAAAAAATAACCGGTAATTCCGGAATATCCGGCAATACATCATTAACTTACACTACCGTCAATCGTAATGGATATGTAAATGCAATGAATTCATTTGGTTATAGAATAAATAAAAATGGGTTAAATTATAAAATTGTATTCCTCAATCGAGCTGAAAAAATGAAAGTAAACCGCATGAAATCAAAATTGATGATGTTGATTAATGGCAATTCCCTTAAGAAATAGCGCCTGTTTTTCGCAGTAATTATAGTTTGGTATTAAAAGATAATGTGGTTATATTTAAAATCTAAGTTTTTTAAAAAAGTAAAATAGGCGTTACGATGAAAAAAGGAATTCACCCACAGTATAAACCGATAGTCTTTCAAGATGCTTCTTGTGATTTTGCTATTTTAACCCGCTCAACAATAAGAACAAATGATACTATTAAGTGGAAAGACGGTAATACTTATCCACTTGTTAAACTTGAAATTTCCAGCGGCTCACATCCTTTCTTTACAGGAAAACAAAAGTTGGTGGATACAGCCGGTAGAGTAGAGAAATTTAACAGAAAATATGGAAGGAAAAGTACTAATTAATTTTTAAAATTTTTATTAAATGAGTTCTATCTAAAAAGCCGATGTAATTAAAGCCTGTCTCTAATTATGGGATTTTATAATTAACAACCAATTGAAACAAGTTTGCGTATTAAAAATGTTAATAAATTTTTTTTGCCGGTTGACGGCAAATATGAAAATTTCATTTCCTGTCGTTTAATGTAATATCGCCGCCGCTTGTTTTGCAAATTAGCTTTTCTCCGCCGCCGTTAAACTTACTCTCGTTTTTAAACGGAGTAATTGTTAAAACCGATTCATTGGAAAAATTATCGATTATATTCCCGGAGGATGATTTGAGTAAAACATCGGCTTTAATGTTTTGAGGTACTTCCAAATTAATATCACCCCCTGAAGTTGAAATTCCAATTCCTTTATTTATACCGAAGTAATATAACGAAATGTCCCCACCGGAGCTATTTGCACTTACTTCCCCGTTTTTTACCTGTAAATAGATATTACCACCTGAGGTTGAAGCAGTAATATTTCCATTTATATTTTTACCATTTATATAGCCGCCCGAAGTAAATACTTTAACAAATCCGGTAATATTTTTAACTGTAACATCACCACCTGAAGTTGAAACATTTATATTGCCGTTATGATTGAATATTTGGACGTCACCGCCGGATGTTCTTACACTATAGTCCGCCGCACTGTTTGAAATCGAAATATCACCACCTGAAGTTTCAATATCAGCCTTCCCATTAATGCCTTTAATATTCATATCACCACCGCTGGAAATTAAGTCCAATTTAAAATTATCCGGTACTTTTATCACAGCCTTCATCTTTATTGAGTTGAAAAAATTAAAAATAAAAAAGCTGTTTTCCTCTTTGGCTTTAACAACAATGCCGTTTCCTGTTTCAGAAATTTCAAATTTTACTTTTTTTTCAGCTTGTGAATTACCAAAAATTTTAACATTTACTTCGTTTTGATTCCAAGAAGTTACTTTAATATCGCCGCTAACAAAATTAACATGTAAAATTTTCCCGGGTTGAATATTAAACGACTTTTCTTTTAATAACTTTAGATTTTGTGCAAATAAATTGGAATTAAAAAGAAGACCGGCTAAAAAAAGACCGACTAAAATGCTTGATTTATTCCCAAATTTCATTTTACCTCCAAATTTTTATAAATACCGACTTATTTATTAGACTCTCCTTTGACGTATAATGTTACAAAATAGGTACTGTTTATAAAAAAATATTTTAATTCACATCTATACGGAATAAATTCAAAAACGAAAGAAATTTTTATAAAGATTGTGTAAGCTTTGTTGCTGATAGCTTGCTTTAAAAAATTATTGTTGTTCTACTATTCAGCGGGCTGAATTTTAGTGGGAATTTAAGTAGATTCAAATATGGATAAGTTTAAATTAATAAACAAGAATTTTCACTCTGCCGGTTCCCGCTTATGCGTGAACATGTTTCGTTGGAATGGTAATTCAAGTGAGTGGATTTTTTAAAAGATGATATAACCGGGAAAGAGAATAGATATAATATTATGGAATTAAAATTGAAAAATATAGACAAGTTCATTGTAATTGGAGATAGAGTATTAGTCAGACTTGAAGAAAAAACAGGTAAAACAGCGAGTGGTTTGTATTTGCCTCCGGGTGTTTCCGAAAAGGAAAAAATACAAAGCGGATATGTGATTAAAGTTGGTCCCGGATATCCTTTGGGAACTCCTACCGACGAGGAACCTTGGAAAGAATCCAAAGAGACGGTAAAATATATTCCGTTACAAGCTAAACAAGGTGACCTGGCTATATTTCTAAGAAAAGAAGCTTATGAAATTGAGTTTGAACATGAAAGATTATTGATTGTTCCTCAAAGTGCAATACTATTATTAATTCGGGATGATGATTTCGAATTTTAATTTTATAAACGGAGTATTCAGCGATTTAAAATTAGTTTTAGAACACTTATGAGTCGTTGTTAAAAAGACTTTTTTTTGTGAATAGACTTTGATTTTTAATAGTATCCACAATTCGAAAACTTTAAAATGTCCTTTTTAAATTCTCCTCATTCATAATAAACTGATTGTAAATACTTTTCTTCTCAGGCATAAATATTTGACCTCATAATCCGATTCGTCTAGAATTAATTTATAAAGTTGCGTTTAATAGGAATCAAATAGAGTCAATAATCACAATCAAAATAAATTAGGAAATCAGATTAAATTGTATTCTAATTATTCAGTAAGCAATTTTATTATCTTTTTCTTATTTTTGTATAAATAATTGATTTTGAAAATACATACTAAGGAATTAATTATGTCAGCGAATATTGAAATGATAACAAAAGTATATTCAGATTATAGCAACAAACTGGGCAAAGTTAGAGAAGTTCTTAACAGACCTTTAACTTATACGGAAAAAGTACTATATACACATTTGTGGAATGCACCCGAAAGAAAATTAATCGGTGGAAAAGATTATGCCGAATTATCTCCGGATCGTGTAGCAATGCAAGATGCAACAGCTCAAATGGCGCTTCTTCAATTTATGTCGGCGGGAAGAAAAAATACAAATGTACCAACAACGGTTCATTGTGATCATCTGATTCAGGCGCAGGTCGGTGCAAAAGCAGATCTTTCAAGAGCAACTTCAGAGAATCAGGAAGTTTACGATTTTCTTGAAAGTACTTCACGAAAGTATGGAATAGGATTCTGGAAGCCGGGTGCAGGAATAATTCACCAAGTGGTTTTGGAGAATTATGCTTTCCCCGGTGGAATGATGATTGGAACGGACTCGCATACTCCGAATGGAGGTGGTCTGGGTATGATTGCAATAGGTGTCGGCGGCGCCGATGCAGTTGATGTGATGGCCGGTATGCCGTGGGAATTGAAGTGGCCGAAACTGATTGGCGTTAAACTTACAGGTAAATTGAACGGATGGACTTCACCTAAAGATATAATTTTGAAGTTGGCCGGTATTCTGACTGTAAAAGGCGGAACCGGCGCAATTGTGGAATATTTTGGAGAAGGGACTACTTCCATCTCTGCCACCGGTAAAGGCACTATCTGCAATATGGGTGCTGAAATAGGGGCTACAACTTCTATCTTCCCATTCAATGAAAGAATGGCCGGCTATTTAAGGATAACAAATCGGGCTGATGTTGCTGCTTTGGCGGAAGGGCTTGCCGATGAATTATCGGCAGATAAGGATGTATTGGAAAATCCCGAAAGGTTTTTCGATCAAATTATTGAAATTAATCTTAATGAATTGGAACCTCATTTGAATGGTCCGTTTACTCCGGATAAAGCATGGGCTATTTCAAAAATGAAAGAAGCGGTAAAAGAAAATAATTATCCTGATAATATCAGTGTTGCTTTGATCGGTAGTTGTACAAATTCGAGTTATGAAGATATAGATAGAGCAGCTAACATTGCCAAACAAGCGCTCGAAAAAGGATTAAAGGCAAAATCAAAGTTTACCATCACACCCGGTTCGGAACAAGTAAGAGCAACAATCGAGCGAGACGGTCAACTAAAAATTTTGAGTGAATTCGGAGGTCTTGTTTTAGCTAATGCATGCGGTCCTTGTATTGGAATGTGGAAGAGAATGGATGTAAAAACAGGCGAAAGAAATACAATCGTTACTTCATTCAATAGAAATTTTGCCAAAAGAAATGATGGGAATCCGGAAACACTGGCGTTTCTTACCAGCCCTGAAATAGTTACTGCTTTGGCTATAGCAGGTAGGTTATCTTTTAATCCACTTATGGATGAATTGGAAAATGAAAAAGGTGAAAAAGTTAAACTGGATCCCCCTAAAGGTGAAGAACTTCCTCCGAAAGGGTTTGTAACGGGAACAAATGGTTTTGTTTCACCCGCCGAAGATGGTTCCAGTGTACAAATTATAATAAAACCTGATAGTGAAAGACTGCAACTGCTTAAACCTTTTGAACCATGGAAAGGTGAAGACCTTAATGACTTGCCGGTTCTAATTAAAACTAAAGGTAAATGTACAACCGATCATATTTCAATGGCAGGACCTTGGTTGCGATATAGAGGACACTTGGATAATATTTCCAATAATATGTTCCTCGGTGCAATAAATGCATTTACCGGGGACGCCGGTAAAACAAAAAATATATTTACCGGGGAATATAAACCGGTTCCGGAGATAGCACGTGAATATAAATCCAAAGCAATCGATTGGGTTGTCGTCGGTGATGAAAATTACGGTGAAGGTTCCAGCCGTGAACATGCCGCTATGGAACCTAGACACCTGGGCGGTAGGGCGATTATAGTAAAAAGTTTTGCCCGGATTCATGAAACAAATTTGAAAAAACAAGGTATGCTTCCGCTTACTTTCGATAATCCTGCTGACTATGATAAAATTCAAGAGAACGATAAGGTCGATATTGTAGGTTTAACTAATTTAGCTCCCGGTTCCCAGTTAAAGCTAATTATTAAACATAAAGATGGTTCTCAAGATGAAGCAATTCTAAATCATGCTATGAATGAAGCTCAGATTAAGTGGTTTAAAGCCGGAAGCGCATTAAACATAATTGCAAAATCCAACATTTAGAAAAATTAATAAAGGGTACTATTTTTATTTAGTACCCATTCATTTAAAATTTTTACATATCCGCCCAAGTTTTGAAATTAAAACTAATATCCATTTCCAGGACTAAAAGAAGAAAGATGCAGAAAAAATCCCAAAAAGATATACACCAGAATCAACTAAACTAACAAACTTCAAAGGAGAACCAGTAATCAAAATCTCTTTTCAGACAAAAACAGAACTAAACAATCTTTTCAAAGAAATCCATAAAGAAGTAGAAATATATGAATCCGATCTCAAACCACACTACAGATTCATAATTGACAACAACCTCTTAGGAACAATTGATATAGAAGGAGATCACACAAGCTCCGAAAAAATCGACAGAGTTTACAAAGAAACAAAAGTAACTCCTTGTGAATTTGCACCAAAACTAAAGATCCTTTCACTTGATATAGAAACAGACATGAAAGGCAAACTATATTGCATCGGGCTATACAGTGAAAACTACAAAAAGGTTTTTATGATTACTAAATATAATCTAAAAAACGTAGTCTCTTGCAACGATGAAGCAGATTGTCTTGAAAAATTCAAAGCCGAACTATTCAAAATCGATCCAGATATAATAACTGGCTGGAACGTAATAGATTTCGATTTTAAAGTATTAAGAGATTTATTCAAGAAAAACAAAATACCTTTCGATCTAGGAAGAAATAATGACGAAGCGAGATTAAGAATTGAATCCGGTC
>ENA-ORDP01002046-ORDP01002046.1-marine-sediment-metagenome-genome-assembly--contig:-NODE-2046-length-10206-cov-2.907004_pt1 | contig 10206 bp, 6 predicted proteins | sample MGYA00248627_ERZ508539 | MGnify/ENA primary metagenome ERZ508539 (study PRJEB26208, sample SAMN05571518) | marine sediment metagenome | biome: deep sea; feature: Hydrothermal vent; material... | reverse complement strand
CGGATTACTTTCGTCTAAACCAGCGGATTCACAACGGGATTATCGCGCTCACCGGCAACGCCGTTCTTATCAACACCTACGCTGAGTTAATGAGAAAAATTCGCCGTGCCCGTTACGCGGCGATCATGTCGCAGGCGCGATGGGATGAATCGGTACACGAACACGAAGATCTGATGAACGCCCTGGTGGACCGTGATGGCGTGCGGGCCGGGGCGCTGCTTCTCAGGCACGTTCGCGAGACCGGCGAGGCAGTAAGGAGCTCAATCGAAGCCGAAAACGCGCAATCCGCCGCCGCCACAGAGACGGCGGCTTGAGATAAAAAGCCGAACCGGGCTCAAAGAGAGAACATTCCCGCGTTTTTAATGTGGGCAAAAGCAAGAAAAACGGAAGCAAGCCATAGCGCCCCAAAATGGACGCGCCAAATAGGGAGGAAACACCAATGCAGTTTATGTTACGCGTGGCGGGCCTTTTGTTAGGCGCCGCTCTCATATCCCCGTTCATGTTCCAGGCCCCGGCTTTCGGGGCGTTGAAACTTCGCGTTGCCGGAAATTTTTCCGGCAATAAAGAGCAAGTAGATGGTGTCGAACGGCCGTTCTTCAAAGGTCTGGCTAAGGAAACCGGTATCGACCTCAAGGTCAATTACAACCCCATGGACATGCTCGGCATCAAGGCGGCGGACGCGCTCAGGCTTATCAAGTCAGGCGCCTTTGACGTAATGTCCGTGCAAATAGGCATGGCGGCCCGTGACGATCCATTTTTCGAGGGCCTTGATATCGCCGGCGTATCACCGGACATGAAGTCGCTCCGCAAGGTGGTCAACGCTTACCGGGCCGTGTTCGACAAGCAGCTTCAGAAAAAGTTCAACGCTAAGGTGATGACGTTATGGCCTTTCGGGCCGCAGGTCATCTACTGCAAGTCGGCCGTCAACAATCTTGGCGACCTTAAGGGAAAGAAGGTGCGCACCTTTACCGCGTCGATGTCGGCACTCGTTGACTACCTCGGCGCAACATCGATCACGCTGCAATTCCCCGAGGTCTATCCGGCCCTCCAGCGGGGCGTCGCCGACTGTGCCGTAACGGCGCCGACGGCGGGCAACAGCGCCAACTGGCCGGAGGTCACGACCTATCTCATTCCGTTGGGATTGTTGGGCGCCGTCCAGGGCCACTTCATGAACCTTGATACCTGGAATAAGTTCAGCCCCGATCAGCAGAAAAAGCTGACCGCCGCGTTTAAGCGCATGGAGGATAAAATGTGGAATATCGCCATCAACACGAATGACGATGCCGTCGCCTGCAATGTCGGCAAGTCCAGTTGCAAGGACCACAAAAAATTTAACATGAAGCTGGTTAATCCGGCAAACAAAAGAAAGTTTAACATCATTGTAGTAGGCACAGGATTAGCAGGAGCATCAACCGCAGCCTCTTTGGCAAACTTGGGCTATAATGTAAAATCATTTTCGTTTCACGATTCACCAAGACGCGCACACAGTATTGCGGCTCAAGGCGGAATAAACTCTGCTAAAAATTATCCTAATGACGGCGATTCCATATTCAGATTATTTTATGATACAATTAAAGGGGGAGATTATAGATCAAGAGAAGCTAATGTTTATCGATTAGCCGAGGTAAGCAATAATATTATTGATCAATGTGTCGCACAAGGCGTGCCTTTTGCCAGAGAATACGGGGGATTATTAGAGAACCGATCCTTCGGAGGGGCTCAGGTTTCCAGAACATTTTATGCAAGGGGTCAAACCGGGCAACAATTACTTCTTGGGGCTTACAGCGCTTTGAGCAGACAAATTGAATTAGGTAAAGTAAAAATGTATAACCGCCGCGAAATGTTGGATTTGGTTGTAATTGACGGACTTGCAAGGGGCATTATAGTTAGGAATTTAATTACCGGCGATATGGAAAAATATTCGGCTAATGCCGTAATTCTTGCAACAGGCGGATATTCAAATGTCTTTTTTTTATCAACCAACGCAATGAACAGCAATGCTACCGCTTCTTGGAGAGCTCATAAAAAAGGTGCTTTTTTTGCAAATCCTTGCTATACTCAAATCCATCCGACTTGTTTACCTGTCCATGGAGAAAATCAATCAAAGCTAACTTTAATGAGTGAAAGCATGAGGAACGAAGGTAGGGTTTGGGTTTCCAAAAAAAAAGGCGATATGAGAAAAGCCGGCGAAATACCCGAAGAAGAGAGGGATTATTTTCTTGAACGGAAGTACCCGTCCTTTGGTAATTTAGCCCCTCGCGATATTGCTTCACGAAGCGCTAAAGAAGTAGTTGACGAAGGCCGGGGAGTAAACGGAGGTGAAGCTGTTTATTTGGATTTGGCGGACGCTATAAAACGCCTCGGTAAAAAAACGATTGAAGAAAAATATGGAAATCTTTTTGATATCTATCAAACTATTACAGGCGAAAATCCTTATGAAGTGCCAATGAAAATTTATCCCGCGCCTCATTATACTATGGGAGGACTATGGGTAGATTATAATTTAATGAGTACGATTCCAGGATTATTCGTCCTCGGCGAAGCTAATTTCTCCGATCATGGGTCAAACCGACTCGGCGCCAGCGCCATGATGCAAGGACTTGCCGATGGCCTTTTTATCATTCCCTATACAATAGGCAATTATCTGACAACCCAAAAAACACCCCCGGTTAAATTAGATCAAGATGAATTTAACAAAGCTGAAGATAATGTAAAGGATCAGGTTAAACGCCTACTTTCCATCAAGGGTAAAATGACGGTAGATGAGATTCATAAAAAACTAGGTAGAATAATGTGGAATAAGGTTGGAATGTCTAGAAATGCAAAAGGCTTAAATGAAGCTATTGAAGAGATCCGGTCTCTAAGAGAAGAATTTTGGAAGAATGTAAATGTTGTTGGAGATTCAGCTACTTTAAATCAAACATTGGAACGAGCGGGTAGGGTTTCCGATTATCTCGAACTCGGTGAATTGATGGCTAAAGACGCCTTGGACAGAAATGAATCATGCGGAGGACATTTTAGGGAAGAATATCAAACTGAAGAAGGTGAAGCTAAAAGGGATGATGAAAATTTCAGTTATGTCGCTGCATGGGAATTTGAAGAATCGGGTAAATGGAAGCTCAACAAAGAACCTTTAGAATTTGAATTTGTAAAACTATCCCAGAGGAGTTATAAATAATGAGCGGGAAGCATTTGAATTTAACGTTGAAAATATGGAGACAATCGGGGCCTAATAGTGTCGGCTCTTTTATAGATTATAAAGTTTCTATTTTACCGGACGCATCTTTTTTAGAGATGTTGGATGAATTAAATAACGAATTAGAATCAAAAAGCGAAGAGCCTGTTGCATTTGAAAGTGATTGCCGGGAAGGAATATGCGGAACTTGCGGATTAGTAATAAATGGAGAACCACATGGACCACTGCGGAAAATTACCACTTGTCAATTACACATGAGAAATTTCAAAGATGGCGATATAATTTGGGTTGAACCTTTCCGGGCTAAGGCGTTCCCTGTGATAAAAGACCTAGTTATCGACCGTTCCGCATTCGATGAAATTATTCAAGCGGGAGGTTATATCTCGGTTGATACGGGTGGAGTTCCTGACGCAAATGAAATTCTTATAACTAAAGATATTGCTTCGGAAGCTTTTGACTCCGCTGCTTGTATCGGTTGTGGAGCCTGTGTTGCTGCATGTAAAAATGCCTCTGCCATGTTATTTGTCGGCGCAAAAGTATCTCATTTCGCTCTTCTTCCTCAAGGGAAACCTGAAAAATATAGAAGAGTGGAAGCAATGGTTGCAAAAATGGATGAACTAGGATTTGGAAGCTGCACTAACACTTACGCATGTGAAGCCGAATGCCCAAAAGGTATTTCGGTAAGAAACATCGCACGCTTAAATAGAGAGTACTTTTCGGCTAAAGCTAAATCACAAAACGTTGAAGTTTAGTCGTCTTTCTTCTTTTTACTTAGAGCAATAATCCCGGTTATTTTTTTAATCGGGATTTTTTTTATTTTGGAGACGGTAATTTTTAAAGAGTATGTAAATGTTTGAAAAAGAAATTAAATTTATAGTTGATTACAGCTTAAATAAATTAAAAGAATTAGGCTCTTCTTTTACTTTTGAAAAAACCCTTTCAACCAATATTCATCCGGCAATCATTCAATATATATCGGCTGAACTGGACTATTTAATCTTCGAAGACAGAAAAAGTTTGTTGCAAAAATCTGTATTCGATTATTCCGGTCCGCAAATTGCGAAATATCTCAATCTGATTAGCCGGGAAATAAAAAAAAATAAAAGGATTTCATACGAGGATATTAAAAAGCTTGTAATTCAAGCTGTTTCATTTAACATTAACTATACAATTCGACCAAAGTGGTCTTTAGTTAAACTTGTTTTTGATAGTTTTGAAACCAAAGCGGCAGATGAGATAAAACTAACACTAAATTCTATTTATTATTATGATTATATAAAAAACGTTATTATCAATTATATCGACAAGAAGAATTTACATATTCTTAATTCTACCGAATTTGAGATGTTAATAAATAAATTGGATAAAGAAATATTTTCCGATAAAGCGGAACAGCTAGTCGATAATTCGCTTTATTCGATAGCCGATTTCTACAATGTGGGTGGTGTAAGTAAGAATAAAGTTTCACCCGTAGCAGTTGAATTTTTCTTAAAAGAAAAGAATTTGATGGATTATCTTCTCCGTCTTCGAAAGGCTTTACCTGCTCAGGCAAAACAAACTTATGAAATAGACGATATTCGCAGAATTTTATATACGCCGGTTCCTATCAATAAACAGATTATTCTTGAAGCGGAAAATTCCGGCGAGATAGATAAAGAAAAAGAATTTACTTTTCCCGATCTGAAAGAACATATTGAATTTGAAATTAAAGAAGAAAATATTGAAAAAAATAAATTAAAAGAGAATGAACCTCTGCCACTTGCCGAAGATGATACCATCAATATTGAATTTTCAAAAAAAACCGATAACTCCCAAAAATATAATAAGCCGTCTGAAGAAAAAGAGGAGGAAACTACCGGGGAATTCGATTCTCAAAATCTACCGGAAAATGATTCACTGAATCTTTATGAGGAAGATTTTGAAACAAAAGAAGAAGAAACTGAGAACCCCGATATTGAACATGAAAATAAATCAATGAATGATGAACCCGGGGCGGATCTGTTTGATCAACTTGAAAGTGAATTGCACGAACTGAATTATAATGAAAAATCAGAGGACGATAACCATATAATTATTGATAAATCCGAAATAGAAGATGAGAAAACAGAAAAGGAAGAAACGACCGAAGTTCAAGAAGACCTTAGCACAAATCCCTTAATTCAAAACGAAGACGAACAGAAAGAAAATGTGGGTTTTGATACGGATAATAAGACAATCGAAATTGAAAATAATTCATTAACCGGTTCAGAGATTCCGGAAGAGAAAAAAAATCTACAAACAAAGAAAAAAGTATTTAATAAAGATATATTCAATTTTTTATCTAATAAAGGAATAAATAGAATAGTATCAACCGTGTTTAATGAAGACCGGGAAGATTTCGCAAACACAATGGAGAAATTAATGGAATGTAACACTTATGAAGAATCTACCGAAATATTAAAAAGTGTTTTTTTAACTTATCGTATTAATCCCTATTCCAAAGATGCGGTTGCTTTGACTAATGCCGTATCAAATTATTTCGATCAGACTTAGCCGATGTTTATTGATTATACTGAAATTGAAGTAAAGGCTGGAAACGGTGGAAAAGGTGCTGTTGCGTTTAGACATGAGAAGTACGTCCCTAAGGGAGGTCCTTCCGGAGGAAACGGTGGAAAAGGCGGCGATGTTATTTTTAAAGCTTTCCATAATCTTTCAACACTTCTGGACTTTAGGTACAAACGTAAATATAAAGCCGGTAACGGAGAACCCGGCGGTAGTTCTCTTAAAGACGGTAAAAACGGCGAGGATTTAATTATAAAAGTTCCGGTTGGAACTGTCATCAAAGATGCTGAAACTAAAAAAATACTCTTTGACCTTGATTCCGACGGCAAGGTGTTCATAGCGGCAAAAGGAGGTAAAGGAGGTAAAGGAAACAGCAACTTCGCTACATCTACAAATCAAACCCCACGTTTTGCCGAACCCGGTATAGACGTGCAAAGCGGAAAACTTATCCTTGAACTTAAACTTATTGCCGATGTAGGACTCGTAGGATTCCCCAATGCAGGGAAATCAACCCTTATTTCAACCATTTCTGCAGCAAAACCTAAAATTGCCGATTATCCGTTTACTACTTTGGAACCGAATTTGGGGATAGTGCAATATAAGGATTTTAATAGCTTCACTGTGGCGGATATCCCCGGAATTATTCAAGGCGCTCATGAAGGTAAAGGACTTGGGCTAAAGTTCCTGCGTCATATAGAACGTACTAGGATTCTCCTCTTCTTGATTGATTTGACTAGTGAGAATATTCAAAAAGATTTTGATATGTTATTTAATGAATTAAAAAATTACAGCGTTAAACTGGCAAATAAAAAGAAAATCGTCGCTTTGTCTAAAGCTGATTTAGTCGAAGAATCCGTATTGAAAAAGTTTAAAAACCAAAAATTAAAAAATGCCGATTTACCGTTGTTGGTTTTTTCTTCGGTCAGTAAGTACGGAATTGATGAATTATTGGATCGGCTCTGGAATATACTCTCGGAAGAGGGTAAAGAAAATAAATAAATTTGAATTTGTAAATCTCCTCTCAAAGATATTTTCCTTGTGAAAAAGCTTTAATTGTTGTTAATATTTACAATACGAAAACTTGGAAATAACTTTTTTAAATATGTTCATAAATTTAAATAAGTCTTTTATTAAAAAACTTGATAACGGCAAATGAGATAAAGATTATCATTAAGTTTCTAAACTTGATCGCAATCAATCATACATTTATACCTTGCAAAATAAATATTTAACAGGGTTGAACTTTTATTATAAACACAAACAGAATTGGAAAATATAAATATATGAAACTTAGCAAATATTTTGTTCCGACATTAAAAGAAACGCCAAACGATGCAGTGGTAAAAAGTCATATTTTAATGCTTCGTTCAGGTATGATAAGAATGGTTTCGGCAGGAATATATTCATTTCTACCGATAGGTTATCGAGTAATCAAAAAAATAACTCAAATTATCCGGGAAGAAATGGACGCAATCGGTGGTCAGGAATTTCATTTGCCTGCATTGAGTCCTAAAGAAATATGGGAAGAAACAAATAGAGTGGAAGCATTTGGTGATATTTTATTTCATATAAAAAACAGAGATTATGTTTTAGCTCCGACTCATGAAGAAATAGTAACGTTTCATGCACGCAATGTATTGAAATCATATAAAGATATGCCCCAAATCTGGTATCAGATTCAAACCAAATTCCGTAACGAAGCCCGTCCTAGAAGCGGTGTTATACGGGGAAGACAGTTTTTAATGAAAGATGCATATACATTTGATGCTTCATGGGAAGGGCTTGATATTGCTTATGGATTACATGATAAAGCTTACCGGAAAATCTTTGATAGATGTGGAATTAAATATTTTATTGTAGGTGCTTCGAGTGGGGCTATGGGAGGTAAAGGCTCTGAGGAATTTATGGTTAAATCCGATGCCGGTGAAGATACCGTTGCTTTCTGCGATAAATGCGGTTACGCCGCTAATGTTGAAGTTGCCGCTTCAAAAGTCCCGGCGAAAATAAGAAATGAAAAAAATGAAGAGATAAAAGAAATTTATACGCCTAATGTCGGATCAATAGATGAGCTTTGTGAGTTTTTAAATATTGATGAAACTCAATGTGCAAAATCAAGGGTGTATATTTGTAAGGATGAGGCGATTTTAATATTGATGCTCGGAAACGAAGAGGTAAATGAATCAAAACTTTCGAAGGTGCTTGGGAATACGATTCGCCCTGCACATCCTGATGAGCTTAAACAAATTACCGGTGCCGATGCCGGCTCTATTGGTCCTGTAGGTTACAAGGGGAAAATAATCGCTGATAACCGTTTGAAAAATGCCGATAATTTTTTCAGTGGGGCTAATAAAAATAATTATCATTTGAGTGGAATCGATTTAATGCGCGATGTACCTAATATTGAATATGCTGATTTGAGATCCGTTAAAACAGGAGAGGGCTGTCCAATTGATGATGGTATCTTGGATGTATTTAATGCAATAGAATTGGGACATATTTTTAAGCTTGGTACAAAATATTCCGAAGCAATGGGCGCCATGTTTATTGACGAAAACGGAAAAGAGAATCCTCTTATTATGGGTAGTTACGGAATAGGTGTGGAACGTGTATTAGCTTGTTATATTGAACAGCATAATGATGAGAACGGTCTGATTTGGGATAAAACTCTTGCACCTTTTGATATTCATTTAATTGGATTGAATATGAAAAATCCTGAGGTTGTTGAAGCTTCCGATAATATTTACTATAAATTATCCGAAAACGGATATGAAGTGTTATTCGACGATAGAGTTGAAGCTCAAGCAGGATTTAAATTTAAAGATGCCGATTTATTAGGCATGCCCATTCAAATAATCGTCGGAAACAAAAAATTAAAACAGAATAAAATTGAAATTAAGATAAGAGTCACCGGTGAACGGCTTGATGTTGAACGTGATAAACTATTAAATAAAATTAATGAATTAATGAAGTAAATCGGCGTAATCTTCAGTTCTGTTTTATATGTTTATAATTTAAATTTTACTGAATATCAATATTATTTTTCTTTTAAATTTATTTGTGAGTCTCTTCAAAAAGATATTTCTCTTATGAAAAGCTTTAAATTCCGTTGATATTCATAATTCGAAGAGTTGAAATAACCTTTTTAAATACGACTCATAATAAATTTAGATTTTTCCTTCTTTTATTCTTTCCTAATAATGAACTTTTCTTTTTCCATCAATATCATTTTTCATCTTGTTTTCATCTTTGATTTATATTTTTAAAATGATAGTAATAAATAATTACATGATTCTTAATTAAAAATAGGAAAAAAACATGAAAAAAGTAATTTTAAGTGCCGGTATACTGTTAATGCTCGGTTTTTTTGTTATGCCTACTAAGAGTTTTGCCCAAGAAAAAGAAATAAGCAAAATTCAAATACCTCAAAATGTGTTGAAGGTATTTCATAAAACATATCCGAAAGCCAAAATAAAAGGGACCGGTATAGAAACGGAGAACGGGCATAAATATTTTGAAATTGAAAGCGTAGAAGGGGAAAAACATATTGATTTATTGATTACCCACTCCGGGAAAATTACAGAGGTGGAAGAAACGATTCCAACCGGTGAATTACCTTCAAGCGCATTGAATAATTTGAAAGCAAAATTCAAATCTTTTAAAATTGAAAAAGCCGAAAAGGTTACAAACGGTAAAAAGTTAACTTACGAATTAGCTATCGAAAGTAATCACAAAGACTATGAAATAGTATTAAATTCAACCGGCAAAATTATGAAAACTAAAATGATGAGCAAAAAAATTGAAAATAATGAATCCGGAGAAAATGGCGAGACGGATGAAAACGATAATAACTAATGTAAATTATTTTTTATGATTTATATTTGTAGTTTAAAAAATGAGTTTGTCGAGAAATGAGGATATCCGTTATAAGATTAATAGTTTTATTTTTGCTATTTACATTAGTTGGAAACACAAAAGCACAAACATCCTTACCTAACGTAATTAAAGCAATGAGAATACACGGTAAAATTAATATTGACGGTAAATTGATTGAACCGGAATGGCAGAAAGCTTTTCACATTTCAAATTTTACCCAGCGTGAACTAAATGAAGGCAAACCGGCGACAGAACGAACCGAGGTAGCAGTTTTGTACGATAAAAATAATTTATATATTGGTGTTTGGTGTTACGATAACAAACCGGATAAATTAGTAGCGGAAAGAATGAAACGCGATTTTGATTACAGCACGGATGATAATTTCCAAATTGTTATAGATACTTATCATGATAAACGAAACGGCTATTTGTTCATAACAAATCCAAACGGTGCACGATTTGATGCACTAATTCAGAATAACGGGCAACAAGTAAACGGAGCTTGGGACGGAGTATGGAATGTGAAAACTACCATTACAAATAAAGGCTGGTTTGCAGAATTTGAAATCCCTTTTTCCACACTAAAATTCAGTACT
>ENA-ORDP01002045-ORDP01002045.1-marine-sediment-metagenome-genome-assembly--contig:-NODE-2045-length-10206-cov-3.871047_pt1 | contig 10206 bp, 6 predicted proteins | sample MGYA00248627_ERZ508539 | MGnify/ENA primary metagenome ERZ508539 (study PRJEB26208, sample SAMN05571518) | marine sediment metagenome | biome: deep sea; feature: Hydrothermal vent; material... | reverse complement strand
CCAAAGTAAAGGTAACTATTTACCGGCGCGGTGTTCCCAAACTCCTTCATTTCACCATTACCAGAGGTACCATTCCGACGTACAGCCTCGATATTGCTTATATGGTTAACAAGCAACTGGGCTACATCAAGCTGAATAAATTTTCTGCCACCACTTATGAAGAGTTTGACCACGCAGTGAGAAAACTGAAAAAAGAGGGAATGAAAAAACTGATTCTTGACCTGCGCGATAATCCGGGAGGTTACCTGAGTGCAGCTATCCAGGTGGCTAATGAATTTCTTCCCAAAGGAAAGATCATTGTTTCCACCAAAGGACTCCATCGGCCAAAGACGGTTGTAATGTCCACGAGCAAAGGACAATTGAAACATACCGACGTAGCTATTTTAATTAACGAAGGAACTGCTTCGGCAGCCGAAATTGTTACCGGCGCATTACAAGACAACGATGTAGGTGTCGTGATAGGCCGCCGTTCGTTTGGAAAAGGGCTGGTACAGGAACAATTTCGGCTGCCCGATGGCTCGGCACTGCGGCTGACCGTAGCGCGCTACTATACGCCCACCGGACGTTGTATACAGAAACCGTATAAAAAAGATGACTTCAAGGCTTATTATGCCGAAGCTTACCACCGTTATCTTGATGGCGAAATGCAACATCCGGATAGTATCAAATTTAACAAGTCGTTGAAATTTACCACCCCCGATGGCAAAGTGGTCTATGGCGGCGGCGGTATTATGCCGGATATTTATGTCCCGCTTGCCGTGGATACTATTCATTCTTTTTATAATATCCTCGCTAACAAAGGCCTGATTTTTCAGTTTGCTTTTGAATATACTGATAACCATCGTGCGCAATTGCGTAAATTCAAGAAATTCAAAAGCTTCGATAAGGGATTTAACATGAATAATAAAGAGTATCGGGATTTGGTGGCTTATGTCAAAGATAAAGGGATCACCGGAAGTCCCCGGAAAGTCAGACTGTCGGAAAGCAAAATCAAAATTCTTTTTAAGGCTTATGTGGGCAGGAGTATTTTAAACGAGAAAGGGTTCTATCCTATTTATCATGAAATCGATCCTATTTTCAAAAAAGCGGTACAGGTGATGGATAGCCGCCATGTTGATGATTAATGTTTAGGCTCTTATTCCAATATTCGTGTTTTTTGGCAGATTATATGTCCGGGTTAAGACTGATAAAGATTGAAGGGGTTGAATGTGATTGATCAATCCCTTCAATCTTTTTTCAATCCCTTCAATCTCCTTTCTGTCTTGTCCAGGCTGAGGGAAAGTAGCCGTTTCGCTTCACGAACGATGAAATCTTCATCCTGATTCATCATGCATCGAAAATGCCCTTTGGGACACTTTTTGTAGCCTATTTTACTACAGGGGCGGCATTTGAGATTTTCCACCTGTGCTATTACAACCTTGTACTCTTCGCCCGGCTCGTAAGGATACATGCCGAATTCAGGGACGGTATTTCCCCAAATACTGATGACCGGTTTCCTAAAAGCGGCAGCAATATGCATCAATCCCGTGTCGTTGGTTATCACCAAAGCGGCCTGCCGTATAAGAGACGATGATTGGTGCAAATTAAGGCGGCCACAGGCATTCATAACACGATCATGCGAACACATTTCTTTTATCTGTTCGGCGTTTTCACGGTCATCTTTTCCCCCCAACAAAACCACCGGATGTTGTAAACAACTAATAATAGCAGCGGCCTTTTGAGCAGGAAATATCTTAGTATAATGCTTACCGCCAACGGCGAAAGCAACAAAAGGCTTTTTCTTTAGAAGTGGATAATCATTTAAATCCGCATAATTTTTTTCCGGAATGAAATAATCCAGCCCCTTTCCATCGTTTTTCACACCAAGCGATTCTACCGCTTTAAAGTAGCGGTCCACAACGTGTTGCCGCGGCAGCCGGTTAATTTTGAAATTAACTATCAGCCATTTCTCAATATTAACTTTGGGAAAAGAGGCAGAGGGCTTTTTCAGCGCTCTTTTTATTTGAAACGAGCGCATGTTTTTGTGAAGGTCAACAACAAAATCAAAATTTTCCTTGCGAAGTTGTGGAATTACTTCATCTAATTTTTCCCGGAAAGTATGTACCTGATCCACATAAGGAGAAGTATCGAAAATCGACCGGTATGTTTCTTTGGTAAGGATATGGATTTGGCAGCTGAGCTGGGTTTTTAATGCTCTGATGACAGGCGTTGTGAGGATAATGTCGCCAATGGAGCTAAAACGAATGAGCAGGATTTTTTTCAAAACTTTCCTTTTTGCAAAGTTATAGAAATCGTTTAAACAGTTTTAGCGCTTTAAAATATTATTTAACCGTAATTAGAGGCTGTCTGTTTCGCTATTTCCCAAATAGTCTTATTTTTGTGAGAAACAAAAAAAAGACAGTGCCTGAAATCAAAAAAATAAAAACCGATAGTGCAGCTATGGCCGGGGAGTTAGTGAATATTCGGCGGTATCTGCATGCTCATCCCGAGCTGAGCTTTGAGGAGGAGAAAACCGCTGCTTACATTTCGAAACTCCTCACCTCGTGGGGCATCGAACATCAGACAAACGTGGCAGGCCATGGCGTTACCGGACTTATTAAGGGCCTGATTCCTGAGAAAAAAGTGGTGGCGTTAAGGGCAGATATAGATGCCTTACCCATTACGGAAGAAAACGATGTGCCTTACCGCTCGCTGAATAAAAATGTTATGCATGCCTGCGGACACGATGTGCATACCACCTGTTTGCTCGGTGCGATAAAAATTCTTAACAAACGAACATCCGAATTTGAAGGCGCTATAAAATTTATTTTTCAGCCGGCTGAAGAGAAACTTCCCGGCGGCGCTATAAAAATGATTGAGGCAGGTGTACTGGAAAATCCCGGGGTCGATGTCATCCTTGGCCAGCATGTTTATCCCGACTTCGAAGCAGGTAAAGTGGGATTCCGTAGTGGCATGTACATGGCCTCCAGCGATGAAATTAATCTATATATCCGCGGAAAAGGTGGTCATGCCGCCATTCCTGACAAGGTGGATGACACGGTTCTGACTATGGCCGAAATTATTGTTTCGCTGCAAAGCATCGTCAGCAGAAAGACGCCGCCGGTATTACCTGTTGTGCTTTCGTTCGGAAAAGTAATCGCCGCCGGGGCACATAACATCATTCCTTCGGAAGTAACCGTTCGGGGCACGCTCAGGACATTCAGCGAAAGCTGGCGCGCGAAAGTTCATAAGCTTATCAAAGAAACCTCTGAGTCTGTTGCCCGTGCTCACGGTTGCACATGCAACGTGGTTATCGACAAAGGCTATCCTTTTCTAAAAAACAATCCGAAGGTTACCGCCATTGCCCGCCAGGCTGCCGAAGAATACCTCGGGAAAGAAAATGTAGTGGAACTAAATATTCGTATGACCGTGGAAGATTTTGCCCGTTATGCCCAACTGGTTCCAGCCTGTTTCTACCGGCTCGGTGTCCGGAACGAAGAGAAAAATATTACAGCCGACCTGCACTCGCCGCATTTTGATGTGGACGAAAAAAGCCTGGAGACTGGTACCGGGCTTTTGGTCTGGGAAAGTTTACAACAACTAAAATCGTAGTCTATGCTCGTTGGAGATAAACCATACCAAACCGTCTGGATGGAAGGACCTTCCGTGTTTATGATTCAGCAAAATCTGTTACCGTTTCAGTTTAAAATTCATGAATGTAAAACTTACTGGGACACTTGCATAGCCATCACCGACATGATTGTGCGCGGCGCAGGAGCCATCGGCGCTGCTGCCGGTTTTGCTATGGCACAGGCCTTTTTGTCTATCAATACCAAAGAGCGGCTAAAAATGATTCGTGAGGCACGCAGCGACATCGAAAATACGCGTCCCACAGCGAAAAACCTGTTTTATGCCGTTGACCGTGTTTACCGTGCCGGCCTTATTTCCGTTGAAAAGGCTTTGGAAGAAGCCCTGACCGTAGCTCGCGAGGATGCAGAATTCTCCAGGGCCATTGGTGAGTACGGCAGCGAACTCATTTATGAAAAAGCCAATATCCTGACGCATTGCAATGCAGGATGGCTGGCATTTGTGGATTACGGAACCGCTCTGGCGCCGGTGTATCTCGCCAAACGTCAGGGAAAGAAAGTTTTTGTTTACGTGGACGAAACCCGTCCCCGCGGACAAGGCGGGCGATTGACTGCCTGGGAACTGAAGAACGACGGCGTCCCACATGTGATTATCCCCGACAACGCTGCCGCTTCGCTTATGGCACAAGGTAAAATAGATATGGTTATCACCGGCGCCGACCGCATTGCCGCCAACGGCGATACGGCCAATAAAATAGGCACGCTGGGACGGGCTATTCTTGCCAAAACGTTTGGTGTACCATTTTACATTGCTGCACCCACCTCCACGTTCGACATGGAATGTACCACAGGTAAAGATATTCCACTTGAAGAGCGTTCGCAGGATGAAGTACTTTATCAGATGGGGACCGACGACAACGGAAATCTGGTGAAAGTGTTGGTTTGCTCCCCCGGTTCCGAAGCTTACAATCCGGCTTTTGACATAACCCCCGCCAAATACATTACCGGCATCATCACCGAAAGAGGTATTGTAAAAGCTGATAAGTTGTCCATCAAAAAAGTGATGGAAAAGCTATAATTTTTACAGTTTTTGTCAGGACAGCAACACTTTTTCTGTTTCTTTCCTCCGCAATGTTTGAAATGTATTTTGGAGCTTTTGAGCATTTTCTCTTACCCGGAATATTTCATATTCAGCTATCAACTCCTGGAATACCGTTTTAACAGATTGTATCTTTTTCGTTTTGTATGCATTACTTCCGGCAAAGACAAAACCGTTTTTCAGTTTTCCTTTCGCCGCATTGATCAGCGCAAGCGAAATACAATAGGGCGCTTTTTTATAATCGCATGTTTTCAGACATTTCCAGGGACAATTAACCGGGTTTCTTTTCCCTGCCGCAACATCCTTTAAAAACTGATTGTTTATAGCCCTTCCCGGTAATCCTACCGGGCTATCAATGAGCACAACATCTTCCTGCTTACTGTTCACGTAGGTCTCCTTAAATTCGTCTGAGGCATCGCATTCGAAAGTAGGGACAAGCCGGGAGGCAATTTGCACGCCACGAGCTCCCAGTTTCATTATGCGGAACATATCCGCCCCGGTATATATTCCTCCGGCTGCTATCACGGGAATTTCTTTGCCAAACTGCTCTTCAAAAGGCTTGATGGCTTCAATTACAGTAGGTATGATTTTTTCCAGCAAGAAATTCGGATCTTCTATTTGCGTTTTTTTATATCCAAGGTGTCCGCCGGCCTTTGGCCCCTCTACGACCACGGCATCGGGAATTACTCCGTAATGGCCTGCCCAGTAACGGAATATTAACCCGGCCGCTTTTGCAGAGGAAACAATGGGGAGGAACTTAGTCTTGTTATTCTCTTTTTTATCTTTAATAACACTATCAGGCATGTGGATAGGAAGTCCTGCCCCTGAAATAATCAGATCGGCTTTTTCCTCAATGGCCACGGTCAAATGATCTTCATAATCGGAAAGAGCAACCATAATATTCACCCCGATAATACCATCCGTCTTTTTTCTCGCTTTTCTTATTTCTTCATGCAGGGCTGTCTTATTTGCCCCTCTGAAATCTTTTGAAAAATGGGGAATCAGCATTCCAATACTTGCTGATGATATAATTCCTATTCCACCCTCATTTGCTACGGCCGAAGCCAAACCAGATAGAGAAACAGCAACTCCCATGCCTCCTTGTATGATTGGAAGCCGGGCCTCAAGATCTCCTATGCGCAGTAAATTCATAAAACAATTTTTTAATTTGCAGGCAAAACTAAGGACAAAACAGGTAGAAAATATATTTTAGGGATTAAGTAAAAACGATTAGGGATAAATGGAAGATTTAGGGACGAAATGCACGAATACGGGGACGAAAGGAGCGGAAAATTCAGACCTGATAGAATATTTCTTTAAATGGCAGGATATATTTACGGGAAACAGATATGGAATGTTCTTCATCCCCTACATAAAGTACATAGCCCTGTGAATTGCCCTCCAATCGCTTAATTTGATAGATGTTAACAATAAAAGCACGATGACATCTGAAAATAAAAGGATAATCTATAGACGCCTCCTCGGCATTTTTTAAGGTACATCTTACCATCCGGGAATGGGTTCCTTCTCGGCCTTGCCAGAAAACCTCAATATAATTATTTGCAGAACGTATGTATAAAAGGTCATTTACATTCACAGACAAATCATCTTTTTCATAATCCGATCGAAGATGAATAATCTTCGGCACGGGATTGGCCTTCTCTTTCAGATATCGGTTTAACTCCAGAGCAGATTGTAAATGCATCCTTAACAAACGGTTCCGGTTATAAGGAATCAGAATGCTAATGGGGATTGCGCTTATTATTAAGACCTTTACCAAAATATAAAAACTAAAACTAAAATATTCGAATAGCTGAAAATAAATAAAGTATCCCGTGGCAATGGTAAAAATAATCCAGATATTCCAAAAGATTTCCTTCAAAACCGTCCAGTTCTTAAACAACCGCGTGTTAGACAGGAATGAAGGTATCAGTAATAAATTAATACTTAATCCGAGAAAAATAACCACAATCAGGCCGCCAATTAATGAGTATTTTTGGTGTGTGTTTAAAGCATTGAGATCCGAGGGCTGAAAAAGAAAAAACAGCAAAAACAGAATCAGGCTTATAACAAAGATAAGCTTGGTGTTCTGCTTAAGATCATCATTAAACGGATAAGACTGTTTTAAAATTTTAAACCATTTTGCCATGTTGTCTCAATTTGGGATACCGGGATTTTATATTCTTCTGCAAAAATAGGAAAAGAAGTCCTTGTTAAATTCTTTTTTTTCAGGATGGCTTAAAGCAACTTGTTTGCCAGATTAGCCAGCTCGGAGCGTTCTCCTTTCTCCAGCCGGATATGAGCATAAATGGTATTTTGTTTTAGCCGGTCGATGAGCACCGAAAGCCCGTTGGACTGCGAGTCGAGATAAGGCGTGTCGATTTGGTAAATATCGCCTGTTAAAATAATTTTAGTGTTTTCTCCTGCGCGGGTGATGATGGTTTTTATCTCATGTGGCGTCAGGTTCTGGGCCTCGTCCACAATAAAAATTACATTGGAGATACTCCGGCCACGGATGAAAGCCAGCGGGGTAATCACCAGCTTTTCACTCTCAATAGAGTCACTGATACGCCGATACTCCCTGTCCTGTTCTCCAAACTGATTTTGGATATATTTCAGATTGTCCCATAACGGCTCCATAAAGGGATTTATTTTTGAATTCACATCGCCCGGCAGGTAGCCAATGTCTTTGTTACTCAACGGTACTATGGGGCGTGCCAGATAGATTTGTTTAAAACTGCGCCGCTGTTCCCAGGCTCCTGCCAACGCGAGAAGTGTTTTTCCCGTGCCGGCAACCCCTTGTAGCGTAACCAGTTTGACTTCCGGATTCATGATGGCGTGAAGCGCAAAAACCTGTTCGGCATTACGGGGCATAATGCGCGAAACGGCATGTTTTTCCACCCGTTCCACCCTTTCGGTGATGGGATTGTAAAAAGCCAGCGCCGAAGCCCGTTGTCCTTTGAGAATGAAATAATGATTAGGATATGGTTTCTCGATGTCCAAATCTTTCAGGCTGCAAAAACCGGTGGTGTACAGGCTGTCAATCACTTCGCGCGGGATGCCGGAAAGCGTGTTTTTACCGGTGTAAAGCGTATTGATATTTTTGATTTTCCCGGTTTCAAAATCTTCGGCCGGCAGGTTCATGGCTTTGGCTTTCAACCGGAGGTTGATGTCCTTGCTTACCAGAATAACTTTCCGTTCGGGATGATCTTCTTTTAGTTTTAAAGCAGCATTCAGTATGCGATGATCGGCTTTGTCTTCACCAAAAACACCACGGGCATCTTTCCGGCTGTTTTCGTTCATGATAACACGAAACTTTCCCTTTTCAGGACCGTTCAGCCGTCGCCAGTTGGTCATGGTCAGCTTGCCCGAAATACCGTCCAGAAAACGGATGAACTCGCGGGCTTCAAAATTCTTGGTGTTATTTCCTTTTTTAAAATTATCAAGTTCTTCAAGGACGGTAATAGGAATGGCCACGTCGTTGTCTTCGAAATTATTGATGGCGTTGTGGTTGTAAAGGATGACCGAAGTGTCCAGTACAAAAATCTTTTTTTTCTTTTCTAATTTCCTGGTTGCCATGGGGAAAAGACTTTGGTGTGAAAAACGACTTATCACCAGTAAAAATAAACCGAAAACAGGAGTTTTATTTAGCCGGCAGCACGGAGTTTCTAACAATCTGTCGTTGACAAGTGTGAAACGGGGAGGGAGGTGGGCTTTTTTACAAAGAACCCTGCTTCCCCTTTTTCCGTACCTTTGCTTTTTAATGGATATTTTTATGAGCGAACCGAAAAAGCTTTTTCTGCTGGATGGCATGGCGCTGATTTATCGAGCCTATTTTGGCATGAGCCGTAACCCGCAAATCAACTCCAAAGGGCTGAATACCTCTGCTGTTCTGGGATTTGCCAACACATTGCTGGAGATTTTAAAAAATGAAAAACCCACACATCTCGGCGTTGCCTTCGACACCATAGTCCCCACACAACGGCACGAGGATTTTGCAGCTTACAAAGCCAACCGCGAAAAGATGCCGGAAGATCTTGCTGTTGCCATTCCTTACGTCAAAGATTTGCTGGATGCGTTGAATATTCCCGTGCTTTTTGTGGATGGCTATGAAGCGGATGATGTGATTGGAACCCTGGCAAAACAGGCTGAAAAAGAGGGCTTCATAACCTATATGATGACACCGGACAAGGATTTCGGACAACTGGTTTCAGAAAAAATTTATATGTACAAACCGGCTCGCAGCGGAAAAAACGCCGAAAAATGGGGACCCAAAGAGGTTTGCGAACGTTACGGTATTGAGCGTCCCGAACAGTTTATTGACATTCTCGGACTTTGGGGCGATGCAGTGGATAACATCCCCGGTGTACCGGGCATTGGCGAAAAAACAGCAGCAAAGTTGATTGCCCGGTTCGGTTCCATCGAAAATCTGTTGGAAAACACCCATCTGCTGAAAGGAAAACTACGGGAAAATCTGGAGAAATTTGCCGGTCAGGCGCTTGTCTCCAAACAACTCGCCACCATTCTCGTGGATGTACCCCTTCCTTTTGAACCCGGAAAACTTAAAATGGGAGCGCCTGACCGGCGGGCGTTGAAAAAACTTTTTGAGGAGCTGGAATTTCGCACCTTTGCCAAACGGTTTTTTACCTGGCTTTCGTTGCGTCAGCCGGAGGGGGCGTATGAACAGGCCGAGCTTTTTGCCGAGCCGGAAGATGAAGGGATTAAAACTATCCACAATACGCCACATCAATATCATTTGACGGATACCCCGGAAAAAGCCAAAGAGCTGGCCGGAAAGCTCAAAAAACAAAAGTCGTTCTGTTTTGACACGGAAACCACCGGATTGGATCCCAATAATGCCGAGCTGGTGGGCATTTCATTTTCCTGGAAAGCGCATGAGGCCTGGTATGTGCCACTCCCCGAAAATTATCATTACGCCACACAACAGCTCGCTGTTTTTAAAGGTGTTTTGGAAGATGAAAAAATCGGAAAGACCGGTCAAAATATAAAATTCGACATCTCTGTTTTACGATGGTACGACATTGTGGTGAAAGGAAGATTTTTCGATACCATGATTGCTCATTATCTGTTAGAACCTGACCAACGGCACAACATGGACACCCTTGCCGAAAACTATCTGCATTACAGGCCGGTTCCCATCGAAAATCTTATCGGAAAAAAAGGTAAAAACCAGCGCAGCATGCGGACGGTAGCGTTAGACGAAATTAAAGAATATGCTGCCGAAGATGCGGATATTACGTTGCAGCTCAGGGAGGTTTTTGAGCCGAAGTTGAAGGAAACCGGAACGGAGAAACTTTTTTATGAAACCGAAATGCCGCTGGTGCCCGTACTGGCTTCCATGGAGGCCGAGGGGGTGAAAATAGATACGGAAACACTGGCTAAATTCGGTGCGGAGCTGACAGCGGAAATTGCCGGAATGGAGAAAGAGATTTACGAAATGGCAGGTGTGGAATTTAATATTGCTTCCCCCAGGCAGTTGGGAGAGGTGCTGTTTGAACGGTTAGCCCTTTCCAGTAAGCC
>ENA-ORDP01002044-ORDP01002044.1-marine-sediment-metagenome-genome-assembly--contig:-NODE-2044-length-10208-cov-3.922978_pt1 | contig 10208 bp, 12 predicted proteins | sample MGYA00248627_ERZ508539 | MGnify/ENA primary metagenome ERZ508539 (study PRJEB26208, sample SAMN05571518) | marine sediment metagenome | biome: deep sea; feature: Hydrothermal vent; material... | reverse complement strand
AAAATGGGCCAAAAGGGCTTTTCCGCAGTAGATTTTCTATTCTCGGACAGGCTCCCAGGCAATTTCGCACGGAGAATGTGAGCATATAGGTTATATGTGAGCATTCGAGTACGAGAATAACGCCGTAATGGGACAAAAGATGAATGCGCCGAATCGTTACCATAAGTGTAGTGATTATGGTGTTGTAGCAGCGGATTTGCGCAGTGACATCAAGTGCAGCAGGTGTGCCCGTTCCTCTTCGTTGAGAGAGGATTGACGGTCATGTTGCAGCAAGTCATCAATTTCCTGCTTGAGTTTTTGCTGCTCCAGAAGCTTTAGCGATTGCTTGAAATTAGCCTCAATTTTTTCCTGCTCAATAAAGAGGTCGATCGCCAGCAGTTCTTCGAGTATCAGGTTTTCTTCGGTGCCTCGAAAATGCTCCAGCAGTGCCGCGGGTGAGGTGGTTTGATATTGACGAACACGCTTAATGACCTGCTGTAATAATACTGCACCTGGCAGATTGAGATTTTCCAGAAACTTTGGATCTAGATCGGTTGATAAAGCCATGTCCGGTTTGTGAACCAGTAGTGTCAATGCGGTGGTTGCCCGCGATGGTGATAATCGCGGTCTGTCGGTGTCCGAGCTACCTGCATGCCGGAACCTGTTATTCACTAACTCCTGGTTATGCATAGGGCTATTTGTCAGTTCTGAGAGGCGACTAAGCATCAATTGAGACATCACTCCTCTCGGGATATGCGCCAGCAGCGGTTGTGCCCGGCTGGCCAGTCGGGCCCGGCCGTCGATGCGCTGCAGGTCGATACCTCGACACAACGTTTTGAAGAAATAATCTGCGAAGGGCTGCGTTTGGCTGCGGATACGCGCCCTGAAGGCTTGGGGGCCCTCTTTGCGAACCAGTGAATCCGGATCTTCGCTTTCCGGTAGAAACAAAAAACTGATCATAACGCCGTCTTGTAGCAACGGCAAAGCCGTTTCCAGGGCGCGCCAAGCCGCCTGACGACCAGCCCTGTCACCGTCGAAACAGAACACAATGTCGGGTGTCAGTCGCAATAGTCGTTGCAGGTGGGTGGCCGAGGTCGCTGTACCCAGCGTTGCGACGACATGCTCGATCCCATACTGAGCCAGGCCGATGACATCCATGTAGCCTTCAACCACCAGACTTTGCTGTTCGCGGCTGATGGCATCACGGGCGGCATGGAGATGATAAAGTTCTGCGTTCTTGTGAAACAAGGGGGTTTCTGGAGAATTCAGGTACTTGGGCTGTTCATTGCCCAGTGCTCTGGCCCCAAAGCCGACCAGTTGACCCTGACGGTTGTTAATCGGGAATATGATCCGGTTGCGGAAGCGATCATAGGCACGCTGTTGATTATTTCGCACCACCAGGCCGGCCTGTTCCAGTAAACTAATGCTGGTGCGGTCTTTGCCCACTTGATCGAGCAATCCTTGCCAACTGTCGGGGGCAAAGCCGAGTTCGAAACGGGCTGCGATTTCACCGTTGACACCCCTTTCTTTGAGGTAGTCTACAGCTTGTTGTCGTTGCGGGTGTTGGCGCAGTTGCAGCTGGAAATACTGTTTAGCCTGTAGTAAGCAGTTTGTAAGATTGCCTGTTTGTGTAGGTTGCTTGTGGCTCCCCGGCCGGGTTTGTGGAAGGGCCAGGCCAGCTCTGGCAGCAAGTGCCTTGACCGCTTCGACAAAGTCGAGGTGATCGTAGTTCATCAAAAAACCGATCGCATTGCCATGGGCCGCACAACCAAAACAGTGGTAAAACTGTTTGCCGGGGCTGACGGTGAAGGAGGCAGTCTTTTCCTGGTGAAACGGGCAGCAGGCAGAATAGTCACGACCGGCTTTTTTTAGTGGAACGCGATCCTCGATCAGATCGACAATGTCCGTCCGTGTCAGTAGGTCATCGATAAATTGTTCAGGAATGTAACCGCCCATTGCACCAAGTGTAACAGAAGGGATTCGTCGCTGGAGGGGTTGTGGCACCATGAAGAGCGCTGCATTGCTGTTTCTGCTAAAGCACATGACAAGGGTGGTTTATCGGGTTGTAGCAATTCGTCCTCATTCCTCAGATCATCAAATGGTACTATTGCAGTAATCAGATACCGACAGACAGATACAGTAAGGGGAAGGGTATATGGCAAGCAGCAGAGAATTTATTCCACTGAATATCGCAGTGCTCACCGTTTCTGACAGCAGAACCGAAGCGGACGACCGTTCTGGCCAGAAGTTGAAAGAGATGCTGGAAGAATCGGGTCATGTCCTGCATGAAAAATCCATTGTCCCCGATGATTGTTATCAGATTCGGGCCCAAGTCTCGAACTGGATTGCCGCACCTGAGGTTCAGGTGGTGTTGACCACGGGAGGTACCGGTTTGACCGGTCGAGACGGCACGCCGGAAGCAGTCCAGATTCTTTTTGACAAGGAGATTGAAGGCTTCGGCGAGTTGTTTCGATCGTTGTCCTACGATGTTATTGGCACGTCTACCATGCAGTCCAGGGCGTTAGGTGGAGTCGCTAACGGTACGTTTATTTTCTGCCTGCCGGGTTCTCCCGGGGCCTGTAAAGATGCCTGGAAAAATATTCTGTCGCTGCAGCTGGATTACAGAACCCGCCCCTGCAATCTGCTGGAGATCATGCCCAGATTATTGGAAAAATAGGGTATTTTCCTAGACGACTGTGGATTCGAGGCAATGACTAAAATGGGTTTATCCGCAGAGTATCAGCTTCTCTCCTTGTTGGTTTGTGCAGCTCCGGATGAAATTGTTGCCAGGGATGTATCGCAACTACTGGCCGGTACGCAAATTAATTGGCAGGAATTTATCAGCAAAGCGGAGCAAAACGGTGTCTCCCCATGGTTGTATCACAACCGTGATAATGGTCGAATACGCTTTGCTGCTTCGGTGCTCAAGCAGTTGCGTGCATTGGCAGTGCGTCATCGTTATGCCAGTGAAATTTATACCAGGGTATTGATCGAGCTGCTGGCCTTGTTTGAGGACAAGGGGATCGAGGTCATCTTGCTTAAGGGTGCCGCACTGGCAAGGACGGTCTACCAGGAGGCTGGATTGAGGCCCATGCGTGATCTGGATATATTGGTGAAATCGTCTGATCTGGATATGGCCGAAGTGGTTTGTCAGAAGCTTGGATTTCGAGCAAATGGAGCGGCGCGATCCCAGTCAAAATTTATTACACACCACCACTTGCCGACACTCGAGCAGAATGTGGATGGTTTGCTGGTATCACTGGAGATCCATCAAGACGCATTTGCCAGGGATACCTTCCGGTGTCTGAACATGGACAAGCTGGCTTCAAAACCACAGCGATTTTCGATAAGTGATCGTCAGCAGGCCGCCATGTTTGGTTCCATCGATATGCTGGACCATCTGACGCAACATGCTTTTGAGCCCGGCAGCCGGTTTAAATTATCACAGGCGATTGATCTGTCCCAATACATGCAGCACTACCGGGATTCGATCCCCTGGCCGGTGATCCAAGGCCGTTATCCACAAATTATAAATCGGCTGCAGTCGATCCATGAGGTGTGTCCATTGCCACGGATCATACCTGTGTCGCCCATTGACTATACGGTACATGCAAGCTGCAGTAGTGGCGTTTTGATGCCCACACTTTCAGATATCTTGCATCGTGGCCTGGGATCAGGCAGGATGCTCTGCACATTGTTCCGTCCACCTGTTTGGTGGCTTTACGGATATTATGGGCGTTCCAGAGAGACACCCTTGCTATTTTTGTTATTGGTGGTTCACCCCTGGCGTGTTGGTAAATGGCTGGTGCGCCGAGCCTGGGTCAAGATAACGTCCGGGGTTGTATCAAGTAAGGTGGCTTATGAAAATCCCGCATGAGGCGATACCGCAGCACAAAAAAGGCTTTATGCTGCAAGAGATGGATGGCGAGATGTTGCTATATCATACGGCAGAGGTGACCACCACGTACTTAAACCCAAGTGCAGTTGTGATCTGGCAGCTTTGCGATGGGCAGCTAACCGTTCAGGCGATTATCGATGAATTGGCGCAACGATTCCCCGATGCTGCTGATTTATCGCAGGATGTTGTTACCACCCTGCAAGATTTTCTCTCCAGGGACCTGGTTGAACTCACTTGGTTGAACTCAGATGAGTAGTATGGCCACGCGAATTGTTACCTTTGCGGGGCAGTCTGTGGAAGTTGCTGTAGAACTTGACGAAGGGCGGAAGATCCTGGATTTTCTTTTCTCGGACCTTGCTGGTGATACGCTTCACAAGCCATGCAAACGACTCAATTTAACCCAAACACCGGGGGGTAGCTACCAGATCACTGCCAGCAGTAGTGATGGTGCACCAGTGACTACCGACAGTCGCAATGAGGCGCTGCGGCTGTTGATGGACCAGGTTATTCATTGCCTGGCTCAAACCTGTGACAGTGGCTTGTTATTTCACGCCGCCGTGGTGGCACGTAATGGTCGCGCAGTGGTCATGCCAGCAGCATCAGGCAGTGGAAAGTCGACGTTAAGTTGCTGGTTGGCGAAACAAGGATTCCAGTATTGCACCGATGAACTGGCCTTCCTGCCTACCGATAGTACCCGGGTCGAATGCCTGATGCGCCCGGTGATTATCAAAAATGCTGCCCGGGAGATGATGACAGAATTTCTTGGCTTGGCAGAACAGGAGCAGGACTTTTATCCAGGTCCGGTGGCCATGATGGTGCCCCATCGCCTTATTCATTTGGAGTTTCCGCAAAGTTGCCCGGAAGTGGGTTTATTGTTGTTTCCCCGCTATCAGCAAGATACAGATTTTCAGTATACCGAACTAACCCCGGCCCAGGCAGGAATGCGCCTGATGAGTGTGCTGGTAAATGCCCGCAATCTGTCGGATCATGGTTTTGCCCAGACTGCTCGTATTGCCCAGACCACACGAGCTTGCCAAATACAGTATTCATCATTTGCTCATATTGAAACTTGTTTTTCAAGCATTTTTGAAGACGGACTATCAAAAGATCAGGTCAATCCATGTCCTGTTGATGCGGAGGGGGTCTGATGGAGCTGAAGTTTCACGATATTCTGCCGGATGATACCGTGCCGGTACAAAAGCATGGCCTGACGCTTGGAAAGACCGTTTGTTGTTATTTTCTGCAAAATGAGGCGCATGAACCGGTCCTCAAGCTTAATGAAACCAGTGCCCTGATCTGGTCGCTGTGCACAGGAGAGCAAAATGTAGGGCAGATTATTGCCTCTCTAATCCAGCACTTCGCCCCGGATGACCCGGAAACCGCACAGCAGATAAAAAAGGATATTCTGCGTGTTTTCGATACCTTCGAAGTCGAAGAAGTGATTCGTGTGTGACCAGCTTGCCAGGGCAACTGAAAAAATATCCTGCCCTATGGCTGCTGCACTCCCTGGTAGTCACAGAACGGTGAAACTTCAGTTCCAGAATTACGCCTGTTTTTCTCTGGTTCATCCCGGGCAGGAATCAGCTCGGAGGGGCGTCGAAATCAATTTGGTCGGCACCGTGGTAAATCATAAAGTGCTTGCCTTTGGCGCGTGCGATCAAAATGACACCGGTTTGTTGGGCCAGTTCCAGGCCCATATGGGTCAAGCCGGAACGGGAAAGTAGTACCGGAATGCCCATTTGTGCCACCTTGATGACCATTTCTGAGGTCAGACGACCGGTGGTGTAGAAGATTTTTTTATCCCCGACGATGTTTTTGAGCCACATATGGCCGGCGATGGTATCGACCGCATTGTGACGACCCACATCTTCGATGAATATCTCCACGTTTTGTTCCTGGCAGAGGGCGCAACCATGTACGGCACCGGCTTGGCGGTAGATTTCGTTGTGGCCGGACAAGGTATTGAGCAAGGCATAGAGGTCGGATTGGCACAGTTGTACTCGGGGCAGCTTGATTTTATCGAGCCCCTCCATCATGTCACCAAATATTGTCCCTTGGCCGCAGCCTGATGTCACCGTGCGGCGACCTAACTTCTCTTCCAGGCCTTTCACCCCTTGCCAGGTGGTTACTGCCACGGAGTCTGTTTCCCAGTCTACCTGTACCGCCTTGATGTCGTGAACAGATTGGACCATGTTCTGGTTGCGCAACCAGCCGAGGATGAGTAGTTCCGGGCGGGTGCCGAGTGTCATCAGGGTGACGATTTCTTTTTTGTCGACATAGACGGTCAACGCCCGCTCAGCAGCGATCAGGCTCTCGCGGCTGTTGCCGAATTCATCCATTGCGGTGACCGGGTAGGCTGCAGTCAGGCTGGCGTCAGTCAGTTTCGGCAATGGATGATTCGAAGATAACATCGTCCGCGTGCTTTAGGAGCTGCAAATAAATAGAATGGCCATGTTATTTATTTACAGATCATCAGCCACCGGTATGATTCATGTGCCGGGTGATGACCGGGTCTTTGCTTAGATCAAATTCGTGACCTTTTGGTTTAATCGCCATGGAGTCGATGATGGTTTGACGCAGGATCTCATCATCATCCGGATAGCTGCGGACAACCTGGCGCAGATCGACGGAGTGTTCCTGGCCCAGACACAATAGCAGGCGACCTTCGGCAGTGAGCCGGACCCGGTTGCAGCTGTCACAGAAATTGTGACTATGTGGGGAGATAAAGCCGATCCGGGTTTTGAGGTCGGGAATACGAAAATACCTTGATGGGCCACCGGTGGTTTCCATACTCGGTAGCAATTCGTAGTGTTTTCGAATGACCGAAAAGGTCTGATCACTGGAAAAATAGGTTTCTGCCCGGTTGTGTTCGGAAATTGCACCGAGTGGCATTTCCTCGATAAAGCTGATGTCGATCTGATGTGCCACAGCGTATTCGACGAGATCGAGGATTTCGTCGTGATTGTGATTTTTCAGGATTACGGCGTTGATTTTAAGGCGCTCAAAACCGGTGGCCACGGCGGCCTCTATGCCCTGCAGAGTATTGTTGATATCTCCGTTACGGGTGATATTGCGGAAGCGATCCTGGCGCAGGGTATCCAGACTGATGTTGATCCGGGTCACGCCTGCTTTTTTGAGGTCATTCGCGAACTTGGGCAGTTGGGTTGCGTTGGTGGTGAGGGTAAAGTCATTCAGGCCGGGAGTAGCTCCGAGGGTGCGGAACAAATACAGGATATTGCGACGGACTAATGGCTCCCCCCCAGAGATGCGGATCTTGGTAACACCCAGATCGACGAAAGCCTGGCCGATGCGAACCATCTCCTCCAGGGTGAGTAATTGGCTGTGGGATACAAACTGCATTTTTTCCGCCATACAGTAGACACAGCGCAGGTCACAGCGATCAGTAACCGAAATTCTCAGGTAGGTCACATGGCGACCGAAACGGTCGACCAGTATCGGCTTGGTCTGTGGGGCGTCAGTCTGCGAAGTGGGGAACATGGCGCTGCGCTCCTGGGATGGTTAGAGGTGATGGCCACCAGTATACATTCTACCGATCCAATGTTGTCAATAAATACATCAGCGCCCCAAGAGGCTGTCCATTCTCGGACAGCCTCCAGGTGAGAACAGCTGTCGGTTGTATTGCCTTATCAGATCATCACCGCGTCCTATCGAACATAGGTATTTCTATCAGTCGGTAGTTCCCGCCATCACAACTGCAACGCTACGGTGTGCTAGACTTGATCCCTGTATGGTCATCAATCCGCAATCTGCCTTTAAGCAGAGTAACCAACCCCATTATATATTTGAGGGTATCGTATTTGACCTGGGAAATGTTTTGCAACCTTATGATCCCTGGCGTGTGGTGGATAATCTGGCGACTATTTCAGGGCGCTCTCGCTGGTTGATTGCGCTGTATTTCAGGATCAGCAGCCGTTGGCGGCAATTTGATGCCGGGCGCTACAGCAAGGAAGATTTTTGTCGGCGGGTCATCGGTGAATTGCGACTGCGTATCAGTGTATTACAGTTTGAGCAGGCTTTTGCTGATATGTTCACCCTTAATCGGCAGCTGGTAGCACTGCTGCCGGAATTGGCCAAGCGGTATCGCTTAATTCTGCTGTCCGACAACAATCCGATTCACAGCGCCTATTGCTTCGGACAACACGACTTCTATGCATTGTTCGAGCACAAAATATTGTCGTTTGAGGTTGGGGCATGCAAGCCCTCTCCGCTAATATACCAACGCGTATTTGATTTAACCGGGATTCCACCTTCTCAGCTGGTTTTTATTGATGATAGAAAAAGGAATATTCGTGGTGCCGTTAGCGCCGGCATGTCGGCCATTCATTTTGGTAATGAGGAGGATTTTATCCAATTCATCCGCTTGCAGGGATGGTTTGACGGGTTGGATCATGCCAAAGCCGGCGTGGCAGCGACCGGGAGTTGACGGCCGTTGAATTGGCAGCAACTCAAGAACCACACACCTCGTCTGATATCCGACGAAAAGCTGCGGCAGGCTGCAGTTGCCGTTGTTTTTGCCGGTGCAGAAGATTCGCTCTCAGTGTTGTTGATACAACGGGTTAAACGACAGCAGGATCCCTGGTCAGGGCATCTCGCCTTTCCCGGGGGTATGATGGATTCTGCGGACGAGTCTTTGCTGGCTACAGCTCGCAGGGAAATACTGGAAGAGGTTGGCTGGCAGCCAGCTACTGCAGATTGTCTGGTTCGTTTCGATGATCTGGAGGGCAAATCGGCGGGCAAACCGGCCGGCTTGGCCATTGCGTCCTTCGTCTTTCGTATTCCGATACCCGTGCCGGTAGGTGTGAGCGATGAAGTGGAAAAATCACTCTGGGCTCCGGTGTCAGAATTGATCGATACCAGGCAACATACAAAATTTCAGCCTTACCAACAGGCCTTCTACCCTGCGGTACGTTTGCGAGATCAGGATTTGCCTCTGTTGTGGGGTATGACCTTGCGTTTGTTACAACAAATCATGTTATCTGCCGGAATCGTTTGGCCGAACTCATTACCGCCGATTGGCGACCCTGAAACCCTGGTTTCCTGAAGAGGATTGAAGATGCATATTGATATTTTATTTTTTGCCAGTCTCAGAGAGTTGGTTGGTCAGTCCGGGGTTGCCCTGGAATCTTCAGAAAGACTGACGGCTGGACAGGCCTGGACCGAGTCTGTGGGAAATATTCCGATGCCAGGCAATACCTTGATTGCGGTCAATCAGGCCTATGTCAAACCATCACAAATTCTTCAGGAAGGGGATGAAGTGGCATTTTTTCCTCCGGTGACCGGAGGGTAAAATGAAAATCGAGATAATCGATAAAGAATTCGTTCCCTGGCAGGAATTGGCGGATTATACACAGCAGCAGCAACAGCAGCAACAGCAGCAACAGCAGCAGCAATGGCAAACCGCAGCGGGGGCGGCAGCCACTTTTGTTGGCACCATGCGGGACTGCAACGAAGGTAATGCAGTGAAGAGCATGGTGTTAGAGCATTATCCGGCCATGACCCAATCCGCCATTGAAGAGATCGAGAAAGAGGCGCGGGCGCGCTGGCCCTTGAGTGACACCAAGATCATCCACCGCTTTGGCCGACTTGAACCGGGGGCGCAGATTATGATGGTGGCAACGGCGGCAAGGCATCGGGGGGATGCCTTTGCGGCAGCGGAATTCTTGATGGATTACCTCAAATCCCGCGCCCCGTTCTGGAAGAAAGAGATCACCGATATGGGCGAAAGCTGGGTTGACAGCAAAGCATCGGACGAGGCGGCACTTGACCGCTGGCGGCGTTAGCTGTTGGCCTCGATATGGCGGCGCAGTTCCTCGGATTCGCGGCGCGCTTCGCCCAAGCCGTCCATTGCGGCCTGAAGCTCTGCCTCGGTCTGGTCAAGGCGGCTGCTAAGTTCAGCCCCACGTTTTTGCATATAGGCAATTGCATCGTCGCGGGTTTCCTCGGCCTCGTGCAAAGCACTTGCCATATGGTCAAGGTCGGCAACATTCGTGGTGCCGACCCGGTTGAACCGCCGGACCAGAAAATGCGCCAGCCAGCCCAGCATGAAGACCAGAAACAGGATGATGGCGGTTTTCGTAGTGCCACCGTTCAACAGCTTGAACGTGATCCGGCGATTGGCTTGGCGGCCAGCCGCGGTGTTGTTATTGGCGATTGGCCGGCTTGCACCGTAGCCCTTGGCGCTAAGGTTCGTTGTCAGCACGTCAAGGCCAAGAAGCGCGTCAAGCACCGATTCAGCGCGGGCCTGGCTGAGGGCCTGGTTCATGGCAGCACGGCCTTGACTGTCGGTATAGCCGCCGACCTCCATTTTCAC
>ENA-ORDP01002043-ORDP01002043.1-marine-sediment-metagenome-genome-assembly--contig:-NODE-2043-length-10210-cov-8.457312_pt1 | contig 10210 bp, 8 predicted proteins | sample MGYA00248627_ERZ508539 | MGnify/ENA primary metagenome ERZ508539 (study PRJEB26208, sample SAMN05571518) | marine sediment metagenome | biome: deep sea; feature: Hydrothermal vent; material... | reverse complement strand
AAACTGTCGATTAATAATCCCAATGAATCTTGGATAACCACAGCATCTCCACTGTTATTTAGCGAAGGCATATTCGGTATGATAAATAATTCAATAGGATTTGTGAAAACATTTAACAGTGAAGAATCCGAACTAATAACGATAAAACTTTTTGGAGCTAAGATAAAATTAGTTTTAATAATGCTAACAGTAGATACCCTATCCGAAAGCGACCAATTTCTTAAATTAATTGCCGAATCACTTCTGTTGTATAATTCAATCCATTCGTTTTGATTCGATGTCGGTGCATACATTATCTCATTGATAACAATATTATTAAAAGTGTTTGGCTCACTTACAACGGTAAAATTGTCTGTAGCTTTGTTGTTGGAAGTATCTTCATCGGCAGTAAAATCAACCTCTGCTACAATATTATAATTTCCTGCTTGAATAGAATTAATAACATTGTTTATAATCACAGAATCTCCAATGCCTAAATTTGAATAACTTTGAGAAAAGATCATTTCATTTACTGAACCAACATTATCAAAATTAGAATCATTGAATAAATTAATCGAAAACGAAGCTGCGGTATTCTTTCCAATATTTTTAATTGTAGCAGAAAGATTAACATTATTTCCCTCAATGATAAATTCCGGTGAGTGAGTAAGCGATGTAACTGTTAGATCATTGTTAAAAGGAGTAAGAGAATTCTTTAACCCCGGCGTAGCACTATTACTGCTGATTGAGGTTCCCCAGTTACTTTGTTTTATTGATGAATCATTTACATCTATTCTTTCAAGAGACTTTCCACTGCTTCCGCCCCAAGATGGACTATAAGTTAAACTGTCAATTAAAATACCGAGAGAATCTTTTATGATAACGGCATCCCCGCTGTTATTTAAAGAAGGCATGTTGTTAAATACAACAAGCTGAACAGGGATACTGTAATTTGTTAACACAGTAGAATCTTTGCTTAAAACTACAAATGATTTAGAAGGAATATTAACATCGTTATTTGTAAAAGTTACTGTTGTTTTGTTATCGGCAAATGACCAGCCATTTACATTAACCGAAGAATCCGTCCTATTATATAATTCCACCCATTCGGTCTGTCCGGATGCAGGTGAATGCATTATTTCATTTATTACAATATCATTGAATTGATGTTGGATATTGAAAATATTGATAGTCCTTAATTTTGAATTATTTGTAGTGTCTTCATCATTAGTATAATTAACTTTTGCAATTAAATTTATAACTCCCGGAGATGGATTTGAGATAACAGTATTTACAATAGTAGAGTCATTCGGCGATAAATTGGTAAATGACTGAGAAAATATTTTTTCGGATAATACGCCTACCGAATCAAAATTTTTATCATTGAAAATTTCAATTGAATAACTACCTGCTGTTTGTGTACCTGTGTTTTTAGTTGTTGCAGATATATTGATATCATTACCTACAAGATTAATTGAAGGTGAAGTTGTGAGAGTAGATAAAACTAAATTGTAACTTAGCGGCGTTACTGAATTTCTAAAACCAGGTGTTCCGTTTGCCTGCGTTGAGTTTGTCCAATTTGTACTTGAGTTGTCTTTATTAGTCGTTTTCTTTTCATCTGAAAATCCCTTAGAATTATTTGCCGAGTAAGTATAAACATCGAGAGTATCGCCTGCGGAATTGAACAGAATAAGTTGTCTGCTGCTTGAATTTGACATACCCGACGATCCGAAAGCTTTATTGTTGAGCTTTAACACTAATGCAGAAGCCGGAATAAGTCCACTATAAATCCCCGTCGATAAATCATAATCTCCTTCAAAAATAACGACGTAACTTTTTGGTGGAAGTAATGTTCCAAATCCGGCAGATACAATTACATCTGCACCGGATGTGTAATATTTAATTTTGAAATTATTTAAGTCAATGGTGTCGGTTGAAGAGGTGTTATAGAGTTCGATAAATTCACTATTAGTTCCGCTGCTTGTTTTGAACATTACTTCATTAAAAGTAAGTGCAGTGTCTGTCTGCGGTATTAAATTAATAGTAAATAGTAGAAATACTAAAAAAATTATTTTCTTTTTCATACCCCCAAACCCCAAAATCAAAAAAAAATTATATAATATTATTTCTTTCTAATGTTTCACATCTTTATCAGCAATTTTTTGAAACCAAGAATCAGGCATTCTTTTTAAGAAGCCTGTTAAAACAGCCATTTGCCAAGGGAAACGAATTACTTTTTTTTCTTTTTTCAAATTATTAAAAATTATATTTACAGCTTTTTCAACATCCATTAAGTAAGGCATAGGAAAATCATTCTTGTCTGTCATTGGTGTTTTGATAAACCCGGGATGAATAGAAATAATTTTTACATTGAACGGTTTATATTCTGCCTTTAAGCTTTCCAACAGGGAAGTTACCGCAGCTTTGCTCGAGCAATAAAATCCGCTGACAGGAAATCCGCGGGTATCGGCAAGACTGGACATACCTGCTACAAAACCGGATTTTTGTTTTTTTAATATGGGTAACAGTTCATTTAAAAAATAAACTATTCCAAAGTAATTTACGGCAAATGTCTGCTCACCGATCGATGAGTCGAAATCAGCAAATGATTGTTTTATGCCTACACCTGAATTTAAAATAGCACCGTCAATTCGATTAAATTTTTCCAATGTTAAACCGACGGCTTTTTTCACTTCATCTTTTTTTGTTACGTCGCATTTTATTGTTAACAGTTCTGAACCGTAATTTTCAACTTGTTCTCTTAATGCATCTAAAAGTTCTACCCGGCGGGCAATTAAAACTAATTTGCATTTTTCTTTTGCAAATCTTAGAGCAAGTTCCTTGCCTATTCCACTTGAAGCACCCGTTATTAAAATTACTTTATTATTAAAATTCATAATTATATTTAATCAATTAAAAAGGAATTAAAATTAACTTAACTAATAATTATAAATTAGACAACAAAAATTTTTAGTAAATCATTAATATTATTAATAAGTATTAACTAAATTTCAATTGATATAATATTTATTAATTTTTTTTGATTTCATAGCAGCAGATAAAATAAAGCGTTGAAAAAACCATGGTATGTAAATAAATCTGAGACAATTACTCTTATAAACAAGGCAATTGAAGAAGATATTGGATCCGGCGATATTACAAGTAATCTAACCATCAAAGAAAAAACTATTTGGTCAGGTAGTTTTATACTAAAACAAAACGGAATTATTGCAGGGCTTGAGATATTAAAAGAAGTGTTTAACAAAATCGATCCTTCGCTAATTATTACTTGTCATGCAAAAGACGGAAATTATTATAATGAAGGAAAAAAGATAGCACATATTAAAGGAAGAGCACGTTCTATACTTGCAGGTGAAAGAACAGCGTTAAATTTTCTACAAAGAATGTCCGGTATTGCAAGTCTTACTTACGAATTTGTTCAAGCTGTTAAAGGGACGAAAGCCGTTATTTTGGATACTCGCAAAACACTTCCGGGATTTAGAATACTTGACAAATGGGCTGTTAAAATAGGGGGTGGTACAAATCATAGATTCGGTTTGTTCGATTGCATCCTGATAAAAGAAAATCACATTATGGCTTCAGGCGGTGTTAAAAATGCTTTGGAAAACTGTTTGCGTTTTAAAAAACCGGATTTAAAAATAATAGTCGAAGTTCAAAATTTAACACAATTAAAAGAAGTAATGAAGATTGGTTGTGACAGGGTATTACTGGATAATATGAAACCCTCTGAAATTAAAAAAGCTGTAAAGTTAGTTAATCGAAAAATTTCTTTAGAAGTTTCGGGAAACATAACTCTAACTAATGTAAAAAAATATGCTGAAACCGGTATTGATTATATTTCTGTGGGTATGTTAACTCATTCAGCTAAAGCTCTGGATATTAGTTTTATTTTAGATAATAAATTTAAAGTGAGAAATTAAAAATGGATATTAATAGTATATATAATTCAATGGAAAAAGCACTAAAGGGAATTGTTCCTGAAATAGAATTAAAATATAAAGCCGAACTTGTTTATAAGATTAACAATCTTAAAAAAGAAAAAAACGCAATAATTCTTGGGCATAATTATATGGAGCCTGCCCTCTTTTACACAATCCCTGATATTAAAGGAGATTCTTTAGAATTAAGCCGTAAGGCTGCTGAAGTAGATAATGATATAATTGTTTTTTGTGGTGTTAAGTTTATGGCGGAAACCGCAAAAATTATCAATCCCGGTAAAACGGTACTAATACCTTCGGAAAAAGCAGGATGCTCGCTTGCAGAAAGTATTACTGCTGCAGATGTTCGACGGTTAAAAGATCTCTATCCGGCGGTTCCGGTTGTAACCTACGTGAATACTTATGCGGATGTTAAGGCTGAATCCGATATTTGCTGCACTTCAAGCAACGCTGTTTCGGTTGTAAATTCTTTAAATACCGAAACGGTAATATTTTTACCGGATGAATTTTTAGCAAAGAACGTAGCGAGGGAAACAGGCAAGCATATTATATTTCCGCAAATCCTGCCCGGTACGGAACCGGAAAATAACGACGGCAATATTCTTGATTATCAAATGATCGGATGGAAAGGCAGATGCGAAGTACACGAAAAATTTTCTGTAGAAGATATTACTAATGTTCGCAAACAATTTTCAGATGTAGTGGTTTTAGCCCATCCCGAATGCTCACCCGAAGTTGTAGAAGCATCCGATTTTTCGGGCAGTACTACGGCGATGATAAAGTATGTGGAAAAATTAAGAGACGGCAAAATATTATTATTAACCGAATGTTCTATGGGGGACAACATTATAACAGCTAATCCGGAAAAGGATATATTAAGGCTATGCAGTGTCCGCTGTCCGTATATGAATCAAATTACACTTGAAGATACACTGTTTGCGCTGACACATCTTAAATATAAAATTGAAATACCGGAAGATATTCGTTTACGCGCTTTTAAAGCTGTTCAAAGAATGATAGAAATTTCTTAATATAAATTTATGTATAATTCAGACGTCTTAGTTATTGGTTCAGGCATTGCCGGCGGCATTACAGCTTTACAACTTGCTGATGCCGGGCTTCAGGTTTTATTAGTTACGCGTTCCAAAGATCCCGCCGATTCCAATACCAAGTATGCCCAAGGCGGAATTATTTATAAAGGCAAAGGCGATTCACCCGAACTGCTTGCTAAAGAAATAATTTTAGCCGGAGCAAATTTAAATAATGAAAAATCAGCCTTTATTTTGGCTGAAGAAGGACCTAAACTAATTGAAGATATTTTAATTAAGAGGTTGGAGACTTCTTTTGACAAAGATAAAAACGGACGGTTTTCATTATCGTTGGAAGGCGGTCATTCTATTCCAAGAATAATCCATTCTAAAGATGCTACCGGCAGGGCGATTGAAACAAGTTTGATAAATGTTTTAAAAAAACATTCTAATGTAAAAATTCTGCAAAATCATACGGCAATTGATTTGTTAACACTTTCCCGTCATGCTAAAGATAAAAAGAAAGTTTACCTTGAAGAAGAGTGTTGCGGGGCTTACTTATTTAATAACGAAACTAAAAAAGTTTTACTTGCCTTTGCAAAAAAAACCGTTTTGGCAACCGGTGGTATAGGACAGATCTTTTTACGCACTACTAATCCGAAAGGTGCCAGGGGAGACGGTTTAGCTATGGCAAGCAGAGCCAGAGCACGCATAATAAATGCAGAATATATTCAATTTCATCCCACAACATTTTATCAGGAAAACGGACCGCTGTTTTTAATATCGGAAGCTGTTAGAGGTGCAGGCGGAAAATTGGTTAATAAAAATGGTGAAACATTTATGGAAAAATATTCACCGGAATGGAAAGATTTGGCTCCGAGAGATATTGTTGCACGAAGTATCTTAAATGAAATGTTAACCAAAAGTATTTCAAATGTTTATATAAATATCTGTTCTTATTTATCAAAAAATAAAATCAAAAAATCATTCCCGAATATCTACAGAAAATGTTTAGAAAACGGGGTAGATATTACACAAGATTTAATACCGGTAGTACCGTCTGCACATTATTTTTGCGGTGGTGTATGGACCGATGAATGGGGGAAAACTACCATTCGAAATCTTTACGCTGTGGGTGAAGTAGCTTGTAACGGACTTCACGGTGCAAACCGGCTTGCCAGCACATCTTTATTAGAAGGTCTTGTTTGGGGTACGAGAGCCGCTAAGGATATATTAAATAACATTACTAATTCATACCGGTTTAACAAACGTGATATACTTCCATGGATAGACACCGGAATTGAAAACCCCGATCCGGCTCTCATACAACAGGATATGAATGTTATAAAACATATTATGTGGAATTATGTGGGGTTAATTCGTTCAACCAAGCGTTTAGACAGAGCAATTCGGGAACTCCGGCATTTAGAAATTGAAATCGAGCATTTTTACAGAGTAAGCCGTATAACCGATTCGCTGATTGGTTTAAGAAACTCAGCTCAATCTGCACTTATTATTACTACGGCAGCTTGGAAAAACCACAATAGTTGTGGTTGTCATTATAGAGAATTATAAGTGACAGTAATTAATTTGTGCAACTATTTTTATATTTGTGTCGCACTTACTAATTGAACTTTATTGTCCCTTCTACTTTCGGATTCTGAATGAATATTCTAATTGTTTCTTTTCATCATTTTTGATACATCAAATTTTTGGTATCCAGCCGGCGGTTCAAATAAAGAATTTGCAAGATTTTGAGCTTTTACTTCCAATACTTTAAACATAACATTTGGTTTACCCTCTGAATTTATTTCAGATATAACCATGGGAAAATAATTTTCAGCAATTATTGCTTTCTGCCAATCAGATTGACTAGAGCTGTTCTGCTTTGGATTTCTAAAAAACAAGAAGCCTCCTAAATCTTTTGTCATCCACGCTTCACCTTTTTTACCTTTATTAACAAATTCAAATTTTTCAGAATTATAGCCAAATATCTTTTTTGTCTTACCCGTATTCTTAAAATAACTTTTTGTTTTTTTCTTTTTGTCACTCTTTTTATTAGTTAAATCAAGAGGCACTTCCATATACATTTTTTTAGGTGTAATTAATATAATCATCATTTTTTTCTTACTATTATATATCATTACTCCCATACCTTTTGGAGTTTTAGGTTCAATCCTAAATTTATCTCCTTTTACAAGATAGGTGATTTGGTTGGTTTCATTATTGTTTTTAACCTGAAAGACAATCTTACCCTCAAAATTTGTTTGTGAGATTATATTGGTTTGGAAGAAGAATATGAAAGATAGAAAGATTAATAATTTCATTTTGTAATTCATAATATCTCCATTAATTATGAGCTAAATATTTTTTAATATACAATTAAATATCCAATACAAAAAACAGAAAATGATTTTATCGCTATAAATATTTCATATTCTTATTTTTTTGAAGCAAAATATTTATTTAGTAATTTTAAGGCTTAATTGAAATAAAATGAGGAAAAAATGGAAATTTTAATAACAGGCGGTGCGGGTTTTTTAGGTATAAATATGGTACGCCATTTATTAAACAACGGACACAAAGTAACTTCATTAGATATTGCTGATTTTGATTATCCCGAAAAAAATGAAATAAAAGAAATTAAAGGCGATATCAGAAACAGGGAAACAGTTAAATCAGCGCTGGAAAATATTGATATGGTTATCCATACGGCAATGGCTCTTCCTCTTTATGATGAGAAAGAAATTTTGACGACTGGAATTGACGGTACAACTATTTTATTGGAAGAAAGTTTTGAAAAAAACATTAAACGATTCATTCACATTTCATCCACTGCCGTTTACGGAATACCCGATCATCACCCGCTTTTTGAAACAGATAAATTGGACGGTGTAGGTGCCTACGGTAAAGCCAAAGTGGAAGAGGAACGTCTGTGCGAGTTGTTTAGAGAAAAGGGAATGATCGTTCCGGTTATTCGTCCGAAATCATTTATCGGTCCGGAAAGGCTTGGGGTTTTTGCACTTTTTTACGATTGGGCTTATACAGGGCACGGTTTTCCAATGATAGGTAAAGGAGATAACCGTTACCAACTTTTGGATGTTGAAGATTTGTGTGATGCAATCAACAGTTGCTTGATATTGGATGATAGCGTGGTTAATGATACATTCAATATCGGTGCAAAAGAATACACAACTATGCGCGAAGATTATCAAGCCGTTTTAGATGTTGCAGGTCACGGAAAAAAAATAAAAGGTCTACCGGAAATGCCGATTATCTGGACTCTACGTTTGCTTGAAGCATTAAAACTTTCTCCTCTCTACAAATGGGTTTATGAGACGGCATCAAAAGATTCTTTCGTCTCGATCGGAAAAGCTGAAGAAAAACTTGGGTACAAACCAAAATATTCCAACAAAGATGCGCTTATAAGAAACTACAAGTGGTATTTGGATAATTTAGATACCTTCCAAAATCAATCAGGAGTTTCTCATAGGGTTCCTTGGAAGCAGGGGATATTAAGTTTTGCAAAATTGTTTTTTTAATTTTCCTATAATTTGAACATATCAAAACTACATATAAAACAAGCTGCCTTTCCCAATGAACATGGCTCTTGGGGATTTGTACTTGAACCTCTTGTTTTAGCTTTATTAGTAGCTTATAGTTCAACAGGATTTTTATTATTTGTCACGGCATTTTTTTTGTTCCTTTCTCATCAACCGATGAAGAACATTATTAAAAAGTATAAAAACAAACCTCTTTTAAATGCATCTTTATTATTCCTGATTATTTACCTGTTGATATCCTTTTTTAGTTTCTCATTCGTTCTTAGTGAAATAGAATTTTTTCCTCTTATCTTTTTCGGTGTAGCAATTGTTATAATGGTGTTTTATCTTTTTATGGAATTGATGGGAAAAAACAGAAATTTGTTTTCTGAACTGATAGCCCCTATTTCAATATCTTTTATTGCTGTAAGCATTTATTCAATAAAGACGTTCCGGATAGAATACATTATTGCTTTCTTTTTTGTTTTACTGGCACGTTCAATACCTACAACATTTTATATTCACGCGAAACTTCTGCTGATTAAAAAGAAGAAATCAAAAAATGTTATTTCAATAATATCAGGATGTTCTTTTTTAATAATACTTTTTATTTTTGCTGTTTTAGGTTACAGTCCATATTTGGCTGTGGCTGCTTCTTTGGTACTATTAATTAGAGCATATTTCGGACTTTATATATCAGATAATAAAATTAAAATAACAACTTTCGGTATTTGGGAATTTATTTACGGCGGGTTGTTTGTTGTAATAACTGCTGCAGGATATATCCTGAAAATATAACGTGCTGAAGAATATCAAATATTTTGACACATTACATTTGTCGTTATTTTGAGATAATGCTGTAAACTCTGTATCCTCACACAAAATTTCTTTACTTACTTTTTTTACTATTCAATTTCGTAAGTTATTTCATTGTCACGGAATGGTCCGTGACAACCAAATAACTATTTTTATAAAATAATTTGCAAGCATAATTTTATAAACTTATTTTAAGCACAGTCATGTAAGGTATAAATAAGACTATGTTAAATATTTTTGTAGATTAATAAAATTTTATATGTAAAAATTATCATTGATAAAGTCATAATATGGAACTATATTTAGTATGTTATTACGTCATCAAATAAAGGTTCTAATATGAAAAATATCTCAATATCAAATGATATAATTCCGGTAGGTCAATTCAAAGCAAGTTTAGCTAAATATCTAAAGGAAATACAAGTTCATAAAAATTCTCTTATTATTACACAAAATGGTAAACCAGCTGGAGTTTTAATTTCTCCTAAAGAATTTGATAAACTTAGAGGGGCTAAATTATTTATTGATTCAATCTCACGAGGATTATCTGACTCAGAAAAAGGTGATGTTTTTACAACTTCTCAACTAAAAAGTGAATTAAGAAAACGTAGAGATGCAAAAGCATTATGAAAATTAAATGGACAAAGGAAGCTCTCTTTAATATTCAAGAAATCGAAGATTTCATTTCTCAAGATGATCAGACCGCTGCAATTAATTTAACTAACAAATTTATTTCTCTTGTTGAAGACCTTTTTAATTTTCCAAAAAAAGGTAGAATTGTTCCGGAATTATCATTTGACCAAATAAGAGAAACACTATATAAAAATTATAGAATTGTTTATCTAATTAAGAAAAACTCAATTGAAATATTAACTGTATTTGAAGG
>ENA-ORDP01002042-ORDP01002042.1-marine-sediment-metagenome-genome-assembly--contig:-NODE-2042-length-10214-cov-10.975490_pt1 | contig 10214 bp, 7 predicted proteins | sample MGYA00248627_ERZ508539 | MGnify/ENA primary metagenome ERZ508539 (study PRJEB26208, sample SAMN05571518) | marine sediment metagenome | biome: deep sea; feature: Hydrothermal vent; material... | reverse complement strand
ATCATCTTGAATCCAAAATCAGCCATCTCTGCGTTAAGAATCTTCGCAATAGCTCTAGCTATTACGTGCGTTTCTTGCCTTGATCTGGCAGATTTTAAATCCAATCTGTATTATCCAGAATAGATAGAGGTGCCCATATGGTGTAAAGATCTGTGGAATTTAAGGACATGATCAAGAATGCGTGAAACCCCTGATATAGAAACGGCATCTGATGATTACGCCAGCCGCTTTTCCGGGGCGGCTGGTGTGTATTTTCTGGATACTCAAAATTCAGCTGTAGAGCGTGCTCTTGGCAGTGATTGTAAGGGTACTGTCATTGATCTTGGCGGTGGCCATGGGCAGTTGATCCCTGTACTCGAACAGACAGGCTGCGACATCATCGAGTACGGTAGTGATGCCAGCTGCCACAAAATGCTTAGCCAACGTCATCCTGAAGCTGAACTGCAAAAGGTGACAGGCGATATGCTTGAATTACCGTTTGCTGACCAGTCTGTCGATCTGGTAATTTTCGTTCGGCTCATCTCGCACATCGATAATTGGCCTGCACTACTTGCAGAATCCTGCCGCATATCAAGACAGACCGTGATATTCGATTATCCGAGTTTGTTTAGTGCAAATGCACTAACGCCACTAATGTTCGGTTTGAAAAAAGGTATTGAAAAGAACACCCGAACCTACTTGAGTTTTTCAAAACGTCAATTGAAATCTGAACTGGCAAAGCATGGATACAAAATTACTGCACATATTTCCCAGTTCATGCTACCTATGTTTTTGCACCGTGGATTGAATGGTGCAAAGTTTCTTCAGGGATTAGAAAAGTTGTTTCTGATCACAGGCATTACCTCCCTGTTTGGTTCGCCCGTCATTCTCCGTGCAGACAGAGTTATTCAGAAGTAGTGAAACCACAACGATGAAGATCTTACTGCTCGTACCTCAGCCATTTTATCAGGAGCGTGGTACGCCCATTGCCACCCGTATGTTGGTCAGGGCACTGTGTGGAGCGGGCCATTCTGTTGACATGCTGACCTATAATCTGGGTGATGATGTAGCAATTGAAGGGCTGCAAATTTTTCGCACCGGATCCCTGCCTTTCATCAAAAGTATGCCGATAGGTTTCTCTTTCGGCAAGCTGCTATACGATGTACTGTTGTTCTTCAAGACAGTCAGCATGCTCTGGAAAGGGTCGTATGATGTGTTGCACGCCGGTGAGGAAAGTATATTTTTCACATTGTTTATTCCCAGGGGTAAACGGGCAATCGTCTATGATATGGATTCGTCCATGCCTGACCAGCTCCTCGAAAAGTGGTCTTTCCTGCGTGTTATCGCCCCAGTGATGTACGGTTTTGAACGCCTGGCGATAAGGCGCTCAGATGTCGTGTTGCCCGTCTGTGATGCATTGGCAGTCCGCGTACAGGATTATGCACCCGAATTACCCTTGTGTGTTCTGGAAGATGTCGCGATGGATCTTCAGCCAAGCGGCGAACCGATTGACGACATTAATAAACTGTTGCCCGACAATGTGGTTGTGGCGATGTATGTCGGCAACCTTGAACATTACCAGGGTATCGATCTGCTTATCCATTCGTTGGCTGAACTCGACGATTGTGATGCACTGCGCGTGGTGTTTATCGGTGGCAGTGATGAGGACATTGAACGATATAAAGATATGGCGGAAACGGCAGGGGTGTCGGCACTGTGCATTTTTCTCGGTTCGAGACCCGTTGCCGATCTGATGTTATACCTTGAGCAGGCGGACATCCTCATTTCGCCGCGTATCAAGGGAGTCAATACCCCAATGAAGATTTACTCCTATATGGGAGCAGGCAAGGCTATTATTGCAACAGACATCCCCTCGCATACGCAGGTTCTGGACGAAAACTCCGCGGTGCTGGTAGCAGGCGAACCGGCAGTCTTTGCAACTGGACTGGCTACATTGTGTATGGATGCCAGCCTACGCGAAACATTGGGGCATGCTGCTCGAGAACTTGCCGAAGGCCGGCATACCTACAGTGTCTTCGAGAATAAATTGCTGAGTGTTTACCGGCAACTGGAAGCCGATAAGCATGAAACGTGACATCCGGCTTCTTGCTGAAAATACATTTGATGTACTGATTGTCGGCAGCGGCATATACGGTGCATTTCTTGCGCGTGAGGCCGCCATGCGCGGGCTGAGTGTAGCCTTGATTGAGCAGGGTGATTTTGGGTCTGTAACGTCTGCAAACAGTCAAAAGATTGTTCACGGCGGCCTCCGCTATTTGCAACACCTGAACCTTGTGCGAATGCGGGAGTCGATCCGTGCCCGCCGGCAATTGCTTACCATTGCCCCCTATTTAGTGCGACCACAACGATTTCTGGTGCCGACTTATGGCTATGGTATGCAAGGTAAATGGATCATGCGCGCTGCACTACTGCTGAATGACTTAATCAGCTTAGATCGTAACAGGGGTGTCGATACTGGTCAGCGGATACCTGCGGGCAGGATTATTTCACGGCGACAATGCCTGGCCATTTCGCCCTGCATCGATCGGGACGGGTTGACCGGCGCAGCCCAGTGGCATGATGGATTTATCGAGGACACAGAACGGCTGATGCTCGCCATTATTCATACTGCCGTACAGCAGGGAGCCGTTGCGGCCAATTATGTTACAGCCGAAGCTTACACCCTGGACGGCAATCGAGTAACCGGTGTTCATGCCCGCGACAAGCTGGACGGTAAAGCCATTAATGTACGGTCTCGCATGGTTATTAATGCAGCCGGCCCCGGGGCGGCTGCGCTGGATGCGGATTTAAGCCGGCAGCCCGGTGATATGCCTCAGGCATGGGTCAAGGCATTTAATGTATTTCTCAAACGCCCGCTCTTCGACGATATAGCGGTGGGGCTGAGCAGTGCGACCCGGCACATTGACAGGGATGCCGTCATCAACCGGGGTAAGCGGTTCTATTTTTTCGTGCCATGGAAGGGAGGAACCCTGATAGGCACAGAGTATGTGGCTGCTAGCCCAGGCGATGATTCAACAAACCTTAGCCGTCCGGAGCTGGAAGCTGTCATTGATGAGATAAATATGCTGTATCCCTGTGCGGGCATAAGCAGGAAGGATATCGGCTTTTGCCACGTCGGCCTGTTGCCGGCAAACAGTGCAGATCCAGCGACCGATGCCGCCTCTCGCCTGCTCAAACATACTAGCGTTGTCGACCATGAAACAAGCTCCGGCACACGGGGCCTGTTTACAGTAACGGGCATCAAGTATACGGTCGCCCCGCAGGTGGTTATTGGTGTGATCGACAGGGTATTGGCCAGGCTGGATGTCCGCGCAGCGAGACCGGATGTTGAGCCTGTTTTATATGGTGCAGAGAAAGAAGAAGTTGAGACTGAAAGTGCTTACGAGTCGAGGTTGTACAATCGATATGGCTGCCACTATCGTGATGTGATGGAAATTGCCAACAGTGTGCGTGGATTGCGAGAACTCGTCGGGGTTGATCGTGATACGATCGTTGCAGAAGTCATCTATGCGGTACGCGAAGAGATGGCGGTCACGTTGCCTGATGTAGTCTACAGACGAACGGGCCTGGGAAGCACCGGTATTCCCGTCCGTGAGACCCTCAAACAGTGCGCGAACATCATGGCCGCTGAACTTGGCTGGAGCAAGACGCGTGTGAGCAAGGAAATCAGCAGTGTGGAAAATAGCAGTATGTACTGTCGCGGATAGGCAAGGTGGGAGCCAGAAGACGGCGGGCACAAATTGTTTCCAAGGCTGTGAATCATCTTTCAGAGTACCCATATCAAGGCAAGAATCGCACGTAATAGCTAGCTATTGCGAAGATTCTTAACGCAGAGATGGACATTTTTGTATGTGAGATGAATATTCATGAATTAATAGAGGTGCCCTGATAGCTAAGTGCATTTATTTACTACAGTAGATGGCCGGTGTTCCGCGCTATATCGGTATTTTTATGGAGTTTACAGGGTAAAATGTCTATAATCGGCCACCGTTTTTACGTTCGCAAAATAATACAAATCAATCAATGAAATAAACATGGTGCGTGCTATGAAGTTTAAATCTGTTTTCTTACAGGCGATTTCCATTGTCTGCCTGCTAGCTTTATCTGGTCAGACACTGGCACAGCCTGATCCCGCTTCGCAGGAGTTTCTCAAGCAATATGGTCTACGTGTCGTTAATGTATTTCCAGCCTGGAGCAACACGACAGGCAGCGGAATTGTCGTTGCTACTCTGGGCACCGGGGTGAACGGTACTCACGTTGAGATGACGGGGAGAATGGCTGCAGGTAGCGATGCGGGTGATGTGGATGTTGGCGGTGGCCATGGTACATCTGTCGCGGGTATTATCGCTGCGAATTTTAATGGTCAGGGTATTATCGGTGTAGCGTATGACGCATCCATCCTGTCGATACGCGTGGCAAATTCAAACCGCTTTGCCGGTTCAGATGCTGCAGCAGCAGGATTCAATCGAGCGGCAGCTCGCCCTGATGTGCGCGTAATTACATTTACCGCAGGCACCATTTTTTCCGAGCCTCAGAATAGCGCAATCATAAATGCTACAAAAGCCGGTAAGCTCGTGGTAATTAGAGCCGGAAATGACAGTCAGGCAAACCCGGATATTCCTCCCTCGGTCTATAGCCAGTTTAATGGCGGTGGCATCATCGTTGGTGGAACGGGACAAAATACCACTCTTCTTGATATGTCAAATCGTGCGGGTGGTGCAGCAGCTGTCTATATGGTGGCGCCAGGCCTGAGTATTTATGCACCGGGTAATCGTGGCAATACCAGTTATGTAACCTGGACAGGCACATCAGTTGCAACACCACATGTGGCAGGTGCGGCAGCATTGATACTGGCACAAAACCCTGAGCTTACCAGCCAGCAGGTGGTGGAAATTCTGTTTAACAGTGCTACGGATCTTGGCGCCCCAGGTGTTGACCCCATCTATGGGCATGGCATGCTGAATGTCGGCGCAGCACTTGCGGCTCAGGGTGGTGTTGGGTCTTCCTCAAGTGGCTCAGGCGGCGGACTGGGCGTAGGAATAGCAGCCCTTGCTGTTGGTGGAGGCCTGGCCTATTTCTGGAACGAGAATGAAAAAGCAAAAAAAGAACTGGAAAAGACGCTGGTTTTTGATAAGTACAACCGTCCGTATATCATGAATTTAAACCAGACATTAAATGTACAAAACAGTACGCCAACATTGTTCAATGTGATGAATATGTTTGATCGTCAGACACGTACTGTAGATGTCAGCATGTCTGATAATCTTTCATTGTCTCTACATACACGAACTACTAACCCGGCAGATTATGTTTTTCTGAAAGATTCAGATCCTTTCCTTGAGAACTATGATGAAGTAAGAGACAGTGATCTTTCAATGAAAATGGCAGGAAATTTTAACAGCGGTTTTTCATTCAATCTTCAGCACAATTATACCCCTTCAAGTGGGTTCGATACGGTTGGTAATTTATCATTAAGTGAGAACTTTATCTGGGCCAGCTCATACGGGTCGCAGTACATGGGCTTCGGTAATCGTTCTGATAATGTCAGTATGGGTTACAAAACCAGTGAAAAACTTTCGTTCCAGATTGGGGCCAATCGTTTAAATAATAACAGGCTAAATGGACTAAGCAGTGAGGCAGTGATACTGCAGGGCAGCTATTCTCCAACTGAAAAAATGAGTGTTTCTTTACGGGTAAATAATCTTTTTGAAAATGGCAACCTGCTTGGTGGTGCGTCAAGCGGAGCATTCAGTGTCGCGAATGCTAATACCACCGCAATTGGCCTGACAGGAAAGTACCGAATGTTTGATAAATTTTCCCTGTTTGGAAGCTTTACCGAGGGGTTTACCGGGGTAAAGCAGCAGCAGGGCTCATTCCTGCAGGGATTTTCAGCTTTAAGAAGTTATTCATGGGGAACCGGGATAATCGGTAAGAGCCTGTTCCGCTATAATGACCGCGCAGGATTCGCAGTCTCCAGTCCTCTGCGTATCAGCAACGGCAGTGCCGATCTCCTTGTGCCACAGTCTCTCGACAATCAGCGCAATGTTATTAATAGCCGAACACGTGTCTCGCTTGCCCCAGAAGGCAGGGAAATCGATTTGGAAGCCTTTTACAGGATGAACCTGAACCATCGTACCCAGATTGGCACGACGCTGACCTATCGCGATACCCCGGAAAATACCAGTTATATTGGGAAAGGGCTATCCGTGTTTACGACAGTTGGCTTGAGGTTCTAGTGTGGTGTAACGATTAACGTGATCCTATCAGCGGGTGCGGTTGAGAGTTATACCAGACGGATTTTCTTATCACTGAGCAGAAAGCACTATGAGACTACTTTCTATAGTCATTCCTGCCTATAACGAAGAAGCCTCTATTGGAACTCTGTTAGAGAAGATCGATCAGGTTGATCTGGAATCCGTCGGGGTGAATAAGGAAGTGATTGTCGTTGATGATTGTTCCAGTGATCGAACCGGTGAGATAGTCAAACAACACAAGAATGTGTCCTATTACCTGCAGCCGGAAAACCGTGGGAAGGGCTCGGCGGTCAAGCGGGGGATATCGGTTTCTACAGGCGACTGGGTGCTGGTGCAGGACGCGGATCTTGAGTATGAGCCAAACGACTACATTCCTATGATTGAGGCGGCGAGCCATGACCCTGAGCACACGTCTATTTATGGTAGCCGCCTGCTAGGCCAGTGTGTATTCTCTCCGAAGGGAAAGCTCATCAAGAGCAAACACAGGGATCAGAAGTTCGTCAACTGGTTTGCCAACCGCGTGCTTACGTTCTTTGCCTTTATGCTACTGGGTAAGTGGATCACCGATACCTTAACGGCCTATAAACTTTATCCCGGTAAGTTGATTCGCTCATATAAGATCGTAACCAGCGGATTTGAGACAGATCATGAATTGACGACTTTCCTGGTCAGGAGCAATATCAAAATCATAGAGCTGCCGATCCACTACTATCCCAGGAGTGTAGAAGAGGGAAAAAAGATAAAGACCACGGACTTTTTTATTGCCTTGATCACCTTTCTCAGGTTCAGATTCCGTAGACTTCCCTGATCTGTTGATCCTTCAATTTAATGCGTTTTTTATCTGAAAAACGATCTGTAATTCTCGTCTTCGGCGTGGTTTTGTTGGTGGCACTGGGCCTGCGCGTATTCTTTATCTGGACCAGCATCACCCACCTGCCTGTTACCGGAGACGAGGCCCTGACCGTTTTGATCGCCAAGCAGGTGATCAGAGGGGAGTGGCCGCTATTGATCAGTGGAACACCCTATCTGTTTCCGATAGAGGGCTATTTAATGGCACCCCTGGTGGAGTGGATGCCCAGAAACGTTGTCGGTGCCCGCTATCTAACCTTGTTCCTTGGCCTGCTCTCCCTGGGCGGATTTTTTTTCCTCGTTAAAAAGGTCCTGCCCAAAGACAGCCAATGGCCGGCGTTTCTCCTGGTTCTTTTCCCCTCTGCCTACTTGTTGATCCTCCAGTCGGGATATGTGCCACCAAATTATGCGACCAGTATTACCTTTGCCTGGGTAACCTCTTATCTGTTGGCCGTGTCTTTCAATTCCTTTCAACCGTACCGTCTGTTTCTGGTTATCGGAATCGTAGCCGGGATGGCCTTTGGCGTACACATGCTGGCGATCTCCTACATATTTCCCGCTTTTATTTTGATACTGCTGGGCCGAAGTCTGGCGGATGCTGCGAAGCGTACTGGCAGCTTTCTGTTTGGGGCATTGATAGGACTCGTCCCCTTTATTCTTTCTATTGTGCTCTATCCCCACGCACAGGAAGCCGTCTCAAAAACCCGACCAATCCTTGAAGTGATCCAGCGTCTGTGGGATCCAGCTCTCAGTCAGGTACTGCCTGGCGCGATGGGCGTCAACCCGGTACTGTTTCCCGATTTTACTGCCCACCTGGGGCAATTGCCCTTATTGAGGAATATTTTTGCCGTCGCTTATTCGCTACTGCTCCTTGTTGTATTTTTTCATAGACTGATCCGGTTTATTCGCCATGTTAAACAGGGTCGTTGGCCTTATCTTGATACCCAGGATTTCTTTCTGGGCTCCAGTCTCATTGCCATTGTCCTGTTTGCCTTCAGTGAGCGTGCGGGTCCGGAGTCGTACAGGTATCTGCTGGTTCCGGTAATCTTCTTTCCCTTTTTGTTTGGCTATGCCTTTTCAATTGCCGGGAGAAAATTGCGCTATGTTGTGGGTACGGTCGCCGTGGGCCTGGGGTTGTTCAACATAGCAACCTCTATAGAGGTAATACGTTCCTGGGGTACACCACAGTTTGCAGGGGAGATAGCAAAAACACCCAGAATCATTCCCTTAATCGAGGCGCTGAAGAAGAAAGGCATTGACCGTTGCTATGCCTCGTTCTGGCTGGGGTATCGAATAATCTTTCGAACGGATGAGAAAATTGTATGTGCACCACCCTACAATGAGCGCTTTCTCGGATGGCCGATTCCATACAAGGATGCTGTCGATAAATCACCAAATGCCCGCTATGTCCTCACACACGGCTACGATACAAGGTTACCCATTACCGCATTTGAAAGGCACATGAAAGAACAGAATATTTCCTATTCGAGGTGGAATGTTGGGCCATTCTATACCTACGAGGATTTTCATCATAAACAGGGCGATGTGGACACCCGAATTTCCAGCCGGGCCTATTCGCTAAACAGCAGCACTCAGGGGTCGGGCCTGGAAAACCTCGGTGACGGTAATGTGCGCAGTTCCTGGAGTAGTGGCTCTGAGCAGAAGGCGGGCATGTGGTTACAGGCAGAGTTTAAACTCCTGCGTACCGTCCAACGGGTGACACTGGTTTATCCCTTTATCTATCCAGACCTTCCCGACGAGACCGCCAGGTCAATCAGAATACTTGGTCGAAGAGGGGATTCCTGGACAGTTATTGTAGACAATAGGGTGCAGCATTTTGACAGGGTCCGGTTCCGAAAAAAACACCCGGTCTACGGTGGTATGCACCAGACCTTCTGGTTTGAACCTGTCCAGCTTGATGCAATAAAAATAGAGATCCTTGTCCCGAGGAAAGGGAGATTGTGGAGAATGAGTCAGTTAGAATTTGGCACCCCGTGTAAAGGCCAGACGGGCTGTTGAGTTGCCGGGGCTACAAAAAGTTTCTTTTTAATTTTTTAGTAATTCTCACCACATAACTTTAGTGCTAGCTGGCATACATCATCAGGAGTGTTGACGCCGACAGTCTCCATTTCGTTCGTTCCCCTCATTAGCATCACCCTTTCCCGCCCGGCAAGCCAGGGAATAAAGGGCAGAAAATTACGCTCTCCGGTTGCTCCACCGATTTCCGGGGATGATGAAAAATCATTTTCCAGCTGCTGAAAAGCGGTGAGCGACAGGGAAAATAGTCCCATGTCATTATTGCCGACATCTGGCATCTCATCCCCTTCTCGACGTTGTAGGACACGACATATCTGTCCTTTATCATCCATATCAAAATGAATATAAGGTGATGTCTTCCGGATTATCGGAACAATCATGGCCGGATCGCTTTTCTCCTCAAGCCCCTTCATACGATCCAGGGTCTCAGTTTGTATGGCGATTTGATCACACCATGTAATCCATATTCTATCGGGATGGATTTCGCGCACAGCCTTCCCGGCCTCAAGAATTGCATCCAGCATACCGGTAGGGTTATCCTGAACGACGAGCCTGATGGGCAATTCTGCGTTTCTGAAATATTCCTGCGCCAGTTCAAACGCATCGCCACTCACCACAACCACGGCCTCATCAACAAAACGACAGTGTAAATTCAGCACATGATCAATCAAGGGTTTGCCACATATTGGATAGAGAAACTTCGGCTTATCGTAACCCAGACGTGACCCACGCCCTGCCGCTGGAACGATCAGTATCTTCACTGAAATACCCCCAGCTCGATCAACCCTTCGTTCAAATTAGCGTAGGCGCCCATGAACAAGTCAGCATCTGAATGCACGCCAGTGTGAACCGTACAGACCCGAATGCCCGCCGCTATAGCAGCGTCTACACCCGATTGACTGTCTTCCAGGACCAGGGCTTTTTCCGCAGGAACCCTGGATCTTCTCAGTACTTCATTAAACACCATAGGGTCGGGTTTGCCCTGGATCACTTCATCGGCCGTTACAATAAAGTCGAAACACGCCGTAAGGCCCAGGCTTCCTAATGCCAGAAGTGCGGATGTTCGTGATGCCC
>ENA-ORDP01002041-ORDP01002041.1-marine-sediment-metagenome-genome-assembly--contig:-NODE-2041-length-10215-cov-4.170472_pt1 | contig 10215 bp, 3 predicted proteins | sample MGYA00248627_ERZ508539 | MGnify/ENA primary metagenome ERZ508539 (study PRJEB26208, sample SAMN05571518) | marine sediment metagenome | biome: deep sea; feature: Hydrothermal vent; material... | reverse complement strand
CATGGCAGTATCTGTAGTTTCATGTACTAAACTTAAAGAAAAGGTATTCGATGAAGTACCGGGAACAAGTCTGATTACAAATCCGGCGAATGCTCCGGGCCTGGTAGATCCGGCTTATGCTGAATTAAGACAACTTATTAGTCTATGGAATGAATGGGGACTGGAGGAAGCCAGTACAGATGAACTCCAGGTTCCGACAAGAGGAACTGACTGGTATGATAACGGCAGTTGGCAGGCTATGCATTGGCACACCTGGACTTCTCAACATGCCATTATAAATAGTGCGTGGAATACTATTATGACAGGTATGAGCAGAGCAAATACCGGTATCTACTATCTGAAAAAATTCCCCTCTACTCCTGCTATTAGTGAGGATATTGTTGAATTGCGATTTTTAAGAGCTTATTATGTTTATCTCATTAATGATAACTGGGGACAAACTCCATTTAGAAAATGGGATGAAACCAATTACTCAATTCCTCCTAAGGTGATGAATCGCAAGGAAGCTACTCAATGGTTAATTACGGAATTAAAGGCAATTATTCCTTTAATGAAAACAAAATCTCAGTTGCCTTTTGGCAGAGTTACCAAAGCTGCAGCACAAACCTTACTTGCTAAGGTTTATCTGAATCAGAAAGTATATACCGGAGTTGCTGACTGGAAGGACGTTATTACTGAAACTACAGATGTTATTAATTCCGGTAATTATTCGATCGACCCTGATTATTGGTCACAATTTCAGAATAAAAATCCCGATAGACAAGAGGCAATTTTTACCATTCTCTATAACGATAAGCTCGATCTCGGTGGCGGTGGTACACGGGTTAATTTTACACTTCACTACAATCAGGTATTCGGTAATTTTACCAGCTTGTGGAATGGAGCATGTATCACCGAAACATACTGGGATACCTGGCAAAAGACTAACAGTGGAGATGTTAGAAAATACGACGGCCGTATTATCCCTGAAACCGGTTTCAATCAGGGTTTCCTCGTAGGACAGCAGTATGCTGTCGGTACCCGGAAACCATTGAAAACACGTAATGGGAAACCATTGATTTTTACTGCGAACGTTAACTTTACAAATGCCACGGAAGCCATGGGTATTCGTGTAATTAAATATGCTCCAGATCCGCAGACTATTAATCAGTTTGATGGTAGTGCCGATTTCTATATCTTTCGCATTTCTGATGTTTACCTGATGCGTGCAGAAGCTGAATTTAGAAGCGGGGATGTGGCAGCAGCTCTTGCTGATGTAAATGCTATCCGTTCAAAACGTAATGCTACTCTAAGAACCACATTAACGCTCATGGATATTTATAATGAGCGTGGTTATGAGTTGTACTGGGAAGGAAAACGTCGTCAGGATATGATCCGCTTTGGGACTTACAATGAAGTAATGTCCGGGAAGCCAAATGTATCGCCTGCTTACACAGATATTTATCCGATTCCTCAATCTGCCTTGGATGTAGATCCTAATCTGCATCAAAACCCGGGATATTGATTTTATCGCTTTATTTATAAATAGATACCATGGGGCTGTCTGAATCTCATAATGTGTTTTTTAGATGGTCCCATTGTTTTTTCTCTGTGTTATTTTGCTTAAAGTCGGGTAAAAATGGAAAGACATTTTTTTATATCAATAAAATCTAAAAGCAGGAAATTTCGGCAATTGCTTACATTGCCTTCAGGCGTAAGTATTGGCTTGCTTTTAATGGCCTTTTTCGTTGTTTCGGCATGTAACCGTTCTCCCAGGTCCAACCAACCGCTTAGCAAATCCTATTTATTGTCTCATCTCAACACAAAAGAAAAATTAGAGCTGCTGGGAGGTGTTGTTATGAGCACAAAGCCAATTCCCCGTTTGGGGATTCCATCTTTGCGCATGGATGATGGTCCTCTCGGCGTGCGATGGGGTCGTGCTACCTCTTTTCCTTCAGAAATTGCAATGGCTTCCACGTGGGATACGGCAGTTGTGAGAAAAATAGGCCAGGGTATCGGAAGAGAAGTACGGGGTAAAGGAAGAAATATCATTCTTGGTCCTAACGTAAATATTGCCCGAAATCCGTTAAACGGACGAACTTTCGAGGCTTTTGGCGAAGACCCGTTTCTGACTTCCCAGATGGGAGTAAGTTACATCAAAGGTGTCCAGGAAGAAGGGGTGGGTGCCACCGTTAAACATTTTGTTGCCAACAATCAGGAATTTAAAAGGTATGTTATTGATGAAAAAATTAATGAACGCGTCTTAAGGGAGATATATTTTCCTGCATTTAAAGCAGCCGTACAGAAAGCACATGTTGTTGCCGTGATGGCTGCATATAATCAGGTCAATGGCGAATTTTGTAGTGCTAACCATTATCTTCTTAACACTGTTTTGAGGAATGACTGGGGATTTAAGGGGCTGATTATGTCGGACTGGCATTCTTTACACAGTACTTTTCCCACCGTAAACAACGCACTGGACCTGGAAATGCCTACCGGAAAATATCTGAATCCGACAACGCTTTTACCCGCACTTAAGTCCGGAAAAGTTAAAATTTCAACCATAAACTCGAAAGTAAATAACATTTTAACAGCAGAATTCAGACTGCATGTGCTACCTGAAATGAAATTTCCGCAACGCCTGACAGACAGCTTATTAAATACTTCTACTACAAAAGAAACCGCTTTACAAGCTGCCAATGAAGGAATTGTTTTATTGAAAAATAACAATCACCTGCTTCCCATTAAAATAAACAAGAGCATGCGTATTGCCATTATCGGCCCGAATGCAGCCTTTGCACGCACAGGGGGAGGAGGAAGTTCCGAAGTTCATCCGATCTTTGCGGTTTCACCTCTCAAGGCTCTTCAGGAAGCTCTTAAAGGGAAAGCAACATTACAATATGCTCCAGGCATACTCTTTCACTATCCTCAACCGGTACCTCCGGCATATTTTTACCAGCCCGATGGCATAAAAAAAGGCTTACGGGCTGCATTTTATCCTAACGACAATTTTTCAGGACAAGCGGTAGTAAAAACCGTGGCACAAATTGATTATCGTCAGGGTGCTGCACAAGAAACCCCCGTCGGATCGAATACAGCCTTCAAAGGCAAATTCACGGTACGCTGGACGGGAAAGATAAAAGCTCCCGTTTCAGGAAAATACACGTTCGACCTCCGTTCCGGAAGCCCCGTTGACATGTTTCTGAACAACAAAAAAGTAATCTCTAAAAAATCTGCTACATACCAGATAATTTTAAAAAGCAATCAGCTCTATAACATAAAAGTGGAATATCACGGGCAACCGTATAATCCGGATAAAGGCATTAGTTTGCTATTACAATTAAACTGGCAGCTCCCGCAAACAGCATCCATACAACATGCTGTTTCCGTAGCGGCACATTCGGACATAGCCCTTATTTTTGCAGGCACCTCCAATCATTTTGAATCGGAAGGCTTCGACAGAAAAGACCTCCGTCTTCCGGACAACCAGGACGAGTTAATCCGGAAAATTGCCAGTGTCAATAAAAACACGGTTGTGATACTCAGTACCGGTGCACCGGTTTTGGTAAACCGCTGGATTCGTCAGGTTCCTGCGCTCCTTGAGACCTGGTTCGATGGAGAATATATAGGTACTGCCATTACAAACATTCTGTTGGGTAAAGTAAACCCATCGGGGAAACTGCCCGTTACCTTTCCAAAAAGCTGGAAACAGGAACCTTTGGCTGTGCAAAATTACAGGGACAATGATTCAATAGATATATACTCCGAAGGACTTTATGTAGGATACCGGCATTTTGATAAAGAACAAATAAAACCACAGTTCCCGTTCGGATTCGGTTTATCCTACACTTCTTTCAAATACGGCAACCTGAAAATCACTACCGATACTACGGGAGGGAAGTTCTCTGCGGATGTTTCTTTTACCATTACCAATACGGGGAAACGCGAAGGAGCAGAGATTGCCCAGGTTTATGTTCACGAAGAAAACCCACAGTTGGACCGCCCTGTTAAAGAGCTTAAAGGCTTTGTTAGGGTAGAACTGAAACCCGGAGCTTCAAAAACTGTGCATGTGAAACTGGACCGGGATGCGTTTCACTATTATAATCCTGCAAAAAAAGCATGGATTATCGATCCTGCCACTTTTAATATTCTCGTGGGAGCTTCTTCCCGGAACATCCTGTTATCAGGGAATGTTAATTTTTTTAAATTAAATCAGATGAGAAAATCAGCAGACTCTAAATGCAATTTCTAATAACTTTTTCGGGTTTGTTTCAACCTGATAGCAGACCCCTTCAATATAAAATCAACAGGTTTTATGGCTGTCTTTTCCTCTGTTTTTGGATTTTGAATCTGTTCTAACAGCATTTCTGCTGCATCATAACCCATTTCGTAACCCGGCAGTTTTAGCAGTGATAAATTATCGGTTAATCCGGAATACCCTGCTGCTCCAAAAGCTATCAGCAGTAAATCTTCTGGAATATTAATTTTCATTTTTTCAGCAATCCGTGATACTTCCACCGCTGAAAGAATGTCTTTTACAAGCAACAACTGTGGCTTCTTTTGGTTATGGAGAATAGCGGTCACTTTTTTGGCAAAGGATTCCCCATTACGGTCAACGTATTCTACCGTTGGTAAGATTTTGTTACTATCCAGCATTTCCAGTGCCATTTGAAAAGAAGATACCAGCTGAAAATCTTCCGGCTTGTTACCATCTTCCAACAATAAAGAAACATTCTTAATACCAAGAGCTATTATGTATTTAACAATTTTAAATACACCCTGGAACATATCAGGCAACACCGAATTAATACCAGTGTCATTGTCCGGTTCAAAAACAGTTACCAATGGCATAGCATCATCTTGAATAACTGAATAATAATCCCTTGAAATAGTTCTATTGGAAATAAGATGAATGATTCCACTAATACCATATTTTCTGTAAGTTTTAAAAAAAGCATTTACTCGTTTATCATCACCATTAGTATCAATTACAAAAGTTTGATAATTATTTTCATTTAGAAAATCTGTAATCCCGGAAACAATTTCACGGTATAAGCTATTTTCAAGAGAGGGAACCAAAACGACAACAACTTCAATCTTTTCGGGGTTCAACAATTCAGGTATGCCGGGATGGTATTCCAGACGTGAAGCTACCTGCCTTACTTTTTCCTTTGTTTTTCTGCTAATACGTGGATGGTCGTTCAGCGCTCTTGAAACAGTCGATGCAGAAATCTTCAGCTCCTTTGCAATGTCTTCAATACCAACTTTACCCTTCTTTTTCCCAGCTTTCAATATTCGTCCTCCGAATTCTAATTTTTGCAAAATTAATCAAATCTTGCGATAGAAAAAATTGAATATATAAATTAATCTCCAACGAAGAGAAAGAGCAAAAGCACGAGTCAAAACGGATAGGTAATTTCATAACAGTCCCTTTGCACACCCATTACTTAATCTCTTTATTTATATTTTCATTTAGATAAAAGAACTTTTATAATGTTTTTATTAAAGTATTGTGTTTTGAACTAGAAATTCATATATTTGCATTTTCAAATTAAAAATAATTTCACCAATGAAACGTCTCCTTTTTCCCATCTTCCTTGTGCTGCTTTTTGCAGTAAGTGCCTGCCGGTCGGACCATGAACCGGTGGATTATGTGAACCCTTTTATCGGTACCGGCGGGCACGGGCACACTTTTCCGGGAGCAACCGTTCCCTTCGGTATGGTGCAACTTAGCCCCGACACAAGGCTGGAAGGCTGGGACGGTGCCTCCGGTTACTATAATAGCGACTCTGTTATTTACGGGTTTTCGCATACCCATCTGAGCGGCACGGGAATATCCGATTACTGTGACATTCTGTTGATGCCCACCAGTGGAAAATATTATCTTAACAGCGGATACAAAACCGGCTCCGATAATGGATACGCTTCACGATTCAGAAAAAAAACTGAAAAGGCCTCGCCGGGTTATTATACTGTGAAGCTTGAGGATTACGATATCGATGTTGAGCTGACCGCTACCAAACGGGCCGGATTTCAGAAATACACTTTCCTGAATAACAAAAAAGCCTTTGTTACACTTGATTTGACACATCGCGACAAGGTGCTGGCCTCAAGTTTCCGGTTGATAAATGCTTATGAGGCGGAAGGTTTACGCCGTTCGCAATCGTGGGCAAAAGACCAGTATATTTATTATTTCATCCGGTTTAACCGCCCTGTAAAGCAGTTGTATCTTGCCGTAAATGATACCCTGGCAGCACATCAGACACAAGCCCGGGGGAGAAATATAAAGGTGGCTTTTGGATTCGGAAAACTTAAAGACGGTAATGTTTTACTGGTGAAAACCGGCATTTCAGCCGTCAGCATGGAAGGTGCGCGGAAAAACCTGACCAAAGAAATTCCCGGCTGGGCTTTTAAGGCCGTGAGGAAACAGGCCCGTGAAGCCTGGAATAAGGAGCTGGGCAAAATTCAGATTAAAGCAGACAAAACCAACAAAACCATTTTCTATACTGCATTGTATCATACTATGATAGCGCCAAACCTGTATATGGATGTCGATGGCAAATACCGGGGCACTGACCTCAAAATTCATCAGGCGAAAGGCTTTACCAACTATACGGTTTTCTCGCTGTGGGATACCTTCCGGGCAACGCATCCTCTTTACACCATTATTGAGCGGAAAAGAGATGCCGATTTCATCAAGACTTTTCTTCATATGTATGAGAATGGCGGGCAACTGCCGGTGTGGGAACTGGCCGGAAACTATACCGGTACCATGATTGGCTACCACTCGGTTTCCGTCATTGCCGATGCCTGGGTGAAAGGCATCCGCAATTTTAATGCGGAGGAAGCTTTCAAAGCCATGAAACACAGTGCCATGGAGGATCATTTGGGATTAGCATCTTATAAAAAATACGGATATATCCCTGCCGACAAAGAATCCGAATCAGTATCCAAAACGCTGGAATACGCTTATGATGACTGGAGTATCGCTCAGATGGCCAAAGATTTAAATAAGCCGGCCGACTATAAATATTTCATTCAGCGGGCGCAGTCGTACAAAAACCTTTACGACCCGCAAACAGGATTTATGACGCCGAAAATCCACGGGCTATGGAAATATCCTTTCAATCCAACAGAAGTGGACTTTAATTACACCGAAGCCAACGCATGGCAATATTCATTTTTTGTTCCACAAGATGTTTCGGGACTGATGAAACTTATGGGCGGAAAAGAAAAGTTTGCCGAAAAACTGGATAAATTATTTACCACCAACAGCAAACTCACCGGCCGCGAACAACCCGACATTACCGGGCTCATCGGCCAGTATGCCCACGGTAACGAGCCCAGCCAACAAATTGCTTACCTGTACGATTATGCCGGCAAGCCATGGAAAACGCAGGCCATAGTCCATAAAATTCTGTACGAGATGTATGCCGACAAACCTAACGGACTGGCCGGCAACGATGACTGCGGACAGATGTCGGCATGGTATGTTTTGAGTGCTATGGGCTTTTATCCGGTAACGCCCGGCTCGGATATTTACGCCATTGGAACACCTGTTTTAAACGAATCCCGCATTAACCTCGAAAACGGAAAATCGTTTGTCATAAAATCGGAAAATCTGACCAAAGAAAACAAATATATTCAGTCGGCAAAGCTCAACGGTGCAACCTACAACAAATCATACCTTACACAGCAAACCATTCTGCAGGGTGGAAAGCTTGATTTTGTGATGGGTTCCAAACCCAACAAACAGTGGGGATCACAGGCCGGCGATGTTCCCGTCTCGCAAATAACGCATGACCTCATTTTGCCTGTTCCCTATTCCAATGCCAAAAAAAGAGTCTTTGTCCGGCCTGTCAGTGTGGGGCTGTTTGATGTGGATAGTATGGCCACTATTTATTATACCACCGATAACAAAATACCAATAAACAAGTGGAAATTATACTCAAAACCAATTGTCATCAATAAAACGACCACCATAAATTACATCGCTGTAAAAGACTCACTTCAGTCGAAGGTTACCTATTTAAATCTGGTACGGTTTCCCGGAGGACGAAGTATAAAGCTATTCACCCGGCCCGGTCAGCAATACACGGCAGGAGGCGATTCCGCTTTAATTGACGGCCTTTTTGGCGGCAGTGATTTTCGTAGCGGCGCCTGGCAGGGCTATCAGGGTGTTGATCTGAATGCCATAATTGATTTGGGAAAGATAACCACAATTTCCTACCTGTCGGCACATTTCCTGCAAGATCTCTATTCCTGGATTTTCATGCCGGAATACGTGACGTTCTCTGTTTCTACCGACGGGAAACATTTCCGGTTCCTCGGAAAGGTGAACAACACCGTGCCGGAAAACAAATGGGGAAGCATCCTGGAAAGCTTCACGCTCAGGATAAAGCCGGTGAAGGCAAGATATGTCCGTGTTTTCGGGAAAAGCATTATCAATATTCCTCAATGGCACAAAGGCCGCGGGCATAAGGCCTATATCTTTGCGGATGAGATTACAGTGAAGTAAGGCTGTGAACGGTACAAGCCAGACAATAGCACAGAAAAAAGATTGGAGTTTCTTTCTCCTCTCGGTTTTTATAATAAATTTGTTAAATCAAAACGCAAACAAAAAGCTGCTTTTACAGCTAATTTTCCACAAATTCGTTGCATGACAAATAATAAACAAAAATATACCGGCGCACTCATCGTTTTGACGAGCTTGTTTTTCATGTGGGGCTTCATCACCTCCATGAACGACATATTAATTCCATTTCTTAAAAAGATGTTCGATCTGAACCGCTTCCAGTCAATGTTGGTTCAGTTTGCCTTTTTCACTGCTTATTTTGTCGGGTCGCTCATCTATTTTGTTATCTCTGCACGAAAGGGAGATCCCATTTCAAAGATCGGATACAAGAACGGTCTTATCGGAGGATTGGTCATTTCGGCTTTTGCCAGCTTGTTATTCTATCCTGCCGCACAGTTTCAGATGTTCGGCTTATTTCTTGCAGCGTTGTTTATTTTAGCATTGGGGTTTACCCTGTTGCAAATTGCCGCCAATCCTTATGTCGCCCTGCTGGGGCCGTCTGCCACAGCCTCCAGTCGCCTGAACCTGTCGCAGGCCTTCAACTCGTTGGGTACAACGCTGGCGCCCATACTTGGCGGTTATCTGGTGTTTCACTATTTAGCCCTGTTGGGCGCCCCCATGTTTAACCCATCCGGGCAGCCTGTCCTGACGGATTCCGGCGGACAACTCTCCATTCTCGGCGTACAGCTTCCTTACCTCTCTTTTGCTGTCATTTTTATTCTGCTCGCTGTTATCATCAAATTCACAAAACTCCCGCGTTTCACCAGTTCTGCAAGTATTCAAAAAGGAGCTGGCGCCCTGAAACACAGGCATCTGATTTTGGGAATGGTAGCCATTTTTATGTATGTGGGTGCGGAAGTAACCATTGGAAGTTCCTTTATCAATTACGCCCACGAGCTAACCGGTTTTACCGAAATGCAGGCTAAAAATTTTCTTGCCTTCTACTGGGGTGGGGCCATGATCGGAAGGTTTCTCGGCGCCATTTCACTAAGTAATTTTCAAAAAGTAAAAAAATACGGCCTGATGCTGCTGACCTCTGTCCTCACTTTCCTGCTGATTTACGGTATCATTTATCTTGAAAGCGGGGAAAGTTTCCCGTTCGACAAAGTTACCCCTTTCATTATTTTCCTGATTCTCAATTATATTGGCTTTGTGCTCGGGAAATCGATGCCGGGCCGGACGCTGGGTATCTTCGCTTTTATTGTGATTGGATTGCTGATCATGGCCTTGGGGTCGTTTAAAGAGGCGGCTATTATTTTTTCAGGCGTTCCCTTAGCGTTAACCGGTGGCATATTAGCGTTGTTGTTTCGAGATATTCCCTTTTCGATTTCTGCGGCCGTTGGGTTTATTGCGTTGTCAGGTATTGCAGTACTCAATGGTTTAGTCATGGTCGCCTTTATTCGCGATCTACGCAATCATGGTCAGCCGCTTCATGAGGCAATTGTCACGGGGGCACTCACTCGATTACGGCCGGTTTTGATGACGGCCTTAGTGGCCGCACTGGGTTTTATTCCCATGGCATTAAATACGGGGATCGGCTCAGAGGTTCAGCGGCCGCTGGCCACGGTGGTGATCGGCGGGATTGTTTCATCAACCTTACTCACTTTAGTGGTACTACCGGCCTTGTATCGATTAGTGTATGCTCGGGAAGACCGCAAAGC